>Ga0209040_10000060_pt1 | contig 63058 bp, 60 predicted proteins | sample BogFormECP12_OM3_FD_188240 | JGI IMG/M metagenome (GOLD analysis project Ga0209040, IMG submission 188240) | Bog forest soil microbial communities from Calvert Island, British Columbia, Canada - ECP12_OM3 (SPAdes) (version 2) | ecosystem: Environmental > Aquatic > Freshwater > Wetlands > Bog ... | reverse complement strand
GGCCACCGGCGGATTCTCTTGTTGTGCAGAACCGCGAAGTATCGAAAGAAATCTCCGATTTGTTCGTGGTTTGTGCTTAACTCCGACAGGCTGCTAGTGTCCCACTCCGATTCCGAAGTTCGACGAACTTCGGAATCGGGACACTAGGGCAACGCCACCGTCGGTCACGACTGAAAGAAGTTGAGTTGGCGTGCGTCATGATGGACCGCCGGTTGCAAAACCGGCGTCCGACACGCGGAATGTGACGGATCTTGCTCGAACGGCGTTGCGACGCTGGACGGCGTGCATGCATCCGGCGAAGCTGTCGGCACATTGCGTGGTGGTCATGTGAACGACGAGGTCGACAGCGCACAGAAGGTCGGTGCACCCGCGCCGCCGCAGCGCTCGTCGCGTCGTCTTTCCGACAAGATCCTCGTCGCGTTCCACCAAGCGTGCGACCAGGGCGATTACGAAGTCGCCTCGCGCCTGCTGCAGGTGCTCGAGATGATGCTCGCCCGTCGTCCGACGAACCTCGACAGTACGCGACGGCGCAGCATGGAGAGCCTCGTCGCCGCGCATGAGCGGCTGTGGCATCTGCGCCACCCGGACACCGGCGGCGAATAGTCACGCACGCAGCCGAAGTGCCGCGGCGCCGCGCAACACCGCATCGGCCTGCGCGGTGAATCCGCCGGCCGCGTGCAGCACCAATCCCGCCGCCAGCACCGGCGCACCGCGTCCGCCGACGCGCCCCTGCACCAGCACCAGCTTTGCCGCCCGCCCCTCCCGCGGCCACAGCGGATAGATGACGACACTGCCCAGCCGATGCCGCGCGTACGCCGCGAGGACATCGCCGAGCTGCCCCGCCGGCAGCACGAGCGTTACGCTCCCGCCCTCGGTCACCCTTCGCGCCAGCGCCGCGGTCCATGCCTCCAGCAACATCGGCGCCGCGCGCTTCGCCCGATCCCGCCGCGCGTCGGGCGAGGCGGGCAGGTGCGGCGGGTGATAGGGCGGATTGGCGAACGCGTGGTCGTACCGTGCGTCGCACATCCACTGTCCGATATCGGCGGCGACGAAGCGCAGCCCCTCGAACCCGTTCGCCGCCGCGTTGCCCGCCGCGATCTCCGCCAGCGCCGGGTCCAGCTCGACGCCGACCCCCCCCGTGCCGGTCCGGTGCGCGAGGCACAGCAACCCGGCCCCCGCGCCGCTGCCCGCCTCCAGCACGCGCTCGCCCTGCCGCGCCGGCACCGCGGCCCCCAGCAGGACCGGCTCGATTCCGCTGCGGAAGCCCTCGGCTGGCTGGGCGTAGCGCACCCGCCCCCCCATCAGCGTGCCCCACGTGACCCCGCCCATAGTGACCGGGATCAGCTCTCGCCAGCCTCTGCCAGCACCCGGCGAGCTCGCGTTTCGTCCTCGTCCGCCACCGCCAGCCGGCGCGGGATCGCGCCGATGCTGCCGTCCATGATGCTCGCATGGGCGTCGAGCAGGACGGCCTCGATCCCGGCATCGGCCAGCAGGGCCGACAGGAAACTCAGGCGTACCCAGTCGTTCGATCGGGCGATGGTGCGCATATCCCTCCAGGCGCGGCGCGGCGGCCCGGGCGTTCGCCTTGACCCGTTTTGCGCACGGCCGATATCTTGCCCGTGTCGCCGCGCAAGCAGCAATCGCACAATCAAAGCTGGGAGAGTGGTTTGGGCGCCGTCGGCAGCCTGCGTGCATCTGGTCCTGACCCGATCCCGGCCGGGCAGGCCCATGGCGAGGACGCGCTGACCGCGCTGCTCTCGCTGGTGCAGGACGACCTCGCCCGCTGCAACCGCACCATCGTTGCGCGGATGCAGAGCCCGGTCGAGCTGATCCCGCAATTGGCCGCACACATCGTCGCCGCCGGCGGCAAGCGGCTGCGCCCGCTGCTGACGCTGTCCTGCGCCAAGCTGTGCGGCTATGCCGGCGGCGACCGCCACGTCAGCCTCGCCGCCTGCGTCGAGTTCATCCACACCGCCACCCTGCTGCACGACGATGTGGTCGACGACAGTGCGCTGCGCCGCGGCCTCGCCAGCGCCAATGCGGTGTTCGGCAACAAGGCCTCCGTGCTGGTCGGCGACTTCCTGTTCGCCCGCGCCTTCGAGCTGATGGTCGAGGACGGCTCGCTGCGCGTGCTGGCGATCCTCTCGCGCGCGGCGGCGACGATCGCCGAGGGCGAGGTGCTGCAGCTGGTCACGCAGAACGACCTGTCGACGACCGAGGACCGCTACCTCGCGGTGATCGAGGGCAAGACCGCCGCCCTGTTCGCCGCCGCCTGCCAGGTGGCCGGGGTCGTCGCCGACCGGCCGGAGGCCGAGGAGCAGGCGCTCGCGCGCTACGGCCACAACCTGGGCGTCGCGTTCCAGCTCGTCGATGACGCGCTCGACTATGCGGCGGACCAGGCGGTGCTCGGCAAGACCGTCGGCGACGATTTCCGCGAGGGGAAGATCACGCTGCCGGTGCTGGCGGCGTATGCGGCGGGCGACGCGGCCGAACGCGAGTTCTGGCGGCGCACCATCGAGGAAAGCGAGCAGACCGCCGACGACCTCGAACATGCGATGCGGCTGGTCGAGCAGCGCGGCGCGATCGGTACGACGATCGACCGCGCGGCGCGCTATGCCGCCGACGCGTGCGCGGCGCTTGATGTTTTCCCGGATACGCCGATCCGCCGGGCGCTTCTGGACGCGGCGAGCTACACGCTCAGCCGCGCGCGCTAAGACGCAGCCCCCCGTCCCCGAGGCAGTCCGGCTCGACTACGCGAGGGAGATGCTGCGCCGCGCGGGCGTCGTCGATCCGGCGGTGGAGGATGCCTTTGCCGCCGTGCCTCGTGAGGCTTTCCTCGGGCCGCCGCCCTGGCCGGCCAGTTCCGCGTTCGGCTTTCGCAGCATCCCCGCCGGCCAGGCCGAGAGGCTGTACGCCGACGTGCTGGTCTCGCTCGACCCGGCGCGCGGCGTGAACAACGGCAGCCCATGTCTGCATGCGCTGCTGCTGCACCACCTGCAGGTCCGGCCGGGCCTGCGCGTCGTCCATATCGGCGCCGGCACCGGCTACTACACGGCGATCCTGTCGCATCTGGTCGGCCCCGAGGGGCAGGTGATCGCGGTGGAGTATGACGACGAGTTGGCGACGCGCGCCGCCGCCTATCTCGCCGGCTACCCCAACGTGACGGTCCGCCACGCCGACGGCACGCGGTTTCCGACCGCGACGTGCGACCGCGTCTACGTCAACTTCGGCATTCCGACGTTCCCGCCGCCGTGGATCGACCACCTCGGTCCGGGCGGCCGGCTGATCTTCCCGCTGTGTGCCGGCTCGCGTCATGGCTACGGCGTGGCGCTGCTGATCGAGCGTGTGGATTCCGGCTTCGCGGCGAGCGAGCTCTGCCGCGTGGACTTCGTGTGCGCGGAAGGGGCTGCGGGCAGCGCGGATGACTCGGCGCTGCGTGCGGCGCTCATGCATGGGGGCGTCGAGCGGGTGCGCAGCCTGCTCTGGCATCGCCCCGCCGACCCGTCGCGCTGCTGGCTCACCACGCCGGAGTGGAGCCTGAGCTACGACCCGCCTTGAGCCTTGCGTTCGTCCGTCGTGGTTTCGTCCCGGCCGAGGCTGCGTCGGCCCCTCGCGAGTTCCGTCACCACGCCGTGCAGCGTGCGGAGCTCCTGTTCGGTGACCTCGCCGCGTTCGAAGAAGTGGCGGATGTTGCGGACCATGCCGGGGCGTTTGGGCAGGTTGCGCAGGAACCCGCAGGCGTCGAGCTCGGCGATCAGATGCGACAGAAAGTTTTCCAGCTCGCCCTTCGTCGCGATCCGCGTCTCGTTGGTCATCAGCGTGCGCGGCAAGGTTTCGTCCGCTGCCGTCCACCACTCGTACGCCAGCACCATCACGGCCTGTGCCAGGTTGAGCGACATGAAGGCGGGATTGAGCGGATAGCGGATCAGCGTGTCGGCCGCGGCGAGGTCGTCGTTGTCCAGCCCCGCCCGTTCGGGTCCGAACAGCACGCCCGTTCGCAAGTCGCGCGCGCAGATCGCGCGCAGTTCCGCGGCGGCACCCCGTGCCGTCAGCACCGGCTTGATGACGTGGCGCGGGCGAGGGCAGGTGGCGAGCACGCGATGCAGGTCGGCGATCGCATCGGCCACCGTGTCGTGGGTTGTTGCCGCATCGAGAATGCGTCCCGCGCCCGACGCGTTGCGCCACGCCTTCGGCTGCGGCCAGCCGTCGCGTGGGGCGACGAGGCGCAGGTGGAACAGCCCGCCATTGGCCATCGCGCGGGCGACCGCACCTATATTATCGGCCAGTTGCGGGCCCACGAGCACGATGACCGGGCTGTTGCCGATCGGGCGCAGATCGGCGTCGCCGTCGCGGCCGGTCATCGGTTTGAACCCGTGATCTCACGAGCTTTGGAGCATATATTGCCTTCGGAGGTTCCGAATGGACGATTTGGTTGACGTGACGATTCCGGTCGAGCAGCGAGCGGCAGCAGTGCTTGCTGACGAACGCAACCGTGCCGTCGCAGGGCGCCTTCTGAGCGAAATCCTGGTCCCGCGTCCAGGGCCGAATCCACTTGTTCAAGCGCTTGCTGAGGCGATTGCCGAGTTGAAGGCTGAAGCGAGAGCGGCGGGCCTGACCGATCCAGATATCGACGCAGAGCTGGAGGCGTACAACGCGGAGCGCCGTGAGCGCACGCCCAAAGCGTGATTGTATTCGATGTATCCACCCTTATTGGCGCGGCATTGAAGGCCGACAGCGTCCCGGAAAGGGCCCTGTTGCGGGCTGCACAATTCGACAAACTCGCTTTATCTACCGAGGTGCATGGCGAACTCGTCGGTGTCCTCAACCGGCCCCATCTGGCGCCTAAGATCACGTCTGTACGGCGGGATTTCGTGCTGGGCATTGTCTATCGGATTGCGAACTGGATTGAGCCGACCGTCCGAGTAGAGGACTGTCGCGACGCAAAGGATGACAAGTACCTTGAGCTTGCACTCGCCGCCAATGCCGGCACGATTGTGAGCAGTGACAACGACCTGCTGGTCCTCAATCCCTGGCGCGGCGTGCGCATCCCGCTGCCGTCCGAGTATCTCGCGCTGGTCGAAATGGATTAACCGCCCCGCCGCCACGTCGTGCCGCCGGGCCCGTCCTCCAGCACGATCCCTTGCGCAGCCAGCTCTGCCCGGATCGCGTCCGCCCGCGCAAAGTCCTTCGCCTTCCGCGCAGCGAGGCGTTCCGCGATGCGTGCCTCGATCTCCGCCGCATCGCCGCCGCCGCGGAACCACGCCTCCGGCTGCATCTGCAGCAGCCCGAGCGCGTCGCCCGCCGCACGCAGCCCGCCCGCCGCGTCCGCGTCGCCGGCCAGCGCGCGGTCGGCCAGCTCGTGCATCGCCGCGAACGCCTCCGGCGTGTTGAGGTCGTTGCACAGCGCCGCCTCGACAGCCTCCGGCACCGCCGGCGCAGAGACGGCGCCCGGATGCTTGGCCAGCGCGCGATAGAAGCGGTCCAGCTCCCGCCGCACCTCGGCGAGCGCTGCGGCAGTGAAGTCCAGCTCCGTGCGGTACTGGGCGCGTAGCAGCAGCATGCGCACCGCCTCGGCCGGGGTCTCTGCCAGCACGTCGCGCACCGTGCGGAAGTTGCCGAGGCTTTTCGACATCTTCGCCCCGTCCACCAGCAGCATCCCGTTGTGCATCCAGAACCGGGCGAATTGGGCGTCGGGCCAGCCGCAGCGGCTCTGCGCGATCTCGTTCTCGTGGTGCGGGAAGATCAGGTCGCGGCCGCCGCCGTGGATGTCGAAGCTCGGCCCCAGATAGCGCTCGGCCATGGCCGAGCACTCGATGTGCCAGCCCGGCCGGCCGCGTCCCCACGGGCTGTCCCAGCCGGGCAGGTCGGGCGTGGACGGCTTCCACAGCACGAAATCGCCCGGGTCGCGCTTGTAGGGCGCGACCTCGACGCGGGCGCCCGCACGCAGATCGTCAGGACTCAGGCCGGACAGGCGGCCGTACTCGGGGAAGCGCGCCACGGCGAACAGCACGTGGCCCTCGGCCTCGTAGGCGAAGCCGCCCTCGATCAGCCGCTCGATCAGCGCGATCATGTCGGCGACGTGCATCGTCGCCCGCGGTTCCACATCTGGTGGCAAGCAGCCGAGGGCCGCCATGTCGGCATGGAAGTCGGCCGTCGTGCGCAAAGTGATCGCGCCGATCGGCTCGCCCGACTCGACCGCCCGCGCGTTGATCTTGTCGTCGATGTCCGTGATGTTGCGCACGTAGGTGACGCGCGGATAGCGCCGCCGCAACAGCCGCGTCAGCACGTCGAACACCACCACCGGGCGCGCATTGCCCAGATGCGCCAGATCATAGACCGTCGGTCCGCACACATAGAGCCTGACATCCGACGGATCGATCGGCTCGAACCGTTCGGTGCGACGGGTCAGCGTGTTGTGGAGCATCAGGTCTTGCATGTCGGTCTTTCGCCCACGGCGCGCGCTTGTCGGGCAACAACGCCCAACGATCAATCCGCCGGAGAGCGGCGCCGATTGACAGGCCTTCGCGGCGCAGCATAGGTCTGTTGATCTTGCGAAGCATTCGCAAGTAGCCCCCGTGCAGGAGACCCGACGCGTGAGCGACATGGCCGTTCGGCAGAGGGCGCAAACTGCCTCCTCCTGGCGTCGCTTCGTTGCCGTCTTCGGGCCGGGGATCGTCGTCATGCTGGCCGACACCGACGTCGGCAGCGTCATCACCGCCGGGCAGAGCGGCGTGCAATGGGGCTACAAGCTCCTGCTTTTGCAGCTTATCCTGATCCCGATCCTATACATGACGCAGGAACTGACAGTCCCCCTCGGCGTGTTCACCGGCCGCGGCCATGGCGAGCTGATCCGCGACACGTTCGGCCCGGTCTGGGCCTGGGTATCGGCCGCCGGCCTCGGCGCGGCGGTGGTCGGCGCGCTGCTGACCGAGTTCGCCGGCGTGGCCGGGGTGGGCGAGATGTATGGCCTGCCGCGCTGGATCAGCCTGGCGATCGGCGCCTCGGCGCTGCTCGCGGTGGTGCTGACCGGGTCCTACCGCCGGGTCGAGCGCGTGGCGATCGCGCTCGGGCTGTTCGAGCTTGCCTTCTTCGGCGTCGCCTGGGCGGCGCATCCGAACGTCCACGACATGCTGCGCGACTCGGTCGACATCCCGTTCCGCAACACCGACTACCTCTACCTCGCCGCCGCCAACATCGGCGCGGTGATCATGCCGTGGATGATCTTCTATCAGCAGCCGGCGGTGGCGGACAAAAAGCTGCGGCCTGAACACCTTGCGGCCGCGCGCTGGGACACCGCCTTAGGCGCCCTCGTCACCCAGCTCGTCATGGCGGCGGTGCTGGTGGCCTGTGCGGCGACCATCGGCCAGACCAAGGCGGACGCCACGCTCAACACCGTCGGCGACATGAGCGGCGCGCTGACCCCGTTCCTCGGCGACCATGTGGGCAAGCTGGTGTTCGGCATCGGCGTGCTCGGCGCCGGCATGGTCGCGGCGATCGTGACCTCGCTCGCCTTCGCCTGGGGACTGGGCGAGGTGACCGGCTATCGCCGCTCGCTGGAATTCAAGCCGTTCGAGGCGAGGTGATTCTACGGCGTCTACACGGTCTGCGTCATCGGCGGCGCCGTGCTCGTGGCGGTGTGGCCGAACCTCGTGTCGCTGAACGTCGGTGTGCAGGTGATGAACGCCTTCCTGCTGCCGCTGGTGCTCGGCTTCCTGATCGCGCTCGCGATCAGGGCGCTGCCCGCGGCGCACCGGCTGCGCGGCGCCTATCGCTGGGTGGTGATCGGCGTGGCGGCGATCACCTGCCTGGTGGGTGTGTTCGGCGGGCTGCAGGGCGCGGGGCTGATGTAGGCGCGGCCAGCCGCGACGCGCTGATCACTGCCGAGACCGCCGCGAATCCCGCGCCGAGTCCGATCGCGATCAGCGGACCCGACCGGTCCGACACGCCGAAGCAGAACGCCACCAGCGCCGCCCCCGTCGTCTGCCCGAGCAGGCGCGACACCGCGACGATCCCGCTCGCCCCGCCGGCACGCTCGGGCGGGGCGCTCGACATGATCGCCCGCAGGTTGGGCGACTGGTAGAAGCCGAAGCCCGCGCCGCACACCGCCATCCGCCAGCCGATTGCCAGCGCGCCCGGATCGGCCGGCAGCCACACGAGCGAAAGCAGCCCCACGCTGAGGATCGCCATCCCGATCCCGCCCAGGATGCCCGCCGGGTAGCGGTCCGACAGGCCGCCGGCGATGGGCGCCATGATCGCGGTGATCGCCGGCCAGGGCGTCATCAGGAACCCGGTCTCGACCACCGACCTGCCGAGGGTGTGCTGGAAGAAGAACGGCAGGGCCACGAACGCGATTCCCTGGGCGGCGAATGCCGCGATCGCGGTGGCCGACGACAACGCGAATTGCGGGCGGCGGAACAGATCGACCGGAAGCATCGGCGCCGGATGCCCCTTCTGCGCGCGCAGCAGCACCACGGCCAGCATTGCGGCGACCACCAACAGCGGCACAACGTGCGGCAGCGTGCCGCCATGCGCCGCCTCTTCCAGCCCGAAGACGAGCACGGCGAAGGTGACCGTTACCAGCGTCGCCACGACGCGCGCGAAGCGGTAGTTGGCGGGAGGGCTGGGCGGCAGCGTCCGCCCCGCGAGCACGAGCGCCACCACGCCGAACGGCACGTTGACGGCGAACAGCCAGGGCCACGGCCCCACCGACAGGATCATCGACGCGACGGTCGGCCCGATCGCGAACGCCGTGCCGACGATCATCGCGTTCAGCCCCACCCCGAATCCCAGGCGCTCGGGCGGGTAGGAGAACCGGATCAGCGCGGTGTTGACGCTCATCGCGGCACTCGCGCCGATGCCCTGAATGACGCGCGCGAAGGCGAGCGAGGGCAGGGACCACGCCAGCGCACAGCCGAGCGAGGCGACGGTGAACGGCAGCAGCCCCCAGGCATAGACGCGCCGATGTCCGACGATGTCGCCGAGTGCGGCCAGCGGCAGCAATGTCGCGATCATCGCCAGCTGGTAGGCGTTGACGACCCATACCGATGCGGCCGCGGTCGCGTGCAGGTCGCGCGCGATGATCGGCAGCGCCGTATTCGCGATCGCGGAGTCGAGCGTGGCCATGCCGACGGCGATGCCGATCGTGACGGATGCCCATCGCCGTTGCGCGGGCGGCAGCCCGAGCGACGACCGAGCGGCTACGGCTTCACTCCGCGGCGGCAAGCGCCGGCCGCGTCTTCAGCTTCCGCAGCGCGCGGTCGATCCACGCCGCCGTCAGCTTCTCCTGCAGGCTGTTCTGATACAGCCGCTCGTGCAGGGCGGCGAAGTCCACGCGATCCAGCGGCTGGTCCTGGTTGAAGCAGGAGAACACCACCGTGCGTTCGCCGGTCTTCGGATCGACCTGCGGCTGCAGGCACTGCGCGCAGACCTCTTTCATCATGCACTGCATCGGCGAGTTGATCGACCCGATCGCCGTGTGCTGCGGGTTCAGATACGGCGCCAGCACGCCGTGCCGCGCCGCGCCCACCGCGTTCATCATCCGGTCCGACCCGATGACGATCATGTGCGTCGCGTCGCGCAGCGGAACCGCCTGTTCGCCGAGCTTTCCGGAGCCATAGGCCGCCATCGCCTGCACGATGTTGCCGACGACGTACTGGTCCTGCGGGCGCGCGGGATTGACCGGGAAGCCCGGCTCCTCGTCGCAGCACCAGACGATCACATCGGCGGCGCGTTCGATCTCCTCGACCTTGTAGCGATCGACCACGCGCTTGTAGCCGGCGAAGTAGATCACCTTCGATCCCGCCGCGCGCAGCGCCGCACCGATCGAGAACAGCACCGCGTTGCCGAGGCCGCCGCCGACAAGCGCGACCGTCGTGTTCGCGTGGATCTCGGTCGCCGTTCCGGTCGGCCCCATCAGCACCGCCGGCTCCCCCGGCCGCAGCGACGCGCACAGGTCGGAGCTGCCGCCCATCTCCAGCGCGATGATCGAGACCAGCCCCCGTTCGGGATCGGTCCAGGCGCCGGTCATCGCCAGGCCCTCCATCGCGAGCAGCGTGGTGCCGATCGCTTCGGGCAGGCGCAGGGCGTGCATCTCGTAGTTTTGCAACCGGAAGAACTGCCCCGGCCTGAACGCCCGCGCGGCGGCCGGCGCGCGCACCACGACCTCGACGATCGTCGGCGTCAGCCGGTTCACCGCGTGCACGGTCGGCCGCAATTCGTCGCGACAGCGCGCGATCATCTCGGCGCCGCTAACAGGAGTGGCCTCGCGCGCGGCGAGCACGCCGGAGACGACCGGATAGCCGCGCTTGGCGCTGCCCATCGCCTTGACGACATTGCCGAAGAAACTCGGGTGCAGGTCGCCGAAGAAGCTGATGAAGCGACCGTCGGCGGTGCGGTGCATCAGCACCCGCGCGTGCTCGGGCTTGGACAGCGCGCGCTCCGGCACGACGCGCTCGCCGCTCTCGTCGATCGCGCGGAAGTACTTGCCGTCCAGCTCGATGCGTCCGTCCTCGCGCGCGAGCACGGTGTTCGGATGCGTCCCCGCAGCGACCAGGATCGCGCGCGCGGGCAGCACGACCTCGCTGCCGTCGGCGCGACTGAGGCGCAGGCCCTCGGCGTGGCCGAACCCGTCCACCTCGACGGCCAGCGGGGCGAGGCCCTCGGCGAAGCGCACGCCCTCCTCCATCGCCTTCGCCACTTCTTCGTGGTTCAGCGTGTAGGACGGCGCGTCGGTGATGCGGCGGCGATAGGCGATCGTCGCCCCGCCCCAGCTGTCGAGCAGCTGAGCGAGGCGCGGCGCGCGTCCCTCGGCGCCGGCGGCGAGGCGTTCGGCATGGATCGCCGCGGCGTGGTCGAGGAACTCGGCGGCGATCTGCTCTTCTTCCTCGCTCCACCCGCCACGCACGCGATCGTCGCCCTGCTCGGCGACCAGCGTGCGGTAGCGCAGCGCGAACTTCTCGACCTGCCGCACATAGTAGGCGAGGCTTTCGGTCGCGGTGTCGATCGCCGTCAGGCCGCCGCCGATCACCACCACCGGCAGGCGCACCTGCAGGTTGGTGATCGAGCCGAATTTCGCCGCACCCGTCAGCTGCAGCGCCATCAGGAAGTCGCTCGCCTCGCGCACGCCGCGCGCGAGCCCGTTCGGCATGTCGATCACGGTCGGGCGCCCCGCGCCCATGCACAGCGCCACGTGGTCGAAGCCCATGCCGAACGCGTCGTCCACCGACAGCGTCGCCCCGCCGCCGAACCGCACGCCGCCGAACACGGCGAACTGCGACCGCCGCTCCAGCAGCAGCCGCACCAGCTTGAGGTAGTTCTTGTTCCAGCGGACGGTGATGCCGTATTCGGCCACGCCGCCGAACCCGGCCATCACGCGGTCGTCCAGGTTCTCGAACAGGCTGTCCGCATCACGGACGGGGGTGTTCGGATCGAAGCCCAGCGGCTCGATCTTCAGCCCGTCCACCGCGACGACGGTGTGGCCATCGTTCATCAGGTGGTGCGCCAGCGTGAATCCGGCCGGACCGAGCCCGACGATCAGCACCTTGCGCCCGCTGTCGGGCGTGGGCAGCGGACGGCGGATGTCCAGCGGGTTCCAGCGCGTCAGCAGCGCGTAGATCTCGAAGCCCCAGGGCAGCGCCAGCACGTCGCGCAGGATCGCGGTCTCGGCCTGCGGGATGTCGACCGGCTCCTGCTTCTGGTAGATGCAGGACTTCATGCAGTCGTTGCAGATACGGTGGCCGGTCGCCGCCATCATCGGGTTGTCGACCGCGATCGTCGCGAACGCCCCGAGCGCGTAGCCCTGCGCCCGCAGCGTGTGCATCTCGCTGATCTTCTCTTCGAGCGGGCAGCCGGCGAGCGTCACCCCGAACGGCGACTTGGCGAACGCGCCGGTCTTGCGGTCGCGCAGGCCCTTCGAGCAGCTGTCCTTGCCCTGTGTGTGGCACCAGATGCAGTAGTTCATCTGGTCCAGCGCCTGCTGGTCGTTCATCCCCGCGTCGGTCAGCGCGAAGCCGTCGCGCTGGCGCCAGTGATCCTCCGGCAGGCGCAGCATCGTCACGCCGTCGCGCTCGATCGTCTCGAATGGAACGAGGTGCTGGTAGTCGATCTTGTGCGGGACGTGGAACAGCGTGTTGCCGGGGTGGGCGGCGTGTCCGGCCTCGGTCAGCGTCGCCCACGAGGCGTAGCGCATGGCGAGATCGAGCGCGTCCGGCTCTGCCGTCTGCCACGCCTTGACCGCCTTCGCGAAAGCCGGCTCGGTGAGCGGACCGCCGATCCGCGCCTCGAGGTCTGCGCGCAGGGCAGGGCCGTCGAAACCCGACGGATCGGGATACTTCTTCACCGCCTGGCGCTGGACGAACAGGCGCTTGCAGGCGTGGATCGGGTCGAGGGCGAGCGTGCGCGCGGCCAGCGCCGCCGTCGCGTTCTCGATGCGGAACAGGGTCGCGACGAAGCCGTCGAGCACCGGGCCGACTTGGGTGATCAGCTCGCCCTCGTCCTTGGCCGACAGCGCGTCGGGTGCGGCGCGCGCGGCCAGCAGGCCCGCGTGCAGGGCGGCGTCCTCGGCGGCAAGGTGCTCGAGGAAGATGCGGTCCAGCCGGATCAGGCCGTCGCGGTCCGCGAGGTCGCGGAACGTGAGACCGAAGGCCGGCATCTCCGGCAGACGTGCATCCATGTCGTGCTGATACCCCGCGCCGGGATCGTGGTTCGGATTAATGTCCGACGGTTAAGTCGGACGGCCGTGACAGTGCGTCAAGCGCGCGGGACGCACGCAGCCATGCGCTGTGGCGTTGACGAAGCTGGCCGCCGGCGTTACATGTAACGCATGAGCGACGCTTCCAGAGACCGAGTCCGACGCCACCGCGAGGCGCTGCGCAAGCAGGGTTTGCGGCCCGTGCAGATTTGGGTGCGCGACACGCGTGCGCCCGGCTTCGTGGAGGAGGCAAGGCGGCAGATGCTCGCCGTTGCCGAGGCAGAACGCCGGGAAGGCCTCACGGAATGGGTCGAGGAGGTCAGCGCGCTGAACGATCCTGATGCGGCGTGGTGATGTCGTCATCGTCGCCGACCGGAGCGGCGATTTCACGAGCAAACCTCGCCCGGCGGTCATCATCCAGAGTGACAGCTTTCAGCCTGTAGACGGCGTGACGGTCTGTCCGATCACGAGCGTCGAGACGGACGCCTCGATGCTTCGCATCAGTATTGCTCCAAGCGAAGAGCTGCCGCTCGACCGTCCCTCGTGGATTGTCGTGAACAAGATCACGACGGTCCTGCTCCGCCGGATCAGCCAACCGATAGGCCGACTTTCTGCCGACGAGCTCGCCCGCACAACGAGCGCCGTGGCGCTGTTTCTGGGTATCGCCTGAAACGATCATGGCCGGGGATCTCTCCCCGGCCATGATGCATCAAACCACAGCTTGCCCTCAGTGCGCCGCCGCACCCTCCGCGCCGATGCCGGTCTGCGAGCGGATGTACTGTGCCTCGAACGCGTCCGCCTCGACCCGCGCCTGGCGGCTGCTGTCGATCAGCGACACCAGCCACGACACCGCGAACGCCAGCGGCATGGGAAACAGCGCCGGCGAGCTGTACGGGAACCACGGGTCGCTCAGGTGCAGCACGTCCACCCAGATCGACTTGCTGCCCACCGTCAGCGCCACCGCCGAGATCAGGCCGGCGAAGCCGCCGACGAACGCGCCCCAGGTCGTCAGCCCGCGCCAGTACATCGACAGCAGCAGCACCGGGAAGTTGGCACTCGCCGCGATGGCGAACGCCAGCCCCACCATGAAGGCCACGTTGATCTTCTGGAAGGCGATGCCGAGGGCCACCGCCAGCACGCCGAGCACCAGCGTGGTGATCTTGGACACGCGGATCTCCGCGCCCTCGGCCACCCGCCCGTGGCGGATCACGCTGGCATACAGGTCGTGGCTCACCGCCGAGGCGCCCGACAGCGTCAGCCCGGACACCACCGCCAGGATCGTGGCAAAAGCCACCGCCGAGATGAAGCCCTTCATCGCGTCGCCGCCGACGGCGGCCGCCAGATGGATCGCCGGCATGTTGGTGCCGCCGATGAGCCCCTTGTGGTCGGGCGTCAGGAAGGCCGGGTTGGTGCTGACCAGCACGATCGCGCCGAAGCCGATGATGAAGGTCAGGATGTAGAAGTAGCCGATGAAGGTGGTCGCCCAGAAGACCGACTTCCGCGCCTCCTTCGCATCCGGCACGGTGAAGAACCGCATCAGGATGTGCGGCAGGCCCGCCGTGCCGAACATCAGCGCGATGCCGAGCGAGATCGCCGAGATCGGGTTCGACACCAGCCCGCCCGGCCGCATGATCGCCTCATGCTTCGGACTGGCGGCGATGGCGCGGGTGAACAGCTCGTTGACGTCCCAACCGACCGTATTGAGCACCAGCACGGCGATCATCGTCGCACCGAACAGCAGCAGCCCCGCCTTGATGGTCTGCACCCACGTCGTGGCGATCATGCCGCCGAACGTGACGTACAGGATCATCAGCACGCCGACGATCACGACGGCGAGCGCGTAGGGCAGGCCGAAAAGCAGCTCGATGAGCTGCCCCGCGCCGACCATCTGCGCGATCAGGTAGAAGGCTACCGTTACCAACGTGCCGCAGCCAGCGTGCGGATCGGGCCCGCCTGCAGGCGGTAGGACACCACGTCGGCGAAGGTGAAGCGGCCCAGGTTGCGCAGCCGCTCGGCCATCAGGAACATGATGATCGGCCAGCCGACCAGGAAGCCGATCGAGTAGATCAGCCCGTCGAAGCCGCTCGTGTAGACCAGCGCCGAGATGCCGAGGAAGCTCGCCGCCGACATGTAGTCGCCGGCGATGGCCACACCATTCTGGAAACCGCCGATGCCGCCGCCGGCGGCGTAGAAGTCCTTGGTCGACCGCGTGCGCTGCGCGGCCCAGTAGGTGATGCCAAGGGTGACCGCCACGAACGCCAGGAACATGACGATCGCGGTGAAGTTCGTGGACGTGCGCTGGACGTCGCCTTCCAGCGCGCCCGCCGCGTGGGCGAGCGTCGGCGCAAGCGCGAGGGCCGCGATCAGAAGCCGCATCATCGGGCGGCTCCGATCGTCTGGCGGTTGCCGGCCGCATAGCCGGACCGCTGTTGCACGCCGGCCACGATCTCGGTGGTCATGCGGTCGAACTCGCCGTTCGCACGTGCGACGTACACCCCGGTCAGGATGATCGCGAGAAGGATCACGCCGAGCCCGAGCGGGGAGCCGAGCGTCACCACGCCGCCCACGTTCATCCCCATGATGTCAGGGCGAAACGCGACCAGGAAAATGAAGCCGTAGTAGACGACGAGCATGATGATCGCGAGCGTCCAGGCGAAGCTGTCACGCTTCTTCTGCAACGCGACGAGACGCGGGTCCTGCCTGATCTGGCTTGCTGCCAGCGGGTCCATGCACGTCCTCCCCCCAGAGCGCGGCAAGCGCCGCGAAAACGGCCGATTCGGCCGCTTTTTTGACCGTATCGTGACCGTCATTGCTATGGATCAATGTCGATTGCAAGGTGCCGTGAACCCTGCCGTGAGAGGGAGAAAACGCCATGTCGGACAGCAGCTACGGCACCGTCTACTCAGAGTGGCAGGCCGACCCTGAGCACTACTGGGCGCAGGCGGCCGAGGCCATCACCTGGCACCGTCCTTATGACCGGGTCTTCGATCCCGCGGCGGGCCCGTACGGCCACTGGTTCGTCGGCGGCGAACTCAACACCTGCTACAACGCCCTGGACCGGCACGTCGAAGCCGGCAACGGCGAGCGCACCGCGCTGATCTGGGACAGCGCGATGGTCGGCGAGGTCCGGCGGTTCACCTACGCCGCCCTGCGCGACCGTGTCGCGCGCGTCGCCGGTGCCCTCGCGGCGCGCGGCGTCGGTCGCGGCGACCGGGTCGTGATCTACATGCCGATGGTGCCCGAGGCGGCGATCGCCATGCTGGCCTGCGCGCGGCTCGGCGCGATCCACTCGGTTGTGTTCGGCGGCTTCGCTGCACCCGAGCTTGCGGTGCGCCTCGCCGACGCCCGGCCCAAGCTGGTGATCACCGCGTCCTGCGGGCTCGAGCCGGGACGAATCGTCGCGTACAAGCCATTGCTCGACGCGGCGATCGACATCTCGCCGCACAAGCCCGAGCGCGTCCTGCTGCTGCAGCGGCCGATGCTGTCCGCGCCGCTGATCGCGGGCCGCGACGAGGACTTCAGCGAGGCCGAAGCTGCCGCCGAGCCGCATCCCTGCGTGCCCGTCGCCGCCACCGATCCGCTCTATATTCTTTATACCTCCGGCACGACGGGCAAGCCGAAGGGCATCGTGCGCGACAACGGCGGCCATGCCGTGGCGCTGCACAAGTCCATGGGCATGATCTACGGCGTCGGCGCCGGCGACGTGTTCTGGACCGCCTCGGACGTCGGGTGGGTCGTCGGCCACAGTTACATCGTCTACGGGCCGCTGCTCGCCGGCTGCATCAGCGTCATGTACGAGGGCAAACCGGTCGGCACGCCCGACGCGGGCGCATTCTGGCGTATCATCTCGCAACACCGGCCGGTCAGCTTCTTCACCGCGCCCACCGCGTTCCGCGCGATCAAGCAGCAGGACCCGGACGGGCAGTTCATCAAGCGCTACGACCTGTCGTCGCTACAGACGCTGTTCCTGGCCGGCGAGCGCTTAGACCCGCCCACGGCGGTATGGGCGACGGAAAAGCTCGGCGTGGCGGTGGTCGACCATTGGTGGCAGACCGAGACCGGCTGGCCGATCACCGCCAACTTCCGCGGCTTGGGCCTGTTCCCGCGCAAGCTCGGCTCCGGCGGACGCCCTTGTCCGGGCTACGACCTGCAAGCTCTCGACGATGACGGCCACGTCCTGCCGCGCGAGGGCACCGGCAGTCTGTGCGTGCGGCTGCCACTGCCGCCCGGCAACGCGCCGACGCTGTGGCAGGACGACGAAGGCTTCCACGATGCCTACACCAAGGACTTCCCCGGCTGGTACAAGACCGGTGACGGCGGCAAGGTGGATGCGGACGGCGACGTGTGGGTGATGGGCCGCACCGACGACATCATCAACGTCGCCGGCCACCGCCTGTCGACCGGCGGGATCGAGGAGGTCCTGGCCGCGCATCCGGACGTTGCCGAGTGCGCGGTGATCGGCGCGCATGACGAGCTGAAAGGCCAGACGCCCATCGGCCTCGTGGTGCTGAAGGCCGGCGTGAACCGCCCGCACGAGGTGATCTCGAAGGAGCTGGTGACGCTGGTGCGCGAGCGGATCGGCCCGGTGGCGGCGTTCAAGGACGCCCGGGTGGTGCCGCGGCTGCCGAAGACGCGCTCGGGCAAGATCCTGCGCGGCAGCATCCGCAGAATCGCCGACGGCCAGCCGGCGCCCACGCCGCCGACCATCGAGGATCCGGCGGCGCTGGACGAGATGCGCGCGCTGTTCGGCACGGCCTGACCTCGGCTGACGGTCAGCGCTGTTTCGCGCTGACCGTCGGTGCGACGCGATCGGGGGCAAGGAATGCTTTTCGAGCACGAGGGACGTTCACCGCAGGTCCATCCGACGGCGCGCGTCGCGCCCAACGCCACGGTGTGCGGCGACGTCGTTATCGGTCCCAACTGCTCAGTCGGTTTCGGCGCGGTGCTGGTGGCGGAAAGCGGTCCGATCCGCGTCGGGGCCAACTGCGTGATCATGGACACCGCGGTCCTGCGCGGCGTGCGCAGTGCATCGCTGACGCTCGGCGACAACGTGCTCGTCGGGCCGCGTGCCTACCTGACGGGCTGTATCGTCGAGGATGACGCGTTCCTCGCCACCGGTTGCACCGTGTTCAACGGGGCCCGCATCGGGCGCGGCGCCGAGGTGCGGATCAACGGCATCGTCCATCTGCGCACGGCGCTGCCCCCGCATGCGACCGTGCCACTGGGTTGGATCGCCGTCGGCGACCCGGCGCATATCCTGCCGCCCGACCGGCACCATGCTATCTGGTCCGTGCAGAAGCCGCTTGACTTTCCGCGTTACGTGTTCGGCGTGGAGCGGCCGCCGGAAGGGCAGACGATCATGCCGGACGTCATGCCGCGTTACGCCCGCGCCCTGGTGCGCCGGCACGCAGGCGACCGGGCGCTCGGTCACAGTGCGCCCGATGACGGAGCCGGCGGCGGCTGACGCGTCAGACTGATCTCGCGCCGGCCCCTACAGGAACCGCAGCACCACGAACCCGCCGACCAGCCCGACCGCGGTCGCGGTGGTGACCAGCATCAGCCGTCGCTCGATGAAGTCCCGCGCCGCCTCGCCGAACCAGCGCACGAGGGCCGCCACCAGGAAGAACCGCGCGCCCCGCGTGGCGGCGCTCGCCAGCACGAACGTCAGGAAATCGAAGTGCATCGCGCCCGACGCGATGGTCACCAGCTTGTACGGGATCGGCGTGAGGCCCTTGATCAGGATCACCCACACGCCCCAGGCCTGATAGGCCTGGGCGAAGGCGTCGAACTTCGCGCCATAGCCGTAGAAATCGAGCAGCGGGCGCGCCAGCCGGTCGAACAGCGCGTAGCCGATGCCATAGCCGAGCATCCCGCCGGCCACGCTGGCCACCGTGGCGATCAGGGCGAACCGCCAGACCCGGGCCGGGCGCGCCAGGCCCATCAGCAGCAGCAGAGGGTCGGGCGGGATCGGAAAGACGCTGCTCTCGGCGAACGCCACGACGGCGAGCCAGAAGGGGGCGCGCGGACTGGCGGCAAGCCAGATCGTGTGCTCGTAAAGTCGCTTCAGCATGCGGGCCTGTTGCACGCTATTGACGTTTCGCGCAACTCGGGCCGTCTCGCGCAACTCGGGTGCCGCTTCGCGCAATCGGGCGCACCCCCCCACTCGCTCTCCCCCATGGGGGCAGCCCGGTCTATGGTCCGTCGGTCACAACGGAGAAGTGCCGCATGCGCCGTCTGCGCCGGGTCGTCATCGCCACGCTGTTCGCGGCGCCCCTGTCGGCCGCCGCCCAGGCCCTGCCGCCCCATGCATGGCTGTTCGGCTCCTGGACCGGCGGATTCTTCCCGGTCGAGGGGCGCATCGCGCCGGCCGCGTGCCTCGCGCAGCCTGTCATGATCTTCACCAAGGACGTGGTGCTGCGCGCCACGCTGACCAGCCAGACCTACGTGCAGCGCATCGTGGAGACCGCGCGCGCGTCCGCCACCGGCGTCGAATTCCGCTTCACCAGCGTCCCGCCGCCACCCGCCGGGTCGGATCTGCTCGGCCTGAACACCCAGAGCCCGACCGGATTCGGCTGCGAAAATCCCGACGTGCTCCACGTCGTGCGCAGCAGCAACCACGAGATCATCTTCCAGGGCTGCAACGACTTCCCGTATCCGCTCATCCGCTGCCCGAACGCCGCGCCCGAGGGTGGGGAAGCACGCGCGTCCCGGAGGTAAGGCGCCGCCGCAAAACCGCGCGGGGTTTCATTCCGCGCATATCGACAGGACGTAAATTGCCGCATTCGAGCCGATCAGGCCCGCGGCGGGGTCACCATGCAGGTCGCGCACCTTCGCCCCCGTCTCGTTCCATGCCAGTCTGACGGCGCCTCCTTGATGGATCCACGCGATGACCACGGCGCCCGGACGGACCAGACGGATCGCGCTTCTGACCAGCGGCGGTGATTGCGCTGGCCTGAACGCGATCATCCGCGCGGTGGTGTTGCGCGCGGCACAACTCGGCTGGCAGGTCACGGGCCTCGTCTACGGCACGCACGGCCTGCTCGGCGACGAACCGACAACGGTTCCGCTGCGCCCCGAAGACACCGACACCGTGATGATGCGGCAGGGCGGCACGATCCTTGGCACCACAAACAAGGGCGATCCGTTCGCCTACGTGATGCCGGACGGCAGCGTGAACGACCGTTCCGGGGAGATCATCGAGAACTTCCGCAAGACCGGCTGCGACGGGCTGATCGGCATCGGCGGCGACGGCAGCCTGCCTATTCTGCTCCGGCTGTCGGAACTGGGTGGTATCCCGCTGATCTGCGTGCCGAAGACGATCGACAACGATGTCCCGATGACCGAAACCTCGGTCGGTTTCGACACCGCCGTCGAGGTCGTGACCGAAGCGCTGGATCGCCTGCAGCCGACTGCGGCGAGCCACGACCGGATCATGGTCCTCGAGGTGATGGGCCGCGGGGCGGGGCACATCGCGCTCGCGGCCGGCATCGCCGGCGGCGCGGACGTGATCCTGATTCCGGAGATCCCGTACGACATCGACGTCGTCGCCGACCATCTCAAGAAGGTGCGCAAGCCCGGACACAATTTCGGCCTCGTCGTGGTGTCCGAGGCGGCACGTCCGAAGGGCGGCACGGTGCGTACGCACGTCATGCAGGACGGCCAGGTGCGTCTGGGCGGCGTGGGTCAGGTCATCGGGGTGCAGATCGGCGAGTTGTGCCAGGCGGAGACCCGCGTCACGGTGCTGGGCCACGTGCAGCGCGGCGGACAGCCGAGCGCCTGGGATCGTCTGACCGCGGCGGCGTTCGGCGTGCGCGCGGTGGACCTTCTCAACGCCGGCCAGTCGGGCCGGATGGTCGCATGGTCGCAGCGCGGCGTGACCGACGTGCTGATCGCCGACGTCATCGCCAAGGGCTCGCATCCGGTCGAAGCGGACGATTCGCTGGTGCGGGTTGCGCGCGGCCTGGGTATCTGCCTCGGCGACCAGCCAGCCTGAACGGGGCCTAAGGCGGCTCCGGACCGAGGTCGCGCAGGCTGCCGTCCGATTGCCCGCCGAACCCGACCAGACCCAGAATAGGTGGTCCGAACGGGTAGTCTTCCCCTCGAACGTCTGATCCGGAGGCCGGCCATGCGTGCGCCGTCGCGACTGCTGCCGTTGCTCGCGCTTCTGGTGCTGCTCGCCGGAGGCGGTTCCGCCGCCGCCACCCTGTTCGACGAGTACGGCGCCGTCGCGCATGCCGTCGCCGCCATCCGCGACAAAATCGGCGGCGGCAACCTGCGTGTGCTGAAGATCGAGATCACGCCGGACGAGGTCGTGCTGCAGGCCCAGGACCCGCAGGACCGCCGTCACGTCAACGAGTGGCGGTTCAGCCGCTGGCGCGTCGTGGCGTTCGGGCACTCCTTCACGCACGAGAGCGTCTCCGGCCCGCTGCCGGTCCCCCTCGACCTCATCAATCCTGATCTTGAATCGAACCTGTTCGATCTCGACGACATCGACTTCGCCGCGGCGACGAAGCTCGCTGCGGCTGCGATCGCTCGCGCGCATCTCGAGGATGCGGGACAGGTGACCGGCATGGAGATCGCCCGGTCGGTCAACATTCTGTCGGCGACGAGCGGCTCGGTGCACTGGACGGTCCATGTCAGCAGCGGGCGCGAGAACGCGAGCGTCATCGCCGGCGGCGACGGGACGATCATGGGCGCCGACCTCTCCGGCACGAACTACGCCAGAACGCTGGACATGACGGCGGCGCCGGACCAGTTGATCGCGGCGATGCGGGCGGTTCGCGACGTCGTCGGCCCGGGGCAGAAGCTGATCGAGGTCGTTGTCGGCCGCAGCGACATTCGCATCACGACCAACATTCAGGACAAGACCTCTCCGATCGGGGGAGGGAGCTTCAAGACCATCTATTCCTGGAATGCCAGCGGTCTGGCACGCGCGCTGGTCGGGGCTCCGATCATCGAGACGCCCTTTGTCGGGGCCGCAAACGACCCGTTCGCCGTCGATGACGTGGACTGGACCGCCTTGCCGAAGGTCGAAGAGACCGCGCGGCAAAGCCTGGCGATGCAGTACGGCAAGATCACCGAGGTCAAGGTGGCCAAGCCAGCACTTGGGGTCCGTGCGCCGGCGATCGCCTGGACGGTCGAGATCGCGGACGGGAACGACCATGGCTCGGTCGTCATCGACGCCGCCGGCGCGGTGCAACAGGTGATGCTGCCGGAAAGCCGCCATAGGCCCTCCGACTGGCGCGATCCGCAGACGCTGGTGGATGCGCTCGCCCGCATCGATCGCGAGTTCGGCCCGGGCGCGCAGTTCCTGTCGATCGCGGCTGACAAGGACAAGATCCTGATCACGGCGCAGGACCCGCGGAAGACCGACGCGGTCACCTCGGTCATTTTGAACGACCACGGTTTCGAGCGCTTCGGCATGCCCGGCGGGTTCATGAGCGGCCCCACTCCCTGGTTTACGGGAAACCCGCATTTCACCACCGCCGACCTCAAGCCGCTCACCGCCGAGCGGCTTGCGGCGTTGCGATCACGAACGCTGGCGCGCCTGCAGTTGCCGAACATCGACAGGATCACGATCGAGCGGGCCAACATGGATCCGTCGCCGCGAGGCAACGTCGTGGTCGAGGTCAGGGCCGAGGACCATCCCTTTGGGCATGACGGACGGATCGTCTACGAAATGGACGGCACGGTGATTCAAGAGTATCTCCCGGAAGGCACGAGCTCGTCGCCGTCGAGCTCGCCGCCGTCGAGCACGCCCCCGTCGCGCACGTGGGTTCCTGTGGGGGCCGACATGATCGCGTGCAACGATTCGTCCGATCTGGATCGGCTGATCGCGGCCTGCACGCGCATCATCTCGAATGCCAGCGCGACTCCGGGCGACCGTAGCATCGCCTACAACAATCGCGGCCTCGCCTATGGCCGGAAGGGCGACCTCGACCGCGAGCTCGCCGACTGCAGCGAGGCGCTCATGCTCAACCCCACGTATCCATACCCGCATGTCAACCGAGGCATCGCCTACTTCTTCAAGGGCGACCCGGATCGCACCATCGCCGAGGAATCGATTGCGATCACGCTCGATCCCAACGGCAAGCCGCCGTACGCCTGGGACTTCCGCGGCCGGGCATTCGCGGCGAAAGGCGAGTTCGACAGTGCCATCGCCGACTACACCCACGCCCTGCAAGTGGACCCGACATACGAGCCCGCCTACGCCTACCGCGGCCGCGCGTTGTACGCGACCGAGGCGTTCGACCGCGCGATCGCCGACTACACCGAGGCGCTACGGATCGATCCGAAAGATACCGTCGTGTATGATCGTGCCGAGGCCTATATGGCCACGCGCGACTTCGACCGGGCGATCGCGGATTACGGCGCCAGGCTCGCGCTCGATCCGAAGAACCTCGCCAGCGCGTTCGGTCGCGGCCGCGCGTTCTTCTACAGCTTGTCGATGGACAAGGCGCAGGCCGACTTCAGGCAGGCGAGCGAACTGAACCCGAAATACCTCTACCCGGCGATCTGGCGCGTCATTGCGGAGCGTCGCGCCGGCGAGTCGAGCCTGGACGCGCCGACCGGCCCGCCGGCCGATGCGGCGGCCTGGCAGGCCGCGCTGCTTCGCTTCGTCAACGGCGACCTGACGCAGGCCGACCTGTTTTCGGCGGCGAAAGATCCCGACCCGAAGACACAAAGCGAACAGGTCTGCGAGGCCAATTTCTACAGCGCGGAAATGGCGTTGACGCAGCAACGCCGCGACGACGCGATCCGCCTGTTCCAGCTCGCCGGCAGTAGCTGCCCGCACCACTTCGTCGAATACGAAGGCGCGCGGGCGGAACTCGCACGCCTCGGCGCTCCGGCCGCGCCCACGCCGTAGGACCGTCGATCCGCGCGTCCCGGTCTCACTCCTCGTCGTCGTCCCGCGTCCGCCGCACCAGCACCTCGCGGCGGCCGACATGGTTGGCGGGGCCGACGATGCCTTCCTTTTCCATCTGCTCGATCAGCTTGGCCGCGCGGTTGTAGCCGATCGCCAGATGGCGCTGCAGAAAGCTGGTGCTCGCCTTGCCCTCCCGCGCCACCACCGCCACGGCCTGATCGAACAGACCCTTCTCGCCGTCCGACGCGCCGGCGATCCCCGGCAGCGGACCGGTGCCGCCGTTGCCCTCCTCGTCCGCCGGCTCCGTGACGTCCTCGACATAGGCGGGCTCGCCCTGCTCGCGCAGGAACGCCACCACGTCCTCGACCTCGCGGTCGGAGACGAACGGCCCGTGCACGCGCGTGATCCGCCCGCCGCCGGCCATGTACAGCATGTCGCCCTGACCCAGCAGCTGCTCCGCACCCTGCTCGCCGAGGATGGTGCGGCTGTCGAACTTGCTGATCACCTGGAAGCTGATGCGCGTCGGGAAGTTCGCCTTGATCGTGCCGGTGATGACGTCCACCGACGGCCGCTGCGTCGCCATGATGACGTGAATGCCCGCCGCGCGCGCCATCTGCGCCAGCCGCTGCACCGCCGCCTCGATCTCCTTGCCCGCGACCATCATCAGATCGGCCATCTCGTCGACCACCACCACGATGAACGGCAGCGTCTCGAGCGCCAGCGGCTGTTCCTCGAAGGTCGGGCGTCCGGTGTCCGGATCGAAGCCGGTCTGAACGCGGCGCGTCACCACCTCGCCCTTGGCGCGCGCCTCGGCCACGCGGTCGTTGTAGCCGCCGATGTTGCGCACGCCCAACTGGCTCATCGCCCGGTAGCGCCGCTCCATCTCGCGCACGGTCCATTTCAGAGCCGTCACGGCCTTGGCCGGCTCCGTCACCACCGGCGCCATCAGATGCGGGATGCCCTCGTAAGACGACAGCTCCAGCATCTTCGGGTCGATCAGGATCAGCCGGCACTGGTCGGGCGACAGCCGGCACAGCAGCGACAGGATCATCGCGTTCACGCCGACCGACTTGCCCGAGCCGGTGGTGCCCGCGATCATCAGGTGCGGCATGCGCGACAGGTCGGTCAGCACCGGCGCGCCGCCGATGTCCTTGCCGAGTGCGAGCGTCAGCTTGCCGGCATGCTTCTGCCACTCCTCGGTGGACAGCAGCTCGGCGAGATAGACCGTCTCGCGCTTGGCGTTCGGCAGCTCGATGCCGATCACGTTGCGGCCCGGCACGGTCGCGATGCGCACGGCGGTGACCGACAGGCTGCGCGCGATGTCGTCGGCCAGCCCGATCACGCGCGCGCTGCGGATGCCCGGCGCCGGCTCCAGCTCGTACAGCGTCACCACCGGGCCGGGGCGGATCTCGACGATCGCGCCCTGCACGCCGTAGTCCGCCAGCACCGTCTCCAGCAGCCTTGCGTTCGCCTCCAGCGCCTCTCGCGTCGGCCCTTGCGCCGCCCGCGCCGGCGGCGCGTGCAGCAGCGACAGCGACGGGAAGCGCCATCCCACCTCGGGCAGCGGCAGGCTCTCCTGCTTCGGCGCGCCACGCTTGGCCGGCGCGTTCTGGCGCAGCCGCGTCGTGGCTTCCGGCACCTGGTCGGGCGGCGGCGCGGTCCGCGTGATCGGCATGATCGCGCGCGGCTCGCGGCGCACCGGCGTGTCGGCGGGCGGCGCCTCGGCCGGCTCCGGCTCTTGCGTGCGCGTGCGCCGCCGCGGCGCGGCGTGCAGCAGCGCCCCGACCCCGGCCGCGAGGCCGGCCGCACCGCGGCCGCCCATCACGAACCACCGCGCCAGCCCGGCCACGCCACGGCCGATGCCGCGCCACTCCGCGCCGGAAAGTCCGAGTGCCAGCAGCGTCAGAACGAACGCCAGCAGGCAGGTCAGCGCCGCCGCGGCCAGATCGCCGAACGGCCCGAGCATGTCGTGCCCCGCCGAGCGCAGCGTCAGGGCGAGCACCATGCCCATCGCCCCGCCCAGCCCGGCGCCGGTCGGCCACGGCACCGCCGACCCGCCGAGCGCGCACGCGGCGGCGAGCACCGGCACTGCGAAGATCACGGAGAACGCCCGCACGCCGAGGCTGCCGAGCCCCCGGTGCGACGCCAGCCGCCACGCCCAGGCCAGCATCGCCACACCCGGCAACCCCGCCGCCAACCCGAAGCCTTGCAGCAGCGAGTCGGCGAGCAGCGCGCCGACCGGGCCGGCGATGTTCGCCGTCGCCCCGGCCGAGGCGGTGTCGAGCGACGGGTCCTTCGGATCGTAGGTCGCCAGCGCCAGCATCAGCCCGAGTCCGGCGAGCGCGAACCCGAGCCCCGACAACTCGGCCGCATGCCGCCCTGCGGCCGCCTTCAATGCCGGCGAGACGAAGCTGCGGGGCGCGGTCGCTTGGCGCACGGCGGCGGGCATCGGCAATGGCTCCACATGCCGCCCCGGAAGGCGGGCCGGCGTTCAGGCGGAGATGCAGCTATAAAGGCGAAGACGCTGATGCGCCAAACGATTCGGGCCGGAGGCTTGCGCCCCCGGCCCGTTCGATCAACCGCGTTGTCCCGCCGCCGCCGCCGCCGCCGCCGCCGCGGCCGGATCAGCCCGTCAGACCGAGTAGTACATCTCGAACTCGACGGGATGCGGGGTGTGCTCGAAGCGGTAAATCTCTGTCCACTTCAGTTCGATGTAGCTCTCGATCTGGTCGCGGCTGAACACGTCGCCGGCGAGCAGGAACTCGTGGTCGGCCTCGAGGCAGCCGAGCGCCTCGCGCAGGCTCCCGCACACCGTCGGGATGCCCTTCAGTTCCTCGGGAGGCAGGTCGTAGAGGTCCTTGTCCATCGGGTCCCCGGGGTGGATCTTGTTCTTGATCCCGTCCAGGCCGGCCATCGCCAGCGCCGCGAAGGCGAGGTACGGGTTGGCCGTGGCGTCCGGGAAGCGGACCTCCACGCGCTTGCCCTTCGGGCTGGTCGTGTACGGGATGCGGCAGGACGCCGAGCGGTTGCGCGCGGAGTAGGCGAGCAGCACCGGCGCCTCGAAGCCGGGAATCAGGCGCTTGTAGCTGTTGGTCGACGCATTGGTGAACGCGTTCAGCGCCTTGGCGTGCTTGATCACGCCGCCGATGTAATAAATGCACATCTCCGACAGGTCGGAATAGCCATTGCCCGCGAACAGCGGCTTGCCTTCCTTCCAGATCGACTGGTGCGTGTGCATCCCCGAGCCGTTGTCGCCGTAGATCGGCTTGGGCATGAACGTCGCGGTCTTGCCGTAGCTGTGCGCGACGTTGTGGATGCAGTACTTGTAGATCTGCATGTGGTCGGCGAGCTTGGTCAGCGGACCGAAGCGGAAGCCCAGCTCGTGCTGGGACTGCGCCACCTCGTGGTGATGCTTCTCGATCAACAGGCCCATCTCGCCCATCGTCGACAGCATCTCGGCACGCAGATCGGAATCGCCGTCGACCGGCGGCACGGGGAAGTAGCCGCCCTTCACCGCCGGGCGGTGGCCCATGTTGCCCTCGGGATAGTCCTTCATCGACGAGCCGGGGCCTTCGATGCTGTCGCACTGGAACATGGCGTAGTTGCCGCCGGTGCCGTAGCGGACGCTGTCGAAGATGAAAAACTCGGCCTCGGCGCCGACCAGGATGGTGTCGCCGATCCCGGTGGACTTGACGTACTGCTCGCAGCGCTTGGCGGTGCCGCGCGGGTCGCGCACATAGCCCTGACCGGTCGACGGCTCCATGATGTCGCAGATCAGGACCAGGCTCGGCTTGGCCGCGAACGGGTCCATGACCGCCGTCTCGGGATCCGGCATCAGGATCATGTCGCTCTCGTTGATCGCCTTCCAGCCGGCGATCGAGGAGCCGTCGAAGAAGATGCCGTCGCGGAACGCGTCCTCATCGATCGTCGAGGCGGTCTGTGCGGTGTGCTGCCACTTCCCGCGCGGGTCGGTGAAACGGAGGTCCACGTACTCGACGGAGTGCTCTTTCATCATCTCCATCACTTTGCCGACGTCCTTGTTAGCCATGCGTGTCCCTTCCTCAATCAGTCATCCGGCGCGAAATGGCTGCGCCGATCCGCCGGGCGCCCCACGCGCCCGGTCGATGGATACGGCCCCTTAGCCCGTGGCCGGGCGGGGGCATAGTCCGGGTGTAGCCAAATCCGTGCCGCGATGTGTCGCGGCTCGGGCGGGGCAGGCCGGGAAGAGGGGCCGTCGGCTCAGATCGCGTCGCGGCCGCGCTCGCCGGTGCGGATGCGGATGACCTCCTCGATGGTGCTGATGAAGATCTTGCCGTCGCCGATCCGCCCGGTGCGGGCGGCGTTGACGATCGCCTCCACCGCGCGCTCGACGACACCATCCTCGCAGATCACCTCGATCTTCACCTTGGGCAGGAAATCCACGACGTATTCCGCACCGCGGTACAGCTCGGTGTGGCCCTTCTGGCGGCCGAACCCCTTGGCCTCGACGACGGTGATGCCCTGCAGCCCGACCTCGTGCAGCGCCTCCTTCACCTCGTCGAGCTTGAACGGCTTGATGACGGCTTCGATCTTCTTCATGCGCGTCACGACCTTCCGGTCGCCTCTCCTGTATCGCGCGAGTGTGCATGGCGACCGGCCCCGCCGCAAAGCCTTCTGTAGTGACGGCCGCCTTTCGCAACACAAGCCGCGCCGGCCTTGGCCCTGCGTAGGAAAGCGGCAGCCGGCGCACGGTCCGGTGCGCCTTGCGGAGGCCGGGGTCTGCACAATTGCTGGGCAGGCGTGCGCGCCGGCCGTTGAGACGGCCGGGGCGCATCGCCATAGTCCGCCGCTTCGCCGACCTCGCCCGCCCACCGCCGCCTGCCCCTTGGGAGACATACGTGAAGGCCCCGAACGACCTGCTCGCCGCCACCGGCACGACGATCTTCACCGTGATGTCGGCGCTGGCCGTCCGCCACGGGGCGATCAACCTGGGCCAGGGCTTCCCGGACACCGACGGCCCGGCCGACGTGGTCCAGGCGGCGGCCGACGCGCTGTTCGACGGGCGCAACCAGTATCCCCCGCTGACCGGGGTGCCGGAGCTGCGCGCCGCGGTGGCGGCGGCCAACGCCCGCTTCTACGGCATCGAGGCCGACCCGGACTCGGAGGTCGTGGTCACCTCGGGCGCCACCGAGGCGATCACCGCCTGCCTGATGGCCGTGCTGAACCCCGGCGACGAGGCGGTGCTGATCGAGCCGCTGTACGACACCTACCTGCCGGTCGTCCGCATGCTGGGCGCGATCCCCCGCCTGGTGCGCCTGTCGCCGCCGCGCTGGGAGCTGCCGCGCGCCGAGTTGGCCGCCGCGTTCGGCCCGCGCACCAAGGCGATCCTGCTCAACTCGCCGATGAACCCGACCGGCAAGGTATTCACCGCGGCCGAGCTCGCCTTCGTCGCCGACCTGATCCAGCGCCACGACGCCTACGCGGTGTGCGACGAGGTCTACGAGCACCTGACCTTCGATGGCTGGCGCCACATCCCGCTGATGACCCTGCCGGGGATGCGCGAGCGGACGATGCGGATCGGCAGCGCGGGCAAGACCTTCAGCCTGACCGGCTGGAAGGTCGGCTACGTCACCGCGCCGGCGGCGCTGGCCGGGATCGTGGCCAAGGCGCACCAGAACCTGACGTTCACCACGCCGCCCAACCTGCAGCGCGCGGTCGCCGTGGGCCTGGCCAAGGACGACGCCTATTTCGCGGGCCTTTCGGCCGGCCTGCAGCGCAAGCGAGACGTCATGCGCGACGGGCTGGCGTCGATCGGGTTCGGCGTGCTGGAGACCCGCGGCAGCTACTTCATCACCGCCGACTTCGCCCCGCTCGGCTTTGCCGGCGACGACGCGGCGTTCTGCCGCCACATCACCGAGGCGGCTTGTGTGGCCGCGATCCCGGTCTCGGCGTTCTACGACGGCGAGGCGCCGGGCCACTACGCGCGGTTCGCGTTCTGCAAGCGCGAGGCGGTGCTGGAGGATGCGCTGGGCCGTCTGAGGCACCATTTCGGTGGTCGGGCGGCGTTGACGGCGGCCGGTTGAGGGCCCTACACCGCGCGCCTCGGATGGCGGGCGTAGCTCAGTTGGTAGAGCGCCAGGTTGTGGTCTTGGATGCCGTGGGTTCGAGTCCCATCGCTCGCCCCATCCGCTCAGCGGTGGCTCTACGCCTCGCTTGCTGCTGCCCGGATCCGTGACGCACGCTTCGGCGGTTCCGGTGGCGACACGTCCGCAGCGGCGCTCCTTTGGCCTGGTGGAACGAACGTCGTCGCCCGCCGTCCTTGCCGGCTACGTGCTGCTGGGGCTGGTCTTGCTTCACCCGGACCGGAACATCCAGACGCATGTGATCGCCGGCGGTCCCGATGCTGAAAGCTTCATCTGGGATCTGTCCTGGTGGCCGTGGGCGGTCTCACACGGTGTCGATCCGCTCGTCAGCAAGTTGGTGTGGCATCCGGTCGGATTCCCGATGCTATGGGCGACGTCGGTCCCGACCGCCTCGCTGCTGTCATTGCCGATCACGTTGCTGGCCGGCGCCGCCGCCTCCTTCAACATCCTGTCGCTGTCGGGACCGCCGCTCGCAGCATGGTCGGCATACCTGCTTGCGCGGCAGCTCAAATGCCGGGTCCCGGCCTCCTTGTTTTGCGGCTTCGTGTTCGGGTTTTCGCCTTACGAGTTCGGGCAGTTGCTCGGACACCTCAATCTCAACCAGATCTTTCTCGTGCCCCTGGTGGCGCTCCTCGCTGTCAGGCGCGTTCAGGACGAGCTCCCGCGACGCGGATTCGTGGCATGGATGGCCGTCGTGCTGCTGTTGCAGTTCGGCTTGTCGAGCGAGGTTTTCGCCACGCTGTGCGTGTTCGGTGCGACGACGTGGGCGGTCTTCGCGATCGCAGCCCACGCTGAACTTCGGCGCAAGTTGCTGCAGCTGGCTCCCGAACTCGCGCTCGCCGGCCTGTTCGCCGCGGTCGTCATCGTCCCGGCCCTGCTCGCGACGGCGCGACAGGCGCGCAACCTGCCGGCGATTCCGCATTCGCCGCAGGAATACTCGAGCGATCTGCTGAACTTCGTCGTCCCGACCTTCGTGACCGGGCCGGTGCGGTTTGCCATGGCGCTGCACTTCACAGGCAATGCGACCGAACAGGGCGCCTATCTTGGGATTCCGCTGATCGTTATCGTGGCGTGGTTCGCGCTGCGTTCCCGCCACCGCCTTCATCTGGCACTGGTGGCGGCCACGTTGCTGATTGCCGTTGCCAGCCTCGGCCCGCAGCTCTGGATCGGCGGAGAACTGACCAACATCCGTCTGCCTTGGGCAGTGGCGACGTACTTGCCGCTGATCAACGCCGCGCTTCCCGGCCGTTTTTCGCTGTATGTGGCTCTCGGTTCAGGGCTTGCCGCCGCGCTTTGGCTCTCGGCGGGCGGGCTGACGAGACGACAGGTCATCGGCCGCCATGCGTTCGCCGTCGTCGCCGTTCTCTTCTTGGTGCCGGATCCGCGCGAGGTCGCGTGGTCGCCGCTCCCCCTCCAGCCGTTCTTCGAGCCGGCGCGGTTCGACGCGGCGGTGGGACGGGGAACCAACGTCATCATCGTGCCCTTCGCCGACACCGGCCCGGGAATGCTGTGGCAGTGGCAGTCCGAAATGCATTTTACCCAGACGGGCGGCTACCTGGGCGCGTTCCCCCGCCAGTTTGCGGTGCCAGTCGTCAAGGCGCTGATCACGGGCGATCCGACGCCGGACTTTCCTGCCGACCTGCTCGCGTTCTGTCATCAGAACCGTGTCACGCGGGTGCTGGTAGGCCCCGGAGCGCAGCCGGCGCTGCAGGCGGCACTCGTCGCCACTGATTGGCCGCGGGACCTCATCGACGCGTTCACCGTATTCCGCGTGCCCGCGCCGAGCACCGCGCAGTAGCGCAAGGCGTCGACGGCCGGGTCGGACAGTGACGCCCTGAACCGTTCGCGTGGAACCGCGCTAACTGCCGAATCGCATAGGCCCCAGGAAGATGTCGGGACGCCGCTTGTCGTTGGGACGGTCCAACGAGGTCGGAAACACCTGCGTTGAGTCCCGGAACTCATACATCGACCGGTTCACCAGCGTGACCTCGATCATGTCCGGCACCGGGACATTGGCGATCAGCCGAACGGGCGACCAGTTGTTTGCGTGTACGTGGACGACCTCGAAGACCGAACGCAACTTGCCGAGCGTTCGCATCGCTCGCGACCGCCACGCCTCGTTCGTGACATTCGACAACCCGTGAAACTCCACGACCGCCTGGGCCACGCGCGCAAAGTCCTCAACCGCCGCCGCGTCGAGGACCTCCCATTCTCCGCCCTCGATATCCATTTTCAACAGGATCTTTCCGTGCGCGGTCGAAATCCGCTCGATCATTCTCTTGACGGTATCGCTGTCTTCGGACGTGCGCGCCGCGATCCTGCGCCGATGGAAGTGGAAACGCTCGTTCGCGACCGGAGGACCGCTCACGGTATGGTCGAATTGGTGGACCTCGATACCGTGCCCGCTGATCTCCAGGTCCCAGGAGACATCGGTCCCGACTCCCGCGGACAGCGCTGCGACAACGTCGGCGAAGTCCGCCACCATCACGTAACCGCCGTCGCCTGCCTCATTGCCGACGCGGATCTTGCCGTAGCCGACGACCTCGCGTGGCGAGAAGAGCGAAAGCAGCCGCAACACAGCGTCCTGTGTCACGCCGCCGCCTGCGGTCATCCTGAACCGGAATTCTTCGGCGTCGATCAGGGAACTTAACAGCGCCTCCAAGTCGCTCGCGTGCCTGAGGTGCCACGACACGACCTCGTCGCTCTCCGGATCGCGTCCCAACAGAGCGCGATAGGCTGCACGGACGTCGGTTGCACTGAGGCGAGGATCCGCTTCACCCGTCGCGGAGACGACCGCTGTCGGGGTCTCGCGGTCGTCCCACGCACGGGCGAGCGCCCTGGGACGCGCGAGGCAGGTCCGCGCGACCTCAATGTCCGGGGCGGCCGGATCGTCCGCCCGCGACGCGGCGCGCTCGCAGCCGGCGACCGCGTCGGCCAGGCGCCCGCGCTGCCACAGGGCATTGGCGCGGGCGAGCAGTGCTTCAGGATAGTCGGGACGCAGCGTCAGCGCCGCATCGTAGTGGGCGACGGCGTCATCGTGATGTCCCTGTTCCTGCAGCGCGTTTCCCAGGTTGGCGTGGGCTTCGGCGAAGTCGCCCCGCAGCGCGAGCGCCCGCTCGAAGCACGCGACGGCCTGCGGCAGGACAAACTGGTCCAGGTAGACGTTGCCGAGATTGTTGTGCGCCTCGGCAAGCCAGGGGTCGAGGGCGAGCGCATGCTCCAGGCACGCCGCCGACTCGCCCAGCCGGTGAAGCCGGCGCAACGCGTTGCCGAGGTTGCTGTGCGCAAGGGCGAGATCCGGTGCGGCGGCGACGGCCTGCCTGTACGATGCCACGGCCTGCTCAACGTCGCCTTGCCGCAGCAGGAGGTTGCCCAGCGCGATGTGCACGCCCGCATCCGGCAGCACGTCGGGCCGCAGCTCCGCCGCGCGTCGCAGGCACGCCGTCGCCTCCCTGCCTTCGCCGTGGGCGATCAGCACGCGCGCGAGATGTGCATGCGCCTCGCCGTCCAGCGGCCGCAGCGCCGCCGCCTGGCGATAGGAGGCAGCCGCCGCGGCGATATCGCCCCGTTCTTCGAGAACGATGCCGAGATTCCGGTGCGCCGCCGCGAGCTCCGGATCGAGCGCGATCGCCTGCCGCAACAAGGTGACCGCGACATCGCTCTTGCCGACCTGGTGCGACAGCACAGCGAGGAGCTGCATCACCGCGACGTTTCCCGGCGCCGCCTCCAGAACCCGGCGGTATCCGGCTTCGGCCAGCGCGAGCCGCCCTTCCTGGTGGTGCCGGAAGGCGATCGCCAAGGCGCCCGCTTCGTCATGCTCAGGCGTCATGAAGGTATCCCAAGTCACCGTTCGACGCGCGCCGTGTTTTGCCGAATGCCGATGCTATGCCCCATCTTCGCACATAAGCCCCGACCGTCCCGCTGACCGACGTCCCTTCGAGGAGCGCGACGCCCCCGCGCCCGTCTCAGCCGGGACGGCCACGGCTGGGCCCGCTTTGTCCGTGGCATCCGCCGTGCTTCACTCCCGCCTTCGTCGGGGGTGAACCATATGCGACTGTTCGGTCTTCTGCTCGCCTTCCTGCTTGCCGTTTCCACCACCGCGGCGCGCGCCGCCGACGATATCGTGATCGGCGCAGTCTACCCGCTGACCGGCAACTCGGCGCCAATCGGCACGGACGCGAAAGCCGCGATCGGAACCATCGTCGACATCATCAACGGCACGCACGCGCCGATCCCGATGCTGATGGGCAAGGGCGGCGGCCTGCCGCACATGGGCGGGGCGCAGATCCGCGTCATCTTCGCCGACCACCAGAACGACCCGCAGAAGGCGCGCGCCGAGGCCGAGCGCCTGATCACGCAGGAACACGTCGTCGCCCTGATCGGCAGCTACACCAGTGCCACCGCCGCGACGATCAGCCAGGTCGCCGACCGCTACGGGATTCCCTACCTGTCGCTCGACAACTCCTCGCCCAGCCTGAACCAACGCGGGCTGAAGTGGTTCTTCCGCACCTCGCCGCACGACGTGATGTTCACCCAGGCGATGTTTGACTTCTTCAAGGCCGTCGGCGAAAAGACCGGCCATCCGGTGCACTCCGTCATGCTGTTCCACGAGGACAGCATCTTCGGCACCGACAGCAGCAACGTGCAGCGCAAGCTCGCCGAGGCGGCGGGCATCACGGTTGCCGCCGACGTCAAGTACCGCGCCAACTCGCCGTCGCTCTCAGCCGAGGCCGCGCAGATCAAGGGTGCGAATGCCGACGTGCTGATGCCGAGCAGCTACACCAGCGACGCGATCCTGCTGATGCGCTCGATGCACGAAGTCGGCTACACGCCGCCGGCCGTCATGGCGCAGGCGGCGGGGTTCCAGGAGCAGGATTTTCTCACCGGCGTCGGCCCGCTCGCCGACAACGTGTTGAGCCGCTCGTCGTTCGCGCTCGATGCGGTGAAGGCGCGGCCCGCGATTCCGGCGGTCAACGACGCCTATCGCGCCAAGTCGGGCAAGGACCTGAACGACAACACCGCGCGCCAGGTCACCGGCCTGCAGGTGCTGGCCGATGCGATCGACCGCGCCGGCTCGACCGACCCGGAGAAGCTGCGCGCCGCATTGATGGCGACCGAGGTGCCGGGCGATCAGCTCATCGTGCCGTGGAAAGGGGTGAAATTCGACGAGACCGGGCAGAACATCGAGGCCACGCCGGTCATCCAGCAGGTCGAAGGCGGCAAGTACCACACGGTGTATCCGTTCGACATTGCCGCGCAGCCGCCGGTCTGGAATGTCGGCAAGTGAAGCCACTGCCGTCATGGCGACCGCGAGCCGAAGGCGCGGTGGGAAGCAACCCAGAGCAGCGTGACTGATGCCGGACGTGCGGTCCTGGGTTGCTTCGTCGCTTTGCTCCTCGCAATGACGGGCCAAGGCCAGGGGCCGCTCGAGAAGGCTGGCGATTCGGAAATGCGCGCTTGACCGCCGCCGTCATCGTTCAGGCTGCCGCGAGCGGCCTGCTGATGGGCCTGATCTACGCGCTGGTGGCGGCCGGGCTGAGCCTGATCTTCGGCCTGATGGACGTGGTGAACTTCGCGCATGGCGAGCTGCTGATGCTGGCGATGTTCGCCGCCTTCCTGATCTGGCAGGCCACGGGGCTCGATCCGCTGCTGCAGCTGCCGCTGGTCGCTCTGCTGCTGTTCGGCCTGGGTGTCGCGATCTACCGGCTGCTGATCGTGCGCGCGCTGTCGGTGCCGTTCAACCGCGGCATGGTGCAGATCTTCGTCACTTTCGGCCTGGCGATCTTCATCCGCGGCGCCGCGCAGTTCGCCTTCGGCGGCGAGTACCAGAGCATCTCGCAGTCGCTGCTCGCCAACCGCACCGCCGACATCGCCGGCATCTACCTGCCGCTGCCGCAGGTCGCGTCCGGCGTGGTGTGCCTGCTGGCTTTTACCGCATTGCTGGCGATCTCGCGCACCGAATTCGGCCGCGCCCTCGAAGCCACCCGCGAAGATCGCGACGCGGTGGCGCTGATCGGCATCGACCGCGACCGCATCTTCGGGCTCGGCTGGGGGCTGGGTGCGGCGACGGTCGGCGTCGCCGGGACGATGCTGGCGACGTTCTACTACGTCTCGCCGAATGTCGGCGCGAACTTCGCGCTGATTGCGTATGTGACGGTCGCGCTGGGCGGTTTCGGCAGCCTGACGGGTGCGCTGGTCGCCGGCATCCTCATCGGCGAGACGGAGAGTTTCACCGCGTTGCTGATCTCGCCCGCGCTCAAGCAGGTCGGCATGTTCGCCATCTACATGTTGGTGCTCATGGTCCGCCCGCGCGGCCTGTTCGGCCGGCTGTGACCGCCGCGTCGCACACCACGATCGCCCGCCGCCGTCGCCGCGAGCTGATCGCGGGCGCCATCGTGCTGGCCGTGCTGGCACTGCTGCCGCTCGCGGTCCACGACACGTACTCCCGCAACCTCATCATCATCACCCTGCTGTTCGCCGGCTTCGCGCAGGCCTGGAACGTGCTGGGCGGCTATTGCGGGCAGATCTCGCTCGGGCATGCGCTGTATGTTGGCGTCGGCGCGTACGTCTCGACGATGCTGCTGGTGCGCGGCGGCGTGCCGCCGACGCTCGGCATGTTCGCGGGCGGCGCGGTCGCGGGCCTGCTCGCGCTGCTGGTCGGCTGGCCGTGTTTCCGCCTGTCGGGCCACTACTACGCCATCGCGACCGTGGTGGTTGGCGAGATCGGCTACCAATTGTTCCTCAACTGGGACTGGATCAGCGCCGCCGAGGGCATCAACATCCCCTATGTGCGCGCGATTGGCGACAGCTGGCTATGGCTGCAGTTCCGCATCGACAAGCTGCCGTTCCACATCCTCGCCTTGACGTTCCTGACGGCGACGTTCCTCACCGCATGGTGGGTCGAAGGCTCGCGCTGGGGCTTTTCCTGGCGCGCGGTGAAGGACGATCCGATCGCCGCGCGCAGCCTGGGCGTGCGAGTCTTCCGCTCCAAGATGGCGGCGGCGGCGATCAGCGGCGGGCTGACCGGGATCGGCGGCGCGATCTATGCGCAGTATGTCGGCTACATCGACCCCGAGAGCGTGATGAACGGCCAGCTGTCGATCCTGATCGCGCTGCCCGCGGTGCTGGGCGGCGTCGGCACGCTGTGGGGACCGCTGGTCGGCGCCGCCGTGCTGATCCCGCTGTCGGAGCTGTCGCGCAGCTACCTCGGCGGGTCGGGGAGGGGGACCGACCTGATGATCTACGGCGCGCTGATCGTGGGCGTCGCTTTGCTGCGCCCGCAGGGCCTGGCGAGTCTGCTCGGCATCCGCGTGCGCGCCCCGCGCGACGTCGCCGGCGACGTGGCGGAGAGCCCGCGTGCTGCTTGAGGTCGATCGCGTCAGCAAGTCGTTCGGCGGCGTCGCCGCGAACGTCGATATCAGCTTCGACGTGCAGCAGGGCGAGATCCTCGGCCTGATCGGGCCGAATGGCGCGGGCAAGACCTCGCTGTTCAATTCGATCGCCGGCCAGGTCACGCCCGACCGTGGCGAGATCAGGCTCGATGGCGCGCGCATCAGCGGCCTCGGTCCTGTCGCCTGCGTGGAGGCCGGCATCGCGCGCACGTTCCAGGTCGTCCGCAGTTTCGACTCGATGACGGTGCTGGAGAACGTCATCGTCGGCGCCTTCGCGCGCGCGCGCGGAGCCCGTGCGGCGACCGAGACGGCGCTGGAGGTGCTGGACTTCACCGGCCTCGCCGCCCGCGCCGACGCCCCCGCCATCGGCCTGACGCCGTCCGAGAAGCGCCGCCTGGAAATCGCCCGTGCGCTGGCGACCAAACCGCACCTGCTGCTGCTGGACGAAATGCTGACCGGCCTGACGCCGACCGAGGCGCAGGCCGGCATGCAGCTGGTGCGCGACGTGCGCACGCGCGGCGTCGCGATCATCATGGTCGAGCACGTCATGGAGGTGCTGCTGCCGCTGATCGACCGCGCGGTGGTGCTCGACCTCGGCCGCGTGCTGACGCAGGGCCATCCGGCGGACGTGGTGCGCGACCCCGCCGTCATCCGCGCCTATCTCGGCGACCGCTATGCTCCTGCAGCTTGAAGGCGTCGGCGCCGCGTATCGCGGGCTGAAGGCGCTGCAGGGCGTCAGCCTCGAGGTCGCACAAGGCGAGATCGTCGCCGTGGTGGGTGCGAACGGGGCTGGCAAGAGCACGCTGCTCAAGGCGATCGCCGGCCAGGTCGCCACGGAGGGCGCGATCCGTTTCGACGGCACCCCGCTCGCCCGCGTCCCGCCGCACCGCATCGCGCGCATGGGCGTGAGCCTGGTGCCGGAGGGCCGCCGCCTGTTCCCCCGCCTGTCGGTCGAGGACAACCTTCGCCTCGGCGCCTACGCGAAGCGCGACGCCGACCGTTTCAAGCCGCTGGACCTGGTGTTCTCGCTGTTTCCCCGCCTGTCCGAACGCCTGCGCCAGCGCGCCGAGACGCTGTCGGGCGGCGAGCAGCAGATGCTGGCGATCGGCCGCGCGCTGATGAGCCGGCCGCGCCTGCTGATGCTCGACGAGCCGAGCCAGGGCATCATGCCGCGGCTGGTGGACGACATCTTCGCCGCCGTCGGCCGCATCCGCGCGCTGGGCGTGACCGTGCTGCTGGTCGAGCAGCGGCTGGTGGAGGCGCTGGAGATTGCGGACCGCGCCTACGTGCTGCAAACCGGGCGGGTCGTGCTGTCCGGACCGGCGGCCGACATCGCGGCGGACACCGCTGTCCGCCGGGCCTATCTTGGCATGTGAAACGTCATTCTGGAGCCCTTGGGGAGCACGCGCATGAACGACCGCATCCCTCGCCGCAGCCTCGCGGCGGCCGCCCTCTTGCCCGCCGCCGCGATGACCCGTCCCGCACAGGCGGAGACGGCGAGCGAAAGCACGTTCGAGCGCGTGCAGCGCACCAAGACGATCCGCATCGCCGCCCTGCCGGGCGAGCTGCCGTGGTTCTCCAAGGACCTCGCCAGCGGCGACTGGAGCGGCGCCGCGATCTCGATGGCGAAGGACATCGCCAAGGTGTTCGACGCGCAGCTTGCGTACGTGGAGAGCACCTACGGCAACTCGGTGCTCGACCTGCAGTCCAACAAGATCGACCTCGCCTTCGCGCTGAACCCGACGCCGCAGCGCGCGCTGTCGATCCGCTTCACCCAGCCGATCATCATCCACCCGTTCGGCTGCGTGGCGCGAAAGGGCCTGGAGCCGAAGACCTGGTCGGACATCAACCATCCTGATGTGAAAATCGCGGTCGATCTTGGTTCCTTGCACGAGACGGTGGCGCGGCGGTTCGCGCCCAAGGCGCAGATCGTCGGCTTCCGTAACCGCGACGAGGCGATCCTCGCGCTGCAATCCGGCCGCGTGGACGTCGACGTGCTGGCTACGACGCTGGGGCTGACGGCGGTGGCGAAGAACCCGGACCTCGGCCGCTACTACCTGCTGACCGATCCGCTGGTGTCGCTGCCGTCCAACGCCGCCGTGCAGTACGAGCCGGACACGAAGTTCCTCGACGTCATCAACGCCTATCTGGAGTTCAACCGCGGCATCGGCAGTCTGCGCCAGTACATCATCGAAGGCCTCGCCAAGGTCGGCGTGCAGCCGGACCAGTTGCCGCCCAACCTGGTGTTCTGATCCCGCGCGCGGGCCGCGCAGGTGAACTGGGACTTCGGCTTCCTGCTGCGCTACACGCCGTTGTTCGTCGACGGTGTCGCGATCACCATCGCCTACACCATCGGCTCGATCGTTCTCGGCTTGCTGCTCGGACTGGTGATCGGGATCGGGCGGCTCAGTGGCTTGTGGATCGTCAACGCACCGCTGATCGCGTTCGTCGAGGCGTTCCGCTGCACGCCGCTGCTGGTGCAGATGATCTGGTTCTACTACGCGATGCCGAAGCTGACGGGGATCGAGCTGTCGAAGTGGACCACCGCCACGCTCGTCCTGTCGTGCTACACGGCGGCCTTCTACGCCGAGATCTTCCGCGGCGGCATCGTGTCGATCGAGCGCGGGCAGTGGGACGCGGCGCGGGCGATCGGACTGTCGCCGTGGCAGATGATGCGGCTGGTGGTCCTGCCCCAGGCGATCCGCCGGATGGTGCCGCCGTTCATGAACCAGTCGATCATCCAGCTGAAGAACACGTCGCTGGTCTCCGTCATCACCGTGCCGGACCTGCTGTATCAGGGCGAGCTGATCACCGCCGACACCTACCGGCCGATGGAGGTCTATACGGTCGTGGCACTGGTCTATTTCGCGCTGCTGCTGCCGACGACGCTCGCCGTGCAGGCCTACGAGCGGCGCAGCGGCCGGCGCACGTGATCGCCTCGGCGCTCGACAGCTTCGGCTATGCGCTGGTGGCGCTGCTGGTGATCTTCGATCCGGCGGGCACGGCCGCGCTGTTCACGGTGATGACGCCGCGCGATACGCCGGCCGAGCGACGCGAGCAGGCGGTGCGCGCGTGCGTGATCGCGTTCGTGGTGCTCGCCACGTTCGGGCTGGCGGGCGAGGCGCTGCTGCGCTCGCTCGGCATCGGGCTGCCGGCCATGCGGGTTGCCGGCGGTATCCTGCTGTTCATCACCGCCGCCGAGATGGTGACCGGACGGGGTGCCGTGCGAGAGACGGAGACGGAGCGCGAGGCGGCGATCCGCACCGAAGAGGACATCAGCGTCTTCCCGCTCGCGATTCCGCTGATTGCCGGACCGGGCGCGATGACGACGATGGTGCTGCTGCACAGTTCGGCGTCCGGCGACGCGGTGCGCATCGGCGCGATCGAGGCGGCGCTGGTGGTGGCGATCTTCGTGCAGCTCGTGGGGTTGCTTGCCGCTCCTTGGGTGTCGCGTGTCATTGGGCCGACGGGTTCGAACGTGATCGGCCGCGTGCTCGGCGTGCTGCTCGCGGCCCTGGCGGCGCAGATCACGCTCGACGGGCTGCACGCGGCGTTGCACATCTGAGCGGAGTATCAGGCGCGCGGCAGCAACTGCTCCACCAGCGTGGCCCAGTAGCTCGCGCCGAGCGGCAGGATCTCGTCGTTGAAGTCGTAGCGCGGGTGGTGCAGGCCGGGATCGTCGTTGGTCCGCGCGCCTCCCAGCATCACGTAGGCGCCCGGGCGGCGCTCCAGCATGTAGCCGAAATCCTCGCTGCCCATCGTCGGCACCGGCAGGGTCGTGACCCGCTCCTGGCCGAGCACGGTCTCCGCGGCGCGCCGGGCGAGCGCATTTTCTTCGGCGTGATTGACGGTGACGGAGAACGCGCGCTGGAAGATCATCGACGCGGTGCAGCCGTGCAGCGCGGCGATGCCGTTGACGATCTGGGTCATCCGCCGCTCGATCAGATCGCCGGTCTCCGCCCGCAGCCAGCGCGCCGTGCCGAGCATCCGTGCCGTCTCGGGGATGACGTTCAACGTCGTGCCGGCATGGATGTGCGCGATGGTCACCACGGCGGCGTCCAGCGGGTCGACGTTGCGGCCGACGATCGATTGCAGCTCGCCGATTATCGCCGCCGCCGCGACGATCGGGTCGCGCGAGCGGTGCGGATAGGCGCCATGCGCGCCCTTGCCGGTGATCTCGATGGTGATGTTCGCCGCCGCCGCCATGATCGGCCCGTCGCGCGTCTGCAGCTGCCCCGTCGGCATCGACGGCCAGTTGTGCAGCCCGTACACCTGCTTCATCGGGAAGCGCTCGAACAGCCCGTCGTCGATCATCCGCATCGCGCCGCCGAGGCTCTCCTCGGCGCACTGGAAGATCGTGTAGACGGTGCCGGAGAAGTTGCCCGTCTCGGCGAGGTATTTCGCCGCCCCCAGCAGCATCGTCGTGTGGCCGTCGTGCCCGCAGGCGTGCATCACGCCGTTGTTCTTCGACGCATACGGAACACCGGTCGCTTCCTCGATCGGCAGCGCGTCGATATCGGCGCGCAGGCCGATCGCGTCGCCCTTGTCCTGGCCGTGAATGATGCCGACCACGCCGGTGCCGCCGATCCCAGGGTGGACCTCGTCGGCGCCGAACTCACGCAGCTTGTCGGCGACCAGCGCGCTGGTGCGGAACTCCTGGAAGCCGAGTTCCGGATGCGCGTGGATGTCGTGCCGCCACGCCGTCATCTCGTCGTGCATGTCGGCGATCCGGTTGATGACGGGCATGGGCGCACTCCGCTCGGGGTGGGCGGACGTTCCACCGACCGCGACGGCGCCGCAAGGCATCAGGCGTCGATGACTGCCATGCCGGCGGGCAGGAACGACGACGCGACGGGCACGGGCATCGTCCAGCCGGCCCACGCCGTCCACCAGGCCGGGTTGGATGGGCGGAACCAGTTCGCGCGGTTGAGCCAACCGGCGCGGAACCGCGCGTTCTGCGAACCGGGCTGGCTGATGGCGCGGTAGAACGCGGCGCGCTTGTCGGCGAACGCATCGCAGGCCGCGGCGATGTCGTTCGCCTCGACATAGGCGTCCACCGCGTGCCGCGTCTGCGGCCCGATGACGCCGTCGACCATCGCTCCGGCGAGCGACTGCAGCACGCGGATCGCCAGCATCGGGCCGGAGCCCCAGCCGAGATCGACTGCCGCCGCGACCAGCGGCGACCATGTCAGGATCGAGAAGCCCGGATCGACGTAATACAGCCTCAGCTCGATATTGGCGGCGACGTCGGCGCTGATCTCGCTCTGCATGCGCGCGGCCGTGAGCGTCGCGGGATCTATCTTCAGGTAGCTCGCATAGGTGTCGGGCGTGACGCCGCGCATCGTGCCGACCAGCCGGACGCTGCCGTCCCAGCCATGGGCGTAATTGCCGGCATCGTTCGGGTCGTCCTCCAAGGTGCCCTCCCAGGTCAGGATGGCGGCGCTGAAGCTGTCGTGCGGCGTCGGCCAGTGCGGAGCGGTCATCGGCGCAATCCCTCATCTTCCCGCCGCCACGGCGGGCTCACGACCAAGGATTGTATTCAGGCCGTCGCCGCGAGTCTAGGCCTTTTTTCAGATAGGATTCTGAAGGTGGTCGCCAGCCCCTCCGCCAGCCCGATCGGGCGCACACCGAGCCGCGCCGTCATCGGGGCGATGTCGAAGGTCTTGTCCTCGAGCAGCCGCCGGATTTCGGCCGGGCGGATGGTCGGCACGCCGGGGATCAGCCGCGTCAATGCGGCGGCCGCCATCAGAAGCGGCGCCGGCGCGCTGACCAGCCGCGGCGGACGCAGCCCGGCGGCGTGCGCGACGGCGCGGACGAAGTCGGCATAGGTCACCGGCTCCGGGCCGGCGATCACCAGCGTCTCCGGGCCGGCCCAGTCGATCGCGAGCGCCGCGAGCACGCAGCGTGTGACGTCGGTCTGGTGGATCGGCTGGATGCGCGTGGCGCCGCCGCCCGGAAGCGGCACGACCGGCAGCCGCCGCAGCAGGCGCGACAGGCGCTGCACGTTGTCCTCGCCTTGCGCGCCGTAGATCATCGTCGGGTGCAGCATCACGCCGCGGCGTCCGGACGCGAGCCACGCTGTCTCGCCGGCCAGCACGCCACGGCCATGCTCGTCGGGCCAGCGCGTGAACTTCCGCGTGCTGCCGAGCAGCACGAACATCGCATCAGCAGGTGCAGCGGCCAGGATCGAGGCGGTGTGGCGCGCATGTGCGCAGGAGACGATGCGGCGCGCGTCCGCCAGCGCCGTGCGAAGGGCGGCCGGATCGCGCAGGTCGGCGACGCGAGGCGTCACGCCGGACCAGCGCGACGGGTCGCGAACGACCGGCACGACCGGCGTGCCCTGCGCCTGCAGCGCGCGGGCGAGCGCGCCGCCCGAGCGCCCGGAGGCGCCGATCAGATGCACCGCCTCCAAGACGCTAGCGCAGCACGGCGAGGTCGCAGCCTTCGTCGGCCTGCAGCACCTGCTCGGCCACCAGCCGGTCCCAGCCCCGCGCCGGGCGCGGCGGCGGCAACCACCCCGCGAAGCGGCGCGCGAGTTCCGCGTCGTCGACCAGCAGGTCGATGCGGCGCTCGCGCACCGACATAAGCAGCCGGTCGCCGGTCTGCACCAGTGCCAGCGGACCGCCGGCCGCCGCTTCCGGTGCGACGTGCAGCACGATCGTGCCGAAAGCGGTGCCGGACATGCGGCAGTCGCTGACGCGCACCATGTCCTTCACGCCCGCCCGGGCGAGCTTCTTCGGGATCGGCAGATAGCCGGCCTCCGGCATCCCGGCGGCAGACAGCGGGCCGGCGTTCTTCAGCACCAGCGCGTCATCTTGCGTCACGTCCAGCGCCGGATCGTCGATCCGCTCGGCGAGGTCGGCGAGGCCGTCGAACACCACGCAACGCCGCTCGCCCTCGAACAGCGCCGGGGTTGCCGCGCTGCGCTTGACGATGGCGCCGCGCGGCGCGAGCGAGCCGAACAGCGCGACCAGCCCGCCATGCGGCGAGATCGGCTCGTCGGCGGCGCGGATGATGCCGCGGTCGACATAGGCCGGCTTCGAGAGCCGTTCCGACAGCGTCCGGCCGGTGACGTCCGGCGTGTCGCCGTGCAGCAGATGCCGCAGCTCCCACAGCAGCGCCGGCATCCCGCCGGCGGCGTGGAAGTCCTCCATGTAGCCGGTGCCGGTCGGCTTCAGGTCGACGAGGACAGGCGTCGTGTCGCTGAGTTCGTTGAGCCGATGCAGGGCGATGGCGATGCCACGGCGGCCGGCGATCGCGGTCAGGTGGATCAGCGCATTGGTCGAGCCGCCGAGTGCCAGCAGCACCCGCAGCGCGTTCTCGACCGAATGCGGCGTGACCAGCGCCGACGGGCGAACCGGAGTGGCCGCGAGGCGCATCGCCAGGCGGCCGGCTTCCTCGGCGGCGCGCAGCCGGTCGGCGTGCACGGCGGGGATCGCGGCGGTGCCGGGCGGCATGAAGCCGAGCGCCTCGGTCAGGCACGCCATCGTGCTCGCCGTGCCCATCACGCCGCAGGTGCCGGCGGTCTGCGCCAGCCGCGCCTCGATGCGGCCGATGCGCTCCTCGTCGACCGTGCCCGCGCGATACGCTGCCCAGTAGCGGCGGCAGTCGGTGCAGGCGGCGAGCCGCTCGCCTTCGTACGGCGTCGCCAGCATCGGCCCCGTCACCACCGCGACGCACGGAATGTCCGCCGACGCGGCGGCCATCAGCTGTGCCGGCACGGTCTTGTCGCAGCCGCTGACCAGCACGGCCGCGTCCATCGGCTGCGCGCGCAGCATGGCCTCGGTGTCGAGTGCCGCGAGGTTGCGGTAGTGCATCGAGGTCGGGAACAGCGATGGCTCGCACAGCGACACCGTGGGGAAGGGCAGGGGCAGTCCGCCGGACGCCAGCACGCCGCGCTTGATCGCCTCGATCAGCTCGGGAACCGTCCGGTGGCAGTTGTTGTATCCCGACGCGGTATCGACGATGCCGACCACCGGGCGGTCCAGCATCTCGCGGGAGTAGCCCATCGAGAGCGCGAAGGACCGGCGCAGGTAGAGTGCGAACTCGGGGTCGCCGTAATTGGCCGCGTTACGGCCAAGCCCGTGCGGTTTATCGCTCATGGGAGCCATGCTGCGCCCGCGCCATGCGCCCTTTCAAGCTGTGGTATGGTTTTACCACAGCCCGGAACCATTGACAGACCGGCCTTCGGCGGGGATATAGCGCGCCTCTCCCAAACCCGCGGAACTTTGCCATGAAGACCACGGCCTCGCTCAAGCCGGCGGACGTCAAGAAGGACTGGGTGCTGATCGACGCCGAGGGCCTCGTCCTCGGCCGGCTCGCCGCCATCGTCGCCAACCGCCTGCGCGGCAAGCACAAGCCGCAGTTCACGCCGCATGTCGACTGCGGCGACCACGTTGTCATCGTCAACGCCCGCAAGGTGCGCGTGACGGGCAACAAAATCGACCAGTCGGTGTTCTACTACCACACCGGCTATCCCGGCGGCATCAAGGGCCGCACGATCCGGCAGCGCCTGGACAGCGCGCACCCCGAGCGGGTGATCCAGAAGGCGGTGGAGCGGATGATCACACGCGGCCCGCTGCAGCGCAAACAGATGAAGCACCTGTACGTGTACGCCGGGCCCGAACATCCGCATGACGGGCAGCAGCCACGCAAGGTCGATATCGCGGCGATGAACCGCAAGAACGCACGCATCTGAGGGGGCATCCATGTCAGGCACGCAGACACGCTCCGGCACGTTCGCCGACCTCAAGGACCTCGGGATCGCTGGCAGCCAGCCGGCGCCCGGCGAGCCGGGGGCGGCGGTCAAGCGCGAGCCCAAGCGCGACGCCATGGGCCGCAGCTACGCCACGGGCCGGCGCAAGGAGTCGGTGGCGCGCGTCTGGATCAAGGCCGGCAAGGGCGAGATCATGGTCAACGGCAAGAAGGCGGCGCAATATTTCGCCCGTCCCGTGCTGCGGATGCTGATCACCCAGCCGTTCCTGGTCACCGACCGCTACAACCAGTTCGACGTCTACTGCACCGTCAACGGCGGCGGCCTGTCGGGCCAGGCCGGCGCGGTGCGTCACGGCATCAGCCGCGCGCTGACCTATTACGACCCGGAGCTGCGCGCGATCCTGAAAGTGGCAGGGTTCCTGACGCGTGATTCGCGCGTGGTCGAGCGCAAGAAGTACGGCAAGGCCAAGGCGCGGCGCAGCTTCCAGTTCAGCAAGCGGTAGTTCGCAGTCGTTAGTTGTCGACGAGGTCCAGTCGCCGCTTGATGCGATTGACCTCGTCGGTCAGCCGGTCGAGCCGCACGTGGATGTGGGCCGTCACCCCAGCATCGTGAGCTTGTCGCGCCTCAGCGCGGCGACGGAGATCTGCAAATCGCTCACCTGCATCCGCAGGTCGCGCATGTCGTCGCGGAGGGCGGACACGTCGGCGCGTATCGCCCGAAGCAGGTCCAGGACAAGGTTGAACGGTTCTTCAGCCACGCGTTGACTGTAACAGTCTGCCCGGAACAAAGCAAAAACACCCGACCGGCCCGCGTAGCGCGGCCACGATCGGTCCCAAGAACGCCGGACCCGGCGAAGTTGCGTTCTCCGGCGGCGGCCCCATGATCGGGCCAGACGGGCCACTCAGACCCGCGCTTGGGAGGAACCTATGTGCCGGCTTTTCGTCTCGCAGGACCCGGCGACCTATGAGGCCGAGACGCGGCCGATCCGGCTGCATGGGCACGTCACCTCGATCCGGCTCGAAGCGGCATTCTGGGACACGCTGGGCGAGATCGCGCGGCGCGAGGGCATGTCGGTCGCCCGCTTCGTCTCCGTGCTGCACGACGAGATCATGGCCAAGCAGGGCGACGTGCCGAACTTCGCCAGCTTCCTGCGCGTCACCTGCATGCACTGGCTGCGCGACCAGGACCTGCACGCCGAACAGGTCGCCCGCCGCACGCCGGAGATGCGCGTCGTAGCCTGATACTACCCACGGTTCGGCTGGGCCGCCTACGTTCCCGCCGGACAATGGGGGGAACGGATGCCAGTCCTGCGGGCCGGCTTGCTCGCCGCGGCCGTCGCGGCCGGTCCTGCAGCGCGCGCGCAGTTCACCGTGCCGACCGATGTCGGCAAGCCCGACGGCGCCAGCGTGTTCCTCAATCAGTGCGGCACCTGCCATTCGCTCGATCCGAACGAGCAGCGGCAGGGCCCGACGCTGAAAGGCGTGTACGGCCGCAGAGCGGGGAGCGTGGCGGGGTTCAGCTATTCGGCCGGCTTCGCCAAGGCCGATTTCACCTGGGACGAGACGCGCCTGAACGCGTGGCTGACCAACCCGCCATCGGTGATCCCCGGCGCGGTGATGCCGTACCGCCAGCCCGACGCCGAGATCCGCGAGACGATCATCGCTTACCTGAAGGAGCAGCACTGAATGGCCAAGGCGATCCACAGCATGCTGCGCGTGCTCGACGAGGCGCGCTCAATCGACTTCTACGAGCGCGCGTTCGGCATGCGCGTCGTCGACCGCTTCCGCTTCGACGGCTTCACGCTCGTCTACCTCGCCAGCGAGGAGACGCCGTTCGAACTGGAGCTGACCATCAACGAGGGCCGCACCGAGCCGTATGCGCTCGGCGACGGCTACGGGCACATCGCCTTCACGGTCGAGGACCTGGACGCCGAGCACGCCCGGTTCGCCGGCGCGGGCCTGAACCCGGCGCCGATCAAGGAGATGACGCTCGAGGGCCGCCGGCTCGCACGCTTCTTCTTCGTGCAGGATCCCGACGGCTACAAGATCGAGGTGCTGGAGCGCGCCGGCCGTTACCGCTGACACAGAACACAACAAGGGGGAAATTCCATGCGAAAGATCGACGGACGGGTGCGGGTCGGACGGCGCACGTTCCTGCAAGGAACGGCCGCGGCGGCTGCGGCCGGTGTCACGTTCTCGGCCAAGGCGGCGTGGGCGGCCGAGGCGAAGACGCTGACGCCGCACCAGATGGCCACGCTCGCGCTGATGGCGCGCGACATCTTCCCGCATGACCGGCTGGCGGACGTCTACTACGTGCGCGCCGTCACGCCGTACGACGCCAAGGCGGGCGGCGATGGGGCGTTCCACGAGATGATCGCGTTCGGCATCGAGCGCGCCGACCAGGACGCCAAGAGCCACTTCAATGCCGCCTATATCGACGTGCCGTGGGAGGAGCAGCGCGTCGTCGTGCTGCAGGGCATGGAGCAGACGCCGTTCTTCAGCAAGATCCGCGGCGACCTTGTGGTCTCGCTGTACAACCAGAAGGAGGTCTGGGCGAAGTTCGGCTACGAGGGGTCCTCCGCCGAGCACGGCGGCTACATCCATCGCGGCTTCAACGACATCGACTGGCTGCCGTCGGTCTGAGGGGGAGCACGCAATCATGGCCAGTTTCGATCTCAACGACGACAGCGTGGTCTGCATCGTCGGCTCCGGCGCGGGCGGCGGGACACTCGGCAACGAGCTCGCGCAGAAAGGCATCAAGGTCGTCATCCTGGAAGCCGGCGGCCGGCACGAGATCCAGGACTTCATCAACGACGAGTGGGGGAGCTTCGCGCAGCTGGCGTGGAAGGACATGCGCACGACGTCCGGCACGTGGCGTGTCGCGCACGACTTCCCGAACCTGCCGGCGTGGATCGTCAAGTCGGTCGGCGGATCGACGGTGCACTGGGCAGGCGCGTCGCTGCGCTTCCGCGACTACGAGTTCAAGGCGCGCAGCACGTACGGCGCGCTGCCGGGCACGTCGCTGCTGGACTGGCCGATCACGCTCGCCGAGATGGAGCCCTATTACGCCAAGGCCGAGTTCAAGATGGGCACGACGGGGACCAACGACATTCCCCGCCTGCCGGGCAACAACAACTTCAAGGTGCTCGAGGCGGGCGCCAAGAAGGTCGGCTACAAGGAAGTCCACACCGGCAACATGTCGATCAACAGCCAGCCGCGCGACGGGCGCGGCGCGTGCCAGCAGATCGGCTTCTGCTTCCAGGGCTGCAAGTCGGGCGGCAAGTGGTCGACGCTGTACACCGAGATCCCGAAGGGCGAGGCGACCGGAAACCTCGAGGTGCGTCCGAACTCGATGGCGGTGAAGATCGAGCACAACGACGCGGGGCTGGTCACCGGCGTGGTGTACCTCGACGGCCAGGGAAAGCTGCAGCGGCAGAAGGCCCGCGTCGTCGCGGTGGCTGGCAATTCGCTGGAAAGCCCGCGGCTGCTGCTCAACAGCGCGTCGGCGAAGTTCCCCGACGGGCTGGCCAACAGCTCCGGTCAGGTCGGGCGCAACTACATGCGGCACATGACGGGCAGCGTGTACGCGATCTTCGAGAAGCCGGTGCACATGTATCGCGGCACGACGATGGCGGGCATCGTGCGCGACGAGTCGATCAACGATCCCAAACGCGGCTTCGTCGGCGGCTACGAGCTGGAGACGCTGTCGCTCGGGCTGCCGTTCACGGCGGCGTTCCTCAACCCCAGCGCGTGGGGGCGCAGCTTCACCAGCGCGATGGATGACTACGCCAACATGGCGGGGATGTGGATCGTCGGCGAGGACATGCCGCGCGAGACAAACCGCGTCACCCTCGATCCGGTGGTGAAGGACGCGAACGGGATGCCGGTCGCGTCGGTGCATTTCGACGACCACGAGAACGACACCGCGATGCGCAACCACGCCTACAAGCAGGGGGCGGCGATCTACGATGCGGTGGGCGCGGTGCGGACGTTCCCGACGCCGCCGTATCCCAGCACGCACAACATGGGCACCAACCGGATGAGCGAGAAGCCGCGCGACGGCGTGGTGAACAAGTTCGGCCAGACGCACGACATCAAGAATCTGTTCATCTCCGACGGCAGCCAGTTCACCACGGGGGCCGCGTGCAACCCGACGCTGACGATCGTCGCACTGGCGATCCGTCAGGCCGACAACATGGCCGGCATGATGAGCCGCACGGAGATCTGAGGTCGAGCCGGATGTCCTGCTCCGGAAGCTCGCCAGCGAGTTTCCGGAGCAGGCAGTCCGCTCAGGGCGGCTCGCCGGTGTTACGGCCCGATGACCTTCAGCCCGCCCATGTAGGGCTGCAGGACGGGCGGTATTGCGATGGATGGCACGGCCTGCTGGTACGTCTCCATCACCGCCACGAGACCCCGGCCGACTGCAACACCCGAGCCGTTCAGCGTGTGCACGTGTGCTACCGTCTTGCCGTCGGCGGCGCGGAAGCGCGCGTTCATACGGCGGGCTTGGAAGGCGTGGCAGTTCGAGCAGCTGCTGATCTCGCGCCAAGCGCCTTGGCCAGGCAGCCAGACTTCGAGGTCGTAGGTTTTCGCCGCGGAGAAGCCCGTGTCTCCCGAGCATAAAATGACCCGGCGGAAAGTCAGGCCGAGCTTGCTTAGCACCGCTTCGGCGCAGCTTGTCATCCGTTCGTGTTCTTCAGCGCTGCGGTCGGGGTGGGTGATGGAGACGAGTTCGACCTTCCGGAACTGATGTTGCCGCAACATCCCGCGCGTATCGCGGCCCGCGGCGCCGGCTTCAGAGCGGAAGCAGTCGGTAAGTGCGGTCAGCCGCATTGGCAGCGCGGACTCGGCAAGAATCTCTCCGGCCACGAGGTTGGTTAATGGAACCTCGGCGGTCGGGATGAGCCAGCGTCCATCGGTGGTCTGGAACAGATCCTCTGCAAATTTGGGGAGTTGGCCCGTGCCGTAGGCGCTCGCGGTATTGACCAACGAGGGCGGCGAAACTTCTGAGTAGCCATGCTCGGTCGTGTGCAGATCGAGCATGAACTGTCCGAGCGCACGCTCAAGGCGCGCAAGTTTGCCTCGCAGCACGGTGAAGCGGCTTCCGGCAATCTTCGCAGCCCTGACGAAGTCCATCTCGCGGAATGCTTCGCCGAGCTCGTCATGTTGGCTTGCGGGAAAATCAAAGACGGGCCGGTCGCCGTGCACGGCGAGCACCACGTTGGCGCTCTCGTCCGCGCCGTTCGGCACGTCGTCATCTAGGACGTTCGGAAGGCCTTCCAACCTCGCCTTAAGCAAAGAATCCCACTCGTTCGCTCGGGCCTGAAACTCCTTAATGCGTTCGCCGAGCGACGCGCCTTGCTCGACATCGGCCTGCATCTTGTCTGTCGAGATACCCAGCCTTCGTCGTTTTCCGATGTTCTCCGAAAGATTCTTCAGAGTCCGCTGTGCTGCTTCCAGAGCCTGCAGGTTCTCCAGGCGATTTTCATTCAGTTGCAGAAGCTCGTCTGCTTGCGGCTCGAGACCGCGTCGCTCAAGCGCGCGGTTGAACGCGGCCGGGTCGGCGCGGATGGCGCGGATGTCGTGCATCAGGCCTCGACGGGTTTAGGCTCGATCATGCGGGCGATGAAGATCGACACCTCGTAGAGGAGGATCAGCATGACCGCGAGCGCGCACTGCGAATAGATGTCCGGCGGCGCCAGCACCGCGGCGACGACGAACATGCCGACATAGGCGTAGCGGCGCACCCGCTTCATCCCGCGCGAGGAGATGATGCCCACGCGGGCGAGCAGCGTCAGCAGCACCGGCACCTCGAACGTCAGGCCGAAGGCGAACAGCAGCTTCATCACCAGGCCGAGATACTCGTTGACGTCGATCTGCGGCTTGATCTGCAAGCCGTCGCCGCCGGTCGGGCCGAAATAATACAGAAAGAAGCTCCAGGCGACCGGGAAGACGAAGTAGTAGGCGATCGCCGCGCCCAGCAGGAACAGCACCGGGGTGGCGATCAGGAACGGCAGCATCGCGCGCTTTTCGCTACGATAGAGGCCGGGTGCGACGAACAGCCAGAGCTGCGTCGCGAACACCGGAAAGCCGGTGAACGCGGCACCGAACACCGCCACCTTGATGTAGACCAGGAATGGGCGCGTCAGGCCGATGCCGATCAGCGAGCCCTGCAGATCGGGACGCTTGGCGAGGATCTCCGCCAGCGGCGCGGCGAGGAACCCGTAGATGCGGAACTTGAACACCCAGCAGACGCCGAACATCACGACGAAGGCGATCATCGAGTACACCAGCCGGCGGCGCAGCTCGATCAGGTGATCGAGCAGCGGCATCGGCTTGTCGTTGATCGGATCTTCGATCTGCGGCGTGGCGTCCATGCGTCGGGCCGCCGGTCAGCCGCTCGCGCCGGAGGACGGCACCGGCGCAGCCGGAGCCGCTCCCGGCGGGACGAACGACGGTGCGGGCGACGGCTCCGGGTTCGCGGGCGTCGCCGGCCCCAGGTGCTGCACGACGACCGGTGCGGCGCCGGGCGCCACGTCGTCGGCAGCCGGGACGAACCAGGTCGGCAGCGATTCCGGTTCCTCGGGCGCCCCAGGGGGCGAGGCAGGCAGGTGGATCGTTTCAGACGCCACCACGGCCGATGCCGCGGGAGCGATCGGGTCGGGGTGCAGCGGGTTGCTGGCGAAGGTGTCGCGGATGCTGCGGTCCGGGTCGACGGTGCGCTCGAACTCGCCCTTGAAGTCGAAGTTGCGGATTTCGTTGATGCTCTGGCGTACCTCGTGCAGGTCCGCCTCGCGCATCATCTCGTCGACATGGGTCTGGAACTCGCCGGCCATGCGGCGGGCCTTCTTCATGGCGCCGGCCAGCGCGCGGACGGCAACCGGCATGTCCTTCGGGCCGATGAGCACGAGGGCGACGACGGCGATCAGGCCGATCTCGGACCAGGCGAAGTCGAACATCAGGCGTCCTTATACCAGCCTCGCCGCCCGCACCCGCGTCCGGCACGCATGCGTGTCTGCCGGGCTTTCGCTCGGGATGCATCCTGCGCTGTCCGTGATCGCCGGGCGGGCAACAGGCTGACGCTCACATAGACTCGCGATCGGTCCGGCGAAAGGCGGCGGGCGTTCCTCCGTTGCAGCCCGCGGGTGAACCTAGGAACCCAGTCCGCTTCTTTCAACCGGTGGTTCGGACGCAGCTTCGCCGGCAACGCTCTCGGTCTCGGCTTCGGCGGGCGGCTCGTCGGAGGCCGGCGTCTCGCCCGCCGCCAGCGCCGCACGGTCGGCGGGGCTGGGGGGCTCGACCAGCAGGTCCTCCCGCCGGGGAAGTTCGCGCAGGTCTTTCAGGCCGAACTGGGCGAGGAAGCCGGGCGTGGTGGCCCACAGGGTCGGGCGGCCGGGGCTTTCCTTGCGGCCGCGCGGGGCGATCAGGCCGGCTTCGAGCAGGCTGTCGAGCGTCTGCTGCGACAGGCTGGTGCCGCGGATCTCCTCGATCTCGGCCCGTGTGACGGGCTGGTGGTAGGCGACGATCGCCAGCGTCTCCATCGCCGCGCGCGGCAGCCGGCGCGGCACCTGCACCACCTTGCGCAGCCGCGGCGCGAGGTCCGGCGCCGTGCGGAACATCACCCCGCCGCCGGCCGCAACGACCTCGACGCCCCGCCCGGCGTAGCGGGCGGCCAGCGCGGCCAATACGGCGTCGGCGTCCGCGTCCTCCGGGAGCACCTGCGACAGGGCGCGCGCGGTCACCGGGCCGGCACTGGCGAACAGCAACGCCTCGGCCAGACGGATCGCGTCCTCGTCCGGCGGGGCCGGCGCGGGGTTGGATGCCGGCGCGCTATCCGACTCGTCGGGTTCGGTGCTGATATCGGTCACGTCGCCTTCTCCTGCGGCGGCGCGCGGCGGATGAGGATCGGGCCGAACGCGGCATCCTGCCGCAGACGAACCTCGCCGCCGCGCGCCAACTCCAGCCCCGCCAGCAGCGTGCTCGCCAGCGCCGCACGCCGCTCGGTGGGATCGCCCAGCGCACTCTCCGGCAGGAACCGCTCCAGCGTGCTCCAGTCCGGCAGGCTGCCCAGCAACTTGCCCACGCGCTCCAGCGCCTCGCGCACCGTCCAGATCGTCAGCGGACGCGGCGCATAGGCGCGTCTCGAGCCACCGCGGCGCACCGCCGTCAGATAGGCGCGCATCAGCGAGGGCTGGTCCAGCAGCAGGCGGGAGCGGTCGGTCTCGGTCAGGTCCTCCGGTGCGCCGCGGGCGAAGACGTCCTGGCCCAGCTGCGGACGCAGGCCCAGCCACGCGGCGGCCGCGCGGATCGCCTGCAGGTCGGCCAGCCGGGCGGCGAGGGTCTCCGCTGCCGTCTCGCCCTCGTCGGCGAGCTGGTGGTCCTTCGGCAGCAGCAGGCGGGACTTCAGCCAGGCGAGCCACGCCGCCATCACCAGCCAGTCGGCCGCCAGCTCGAGCCGGACGCGGCGAGCGCCCTCGATCACCGCCAGGTACTGGTCGACCAGGGCGAGGATGGAGATCTGCGCCAGGTCGAGCTTCTGGCCGCGTGCGAGGTCCAGCAGCAGGTCGAGCGGGCCCTCGAATCCCTCCAGCCGCACGACGAAGGCGTCGGTGGCGATCGGTTCGGGCGCGACTTGCGCGTCAGTCGGCATAGGGGCTGTCCAGGGGAACGCCGGCGACCCGCAGCACCACCCGGTAGGCGCTCTCGAGCACCGGCACGAGCACGTCGCGCAGCGGGTCGAAGTGCAGGCCGAACTCGCCCGCCAGCGAGGGGCCGATCAGCAGCAGCAGCACGATCAGGATGCCGTAGCGCTCCAGCGCCGCCCAGCGCAGGGCGAGCGGCCGGGGGAGCAGGCCGACGACGATCCGGCCGCCGTCCAGCGGCGGGATCGGGATCAGGTTGAACAGGCCGAGGATCAGGTTGGCCTGGATGAAATAGGCGCAGAACAGCAGGATGTAGACGGTGCCGTTGCCCTCGCCGTGGCGCAGCACGACGCCGAGCGCCAGGCCGCCCAGCAGGGCCAGCGCAAAGTTCATCAGCGGCCCGGCGCAGGCGACCAGCGCCATCATCCGCAGCGGGTTGCTGAACTTCCAGGCGCTCACCGGAACCGGCTTGGCCCAGCCGAACATGAACACCACGCGGTGCAGCGTCAGCAGCTGGGTCACCAGCAGGATGCCGGGCAGCAGGATCGTGCCGACGCGATCGATGTGGCGCAGCGGATTGAGCGACAGCCGCCCGGCCAGCTTCGCGGTGTCGTCGCCCAGGGCGAGCGCGGCGTAGCCATGCGCCGCCTCGTGCAGAGTGATGGCCAGGATCACCGGAATCGCGGCGATCGCAAGCTGGACAGCCAGATCGGTCACGCCAGCAGCCGATCCCGTTCCTCGGCCAGCGAGTCGGGGGCCAGCGAGTCCGGATCGAGCGTCTTCGCGCGGGCGGCCGCCAGCGCCGCGCCGGCCGCCAGCCGGCGCCGGGCGGCCTCGGTGATCGGCGGGACCGCCTGCAGCACCGCATTCGTGTGGTCCGCGTCGCCCGCGCAGTAGGCGGCGAGGTCGCAGCCGGCCGCCAGTGCTGCCAATGCGCGGGCAGCGGGCGGTCCGGACAGGGCGGACATGGCCAGATCGTCGCTCACCAGGACTCCATCGAAGCCGATCCGGCCGCGTATGACCGAATCGATCACCGTCGGCGAGACCGTGCCCGGCCGGTCGGGGTCGATCGCCCTATACAGGATGTGCGCCGTCATGGCCCAGGGCAGCCGGACATTCGCCCGGAACGGCACCACGTCGTCGTCGATCGGCCCGTCCACGACCGGCAGCGATTCGTGGCTGTCGACCAGCGCGCGGCCGTGGCCGGGCGCGTGCTTCATCACCGGCTGCCGGCCCGCGGCCAGCATTCCGTCGGCGAAGGCGGCGCCAAGCGCGGCCACCGCCTGCGGATCGGCGGCGAAGGCGCGGTCGCCCACCACGCCGGCATGCGCGCCGGGCACCTGCAGGTCGAGCACCGGCGCGCAGATCACGTCGAAGTCGGCGCAATCCAGCCCGATCAGCGCCCCGGTCAGCCATGCCGCCCGCAGTCCGGCCGCCGGGTCCGTGGCGTGCAGCGTGCCGATCACGCCGGCCGAGGGGTGGGCGCGCCAGTGGGGCGGGCGCAGGCGGGCGACGCGGCCGCCCTCCTGGTCGACCAGCACTACCGCACCTTGCGGCAGCTTGGTGCGCAAATCGGCGCACAGCGCGGCAAGCTGGCCCGGCGTTTCGATGTTGCGGCCGAACAGGATCACGCCGGCCGGAGGGGCCGTGAAGAACAGCGCCGCCTCGGCCGGATCGAGCGACGGCCCGGCGATGCCGACGATGGCGGCTTTCAGGGCGGGGCGGCCTTCAGGTCAGAACGCCGCGATGGAGCAGGCGAGGCCCTTGGCGCGGGCCTGCTCGCAGAAGCGCGTCGCCTCGGCGACGTCGGCGAAGCCGCCGGTGCGCACGCGGAAGAACGTCTTGCCGTCGCGCTCGAAACGGGTGACCAGCGGCCGGCGGTCGCCCAACAGTTCCGGGGCCTTGTGCGACAGGCGCGCCCATTCCTTCTGCGCGTCGTCCTCGCTGGCCACGGCGGCAAGCTGCACCTCGGTCGCGCCCGGCTGGGCAGCGGCGTGCGGGGGCATCGGGGCCGCGGGCGTTGTGCGCGGCGCGGGAGTCGCCGCGGCGGGGGCAATCGCCGGCGCCACGGATGCGGCGGGCGCGGATGCGCCCGGGGGCGCGGCGGCCGGCGCCGGTGCCGGGCTGGTCGCGGCGGGTGCCGGGGCGGGTGCCGGGGCCGCATTGGCGGTCGGCGCGGACTGGGTGGTGCGCAGCGCCGAGGGTTCCGGGGTCTCGGGCGGGGGGGCGAGCTTGTCGTCGACACCCGGGCGGCCCGTGCCGAGGACGTCCTCGTCGGCGCCGTTGACCTGCATCCCGCCCGGGTCGGTCGGCTTCACGCGGTACGGGCCGGGTTCGGCGCGGATCACCGGGATGTCGCCGCGCCGGTGGCCGGAGACGGTCCACAGGCCGAGCACCACGACCAGCGCGCCGCCCAGGCCGAGCGCGGTCAGCGCCAGGCGCTTGGTGCCGCCGTCCAGCCCCGCGCTGCGCGGCGCGCGATAGGTCGGCATGTCGAGTCGGTCGGTCGCCATCGTCTCTCCCCGTCTTTATTCCGGGAGGGAGACGCTCAGCGCATCTCCTCGACCGGTTCGACCCCCATCACCGCCAGTCCCGAGCGAATCACGGTCGCCGTGGCCGCCACCAGAGCGAGCCTCGCGAGCGTTTCGACCGGGGCGTCGGCCTGCAGGAAGCGGAGGGTCGCGTTGTCCTTCCCGCGATTCCACAGCATATGAAAGTCGCCCGCCAAGTCATAGAGGAAAAACGCGATTCGGTGCGGCTCCCTCGATTGTGCAGCGCCGTCCACCAGCCGCGGCCAGCCGGCCAGCCGGCGCATGACGGCGAGTTCGGGGTCCGCTTCCAGCGTATCGAGGGGCACCTGGGCGAGGGCGGCGTCGGTGACCTGCTCGGGCGGGAACATCTCGGCCGCCGCGCGCAGCACCGAGCGGCAGCGGGCGTGGGCGTACTGGACGTAGAAGACCGGGTTGTCGCGGGTCTGCGCCACCACGACGTCGAGGTCGAACTCCATCTGCGCGTCCGCCTTGCGCGTCAGCATGGTGAAGCGCACGGCGTCGCGGCCGACTTCCTCGAGCAGGTCGCGCAGCGTCACGAACGTGCCGGCGCGCTTGGACATGCGCATCGGCTCGCCGCCGCGCAGCAGATGCACGATCTGGCAGATCGCGGCTTCGAACGTTACGGAACGGTCGGCCGACAGCGCCTGCACGGCGGCGGCCATGCGCTTGACGTAGCCGCCGTGATCGGCGCCGAGCACGTCGATCAGCACGTCCGCGCCGCGCGCGATCTTGTCGGCGTGATAGGCGATGTCGTTGGCGAAATAGGTGTTGCTGCCGTCGGACTTGCGCAGCGGACGGTCGACGTCGTCGCCGAACGCGGTGGCGCGGAACAGCGTCTGCTCGCGCGGCTCCCAGTCGTCGGGTGTTTTGCCCTTGGGCGGGTCGAGCACGCCTTCGTAGATCATTCCGCGTTCGCGCAGATACGCGAGCGTGCGGTCGACGGCGCCGGCGTCGAGCAGCGCGCGTTCCGAGGTGAACACGTCCTGGCGGATGCCGAGCAAGGCGAGGTCGTCGCGGATCATCGCCATCATTTCGGCAACGGTCGACGCGAGCACGATCTCGAACCACAGCGAGGGGCGCGCGGCGCTGCGATCGGGCGCGGCGAGCGACGTGCCGTGGCATTCGGCGAGGCGTGCGCCGACGTCGATCAGGTAGTCGCCGCGATATTGCAGGCCGCCGGGGGCGAGCGCGTCGAACGCGTCCTCGGTGGTCGGCGAGTCGATCGCCTGCAGGTAGCGCCAGTAGGCGGCCCAGGCGAGCGACGCGACCTGCGCGCCGGCGTCGTTGACGTAGTATTCCTTGGTGACCGCGTAGCCGGCCTTGGCGAGCAGGTTGGCGATCGCGTCGCCCACCACCGCGCCGCGGCAATGGCCGACATGCATCGGGCCGGTCGGGTTGGCGGAGACGTATTCGACGTTGACCGCGACGCCCGCGCCGACGCGGCTGTCGCCGAAGGTCTCGCCGACGCGCAGGATGTGCGGCAGCAGCGCGCGGAAGGCGCTGGGGCGGAGGCGCAGGTTGACGAAGCCGGGGCCGGCGGGGTCGGCGCCGGCGATGTCGGGCACGGCGCGCAGGCGTCCGGCGAGTGAAGCGGCGATCTTCGGCGGCGGAAGGCGCGCGGCTTTGGCCACGACCAGCGCGGCGTTGGTGGCCATGTCGCCGTGGGCTTGGTCTTTGGTGGGCGTCACCTCGACCTTGGCCAGCACGTCGTCGCCGGCGTCCGGCACGACTTCGCGCAGCGCGGCGAGGACGTGGTCGCGGATGGCGGCAAACAGGTCGGGGGCAAGCAGGTCGGGGGCAAACAGGTCGGTGTTCATGGCGAGGCGGTTGTCGGGGGTCCGCGCCGCGGCGTCCAGCCCGGTGCAGACGAGCGCGCCGGTTCGGGGAGTCGCCGGGGCGGGCTGCGCGTTGCAGCGCAGGCAGCCGCGGGGAAAGCGCGGCGGCGGGATCGGCGAGCGCCCGGCGCCGATCTTGATCGGGGAGTCCGGTGGCGGGGGGCGCCGCGAGACGCGCATTTGTGCCGGCGCTTCGCCCCCGGTGGCCGGAGGTGTGGCGGCGGGTGGCGGCGCGGGGTTGACCGCTTCCGGTGTCGCGGCCGGATGCGCGTCGTCGCCACCGCGCGCTGAAGCGTCGGTCGTCGGCTCCGAAACTCCGTCATTGCGAGCGGAGCGAAGCAACCCAGGGCCGCGTGACAGACGCCTTTCACGCGGCTCTGGGTTGCTTCGTCCCGCCACGCCTTCGGCTCGCGGTCCTCGCAATGACGAGGTTGGGTTGGGTGCCGGAACCGTGGCGCGGTCCGAAGCGGCTTCCGCGACGCCAAGGCGGCGCAATGCGCGCTGCGCGCTTTTGCGTCCTGCGGATTCGGCGGCTTCGAGGTCGCTCGCGCGGGTTCGGCGGCGGTGGAGCTGGCCGCGCAGGTGGAGCGTGTGCGCGCGCACGAGTTTCGCTTCGACGGCGCGCCGCTCGACGATGAACCATCGGCCGGGATCGGCGGCGCGGCGGGCGCGCCATCGCGCCCAGCCGAGGCTGAAGAACAGTTTGGGGTCCGCGGGCGGGTCGCGCGGGGGCATGGCGGCGCGTTGGCGGCGGCGCGCGTCGGCGTACTGGCGGCGCTCGGCGAGCAGGCGCATGGCGGCACGGGTGGCGAGGCGGTGCAGCCGGCGGTCGGCGTCCGGGTCGCCCCGGCGTGCGCGGCGGTGGAGGTCACGGACGTCCGTGCAGGTCGGGCAGCGGTGGTGGTGGAGATGGTTGCCGCGGCGTTCGCACCAGGATTCGCCGCCGCGATGGCCGGTGGGCGTGCGGAACAGGCTTTTCGCGATCGGGCGGCGCTGGCAGAACGCGTCCTGGATGATCTCGACGCGGAAGATGCGCTCGCGCTCGTGCAGCGGGGCTTCCGGCTCGGGCGGCGGCGGCGGGCGCACGCGCGTGGAGCGCGCGTAGGGGACGGCGTTGGCGAGGCTTCGGTAGAGGCGTTGGAGCGAGGTCGGGAGCCAGCGAAACATCGTGTCCTCCCGATCGCTGGGGGCCAAAAACTGCGACCGAGGATAAGAAGCCTAGGAATGTATGTCAACAGGATTTTTTGGCAGATCGGGACATCCGCCTGCCGAGCGGCGATTGACGCGGGTGACGGGTCGGCGATGAACCGAGACGGGGCGGGTTGGATCATCGAGAGTGTCGGCCACGGCGGAGCCGGTCGCTGAGCCGATTTGCGGGCGGGCTCGCGCTGCGAACATTAGGCCAGTTTCACACGAACCGTATCAACACGTCATGGTCCGCCCCCGGGCTGCGCCGGAGGCGCACCCGAGGGGAGGCTCCGGCTGACCATCCACGCCTTTCTTTCGCGCGGCCGGCAAACGCGTGGATGCTCCGCCTTCGCGGAGCATGACGAAACCAAGATGAGTGCGATTGCACTTAGTGCCTGTCTCGAAACTACGTCGTAACGGACAACTTCGCCGACAGCCGCTTCGGGTGGTTAGCGGACCTCTGGCTATTCGTTGCACCGACAAAGCGGCGTGCAGTTTGTGCCCAACTTCACTTCCGCGTAACGGCTGCTCAAGCTATTCTGAAGACCCTTGGGTGGAGATTTTGCAGCATGGCGAAGCTCGTCTTCGGATTGTCCCAGTCCCTGGACGGCTACGTCGACCACCTGGAAATGCGGCCAGGCCCCGCGCTCTTTCGTCACTTCATAGAGCATGTGCGCGACCTGACCGGCAGTGTGTACGGTCGCCGCACGTACGAGGTCATGCGTTATTGGGACGAAGACGGTCCTGAGTGGAGCGCTGAGCAACGCGACTTCGCGGCGGCGTGGCGGCGCCAACCGAAGTGGGTCGTGTCGCGCTCGCTGAAGTCAGTCGGCCCCAACGCCACACTTGTCGACGACGACCTCGAGGCGGTGATACGCGGGCTGAAGGCTCAGCTCGTTGGGGAGATTGCAGTCGCCGGACCAGGCCTAGCAAGAAGCCTAACCGACCTTGGTCTTATTGATGAGTATCGACTCTACTTCCGCCCCTTCGTGCTTGGTCGCGGCACGCCATTCTTCGCCGGCCCCCGGCCGCCGCTCCGCCTTGTTGCCAGCGATCCAATTGGCGAGGACACGATCAGGTTGACGTACGTTCTGCTTAATCACGCAACTCGCCCGATGGACTGCGCCGACGCGTCAGGTCCGCTTTGGGTCGAAGCAGTCGTTCTGGAGTCATTCCGAGACGGGCTCTTAGGTTGGAAGCGCCCTAAGGCTGCGCACGATGCGAGGCACCTGATGTCGCTGACCGTGAGAAGTGCGGTTGCCGAAGACGAGCAGGAAGTGGTCGCGCTGTGGCGCGCCTGCGATCTGGTTGCATCGTACAACGACCCGGTCGCCGACTTTCGTTTCGCCAAAGCCGGTCCGTGCTCGGACGTGCTGGTCGCCGTTGACGAGGCCGGCGACGTGGCGGGCAGCGTCATGGTCGGCCATGACGGGCATCGCGGCTGGCTTTATTACGTTGCTGCCCGTCCCGCATCGCGCGGCACGGGCGTGGGCCGGCGCATGGTGCAGGCGGCAGAGGACTGGCTGCGCCAACGGGGGATCGTGAAAGTGCAGCTCCTGGTTCGAGAGACGAACGCCCAGGTGGTGAGCTTCTACGAGCACCTCGGTTTCGAGGTAGCTTCGCGGGTCGTCATGAGCAGATGGCTGGGGAAGGCGGAGTTGGACGATAGGTGCGCTTGGCCATGAAAAGCACCACCATGCCGGATAGTGATCGGCTCCGTCGCTCCGCTCAGATCGTCGATCTCGAACAGTGGTGCATGGTGGGGTGAAACGCCTCTTAGTCCGGTTCGATCGATGTTAAGCAGCAGCCAACGGCTGGCGGTGCGCGTGCACCGGCGCGAAACGCTGGGCTGGCTGGTCTTGCTTTCACTGGCGCTGCACCTGACGGTATTCCTGTCCTTGCTGATGATTCCGTCGACGCAGCCACCAACAAGTGCATCGGAACCGCTCTCGGGGGATGTTATTTTCGAGAAAGGGCCGGCAGAGGCGGCGCCGGAGCCGCCCGCCCCGACGGAGGCAACCGCCGCGCCGATTGCTCCGGCCGCACCGGTTCAGCAAGCTGAGCTACCGCCACCAACGCCGGCACCAGCACCGGACGTGCCGCCGCCCCCACCGGTTCAGCAAGCTGAGCTACCGCCACTGACGCCGGCACCCGCACCCGACGTGCCGCCGCCCCCACCGGTTCAGCAAACCGAGATACCGCCACTGACGCCGGCACCCGCGCTGGTGCCCCTGCCGCCACCCCCGCCGGTCGTGCAGGCCCACCCGCCGCCACCCCCGCCGGTCGCGCAGGCGCACCCGCCGCCGGCGCCGCCACAGCGCGCGGCCGCGCAGCCTGCGGCGGCCCGCGCCCCGGCCGCGCGGCCTGCGGCCGCCCGCGCTCCGGTCAACCCGGCGGGGGCGCCTGCGCACGCGACAGACGGGCAGGATGCCCCGAGCCGCGCGAGCGAGGCGAACAATGGTGCCGCCTGGATGGGGAAGCTGAAGCAATGGTGGGACCAGCACTCCTTCTATCCTAAGGAGGCGTCGCAGACCAATGAGGGTGGCAACGTAAGAGTCCCCATCTTTATTGCTTCCGACGGCCAGGTCACGTCGATCGACGTGGTGCAAGGCCGGGATCGAGTGTGCTCGACGCGGCGGCGGTAGCGGTGTTTCGCAACGCCCATCTGCCGCCGTTCCCGCCGGGCACGCCCGCGCAGCCGGCTGATGTCGTGGTGACGCTGCACTACCGCCCGGCGGACAGCGGCGGGTGATCCGATGCAACCCCAGGGCCTGGTGAAAACGACACCGCGCCCGACACGAGATACCGATAGTCACGGCAGGTATTTGTGCGGGCAGAATGTCGATCGTGCAGAAGCTCCTGGACATGCGTCCGGCACGGGCTAATGCTCCTGCCTGTCACCTCGCTTCAGCGGAAGGCCGGCATTGATCTAAAAAAGAGGAGGTTGCTCGATGCGGTCGTCGGTCGCTTCAGCCGCCCTTGCCGCGGCTTTTGTTCTGACGCCGGTAGCCGCCGGCTACGCCCCCGCGTTGTCCCAGGACTTCAGCATAACGAACCA
>Ga0209040_10000059_pt1 | contig 63253 bp, 69 predicted proteins | sample BogFormECP12_OM3_FD_188240 | JGI IMG/M metagenome (GOLD analysis project Ga0209040, IMG submission 188240) | Bog forest soil microbial communities from Calvert Island, British Columbia, Canada - ECP12_OM3 (SPAdes) (version 2) | ecosystem: Environmental > Aquatic > Freshwater > Wetlands > Bog ... | reverse complement strand
GCCGAGGCGATCTCGACCTTAGGCGCGCAACAGCGCGCCGAGAGTTCTGGGGCGTTCCACACCTACCACGTAATGAACCCCTACGACGACGGCATCGGGATGGACGAGTTCGTCGACTGGCTGATCTCCCCGACTAACGGCGCGGGGTGCTCGATTCAGCGGATCGGTGACTACGGCGAGTGGCTGCAGCGGTTCGAAACGTCGCTACGTGGCCTGCCCGAAAAGCAGCGCAACGCCTCACTCTTGCCGTTGTTGCACAACTACCAGAAGCCATTAGTGCCGATCAATGGGTCGATGGCACCGACCGACCGGTTCCGTGCGGCGGTCCAGGACGCGAAAGTTGGCCCGGACAAAGACATTCCGCACATCACGCCGCAGATCATCGCCAAGTACATCAGCGACCTGCGACTGCTCGGTCTGCTCTGAGTCTCTGACGTCAGCCGATCGCCGGCCCGTTTGCGGGCCGGCGATCGGCTTTTTCGTGCGCCACCGTGCGCGATCTCACACCCGTTGACCATTGAATGAGATAGTTACTTTCGCTAACGTTCTATCTACACAAGCTTCCACTTCTCAGCCACAAGAGGAACTGTTATGTCGAACTCCACCCGTGAAGAGCGGTTTGCCCGCCGCCTCCAAGACCTCTATGCCAACGACGCGCAGTTCGCCGCGGCCAAGCCCAGCGCGGCGATCGCCGAGGCGATCAAGCAGCCCGGCTTGCCACTGGTGCGGCTCATCCAGACCGTCATGGAGGGTTACGCCGATCGGCCGGCGCTCGGCCAGCGCGCGGTCCGGTTCGTCACCGACCCGAGCACCGGTGGCACCTCGCTGGAGTCGCTGCCCGAGTTCGAGACCATCACCTACCGCGAGCTATGGGAGCGCGTCAACGCATTCGCGAACGCGCTGACCGCTGAGGTACGCCCCGGTGACCGGCTCTGCATCCTGGGATTCACCAGCGTTGACTACACGACCGTCGACGTCGCAACGGTCCAGCTGGGCGCGGTGTCGGTGCCGCTGCAGACCAGCGCGGCAACCACCCAACTGCTGCCCATCGTCACCGAGACCGAGCCCACGCTGATCGCCGCCAGCGTCGACAACCTTTCCGACGCCGTCGAATTGGTGCTGTCTGGTCACGCACCCGGCCGGCTGGTGGTGTTCGACTACCACCCCGAGGTCGACGCACACCGCGAGGCCGTCGACGCCGCCCGCGCCGCGCTGGCCGACGGCACCGTGATCGTGGAGACACTTGCCGACGTGATCGAGCGCGGTAAGGCCCTGCCACCCGCTGGCGCCGTTTCCGGTGGCGCCTCCGAAGACACGCTTTCGCTGCTGATCTACACCTCCGGCAGCACGGGCGCGCCCAAAGGCGCGATGAACACCGAGCGCCGCGCCATCAAATTCTGGCGCAAGTCGGACGCCGCCTTCGAGAGCAAGGACCCCTCGATCACGCTCAACTTCATGCCAATGAGCCACGTCATGGGCCGCCAGGTCCTGTTCGGGACCCTCGGCAACGGCGGCACCGCATACTTCGTGGCCAAGAGCGACCTGTCGACGCTGTTCGAGGACCTCGCTTTGGTGCGGCCCACCGAGTTGAACTTCGTGCCACGCATCTGGGACATGCTCTTCGAACAGTTCCAAAGTGATGTTGACCGGCGAGTGTCAGACGACGCCGACCGAGCCGCCATGGAAGCAGTAGCGGCACAGGTGAAGGCCGAGCAGCGGGAGAAAGTCCTTGGCGGTCGGTTCCTGCGCGCGATGACCGCGTCCGCACCGATCTCCGCCGAGATGAAGGCGTGGGTCGACGACCTGCTCGACCTACACCTGGTGGAAGGCTACGGCTCCACCGAGGCCGGGATGGCCATCGTCGACACCGAGGTGCGGCGTCCCCCGGTGATCGACTACAAGCTGGTCGACGTGCCGGATCTCGGCTACTTCCTCACCGACCAGCCGTACCCGCGCGGCGAGCTGCTGCTCAAGACGGATGCCATGTTCCCCGGGTACTACAAGCGCCCGGAGGTCACCGCAGAGGTATTCGACGCCGACGGCTTCTACCGGACCGGCGACGTGATGGCCCAGGTCGGCCCCGACCGGCTCGTCTACCTCGACCGCCGCAACAACGTGCTGAAGCTGTCGCAGGGCGAGTTCGTCGCCGTCTCGAAGCTGGAGGCGGTATTCGGCAACAGCCAGCTGGTTCGGCAGATTTTCGTCTATGGCAACAGCGCTCGCGCCTACCTACTCGCGGTGATCGTCCCCACCGAAGACGCGCTCACTCGCTTCGACGCCGACGAGCTCAGGGAAGTCATTGGCGAGTCCGTGCAAGAGGTTGCCAAGACGGCCGGCCTGCAGTCCTACGAGATCCCGCGCGACTTCATCATCGAGACGTCACCCTGGACGCTGGAGAATGGCCTGCTCACCGGCATCCGCAAGCTGGCGCGGCCGCAGCTGAAGAAGCACTACGGCGAGCGTTTGGAACAGCTCTACGTCGATCTGGTGGAAGGCCAGGCCAGCGAGCTGCGTGCGCTGCGCCAAAGCGGCGCCAACGCACCGGTGCTCGACACGCTGAGCCGCGCCGCGGGTGCACTGCTGGGTACCGCCGCCGCCGACCTGCGGCCTGACGCGCACTTCACCGACCTGGGCGGCGACTCGCTGTCGGCGCTGTCCTTCGCCAACCTGCTGCACGAGATCTTCGATGTCGACGTGCCGGTGGGTGTCATAGTGAGCCCGGCCACCGACTTGCAGGCCCTGGCCGCCTGCATCGAGGCCGAGCGCCGGCCCGGCGCCAAGCGGCCGACATTCGCCTCGGTGCATGGCCGGGACGCCACCGAGGTGCACGCGAGCGACCTGACGCTGGATAAGTTTATTGACGCCGCCACGCTGGCCGACGCCGCGAGCCTGCCCGCTCCGAGCGCCCAGGTGCGGACCGTCCTGCTGACGGGCGCCACCGGCTTCTTGGGTCGCTATCTGGCGCTGGAATGGCTGGAGCGGATGGAACTGGTCGACGGCAAGGTGATCGCCCTGGTGCGCGCCAAGTCCGACGAGGAGGCGCGGGCCCGCCTGGACAAGATCTTCGACAGCGGCGACCCACAGCTGCTGGCGCACTACCAGGAGTTGGCCGCCAACCACCTCGAGGTCATCGCCGGCGACAAGGGCGAGGCCGACATGGGCCTGGACCGGCACACCTGGCAGCGGCTGGCCGACACGGTCGACCTGATCGTCGACCCAGCGGCTTTGGTCAACCACGTGCTGCCGTACAGCCAACTGTTCGGCCCCAACGCGCTTGGCACCGCGGAGTTGATCCGGCTGGCGCTGACCACAAAGCAAAAGCCGTACATCTACACCTCGACGATCGCCGTGGGCGACCAGATCGAGCGGTCACGGTTCACTGAGGACGCCGACATCCGGGTCAGCAGCGCAACCCGCAACGTGGGCGACAGCTACGCCAACGGCTACGCCAACAGCAAGTGGGCCGGCGAAGTACTGTTGCGCGAGGCCCACGACCTATGTGGCCTGCCGGTGGCCGTGTTCCGCTGCGACATGATCCTGGCCGACACCACCTATGCCGGTCAGCTCAATGTGCCGGACTATTTCACCCGGACGATGCTGAGCCTGGTGGCCACCGGCATCGCGCCCGGTTCGTTCTACCAGCTTGACGCGGACGGCAACCGGCAACGCGCCCACTACGACGGCCTGCCCGTGGAGTTCGTCGCAGAAGCCATATCCACCCTGGGCGCCAACCACGACGCCGGGTTCCAGACCTATCACGTGATGAACCCGTACGACGACGGCATCGGCTTCGACGAGTTCGTCGACTGGCTGATCTCCCCAACTAACGGGTCCGGCTGCCCGATCCGACGAATTCCGGACTACGGCGACTGGCTCGCGCGGTTCGAGACCACCCTGCGTGCCCTGCCTGAACACCAGCGTCACGCCTCGTTGCTGCCGCTGATGCACAACTACCAGAAGCCGCAGACGCCCGTGTGCGGGTCCGTCGCGCCCACAGTTCGGTTCCGCACCGCGGTCCAGGACGCGAAAATCGGTCCGGACAAAGACATTCCGCACATCACGCCGCAGATGATCGCGAAGTACGTCAGCGACCTGCGACTGCTCGGACTGCTCTGACGCCGAGAAAGCCGATCGCCAGCTCCCTAGTTACGGGGGCTGGCGATCGGCCATTTTTCGGCCTGTTACTGCTGAGGATGTGGCCAGCGCAGATATGCGTTGGACGGCCCGCCCGGCTCGCCTGCGCTTTGCCGGCGGAAACCCCGACGCCACCGCGACTCAGCCGGCGGCGCCGCCTCCGGCGGCGCGAAGTGCTCCACCCGTGGCCTGGTGATCGCCCCCGACGGCACTCCAGCGAGCTCAGGCGCCGGCTGGTCCACCGCTGACATGTACGGCGGCCTCGCCGGAACAAGGGCCTCTTCGGGCTCCAGTGGCTCGACATCGCGGGCCAGCCGGACCGCAAGCCGTGCCAGGGCGATCCCGCCCAGGAAGACGATCAAGGCACCCAGGCCGGAGAAATACGTGACCTCGAGCAGCGCCCGCTTGCGGTCGGTGGCAGCAACCGGATCGCCGACGGTCCCGATCCGCAGCATCGGCGCGAACTGCCCGCCCACCACGAACCACGCTCCGCCGAGAACGGCCAGCCAGCCGCCGAACATCGCGATGGCGCGATTCGCGGAAAAGATCAGCAGCAGGCCACCCACCACGGTGGTGACTCCCGGGAACACCTCAAGCCAGCCCCGGGCCGTGGTCCACGTCCAATCCTGGTCGGGCGTATAAGCGAAGTTGAAACGGGGACCGACGAACGGGATCAGCGCCCCCCATACACCCAGGATGACCAGGAGTAGTCCGCTGACCGCGCCACGGGAACGTGGCATGCGCAGCCCGACTGCGCGGCCCTTTCGCGAGTGTTTCATGACATCTCCTCGGTAACTGCCGGCGACGCCGGCAGAGGGACGGGTACCCGGACGGTGAAGCATGTAACCGGCGCTGTGGCCGGTGGGACTGTTGTGTCTGGTGTTACGACGCTACAGCTAAAATCAGCAGCACGATCGCGATTGCCGGAAAGGCGCCCTGCGTCAACGCAGCCCGTGCCTTGTCCGGTGCCGACAAAAGCAGCACGACCGCGGCCGCGGCCATGGAGCCGACGCCGGCGAAAATGAGCGCGGCTCCAACGGCTTTGTGCCCCATGGCAACCCCGGCGATGCCGACGCCGGCAACGATCGCCAGAAACAGGTTGTAGAAGCCCTGGTTGAACGCAAGCAGTTTGGTGGTCTCGGCTTCCTCAGGAGTGGTGCCGAACGCCGCACGAGTGCGCGGCGAAGTCCAGGTCAACGACTCCATCGTGAAGATGTAGACGTGCAGTAACGCGGCCAGCGCGGCGAATATCAACGCGGCAGTGATCATCGCGTCCTCCTATTCGAACAGCGTGAGTCCAAGCCTGCGCGGTGGCCGCGCGCGGTAGAACATTACCGACCTGCAGCTGCTCGGACTGCTCCGACACGTAATAGCACCGGTAGCCAACTCGGCTGAGCTACCGATGCCTGGCGCGTTGTCAGCGCGTTAATAGGCTTGTTAGCCAGGGGCCCTAAACGCCGGCGTGGTGGTGGCGTCGGAATAGGCCACCCCCGGTGCGCCGGCGGAATAAGCCACGCCCGGTGCGCCCGCGGGGCTCCGGCTCGGCCGCTGCGAATTGGTCCGTCCGCGCCCGCGTTACGTCCCGTGACTCGTCGTACGGGGCCTGTTCCCGTGCCGGAACGTCGGCCGCTGCCATGGGCGCCGCCATCGGCGCCGGTTCGGCCACAACGACATCTCGCGCATGCCGAACCGCCACGCGCGCCAGGACGGCCCCGCCCAGGAACACAATCAGCGCGCCCAGACCGGTGAAGTACGTGACTTCGAGCAGGGCCCGTTTCAGGTCCGTCGACGCCACCGGTTGACCGACGTCCCCAATAGCCAGTGTCGACGCGAACGCCCGGCCGACCACGAACCAGGCGCCGGCGAAGACCGCCAGCCATCCGCCGAACATGGCGGTGGCGCGATTTCCGGAGACGAGCAGCAGCAGGCCGCCCACTGCGGCAGCGACCCCGGGGAACACCTCCAGCCAGCCTTTGGCTGCCGTCCACGTCGATGCCGGGTCGACCGTATACGCCCAATTGATGTTGGGTCCGATGAACGGTATCAACGCTCCCCAAGCACCCAAGAGGATCAGGAGCAACCCGGTCGCCGCGCCGCGGGTGCGTGGCATGTACAGCGCGCGAGGGCGTTCATAGCCGGAGTGCGTGTGCCTCATCAGAATCTCCTCCAACAGGTAATTACTGCTGGTGGCTGGGTACCCGCGCCGAAGGTGACGTAACCGCCCGATACGGCCCAGTGCGGCTAGTTCTGGCGCTGACCAGCTCTAGTCGAACAGGCCGGGTTCTACGCAGCCGGGCGGCGCCCCGATGCCAATGCCGGCGAGCCGGGCCGGCGGAGTCATGCCCAGGTGAGTCCAGGCCTGCGCGGTGGCCACCCGGCCTCGCGGAGTACGCGCGACCATACCGGCCCGAACCAGAAACGGCTCGCAGACCTCCTCGACGGTGGCGGCCTCCTCCCCGACCGCCACGGCCAGCGTCGAGACCCCGACCGGGCCGCCGCCGAAGCTGCGGGTCAGGGCCGACAGCACCGACCGGTCCAGCCGGTCCAGGCCGAGTTCGTCGACGTCGTAAACCTCCAGCGCGGACTTGGCGATGTCGCGGGTGATGATGCCGTCGGCGCGCACCTCGGCGAAGTCACGGACCCGGCGCAGTAGCCGGTTGGCGATCCGCGGCGTCCCGCGCGAGCGGCGGGCGATCTCCGCACCCGCCTCGGCGCCCAGTTCGATGCCCAGAATTCCGGCGGAGCGGGCCAGCACCCGCTCCAGCTCGGCGGGCTCGTAGAAATCCATATGCGCGGTGAAGCCGAACCGGTCGCGCAGCGGTCCGGTCAGCGCGCCGGACCGGGTGGTCGCGCCGACCAGGGTGAACGGTGCGACCTCCAGCGGAATCGACGTCGCCCCAGGGCCTTTGCCGACGATCACGTCAACCCGGAAGTCCTCCATCGCCAGGTAGAGCATCTCCTCGGCGGGCCGCGCGATGCGGTGGATCTCGTCGATGAACAGCACGTCGTGCTCGACCAAGTTGGACAGCATTGCGGCCAGGTCGCCGGCGCGTTCCAGCGCCGGCCCGGACGTCACCCGCAGCGAGGACCCGAGCTCGGCGGCGATGATCATGGCCAGCGACGTCTTGCCCAGCCCCGGCGGGCCGGACAGCAGAATGTGATCCGGTGTGCTGCCGCGGTTCTTGGCCCCCTCGATGACCAGCTGCAGCTGTTCGCGCACCCGGGCCTGGCCGATAAATTCCCGCAACGAGCGGGGCCGCAGGCTGACGTCGACGTCGCCCTCGCCGACGGTCAGCGCCGGCGAAAGGTCGCGATCGGACTGGTCGTCGTTCATCGGGCCTTGCCCAACAACGACAGCGCGGTGCGCAGGGCGCTCGACGTCGTCGCGTCGTGATCTCCGGCGAGCACTTTATCGGTGGCCTCCTCGGCTTGCCTGGCCGCAAAGCCCAGCCCGACCAGGGCCTCTACCACGGGAGTTCGCACCGCGTGGCCGTTGACCGCCGGTGCTCCCACCGTTGCGCCTACCAGCCCAACCTTGTCGCGCAATTCCACCACCATCCGTTCGGCGCCGCGTTTGCCGATGCCGGGCACCCGGGTCAGGGCGGCGACGTCGCCGTCGGCCAGCGCCTGCCGCAGCGCCGAGGCGTCGTGTACGGCCAGTGTTGCCATGGCGAGCCGAGGCCCGACCCCCGAGACCGACAGCAGCGTCAAGAACAGGTCGCGAGTATCGGAGTCGGGGAACCCGTACAGCGTCATCGAGTCCTCACGCACGATCATCGCGGTGATCAGCCGAGCCTCGGCCCCCTGCCGCAGCGTGGCCAGCGTCGACGGCGTCGCGTTCACCCGGTAGCCGATGCCGGCGGTCTCGATCACCGCATGGTCGAGCGCCACCTCGAGCACCTCGCCGCGGACCGAGGAGATCATCGGGCGACCTTCGCTTTGGCGGCCTTTGCTCTTGCGGCCAGCTTGGCAGTGTAGGCGTGACGATGCTGTGCGGCCTGCGCTTCCGCCGCCGCCATCCGGGCGATCATCGGCGCTCTCCAGCAGTGACAGATCGCCAGGGCCAGTGCGTCGGCCGCATCGGCTGGTGTCGGTTTGGCTTGCAGCGCAAGGATTCTGGTGACCATCGCGGTAACTTGCGTTTTGTCGGCGGCACCGTTGCCGGTGACCGCGGCCTTGACCTCGGTGGGGGTATGGAAGTGCACGTCGATACCGCGTCTGGCCGCCGCCAGCGCGATCACACCACCGGCTTGTGCGGTGCCCATCACCGTCGTCACGTTCAGCCGGGAGAACACCCGCTCGATGGCCATGACATCCGGATGATGGGTGTCCAACCAGTGCTCGACGGCATCGCTGATGGTAAGCAGCCGCTTGGACACCGGCGTATCCGATGGCGTTCGCAGTACGTCGACGTCCAGGGCGACGATCTGCCGGCCACGCCCGCTTTCGACGACCGACAGCCCACATCGGGTCAAACCGGGATCGACGCCCATCACACGCATCGCACACTCCCCACCTAGTACCGAACAGCTGTTCGATAGCCTAGTCTGCGAGACCGACAGCGGCGGGTAGGACACGCGGTCGCAGGCGCCTTCTTGGGCCCCGTGCGTTACGGCTCGTGGGCACTGTCAAAGCTGTTAACTTAAAGCGCACGTTTGCTCAGGCGCCGCGGTACGGAGGCTTTGCGTGGGAACACTGCTGGTAGCGCTTGCCGCGGTGCTGTTCATCGCATCCATCATCGTTCTCGTAGTGGCGTTGCGGCGCCCCAAGACACCGGTGCGGCCGGGCGGGCGCCAGGATCCGCTGTCGTTCAGCGCCCAACCGGAATTCGGGCCCCGGCAGCTCGGCCCCGGTGCCATCGTCAGCTACGGCGGTGTCGACTATGTGGTCCGCGGGTCGGTTACTTACCGCGAGGGGCCGTTCGTGTGGTGGGAGCATCTGCTGGAAGGAGGCGACCAGCCGATCTGGTTCAGCGTCGAAGAGGACGACGGGCGGCTTGAGTTGGCGATGTGGGTGACCCGCAAGGATCTTGCGCATCAGGGGTTGCAGCCCGGCGGCCAGCACGTCGTCGACGGTGTGACGTTTCGAGAGTCCGAGCGCGGTCGCGCCGGGTACACCACCGAAGGCACGACAGGCCTGCCGCCGGGCGGCGACATGGACTTCGTCGACTACTCGAACTCCGACGAGACCGCGCTGCTGTCCTTCGAGCGCTGGGCGCCGAACATGCCGTGGGAGATATCGACGGGCAAGTCCGTGCTGACCGGCGAACTCACGGTCTACCCCGCGCCCCCACCGGCCTCCGCATAGGACCAGTCGGTGCCGCTTCATCAGCTGGCCGTAGCTCCGGCCGACGTCGACGGGACAAGGCTCGGACTCGCACTCAACGCACCCGCACCGCCGCCGCTGGCGAGCCAGCGATTGGACCACCCCGACGGCGGCGCGCTGTCGCTCGGAGTGCTGGGCGCATCGCATGTGGTCACCGTCGAGGGGCACTTCTCCGAGCAGGTTTCCTGTACCGCCCGCGGCCACGGCGGCGATCTGCCCGCGCGCGCCGACGCCCCCGGCTACCACCTCGAATCCGGCACCGAGACACACGACGAGACGACGTTTCGCCGAATCGCGCACGAACTGCGGGAACATTGCGCGCACGAAACCGGCTGGCTCGGAGGCGTGTTTCCCGGCGATGACGCCGCACTGACCGCGCTGGCCGCCGAACCCGACGGCGCCGGCTGGCGCTGGCAGACCTGGCATCTATACCCGACATACCCGGCGGGCTCGGGTGGAACGGTAGTCCACACGGCCAGCCGGTGGCACCCGTGAGCCGCAACCGCCTGTTCCTGATTGCCGGTGCGTTGGCCCTCGCGGCCACGGCGTGCCTGATCTTCGGAATCGTGTTGCTGAACAAGGACATTGCGTCGTATATCGCGGAGCACTATCGCGAGTACTCGCGTGACGCGAACGGCACCCGCTACGCCTGCACCGGATCACCCGAGGACGTGGCCGACACGCTGGCCGACTATCAGGCCCCCGATGCGCGCGCCGACAACGGCAACAACGAATACCTGCGCTACAGCAACAACATCGTGATCGTCGGCCCGGACGGCAAGTATCCGTGCAGCATTCGCGTCGAGAGCTTGAGCGCGGGATACAGCCACGGCGCGTTCATCTTCCTCGGCCCGGGGTTCACCCCCGGGTCTCCGTCGAGTGGCTCGGGAGGCCGCCCGGGCGGCCCCGGTCGAACCAAGTGACAGCAAAGGAGACCACGATGTACCCCGCTTCCGCCGCCATATGATGACGTCCACCGACAGCCGACCACAGGCGTCGGTACCGTCCACGGAGTCTTCCGGCCGGTGGCGGGCCGTGCTGCTGGCCGCCGTCGCGGCGTGCGCGGCTTGCGGCATCATCTACGAACTCGCCTTGCTGACGCTGTCGGCGAGCCTCAACGGCGGTGGCATCGTCGCCACCTCATTGATCGTCGCCGGCTACATCGCCGCGCTGGGCGCGGGCGCCCTGGCGGTCAAACCGCTGCTGGCCCACGCGGCCATCGCCTTCATCGCCGTCGAGGCGCTGCTGGGCATCATCGGTGGGCTGTCGGCGGCGGCGCTGTACACGGTGTTCGCGTTCCTCGACGGGTCGACGTGGGTGCTGGCGGTGAACACGGCCCTGATCGGCGGGCTGGTGGGCGCCGAGGTGCCACTACTGATGACGCTGCTGCAACGTGGCCGCACGGCCGGCCCGGCCGCCATCGGCCGCACGCTCGCCAACCTCAACGCGGCCGACTACCTCGGCGCGTTGATCGGCGGGCTGGTCTGGCCGTTCGCCCTGCTGCCCCATCTCGGGATGATCCGCGGCGCGGCGGCCACCGGGATGGTCAATCTGGTCGCCGCGGCCATCGTGTCGATCTTTCTGCTGCGACGTGTCGTTTCCATTCGGCAGCTGGTGACGGCGCTGTGCGCGCTCGCCGCGGCCCTAGAGGGCTGCTTGCCACGCTGCTGCTTAGTGCTCGCGACATCGAGACGACCAGCCGCCAGCGGCTCTACAACGACCCGATCATCGCCTACCGGCACACGGCCTACCAGGAAATCGTGGTGACGCGGCGCGGCAACGACATGCGCCTATACCTCGACGGGGGCCTGCAGTTTTCCACCCGCGACGAATATCGCTACACAGAAAGCCTCGTCTACCCCGCGCTTGGCGGCCGCGCGCACTCGGTGCTGGTACTCGGCGGCGGCGACGGCCTGGCGGCCCGCGAACTGCTGCGCCAGCCCGGCGTCGACAAGATCGTGCAGGTGGAGCTCGACTCCGCGGTCATCGAACTGGCACGCACCACACTGCGGGAGGCCAATGCGGGTGCGCTCGATAACCCGCGCGTGGCCGTCGTGATCGACGACGCGATGAGCTGGCTGCGAACCCCCCACCTGGAGCTGCGCCCGCCCGGAGGCTTCGACGCGGTCATCATCGACCTTCCCGACCCCGACACACCCGTCCTGGGCCGGCTGTATTCAACCGAGTTCTACGCCCTCGCCGGGCATGCGCTGGCCCCCGACGGGCTCATGGTGGTTCAGGCAGGCAGCCCGTTTTCGACGGCGACGGCGTTCTGGCGCACCGTCTCGACAATCCACGCCGCCGGGTATGCGGTCACCCCGTATCACGTGCACGTGCCCACGTTCGGTGACTGGGGGTTCGTCCTGGCGCACCGCGGGGACACGGGGCTCACAGGGCCCACCCCCGTGGTGCCGGCCAATGCTCCGCCGTTGCGCTTCCTCAACCAGCGGGTACTCGACGCCGCCACCGTGTTCTCCGGTGACATCGGGCCGCGCACGCTCGAGCCGTCGACCCTGGAAAACCCCCGCATCGTCGAGGACATGCGGCACGGGTACGACTAATCCGCTTCGGCTCGCACCACCCACACGGCGCCCCGACCGGCTGGATGCTGGTCAATACGCACCGTACCGAAACCCGTTGCGCGGCATTGCGCCTGGAAGGACTCGGCCTGTTGTTCGGTCCACCCGTGGCTCGCCAAGCCTGTGGCCCCCGGTTGCACGCGGCGCTCCATCACCAGAAACCGCCCCGCCGGCGCCAGCACACGTCGTACCTCGGCGAGTCCGGCCGTGACGTCCTTCCAGTGGTGCACCGTCCTTAGCGACCACGCAACAGTTGCCCAGCCGTCGGCGAGCGGCAACGCTTCGGCGGTGCCCTGCGACCAGGTGATATTCGATTGACCGCGGGTCACAGCGCCGGCGAGACGCAACATCATCGGAGCCGGATCGACTCCGACGACCGTGGCACCGCGCCGGGCGGCACCTCTCGCAGCGCCGCCGGGGCCACAGCCGATATCGACGACCCGGTCGGCGTCCGATACCGAAGCCAGGTCAACGGCCAGGCGTGCGTTACCGCGCCCCATTACGAGCATGCCGACGCCAAACACCAGACCGGCCATCCCGGCGAAGCCGGGATAGCCGGCGTGATGATTGACCGCGGGTGTCGGTAAATCGGTCATCGTATTTGAACCGACATCACTCCTCGTCGAGGGCGGCCAGCACCTCGTCAGACACGTCGACATTGGTGTAGACGTTCTGCACGTCGTCGCTGTCCTCCAGCGCGTCGACGAGCTTGAAGACCTTGCGGGCGCCGTCGAGGTCGACGGGCACGCTTACCGAGGGCTGAAAGCTGGCCTCGGCCGATTCGTAGTCGATGCCGGCGTCCTGCAATGCGGTGCGCACCGCGACCAGGTCACCCGGCTCGGAGATCACCTCGAAGCTGTCACCGAGGTCGTTGACCTCCTCGGCGCCGGCATCCAGCACCGCCATTAGCACGTCGTCTTCGTTCAGACCATCCTTCTCCAGGGTGACCACGCCCTTGCGGGAGAACAGGTAGGACACCGACCCCGGATCGGCCATGGCGCCGCCGTTGCGCGTCATCGCCACCCGCACCTCGCTGGCGGCCCGATTGCGGTTATCGGTCAGACACTCGATCAGTACCGCAACGCCGTTGGCCGCATAACCCTCGTAGGTGACGGTTTGCCAGTCGGCGCCCCCGGCCTCCTCGCCGGCGCCGCGCTTGCGCGCCTTCTCGATGTTGTCGTTGGGCACCGAGCTCTTCTTCGCCTTCTGAATGGCGTCGTAGAGGGTCGGGTTGCCCCCCGGGTCTCCGCCTCCGACGCGGGCCGCGACCTCGATGTTCTTGATCAGCCGGGCGAACATCTTGCCGCGGCGGGCGTCGATGACGGCCTTCTTGTGCTTGGTGGTGGCCCACTTGGAATGGCCGCTCATCGGAGTCTCATACCTCTTCTGTTGCTCGAAAGTTCGCCAGACGAGTCTACGTGGACGGCTGGTGGCGGTTATCCGGACGCTCCCCATCTGGCTCAGGATTCCCAGACGTCACAGCAAGTCAGCGACTCCCCGGCTGCCACCGAAGATTGTCGCTGTGAGCCGGACAAAAAGCCACCCGGATCCCATTGGTGACGCGTGTGACAGACGGGGTTTCAGTGCCGGCCGTTGACGAGGTCGACGAACAACTGGTGGATGCGGCGGTCGCCGGTCATCTCCGGATGAAACGCCGTCGCCAGCACCGAGCCCTGCCGTACCGCGACCGCGTGACCTGCGGCCCGGGCCAGCACTTCAACACCGTCACCGGTCCGCTCCACCCAGGGCGCACGGATGAACACCGCGCGCACCGGATCAGCAAGACCCGCAAACGCGATATCCCCTTCGAACGAGTCGACCTGACGTCCAAAAGCGTTGCGCCGCACCGTCATATCGATTGCACGCAGCGGCAGCGCCCGCCGGCCGCTGGCGCCGGCGTCGAGGATCTCGCTGGCCAGCAGGATCATGCCGGCACACGCGCCGTAGGCCGGCAGCCCGTCGGCGAGCCGCTCCCGCAACGGCTCCAGCAGATCCAGGTCGAGCAGCAGGTGGCTAATGGTGGTCGATTCCCCGCCGGGAATGACCAGCGCATCCACCGCGTCAAGCTCGCTGCGACGCCGTACCGAGAAGGAATCTGCGCCGGCTTCGCGCAGCGCCGCGAGGTGCTCCCGCGTGTCGCCTTGCAACGCCAAGACGCCGATTTTCGGGCGGCTCACGACTGGTATTCGCGCTTATAGCGGGTCAGCCCCTCCTGCATGACCGCCGCGACCATCTCGCCGAACTGGTTGAAGATCTTGCCCTGGGTGAGCGCGCGACCACCACAGGCCGACGGCGAGGACTGGTCGTAGAGCAACCACTCGTCGGCCCGGAACGGCCGCATGAACCACATCGCGTGGTCCAGTGACGCCACCTGCAGATGCGGACGCTCGTCGAGATGGTTGACCTGTGCCGATCCCAGCAGCGTGAGGTCGCTCATATAAGCCAGCGCGCAGATGTGCAACACCGGATCGTCGGGCAACGGGTCGCGATGGCGGAACCACACCTGCTGCTGGGAGGCCTTGCCGGGCAGACGATGCAGGCGCTCCCGCGGCACGATGCACACGTCCCACTCCTCGAACTGCTTGAACCCGGCGTCGTCGAACACCTTGATCGAGCTCAGCCCCGGCAGGCCGTCCGGTGGCGGCGCCGCCGGCATAACGTCCTGGTGGTTGATGCCCTCCTGATCGGTCTGGAAGGACGCCGACATGGAGAAGATGGTCTGGCCGTGCTGGATGGCGCTGACCCGTCGGGTGCAGAACGAGCCGCCATCGCGCAGGCGCTCGACGAGAAAGACCGTGGGCGCCTTGGCGTCACCGGGCCGCAGAAAGTAGCCGTGCAGCGAGTGGACCAGGTACTGCGGGTCGACGGTGCGCACCGCCGACACCAGCGACTGGCCCGCCACATGACCGCCGAAGGTGCGCTGCAGAAAACCCGATTCCGGGCTGAACACGCTACCGCGATAGATGTTGACCTCAAGTTGCTCGAGACCAAGGATCTGTTCGATCGCCACGCTATGACCGTATGCTCTTCGCGCGAGCGCTCATCGCCATTCTCACCAGCCGCGCTCGGCCATGCGATGCGGCTGCGCGATCTGCTCCACATTGATGCCGACCATCGCCTCGCCCAGCCCGCGCGACACCTTGGCGAGCACATCGGGATCGTCGTAGAACGTGGTGGCCTTGACGATCGCGGCGGCGCGGTGCGACGGGGCGCCGGACTTGAAGATCCCCGATCCCACGAACACGCCCTCGGCGCCGAGCTGCATCATCATCGCGGCGTCGGCGGGAGTGGCGATACCGCCGGCAGTGAACAGCGTGACCGGCAGCTTGCCGGCGCGGGCCACTTCGGCGACGAGCTCGTAGGGCGCCCGCAATTCCTTGGCCGCCACGAACAATTCGTCCTCGGACAACGACGCCAGCCGGCGGATGTCGGCGCTGATTGCCCGCATGTGCGTGGTGGCGTTGGAAATGTCACCGGTACCGGCCTCGCCCTTGGAGCGGATCATGGCCGCCCCTTCGCTGATACGCCGCAACGCTTCACCAAGACTGGTCGCCCCGCACACGAACGGCACGGTGAATTTCCACTTGTCGATGTGGTGGGTGTAGTCGGCGGGCGTAAGTACCTCGGACTCATCGATGTAGTCCACACCGAGGCTCTGCAGGATCTGCGCCTCGACAAAATGCCCGATGCGCGCCTTGGCCATCACCGGGATGGTCACCGCGGCGATGATGCCCTCGATCATGTCCGGGTCGCTCATTCGCGCAACCCCGCCGTGGGCGCGGATGTCGGCGGGCACTCGTTCGAGCGCCATCACTGCGACGGCGCCGGCACCCTCGGCAATTCGAGCCTGCTCCGGCGTGACGACGTCCATGATGACGCCACCTTTGAGCATCTCAGCCATGCCACGCTTGACCCGTGCCGTTCCGGTCTGGCCGGACTCCTGGTTCGACTGTGCGGCGCTGTCCACTAGCTGCTCTCCTTCAACCATTGCGACTCCACTCTAGTGCTCGGTGACAACCGAGTTTCGACGGAATCGCCTGATCAGCGGATCGATAGCGGCACGCCGGCATTGCGCGCGGCCTCGTCGGTGCGGGAAACGTCCGCCAGCCGGTTGGCCGCGGGCAGCAGCTCGCCGAGTTGCAGCGGGTAAACCTGCTCGCCGGCCGCGACCAGCTCCGCGATGTCGGTCGCGTCGCACCAGCGGGCCTCGTGGATGTAACGACGCTCCAACTCGGTCTGCCCGGTGCTGGACGGCTCGAACCGCTGCGTGCGGTACACCAGGTAGAACTCCTCGCTGTCGATCAGTGAGCCATTGAACTCGAAGACCTCGTCGCGTCGCCAGATGGGCCCGACCATGTCGGCGGGTGTGACGGTCAGACCGGTTTCTTCGGCCAGCTCCCGCGCGGCGGCCTCGGCCAACCGCTCGCCTGGCCGCACTTCCCCGCCCACGGTGATCCACCAGCGAGGCGCGGCGCCGTCCGGAAATGCCGGGTTCGCCGGATCCGAACCGCACAGCAACAGCACTGCGCCGGTGTCATCCAGGAGCACCACCCGCGCCGAGGTGCGGCGGTTGAGCACCCCCCGATCGCCGTGCGCCAACGCGTGGGGTTGCTCGACGATCTCGAAATAGCTTGGCAGCGCTGCGGTTCCGCCGAGCCGAACGGTGCGCACCATGGGCCGCTCGGCCAGCGCGAGGGTGTCCCGGACGGCATCGTTGTGGAATCGGCGGGCCAGCAGCACCCGAGCTTCGGCGTCGGCCAATTCGGCGATCAGGCCCGCCGGCAGCGACGCCGGATCAACCATCGCCAGCGCTGCGGAGAGCTCGTTTTCCGCGTTCTCGCGCGCATACCGGGGCGCGTTCTCGGCGGCGTCGGCGAGTGCCGCCAACCTTCTGCCCTCGGGGCTGGTTGAGGCACCCCCGTAGGCGTCGATCGCGACCGCACGCGCCACCACCGCGCGCCGCGCCAGCGCACCGTCCAGAGCCTGCCAGGACAGGTCATGGCGGACGTTCAACCGGTCCAGCCGGTTAGCTGTGCGATATGCCCAGGCGCCGGCCGCGGCAAGCACCACAACCAGCAGTGTGATGACCCCAACAACCAGCCACGTCATTAGCTGGCCACCTGAACCTTGGCGCCCGACGCGGCGACCGTCTCGTACACCCGCAATATCTGCCCGGCCACCACCGACCAGTCGTACTGGCCGACGGTTTCGGAACCGGCGGACACATAACGTTCCCGCAGCACATCGTTCTCCAACACTTCGATCAGCGCGTCGGCCAGCGCGGCGCCGTCGCCAACCGGCACCAGGCTGCCAACTTCACCGTCGCGCAGCACGCGCCGGAACGCGTCGAGGTCGCTGGCCACCACCGGGGTGCCGGCCGCCATCGCCTCCACCAAGACGATGCCGAAACTCTCGCCGCCGATGTTGGGCGCGCAGTAGACGTCGGCGCTTCGCATCGCCGTGGCTTTTGCGGCGTCGTCCACCAGGCCAAGAAAACGAATGTAGCGAATCATTTCGCCTGCCTGACTGCGCAATTGCTCCTCGTCGCCGTGGCCGACGATCAGCAGCTGTATATCCGGAAAACGTTCCACCACCTTCGGCAGCGCATCGAGCAGGACCGCCATGCCCTTGCGCGGCTCGTGGTAGCGGCCCAGGAACAGCACCGTCTTGCCCGGCCGCGGATACCCGTCCAGCAGCGGCGCCGAAGCCAACGAACTCACGTCGACCCCGTTGGGGATCTCCACCGCGTCGGACCCCAGCGCCTCCATCTGCCAGCGTCGGGCCACGTCGGACACCGCGATCCGGCCGACGATCTTCTCGTGCCAGGGCCGAAGCACGCCCTGAAAGACCGTCAGCGTCAGCGATTTGGTGGTCGAGGTGTGAAATGTCGCCACGATCGGGCCCTCGGCCACCCGCAGGGCCCACATCGACAGGCTGGGCGCATTCGGCTCGTGCAGGTGCAGTACGTCGAAGTTGCCGTCTGCCAGCCAACGCCTGACCCGACCGTGCACCGCCGGACTGAACTGCAGCCGCGACACCGAACCGTTGTAGGGAATCGGCATAGCCCTGCCGGCCGAGACGACGTACTCGGGCAGCGAGACGTCCGGCGAAGCCGGCGCCAGCACACTGACTTCATGCCCGCGGGCCAGCATCACCTCGGCCAACTGCAGCACATGCGACTGGACCCCGCCTGGCACGTCCAGCGAGTAAGGACAGACCATTCCGATCCGCATCAGGCTTCCCTCAGCCGGGCCCGTTTGGCATCGGAAAGATCGGCCAGCCACTGCGGCTGCAGCATGTGCCAGTCGGCGGGATGGGCGGCGATGTCCGGTGCGAACTGGTTGGCCAGCGCCTGAGTGATGGCGCCGACGTCACCGCTGCTGCAGTCCAGCGGCGGGTGCACCGAGATCACCCAGCCGTTGTCCTCGAACCAGCAGTGCGCCGGCAGCAGCGCCGCCCCGGTCTCGATCGCCAGCTTCGCCGGCCCGGCCGGCATCCGGGTGGGCTCACCGAAGAAATCGACCTCGACACCGGTGCGAGTGAGGTCACGTTCGGCCATCAGGCACACCACCCGGCCGCCGCGCAGCCGCTCGCATAACACATCGAACGGTGGGTGTTTGCCGCCGGACAGCGGCAGTACTTCGAAACCGAGGCTCTCTCGGTAGTCGATGAAACGCCGGTACAGCGACTCGGGTTTGAGCCGCTCCACGACGGTGGTGAAGGTGCCGTGTGTCTGCGCCAGCCACATCCCGGCCATATCCCAGTTGCCGCTGTGCGGCAGCGCGAACACAGCTCCCCGGCCAGCTGCTATCGCCGTTTCCAGATTGTCCAGCCCGACGAACGAGTCGGTGATCTCGCGGACCAGCGCGCGGTGGTCCATCGTCGGCAGCCGGAACACCTCGCGCCAGTAACGGCCATACGACGCCAGCGAGGCGCGCATCAGCGCGTCCGGCACATCGGCGGGCCACACACCTATGACGCGGGCCAGGTTCTTACGCAGCTGATCCGGCCCGCCGTGGCGGGCCGCGTAGCGAGCTCCGGTGTCGAAAGCCTTGCGCGCGGCAAATTCTGGCATCGCCCGCACGGCCATCCAGCCGGCCGCGAACGCCCAGTCGGTCGCCGTACGGGGCGTAGTGGGGATCACGGCGCGGCCATTCGATCCGCCGCCCCGGGCGACGTCCGCACGGTGTGCAGTCGCTGTGCACAGGTGACCAGGCTGGCCACCGCCAGCAGCCACATCGCCACCGGCAGCGCCGGCGGCCAGGCGATGAACGGAAAGTCCGACACACCGGCGCCGGTCAGCACGATGATCAATCGTTCCGGTCGTTCGATGATGCCGCCGTCGCCGCGCAGCCCGCTCGCTTCGGCCCGTGCCTTGATGTAGGAGATCACCTGCGAGGTGACCAGGCAGATCAGGGTCGCCACGACGAGCAGTTTGTCGCGCATGTGGAACGTGATCCACCACAGCAGCCCGCAGAACACCGCGCCGTCGCTGATGCGGTCACAGGTCGCGTCCAGCACCGCGCCGAAGCGGGTGCCACCGCCGCGTTCCCGGGCCATGGCCCCGTCGAGCATGTCGAAGAGCACGAAGAACCAGACCACACATGCACCGGCGAACAGCTTGCCCATCGGGAAAAGCGTCAGCGCCCCTGCCACCGACGCGACCGTGCCCAGGATGGTGACGGCATCCGGTGTCAAGCCGATCCGCAGCAAAGCCCTGGCGGTCGGAGTGGTGAGCCGCGCGAACGCCGCCCGGGACAGGAACGGCACCTTACTCATGAGCGCCGCTCATCGTTGTCTCGCCCACGCGGTGGCCAGCAGCTGGCGAGTGTCGCGCAGCAACTGCGGGATCACCTTGGAGCCGCCGATGATGGTGATGAAGTTCGCGTCGCCTCCCCAGCGCGGCACCACGTGCACGTGCAGGTGCTCGGCCAATGACCCACCCGCCGACGTCCCCAAGTTCATGCCGACGTTGAAGCCGTGCGGCCGAGACACGCTTTTGATGACGCGAATCGCCTTCTGGGTGAACGCCATCAACTCCGCGCTCTCGGAATCGGTGAGCTCCTCAAGCTCGGAAACCCGCCGGTAGGGCACCACCATCAGGTGCCCGGGGTTGTACGGGTAGAGGTTGAGCACGGCGTAGACGAGTTCGCCGCGGGCAACCACCAGGCCATCTTCATCGGGCAGCTGCGGGATGTCGGTGAACGGCTCTGCGGAGGTGCCTCTGTCGCGGTTCAGCGGCGCTTCGGCCAGATACGTCATCCGGTATGGCGTCCACAACCGTTGCAACTGATCGCGTTCACCCACGCCTCTGTCGAGGATGGTGTCGTCGGCGCGTCCGTCGTCGCTCACCGCCCGGCCACTTTCACCAGTTCGGCCGTAGGAGAAGCATTCTCGCGGTCGGCGATCCATTTAACAATGGCATCCACCGCTGTTTCCCGCGGCACGCCGTTGAGCTGCGTGCGGTCACCGAAGCGGAAACTCACCGCCTCAGCCTGCACGTCGCGATCGCCGGCCAGCAACATAAACGGCACCTTCTGGCTGGTGTGGTGGACGATCTTCTTGGCCATCCGATCGTCGCTGGAATCCACCTCGACCCGCACCCCGTGCGATTCCAGTTGTGCGGCAACCTCTTCCAGGTAGGCGACGTGATCGTCGGCGACTGGGATGCCCACCACCTGAACGGGCGCCAGCCACGCCGGGAACGCTCCGGCGTAGTGCTCGGTGAGGATGCCGAAGAATCGCTCGATCGACCCGAACAGCGCCCGGTGGATCATCACCGGCCGTTGCCGGGTGCCGTCGGCGGCGGTGTACTCGAGCTCGAACCGCTCCGGGAAGTTGAAATCCAGCTGGATGGTCGACATCTGCCAGGTGCGGCCCAGCGCGTCCTTGACCTGCACCGAGATCTTCGGCCCGTAAAACGCCGCACCGCCCGGGTCCGGCACCAGGTCCAGGCCGGATTCGGCGCCCACCTCGGCCAGCACATTGGTGGCTTCCTCCCACACCTCGTCGGAGCCGACGAACTTTTCCGGGTCCTTGGTGGACAGTTCGAGATAGAACTCGGTGAGGCCGTAGTCGCCCAGCAGGTCGAGCACGAACCGCAGCAGCGACCGCAGCTCGTCGCGCATCTGGTCGCGGGTGCAGAAGATGTGCGCGTCGTCCATCGTCAGCCCACGCACCCGGGTCAACCCGTGCACCACACCGGACTTCTCGTACCGGTAGACCGTGCCGAACTCGAAGAGCCGCAACGGCAGTTCGCGATAGGAGCGCCCGCGCGCCCGGTAGATGAGGCAGTGCATCGGGCAGTTCATCGGCTTGAGGTAGTAATCCTGGCCGGGTTTGCGCACCGAGCCGTCCGCGTTGTACTCCGCGTCGATGTGCATCGGCGGGAACATGCCGTCGGCATACCAGTCCAGGTGTCCCGAGGTGTGGAACAGCTGGGCCTTGGTGATGTGCGGGGTGTTGACGAACTGATAGCCGGCTTCGGTGTGCTTGCGCCGCGAGTAGTCCTCGAGTTCGCGACGCACGATGCCGCCCTTGGGGTGGAAAACCGCCAGGCCAGAACCGATTTCGTCGGGAAAGCTGAACAGGTCCAGCTCCACCCCGAGCTTACGATGGTCGCGGCGTTGCGCTTCTTCGATGAACTCCAGGTGCTTGTCGAGCGCCTCCTGCGACTCCCATGCGGTGCCGTAGATGCGCTGCAGGCTGGCGTTGTTCTGGTCGCCCCGCCAGTACGCGGCGGAGCTTCTGGTCAGTTTGAACGCCGGGATGTGCTTGGTGGTCGGGATGTGCGGTCCGCGGCACAGGTCGCCCCAAACCCGTTCCCGGGTGCGCGGATTCAGGTTGTCGTACGCCGTGAGCTCGTCGCCCCCGACCTCCATGACGTCGGGATCGCCGGACTTGTCGTCGACGAGTTCGAGCTTGTACGGCTCGTTGGCCAGCTCCTCGCGGGCCTGGTCTATGGACTCGTAGACCCGCCGGTCGAACAGCTGCGCGTCCTTGACGATCTGGCGCATCCGCTTTTCCAGCGCCTCCAAATCCTCAGGCGTGAACGGCTCCGCCACCTCGAAGTCGTAGTAGAAGCCATCGGTGATGGGTGGCCCGATCCCGAGTTTGGCATGCGGGAACAGGTCCTGAACGGCCTGGGCCAAAACGTGCGCGGTCGAATGCCGGATGACACTGCGGCCGTCGTCGGTATTGGCCGCCACCGGCGTGACCTCGGCGTCGGAGTCGGGCGCCCAAGCCAAGTCGCGCAGTTTTCCGTCCGCGTCGCGCACCACCACGATCGCGTCGGGCGTCCCCCGCCTCGGCAACCCTGCCTCGCCGACCGCGGCGGCCGCGGTTGTCCCAGCAGGAACCCGGATTGGGGCTACTGGGGCGGGCTGTACGGGGGCGCTCATCGGGTTGGGTCTCCAAGGTTTAGTTGTGTTTGCTTAACCGTTGCAATGCTATCGGGGCGGACGTCCCTCAGGGCTGGCCAGGCTTGAGCCGCACAAACAGCGCGTCGGCTTCGGTCAGCAGGGTGTCGCCGTCGCTCAACCGCCCCGACACGAAGATCTTGCGCCCCTCTACCCGGTCGATTTCGGCTTCGATCTGCAGCTCCTTTTCGATCGGCACGATGTGGCGGTAATTGATCTTGAGGTAGGCGGTGCGCTGGTACGGGCCCCCGGTGAGCACCGAGGACGTCATCCCGAGCACGGTGTCGAACAGCATCCCCAGGGACCCGCCGTGCACGGCGCCGTTGCGTCCCAAATGAAATCGGGCGAATCGCGCCCAGCCCCGGATCCGGCCGTCCTCGGTCTTACGGGCAGACATGGGAACCGTCAGGATGTTGCCGCGTACCGGCAGGTCCATCCGGCGCCCCGACGGTGACTGCCATTCGTCGGCGTCGAATGGACTGAGCAGCGCGGACAACTTCTCCAGCTGGTCTGCGGCCTCGGTGATCACCTCGTCGGGCGCGTCGACGGCGCGGGCATGATTCTGCAGCTTGCGCACCGCGTCGATGAAACGGCCGTAGTCGGGCCCGCCCTTGGTCGTCGGTTCGGGCGGATTGAATCCACCGCCAGGGTGTTTCTGATGGTCGCCGGCCACCAGAACACCGTATTGCCTGTCTGTTTACTGCGCTCCGGCAGCCGCCAGGGTTTCGAACTCGTCGTCGCTGAGGGTGATCTCGGCTGCGGCGACGTTCTCCTCGAGGTGCGCCACCTTCGACGTGCCCGGAATCGGCAACATCACCGGCGACCGTTTCAGCAACCAGGCCAGGGCCAGTTGCGACGGCGTGGCGTCATGGTCGGCGGCGATGCGCTGCAGCGGGCCGTCCGGGGCGGCCAGCGGCCCGGCCGCCAGCGGGAACCACGGAATGAAGCCAATGCCCTGGCTGGTCGCGGCGTCCAGCAGCGGTTCGGCGCCACGCGCCGACAGGTTGTACATGTTCTGCACCGACACGATCTCGGTGATCTGCTGGGCCGCGGCAAGCTGGTCGACGTCGATCTCGGACAGACCGATGTGGCGAATCTTGCCCTCGTTCTTGAATGTGAGCAGCTCACCCACCTGGTCGGCCAGCGGGAAGTTCCGGTCGATGCGGTGCAACTGGAACAGGTCGATGGTGTCGACGCCCAGACGACGCAGGCTCATCTCGAGTTCCTGGCGCAGGTAGCTCGGATTACCCAGCGGGATCCAGATGTCCGGGCCGGTCCGCAAAAACCCCGCCTTGGTCGCGATCGCCACACCGTCGTAGGGATGCAGCGCCTCGCGGATGATCTCCTCGGAGAAGTAGGGGCCGTAGGAGTCCGCGGTGTCGATGAAGTTCACGCCGAGTTCAACGGCGCGCCGCAACACCCGAACGCATTCGTCGCGGTCGGCGGGCGGGCCCCACACGCCCTTACCGGTCAGGCGCATTGCGCCGAAGCCGAGTCGGTTGACGGTCAAGTCGCCGCCGAGTGTGAACGTTCCTGATGCCGCTGCGAGAGTCTGTGTGGTCACTTTTACGACCGTACGCCGCGAACGCATCCCCGCATCTTGGCGTGGCAAGCTGGGCGGGTGGACCTAGAAGCCCTAGAGGAACTTCCGCTGACTTACTCGGAGGTGGGCGCCACCGCGGCCGGCGAGCTGCCCGCCGGATACGGCCACCTTGCCGTGTCGGCCCAGATCGGCACGGGCCAAGAACGTTTCGAGCAAGCGGCCGACACCGTCATGCACTGGGGCATGCAGCGCGGGGCGGGCCTGCGGGTGCAGGCCAGCTCCGAGACCGTCGAAGTCTCGGTGGTGGTGCTGGTAAGGATGATGGGTTTCCTGCAGGCACCTTGCCGCGTGGTGTACGTCATCGACGAACCCGACATCCGCGGATTCGCCTACGGCACCCTGCCGGGCCACCCGGAGTCCGGTGAGGAACGCTTCTCCGTGCGCCGGGACCCGAACACCTCCGCGGTGTTCGCGGAGGTGACGGCGTTCTCCCGGCCGGCGACCTGGTGGAGCAAGGCCGGCGGGCCGTTTGTGTCGGTGGCGCAACGGGTCATCGCCAAGCGCTACCTGCGCGCGGTGTGACGCGACCGGCGAGCTGGGGGCACCACCCGCTTGCGGGGGACACGCCAGCGGTGACCACGGCGTTATGCCCCCCAGGCGGAAAGCAGACGTTCGGCACCCGAACACATCTGCTCGATAACCTCGCCCACCGACGCGTCGTCGCTGATCATCCCGACCGCCTCACCGGCGGTGACCGGGGCGATCCGGCGGTCGTCGGCGTCAATCGAGGCGGCCAGCTCCTCGCGGGCCGGCCGATTGGACGCGAGCGCATCCTCCCTGCCCGTCCAGCGCGTCACGAAGTCATTGGTCAGCACCCGCGAGGGGAACCACGCCGGCCAGGGCCGGCCTTGGGCGACGTCGAAGGCCCGGGTAACCCTGGTGTCGGTCGCCCGGGCCGCGATCAGGGCCCGGCGGCTGCCGTCGCCGGTCAGCGCCTCCGGGCACGCCGCCAGCCGGGTGCCGACCCACGCGCAGCTGGCGCCTGCGGCCAGCACGGCGGCCAGGCTTCGGGCCGACGCGACTCCGCCGCCGGCGAGCACCGGTACCGAAACGGCATCCAATACGGTGTCCAGCAACGGCAACGTCGCAAGCTTCACATCCCCGTGACCGCCACCCTCGGACCCCCGCGCAACCAAGATGTCGACGCCCGCGTCGACCGCCTGACGCGCCCCCAGGCTGTCGTATACCTGTGTGACGGTGGCGATTCCGGCGTCACGGGCCTTGCCAACCCACGACCAGTCGGTGCCGAAGCTCACTGACAACAGGACCGGCTCGGCGGCCAGAGCATCCTCTAGCAGCCCCGCCTCGTTGCGCATCACCCAGTCGACCAAGCCGATCCCGAACGTCCCATGCACATGCTGCAACTCGGTTTGGAGCAGCTCCCTGGTCGCGACGCTGCCCATGCCGACCATGCCCAGACCCCCGGCGGCACTGACTGCCGCGGCCAGCCGACCACCGGCAACCCCGCCCATCGGCGCGTTGACGATGGGTATCCGCAGGCCGAAACTCCTCGACCAGGGCGTCGATAGCATCCCGGCTACTGGGCCGCGGCGGGCATGCTCTTCAGCACGGTCAGCATGATCACCGAATCCTCCACCGCGTGCAGGGCGTGCCGCTCGTGCGGAATCGCGACGTAGTCGCCGGTCTCACCGTCCCAGGTGTCGTCGCCGGTGGTCAGCCGCACGTGCCCCTGTAACACCTGCAGCGTCGCCTCGCCCGGGCTATCGTGTTCGGACAAGTCGTGGCCGGCAAGCAGGGCCAGCACGGTCTGCCGAAGTTCGTGGGTGTGGCCACCGTGAATAGTGTGCGCTGCGCGCCCACTGTGTGACTGCTGTGCCTCTGCCAGCTTTTCGGAGGCCAAGGTGGTAAGCGAAATGGAGTCCATGGACGATCCTCTGGTCTGTGGGTGGTCTGTGGGCCTGTGTCAGCCAGCCAGTAGCAGTATCCCCGCCACAACCAAAGCCAGCGCCTTGACCGCCTCCAAACCGACATAGACGTAGTGACCGCGGGAGCGGGGCGCATCGTGTCCGGCGAGCACCTTGTCGGAACGGCGGGTCAACCGGGGACGCACCGCGATCAGCTGGACGGCCAGCGCGGCGAGGGCGACGGAATACGCGGCCGTGATCCGCGCCGGCATCGGACCGGCTGCCACGATCGCGATGATGACGAGGGCGAAACCGACCTCCACGGTGTTGAGGGCGCGGAAGACCAAACGACCGATGCCCAGCCCAATCTGGGGCGTCACGTTGGGCGCCCGGAATTTCAGTGGAGCTTCCAGAAACGAGATGGCCAGCACCATGCCCAGCCAGACGAAGGTGACGGCGACGGCGATCGCCGATCCCGTGCTCACCCGATAAATCCTTCGGCCCCGGCTCCTACCCCCGTGAGGTGGGCGACGCACAGATCCGGTTCGACGAACGCGTCGAGCCGGTCGACAGTGACCGGCGCCGCCCAGGTTTTCAGCGCTCCTTGCATGAGCCCGAGGTGTATCGGGCAGACGATGGCAGTTCGGGATTCGGCGAGTTCCAGGAACGGGCAGTGTCGCAGACCGATCTGTTGTTCGCCGCCGGAAGCCCGGCGCTCGGGAGCGAATCCGAGCCCGTCGAGCACCTCGACCAGGCGGTCGATCGACTCCTCGGCGCTGCTGCCACCCTGTGGCGGCGATTCCAGCCCTGATTCCAGTCTCAGCCCCCACGACCGCCCCGCGGCCAGCGCCTTGGTGCGCGGATTCCGTTCGGCGGCAAGGGCCGTGCTGAGGATCTCGGCCAGCAGCCGGTAGTGTCGCGTTCCGCCGCGATCCATCTGGCGGACCGCCTGGAACATCAGCGGTGGGCGCCCCGGCCCTTTGCGGCCGGGCGCAACGTGCTCCACCTGGCCGTCGCCGACGAGGATTTCGAGGTGGAAGCGCACGGTGTTGGGATGCACGCCCAGCTCGTCGGCGATCTCGAGGATGCTCATCGGAATAGGAGAGGCGCGCAGCAGCCGCAGCACCTCACGGCGGCGGCCGACGGGTGCGTCTGTCACGCGCCAGAGTTTACATAACACCGGTTGTGAAAACGATTGGAAAGCGTGGCTAGGGTGGGCGTATCACCGGAGGATTCCCTTGGCGAAGCTGATCATCTTGGGCGGGGACCAGCATCGTGTCTTCGAGCTGACTGACGACCCGACCACTGTCGGCCGGGCGCCGGATAACGTCCTCTGGCTGGACGATCCGGGCCTGTCTCGCCGCCACTGCGAGTTCCGCCGCAGCGGCGCCCAGTGGCTGCTGCGCGATCTCGGCAGCTTCAACGGCTCATTCCTGAACAACCTTTCGGTGACTGAGCACACGCTGTGCTCGGGCGACCGCGTCCAGCTCGGCTCGACCGTGCTCTACTTCGTCCCCGATGAGGGCCGCGACGACGGCCTGGCCGCCGGCGCGGCCACCGAACGGGCGCGGGCCGACGATGAGGACACGCAGCGCGCCACCAGCCACAAGCTGCGCAACTTCGCGGCGCTGATCGAAATCACGAAGGCGCTCAACAGCGAACTCGACAAGGCGAAGGTCCTCGAGACGATCGTCGACAAGGGTGTCGAGCTGATCCAGGCGGAGCGCGGGTTCCTCATCCTGGTGCAGGACGGGGTGCTCGATTTCAAGGTGGCGCGCAACCGCGACAAGACCGACATCCGCAACCCGTCACGGCTGATCTCGCGCTTCGTGCTGGACGTCGTGACGATGATGGGCGAGCCGGTGCTGACCACCGACGCGCAGACCGCGCTCAGCGGGTCCATGTCGATCACGGCGCTGGAGGTGCGCTCGCTCATCTGCGTGCCGCTGCGCCTGAAGGAACGCATCCTCGGCGCGCTCTACGTGGATAGCAAGGTCGCGGAGACGAAGTTCAACGAGGAGTCACAGAATCTCCTGCACGCCTTCGCCGATCAGGCGGCCATCGCCATCGAGAACGCCCGGCTGTTCGATGAGATCGCCGAGTCGCGCGAGGCTGAGAAGCACGTCCGCCAGATGTTCCAGAAGTACGTGCCCGCCGACGTCGTGCGCGAGGCGCTCAACCTGAAGGACGGCGGGCGCCTCAGCGCGAAGCTGACGGCCACCGTGCTTTTCAGTGATATCCGCGGCTTCACCTCGATCAGCGAGAAGCTGCCCCCCGAGCAGGTCGTCGGCTTCCTCAACGACTACCTGCAGCGCATGGTCGACATCGTCTTCGACGAGGGCGGGATCGTCGACAAGTTCATCGGCGACTCCGTGATGGCCGTCTTCGGTGCGCCGGTGCCTAAGCCGGACGACGCCGTGCGCGCCGTCCGCGCCGCGCTGCGCATGATCGAGGAGGTCGGGCGCTTCAACGAGCAGCAGAGGAAGAGGGGCGGCGTCGAGATCGACGTGGGCGTCGGTTTGCACACCGGCCCGCTCATCGCCGGGAATATCGGCTCGGACCGCAAGATGGAGTACACCGTGATCGGCGACACGGTTAACGTCGCGAACCGCGTCGAATCGCTCAATCAGAAGATGGCGACGAACGTCCTCATCACGCAGCAGTGTTACGAAGCGACTGGCAAGGTCTTCGCGGTGCGCGAGCTACCGCGGATGCAGGTCAAGGGCAAGGAGCAGCCGCTTCAGGTATACGAGGTGCTTCGCGACGAGATCGAGTCCACCACAACCGACATCCTGACACCGATCAAGCCCTGAGTATCCGCTGAGCGCGATCGAGGCTCTCGTCGATCAGATGGTCGACCGCGCCGAAATAGGTTGCCGACGGCGGCTTGCCCACCAAGTCGGCGATGGCGCGCTGCTCGCCGAGAATATCTGCACCACTAAGGTTTTCGGCTATCCTCTCGGTGTGTACGCCCAGCTCGGCCAGCAGTTCGCCGCACTGGGAACCCGCGACTATGGTCCGGCGGGCCAGTGTCCGCAGGGTGTCCCATTCGGCATGCCATGAGCCGTCGGGGCGTTCGTCGTTGGCCAGTGCGGCGGCGGTGTGCAAGGTGGCGGCCAATTGAGGTGCTGAAATCGCAGCCCGCCGGATCAAAGTGGACAGCACGGGATTGCGCTTGTGCGGCATCGAGGACGATCTGCCGCGCTCTTCGGTGGCCGGCTCACTCAGTTCGGCGATCTCCGGCCGAACCAGGGTGATGACATCCGAAGCGATCCGGCCCCAGCGGTCGGTACACCCCACGAGGGCGTCCGCGGCCGCGGTGACCGGTGTCCGCGTCGTGTGCCATGGCAGTCTAGTGTCCAACCCCAACGTGGTTGCGGTGCTTCGAACTACGCCATCGACAACCGCCGCCGGGTCGGCCGCGCCCGTCATCAGCGCGGCCAATTCTGAACTGGCGGACCATGTCCCGACGGCACCGCCGATCTGGACCGGGGTCGCGAGGGCGCTGAGCTGCTCATACGCGTCGACGACACCGTTCAACCAGCCGGCCGCCTTGGCGCCGAATGTGGTCGGCGCCGCGTGCTGGGTGAGGGTACGTGCCACCATGGGCGTGGCCCGGTGGGTTGCCGCGAGTGCCGATAGCGTTGAAATCTGTTCGCAGAGCTGCGCTATCAGATGATTTACGACGGTGCGCACACCCAGCATCAAGCTGGTGTCGAGAACGTCCTGGCTGGTGAGTCCCCGGTGGATCCACGGGCCGATCGTCGGGACGGCCCGCTGACGCAGCAGCGCGACCAAACCGATGACCGGGTTGCCGCCGTCCTCGCCGGTCAGCGCGAGCGACTCGCAATCGTGCTCACCCACCAGGTGCCACAGGTCGACACCGGCACAATCGAGGGGCGCCAGGCCGGCCGTGGACTGGGCGCGCAACCAAGCAGACTCCACGGCAACCATCGACTGCAACAGCGCCTGATCCGTCATGTGCGCCCCGGCCCGGTGGTCCCCGGGCCACAATAGATTGGTCATCGCCCATCGTCCCGGTACGTCAGGAACACGGTCTCGTTCGGGCCCTGCAGGTGGATGTCGAAGCGGTAACCTGGCCGGCCCGAGGCACTTTCGGCAACACACACCAGAGTGGCGCGCCGCCCCGAGTCGACGGCGGCCAACAGTGGATCGGCGTCCAGGTCGCCGTCGGGCAGGTAGGCGCGAGTGAACAACCGGTTCAACAGCCCCCGCGCGAACACGGTGATCGCGAAAAACGGCGGTCGCCAGGCCACTGAACCGGGCGTCTGCGTGGTGAAGCCGTAATGACCGTCCGCGTCGGTTGCCGCTCGGCCAAATCCGGTGAACCCTAAGAACATGGCGCCGTCGCGCCCCAGCGACCCGGCTACACGGGCGATGCGCCCGGCCCCGTCGGGCTGCCAGATTTCGACCAGCGCATCCGGGACCCCGTCGCCGGCGCCGTCGTAAACCGTGCCGTGTAACCGGACGGCCTCCGGATGGGCGTCCCCAACCAAACCGCTGCCGCCGGGATACCGCAACGCGAGGCCGAAGAAGGGCCCGACCGTTTGCCCTGGGGTACAGGCTAATTCAGTCATGCCGGCCTTCGGTCCAGGTTCGGCCGCGGCCGGACAACACGATGTCCCACCGATAGCCGGTCGCGTACTCCGACTCGGTGAGGTCGTGGTCGTAACGGGCGATCAGCCGTTGGCGCGCGGCGGGATCCATGATCGATCGAAAGATGGGATCCAGATCGAACAGTGGGTCGCCCGGAAAGTACATCTGGGTGACCAGCCGTTGCGTGAAAGCGGTTCCAAACACCGAGAAGTGGATGTGCGCCGGCCGCCACGCGTTGTGATGATTGCGCCACGGATAAGGGCCGGGCTTGACGGTGAGAAAGCGGTACGTTCCGTCCGGCCCGGTCAGGCACCGGCCGGCACCGGTGAAGTTGGGGTCGAGCGGAGCCGGATGCTGGTCGAGCTGGTGACGGTAGCGGCCGCTGGCATTGGCTTGCCAAATCTCGATCAGCTGGCCCGCCACCGGCCGGCCCGATTCGTCGAGTACCCGCCCGGCAACGATGATGCGCTCCCCGATCGGCTCACCCGGATGGCCGGCCGTCAGGTCGGCGTCGACGGGGTCGACGTCCTGCTGGCCGAAGCACGGTGCCCAGCGTTCGACCTCCTCGGGGTCAACGCTTAACAGGGGGTGTTTCGGATGGCGCAGGGCGCTGCTGCGGTAGGGCGGGTAGTCGAGCCGCGGCTGCGCTTCTTGCCCAACTGCGCCACCCGTGCGTTGGTATTTGGCCGCGAGGGTGGCGATCTCCCGCGTGATGTCACCTTGCGACGCGAAGCGCTCCGGTGCGGCCTTCACGAAGCGTGAGGGTACCCCCTCCTTAGTTGCGCACGGTCGCAGAAGCGGTAGCTTCGGCGCTGTGATTACCGGGGCCTTCCTCGCCGAATCGGCGTCGGTGGTGAATAACAAACTCAGCGTGTCGGGCGGCGTGCTGTCCGGATTCAAGGTCGGGCCGGACCGACAAGTCAAGTTTGTGCTTGTGCTGCTGACGCAGGCTGAGACCGACAGTCCGGTGCGGCGGGTTGACATAGAGATCATGCCTCCGACGGATGCCAAACCGCTGAACATCGACTACGAGCTGCCAGAAGTAGCCGCCGCCGGCGAAATCGGATTCGCTTTCTTCGACATCGAGGTAAGGCTGCCGACTGATGGTCGCTGGGTGTTTGTGGTCTCTTGCGGCGCTGGAGTGACATCGCTTCCGCTACAGGTGAGTAGCTGAAGCCGCATAGCCTGATGGCCGGAATCGGCCGCCGGTAAGCGGCCAGGGTCGGTTACCCGGCCAACTGCAGGCCCCGCACCAGCGCCGCCCTGCCCTTGGTACGAAGCTTGTGCAGAGTCGAGCCGCGCAGTTGGTCCATGCGGGCGGCCATCTTGTTGCCCAGCTCCTCGAGCTCCGCGTCGCTGATCTTCACCTCAGGAGGAGCGGGAATAGGTCGCGTTCCTCTTCGTCGGCGTGCGCCTCCAGCACCGTCTTGAAAGAGTTCCACTCTTTCGCGTACCCGGGTGCGCTTTGCGGGGTGCACAGCAACACCGAAAGCTGGTCGACCACCTGGCGGTGCTCGGCATGGGCGATCGCGATCAGCTTGCCGGCCGCCCCCAGGGCCGGGTAGTACAGGTCGTCCTCGATGCGGAAGTGAATGTCGAGTTCGATCAGCATCTCGTCGAAAAGGGCATGCCGCTCTTCGCTGTTCACCGGTGCCTCGCTGACCTTGCGGCCCAGCCTCTTGATCACGATGTGGTGTCCCTTGAGCACGTCGTAGGCGTTGACTTCGCTATCCCCTTTCGCGCGGCGAGCGGCGTGTGATGCCCGTCGCCGCGTACTTCGATCATTCCGTCGACTAGCCGGGCGTCGTAACGCGGCAACGGAGCTGCCGACGGCCCACGCAGCACCTCCCCCGACTCGGCCGCGAACCACGAGCCGTGCCATGGGCACACGATTCGGCCGCAATCGACCCAGCCGTCGGCCATCGGGGCCGCCAGGTGCGGGTAGAACTCACCGAACGCCGACACCTCCCCGGATTTGGTCTGGCACACCACCAACCCCACCCCGTCGACCTCGACACGCACCGGCTTTCCGTTCAACGAGCTCGCAGGCAGTACCGGCGTCCACTCTTTGGTGCGCAGCCGTTCACCCGACTGGTCGATTCCGATACCGGACTCGAAGACCAGGGCCCCGCCCAGGTAGCTTCCGGCCAGGGTGACGCCGTAGCCAAGCGCGGTGAGGCCGATGCCGCGGCGGTGGCGGCCTTGGCGCCGGTCCCACCAGGACATCGCGTACAGCCCGGTCGCAACCAGGTTCACGACGCCATGCACCAGCCCCACGCGGCGGTCCTCCTCGTGGGTGTGCTGCCAGTCGGTGACACCGGTGACGGCCGAGCCGACGCTCGTGAGGATCCCCCAACCCCAGGGAACGAGAAGCAAACCACGACGCGTCGCGCACGCCCGGGGCCGGCTGGCCCGGCAGCATGCTGAGGGCGTCCAGCGCCACCGTCGTGCCGAGCGCTCCACTGGCCAGCGACGCCAGCGGCGGATGCACCGGGTGCCCGAGCCAAACACCGTTCAGCGCATTGGTGACGGTGTTGCGCGCACTGCCCAGCGCGTTGTAGCCGAAGCTGAGCAGGTGCTCCAGCCGATAGCTCGGTCTATCCAGCCACCCTTGACGTCCGATAGCGAACAACACTCGCGGTCCAAGCTTCTGCAATCGACCATCCCGTGACCGATCAACCATGGCACCAGTCCTCCCTCAACCGCAGATTCCGGCGGGCGAATGACGCGGAACCCTGCGATTACCCCTCGGTTAAATCGCGCTCACCTGCGCAACGGGCCCAACGTGACCACCGTAACCGCGGCGCCTGGAGCATCATTGTGAGCGCCCTGTGAATTTGCACAAAGGCCACTGTGGAAATTATGGGCACGCTCCGCCGCCCATTTTGACCAGCGGCGTCCTCCGCGCGATTCTTGGTATCAGAGATAATCTCTGTAAAACAGACAACCGTGCGGAGTCCCATGACAGAGCAGCGCGACGTTTTCGAGAACATCCGGCGGGGGATGATCCCTGCCCACATCTACAACGACGACGAGCTGTTCGCGTGCGAGAAGCAGCGACTGTTCAGCCGGGCATGGATCTTCGTCGCCCACGAATCGGAGATCCCGCAGGACGGCGACTACGTCGTGCGCCGGGTACTCGACGATTCGTTCATCATCACCCGCGATTCGGAGGGCGATGTGCGGGCCCTGTTTAATATGTGCCTGCACCGCGGAATGCAAGTGTGTCGCGCGGAGATGGGCAACGCCTCCAACTTCCGCTGCCCCTACCACGGCTGGTCCTATCGCAACGACGGTCGGCTCACCGGGCTTCCGTTCCACCGGGACGCCTACGGCAGCGACGAAGGGTTTCCGAAGGCCGGCCAAACCCTGCTGCCCGCACCGAATTTCGCGAGCTACAACGGTCTGCTGTTCATCAACCTGGACCCAGCCGCCGAGCCGCTCGAGGATTTCCTCGGCGACTTCAGATTTTATCTGGACTTCTACACCAAACAGAGCACCGACGGCCTGGAACTGCGGGGACCGCAGCGCTGGCGAATCAAGGCGAACTGGAAGATCGGCGCCGAGAACTTCGCGGGCGACATGTACCACACACCGCACACCCACTCATCGATCGTCGACATCGGCCTGTTCCGCGAGCCAACGGCACAAAAGCGCAAGGACGGCGCCACCTACTGGGCGCACCGTGGGGGCGGAACCACCTACAAGCTTCCGCCGGGCAGCTTCGAAGAGAGGATGCGTTACGTCGGCTATCCCGATCAGATGATTGGCCGGATCAAAACGGTCTGGTCGCCACAGCAGCAGCGGGTGGTCGGCGAAGACGGGTTCATGATCTCGGCTGCCACCTGCTTTCCGAATCTGAGTTTCGTGCACAACTGGCCCCGGGTGCATGATCGAGACGACGAAGTGCTGCCCTTCATCTCGATCCGGCTGTGGCAGCCGATCAGTGCGAACGAAACCGAGGTGTGTTCGTGGTTCGCGGTTGACGCCGCCGCACCCACTCAGTACAAGAAAGACTCGTACAAGGCCTACTTGATGTGCTTCGGGTCGACCGGCATGTTCGAGCAAGACGATGTGGAGAACTGGGTGTCGTTGACCACCACGGCCGGCGGCTCGATGGCACGGCGGTTGCTGCTGAACAGCCGGATGGGCCTGCTGTCGGACGACCGTCCGGTCATCGAGGCGCTGCCGGCCGACTCCTTTCACGGCCCGGGACGCGCGCAGGTCGGCTACAACGAGTACAACCAGCGCGAGTTGCTCAAGCTGTGGGCTGAGCACTTGGAGCTGCCGGCATGAGCGCGCCGTCGGCAAGAAAACCGTTGCCATCATTGCCATTCAATGACGCGCGCCACCTGCAGGCACATCAGTTCCTGGTGGACGAGGCCTACCTGTTGGATGCCCAGCAGTACGAGAAGTGGCTGGACACGTTGACCGACGACATTCGCTACGTCATGCCGGTCCGCGTCACCACCGCGCGAGGCGCCGCGTTCGACACCTCCCCCGGGATGGCCCACTTCGACGAGGACAAGTATTCGCTGAGCCAGCGGGTCGCGCGTTTCGCTACCGAGCACGCCTGGACCGAGGATCCGCCGTCGCGGCTGCGCCACTTCATCACCAACGTGCGCACATTCGAGTGCGACCCCATAGAAGGGGTCGCACACCTTCTCGTCGAATCGGCCGAACTGCTGTTCCGCAGCCGCGGCGACGTCAACGAGAGCGCATTGGTGTCGTGCGGGCGCGAAGACCTGTTGCGCTGGTGCGACGATCGATACAAGCTGGCCGGCCGCAAGATCATTGCCGACGAGTCGGTGCTACGCATGCAGAACCTGGCGGTGTTCCTGTGAGCGAAGAATTCGCGCAGCTACTGCAGGGCGCCGTGGGCGAACCGCTCGCGGTCGCAAACGAATTCACCGAAGTCCTGGTGCGGCGGGTGGACACCCGCAACGGATCGCGACTGCTGATCAGCGCACCCAGAACCGGGCACTGGATCAGCCTGGACGCGCTTGAGGTCGAGGCGCTCACCTGGCAGAACACCCGTACGCTGGCGGCCATGGTCGGCAATGCTTACGCCCCGCTGCTGCCCGATGAACCCGATGAGGTAGAACCCCAACCATGACCGATTGGCTGCACGGCAAACGGGCACTGATCGTCGGTGCCGGATCCGGGATCGGGCGGGCCGTCGTCGATGCGTTTCGCGCTGAAGACGCGAGAGTCGCTGTGCTGGAACGCGATCGACACAAGTGCTATATGTTACGCAAGCAGCTGCCGGGGATCCAGGTAATCGAAGGCGACGCCACAACGCGCGAGGCCAACGACCACGCGGTAAAAGTCGCGGTGGATGCCTACAGCGGTCTTGACACCCTGATCAACTGCGTCGGGATCTTCGACTTCTACAAGGGCATCAGCGACATCGATGCCGATGACCTTTCCCCCGCGTTCGACGAGATGTTCCGCACCAACGTGCTGAGCCATCTGCAATCGGTCAAAGCCGCCGTCCCCTGGCTGCGGGCCAGTACCGGATCCTCGATCGTGCTGGCCGAATCCGCATCGTCGTTCTATCCCGGACGCGGCGGCGTGCTGTACGTGTCGTCGAAGTTCGCTGTGCGCGGGCTGGTGGCCACGCTGGCGCACGAGCTGGCGCCGCAGATTCGGGTCAACGGGGTGGCGCCGGGCGGCACGCTCAACACCGACCTGCGGGGTCTTGCCAGCCTCGGGCAGGAAGAAACTCGCCTGGACGACACCCCCAACCGGGCCCGCGATGTAGCTGCGCGCACTCCGTTGAACGTGGCGCTCTCCGGCGAAGATCACGCGTGGGCTTTTGTGTTCTTGGCGTCCGACCGGTCTCGCGGGATCACCGGCGAGACCATCCACCCTGATGGCGGATTCGGTATCGGCACACCGAAAGTCGAGCATCCGTGACCGACCAGCTAGACCAGCAGCGCAGGTTGGTCGCGCAAGGCTGCCGAGTCGCGGCGGCCCGCGGCCTGGTTGACGGCATCCTGGGTCACCTGAGTCTGCGGGTCGACGACGACCACCTGCTCATCCGCTGCCGCAGCGACGCCGACGCCGGTGTGGCGTTCACGCGCCCCAGCGACGTCCGGCTCATCGAATTCGACGGCAGCGCAGGCACCTCCGGCGAACTCGACGGATACCGCGTTCCCAACGAATTGCCCATCCACGTCGAAACCATGCTGGCGGATTCACGGCACCGGGCGGTTGCGCATCTGCACCCGCCGGCCGTCGTCGCCGCGGATCTGGCGGGCATCGCGATCCGGCCGATCTACGGGGCCTATGACATTCCCGGCGCCTGGCTGGCGCGCCGCGATGTGCCCGTCTACAAACGCGCAGTGCTGATCCGAAACTCGCAGCTGGGCAAGGAAATGGTGGCGGCGATGCGTGGCGGACCGGTGGTGATTTGCCGTGGACACGGAATCACCAGCGCCGCCCCCAGCGTTCAGGAGGCGGTGCTGCAGGCGATCAGCCTCGACACGTTGGCGCGAATGTCGTTGCGGGTGCGCACGGCCGGCGGCACTTTGCGCGACATCGACGACTCCGATTGGGACGATCTGCCGGACTTGGGGTTTGGCTTCAACACCGAGGCGGCCTGGCGCCATGAAGTCGCCCGGCTGGACCGTCAACCGAGTTGATCACCAATCTCCTTGGCCGCCGCGACAAGTGCAGCGGCCACTGCGGAGTACTGGGAGCTGGCCAGCCTGTTCTGGGGGGCTGAGGCGTTGAGCGCAAGCCGCAGGCCCGGGGCCTGGGTTGGTATCGGAACCGCAACCGAGGCGACGCCCTCCTCACTCTCCTCGCGATTGACGGCGTAGCCCCGTTCGCGGATGCGGGAAAGCTCGGCTTCCAATTCGGTGCGGCTGCCGATCGAGCGCGGGGTAACGCGCTGAAGCTCTTCGTCGGGCAGCAGTTGATGCAACTCCTGCTGCGACAACTGGGCCAGCAAGACCTTGCCGGTCGAGGTGCAGTGCGCCGGCATCGTGCGTCCGAGCCGGGAAGCAACCCGGACCGCGGTCGGGCCCTCCACCGCGGCCACAAAGTGGACGCCGGCACCGTCCAGCATTCCGAGGTGAATCGATTCCCGTAGGCGTTCGCTGAGGCTGCGCATGATCGGCGTGGCGGTTGCCTGAACATCGATGCGGCCGAATATCGCAAACGCCACACTGGTTAGGGCCGGACCGGGCAGATACACCTTCGACACCGGGTCCTGCCGGACGAACCCGCGATAGGTCAGCATCGCAAGCAGCCGATGCGCGGTGGACGATGCCACACCCAGATAGCGGGTTGCCTCGCTCAATCGGATCTGCGACTGCTCGCCCAACAGCAACAGCAGCTTGAGCGCATTGTCGACGGACTCGATCGGATACTGCGGCGCAAGCGAACCGGTGGCCGGCACGTCTGCCTCCGAGCCGGCCCGCTGCCTCTTCTTCGCCATGGCAATGACGGTACCGGCGAGGATGAATAGCTGCGCAAGCGCTTTCTGTCCCAGCCGGCGGGAGGCTCAAAGGTTCTGTGCAAATTGAGCTTTCGCCCACCGGTAGTCGGCCTTGCCGGACGGCGAACGTTGCACCCGGCTGCAGAAGACAATGTCTTTGGGCAGTTTGTAGCGCGCGATGTGGCGGGCGGCCTCGGCGAGGATGCTCGCCGCGCCAACACGCTCACCGTCAGTCAGCTGAACAATCGCGACGACTTCGTTTCCCCACCGGGTGCTGGGCCGACTGGTCACCACCACGTCGTAGACCGCCGGATGCTGTGCGATGGCGGCCTCGACCTCTTCGGCGAAGATCTTCTCGCCGCCGGAGTTGATGGTCACCGAATCCCGGCCCAGCAGCTCGATCTGGCCGTCGGCGTGCCAGCGCGCCCGATCGCCTGGAACCGAGTGTCTGATCCCTTCGATGACCGGAAACGTCCGCGCCGTCTTCTCCGGATCGCCGAGGTATCCCAACGGAATCAGGCCCTGCTGGGCCAGCCAGCCGATCTCGTCGTCCCCGGGCGACAGGATGCGGGTCATGTCCTGGCTGACCACCACCGCACCCGGGTTCGGGGCGAACCGGCCGGACCCGCTTTGCAGGTGACTGGAGAACTGGCCCATCTGCGCCCCGGACTCCGACGAACCACCCGTGTCCAGGATCGTCAGGTGTGGCAGCAGGTTGACGAATCGCTGTTTGACCGGAGCGCTGAGCGCCGCTCCACCGGTGACCAGCCCCAGCAGCCCGGATAAGTCGTAATCGCCGGACTCGAGCTCGTCCACCAGCGGCCGCCCGAAGGCATCCCCGACCATCGACAGCGACAGCACCCGTTCCCGGCTGGCCAGCGCCCACGCCTCCGCCGGATCCAAGTGGGTGGTCGTCGGAGCCATCACAAACGGCCGGCCGCCCAACAGGCAGATGAAAGCCGCCCACTGTGCGGCGCCGTGCATCAGCGGCGCGACCGTCATCGCACCCGGCCCCTCCGGCCGCGATCGCTCGACGATCTCCTCCAGGCTGGTCACCGTCTCGCTCGTACCGAAGGTCCGCCCACCCATGGCGTTCAGGTAGATGTCGTGCTGGCGCCACAACACCGCCTTGGGCATCCCGGTGGTGCCGCCGGTGTAGAGCACATAGAGATCATCCGGCGACAGCGCAACGTCGAGTGGCTCGTCGGACGCCGAAGCCAGCAGGTCCTCGTAGCGCACCGCACTCGGCAGCGGATCGTTTCCTGACCCATCATCGACATGGATCAGCGGAACCTGCCCCAGCCGACCTTTCTGAAGCGCCTGGCCCAGCGTCGGAGCGAACCGAGCGTGGTACATGATCGCGTCCGCGCCCGCGTTGCCCAGCAGGTACACCAGTTCGTCGGCAACGTAGCGATAGTTGACGTTGAACGGGGCGACCCGAGCCTTGTATGCACCCAACATGGCCTCGAGGAACTCGTTGCAGTTCGCCATGTACAACCCGAGATGGCTTTGACCCGATTCATGTGGCGCCAACTCGGAGCGTTCACGATGCGCGCCGAGCCCCCACGCGTGCAGCGCTCGCGCGAAGCGACGGGCACGTTCGTCGGTCCGGGCGAAGCTGAATCGGCGATCTCCGAACACGATGCAGTCTCGGTCGGGGTAGGCCGCCGCCACCGCCGCGAACACTTCGGCGATGTTGAATTCCACTGACTCTCCTCAGGCCGGGCCAGGGCCACGCTACAACGCAGGAGACCCGATCGCGATTAGTCTCAGGTTCGTGTACGGGGCTACTCGGGCCGGATACAGCCGATACGTCGCCATCGGCGACAGTCAGACCGAGGGCTTATGGGACGGTGACGACGCCATCGGACTCGTCGGATTTGCCGACCGACTCGCCGTGATGATCGATTCGATCTATCCCGGCTTGGAATACGCCAACCTCGCGATACGCGGCAAGTTGGTGGCTGACGTGCTCAGGGAGCAAGTGCCGCCGGCGTTGGCGATGCAGCCGGATCTGGTCACCGTGTGCATCGGGATGAACGATGTCATCCAGCCGGGACGAGGGTTCCCCCGGGCGCTCACCGACCTCGAAAACATTTACGGCGCGCTCGCCGAATCGGGAGCAACGGTCGTGACGACGACCTTCCCGAACGTCGCGCAATTCCTCCCGCTCGGCCGACTGGTGTCTGGGCGGCTTGCCCGCATCAACGAAGCGATCAGAGCAGCCGCGGACCAATACGACTTCAGGCTCGTGGACCTGTACAACGCGCCCTCGATGCGCAATTTGGACACGTGGGACATCGACCGCGTACACGCGTCCACCAAAGGGCATATCATTTTCGCTACCGCAGTTGCCGAAGCTCTCAATTTGCCTGGCAGCAACCATGATTGGGCCGAAGCGAGCGGCAGCCCCACACGACTGCCGCTCAGCGCCCGCACCTACGGACAGCTGCGCTGGGCGCGAGAAAAGTTCATGCCGTGGGTTTGGCGACGCCTGCGCGGCAAATCTTCGGCCGACGGGCGAGTGCCCAAACGTCCGTGGTTAGAGCCCCTCCGCACGCCTTCCACACTGCACAACGACGTGGCCACGCAGTTCGAATAGTTTTCAGCGCGCGTTCAACGTGGGTCAGGCATCCTTAACCCATGAATGTGGAGGCCCTGCTGCAGTCCATCCCGCCGCTTCTGGTCTACCTCGTGGTCGGCGGCGTGGTGGGGATCGAGAGCCTCGGCGTTCCGCTTCCCGGGGAGATCGTGCTGGTCAGTGCGGCGCTGATGTCGTCGCATCACGACCTGGCCGTCAACCCGATCGGCGTTGGCGTGGCGGCGGTGATCGGCGCGGTGGTCGGCGACTCGATCGGCTATACGATCGGCCGGCGATTCGGCCTGCCGCTCTTCGACCGGCTTGGCCAGCGGTTTCCGAAACATTTCGGTCCCGGACACGTGATGCTGGCCGAGCGCTTGTTTAATCGCTGGGGCGTTCGGGCGGTGTTCTTCGGCCGCTTCATCGCGCTGCTGCGGATATTCGCCGGGCCGCTGGCAGGCGCCCTGAAGATGCCCTACCCACGCTTCCTGGCCGCCAACGTTTCCGGTGGCATCTGCTGGGCGGGCGGCACCACCGCGCTGGTCTACTTCGCCGGAATGGCCGCCGAACGCTGGCTGGAGCGGTTCTCCTGGATCGCGCTCGTCATCGCCGTCGTGTGCGGCATCACGGCCGCAATCTTGCTGCGCGAACGCACATCCCGCGCGATCGCCGAACTCGAAGCCGAGCACCACCGCAAGACCGGCACCGCGGCGGCGGACGCCGCCTGACGCCGCTCGGGGGACTACCCGGCGGGGTTGCCGGCGTCCAAAACCGGCCGGTGCTGCTCGACGAGGGCACGGGCCATCTTCTGGGCACGGTGAGCCGCGTCCGGGTCGCCCACGGCCGCCAGGATGATGGCGCCCTTCATCAGGATGTGCCAGGACCAAGCGAAGTCCTCGACGTCGTGTAGCCCGGCCGCGACAGCGCGTTGGCGCACGATATCGCGGACGTTGTCGATGTGGGCGATGCTGGCCCGTCCGGCAGGATGATCGGCCCCCAACTCGAGCAACACGTTGATGAACGAGCAGCCCTCATAACCGTCGCGGCTTTGAAACCAGTCGTGCATCACGTCGAAGATGGCCAGCAACTGTTCCTCGGGGGTGTTGCCGCGGTCTCGTGACTGCGCCTCGATCAATCCGTGCGTCCAGAGTTGTTCGCGACGCTCCAGCACGGCCAGCACGAGGTGGTTCTTCGTCGGGAAGTGGCGGTACAGGGTTGCCTTGGCCACACCGGCCCGCTCGATCACCTCCTCGGTGCCTACCGCGCGGATCCCACGCCGGCTGAACAGCTCGTATGCCGCACTCAGGATGCGCTCGCGGGGCGGCGCGATGGGCGTCGCGACATCGTCGAGGCTACTCATAGCAATCCTCACCATACTCATAGCTCCGACAGGTAGACAGACCGCCCTGTCTTGTTATACAAATGAGATTCCAAACTAAGTCTGTCTTCAGACAACAGGACGGGCGTCCATCCTGGCATGAAAGTGCCAGTGAATTAGGAGTCCACATGCGCCTGGCCATAGCAGACCCGTTTTCCACCCACCTGATGCTCAGTACCCGACTGGTCTACGAACTGGGTGATCCGAACAGCACGCTAAGAGCGACCACCGATCGCAGCGGTCCCGCGGTCCTCATTCACGCGGGCGGCGAGATCGACGCCTGCAACGAGCACACCTGGCGCCAACTGCTCGACGAAGCGGCCGCCGTCGTCACCGCGCCGGGGTCCTTCGTCGTCGACGTCTCCGGCCTTGACTTCATGGGCTGCTGCGCGTTCGCCGCACTGGCCGACGAGGCGGAACGTTGTCGCGATCGCGGCGTCGAACTGCTGCTGGTGAGCCACCAGCCGATCGTGACGCGAATCGTCAAAGCATGTGGTCTCAGCCACATGCTGCCGGTTTACCCGTCCGTGGACGCCGCACTCACTTCGAGCACGGCGGGTCCTGTTCGCTGGTAACGCGCCGGCCGGCTAACTGATCGGCCGTGCCGGCGCCCGCCGGAGGCTGAGTGAGCGACCTTCCGACTTTCGGTGTGAAGGAGGAGTTCCTCCTCGTTGACCCACGGACCGACGAACCGGCCCCGCGCAACACCGAGGTGGCCGCCCAGGCCGAAAACCGCGGCGTCACGCTGCAGCTGGAAACTCAGCAGTTGCCAGGTCGAAACCACCTCCAGCGTGGCGACGACGAGCGCCCAGCTCGGCGAGGAGCTCGCCGGGCTGCGGCGCACCGCGGCGCAGGCTGCGAAGGCCAGCGGGGTTCGACTGCTGGCCCTTGCACTTCCGCCGGCCACGCCGCACAAGTTCCCGGTCACCGACACCCCGCGCTATCGGCGGATCGGGGCACAGTTCGGCATGATCGCCCACGAGCAAGGCATCTGCGGCTGTCACGTACACGTGCAGGTGCCCGACCGTGCGGCCGCCATCCAGGTCAGCAACTGGCTGCGGCCGTGGCTTCCGTCTCTGCTCGCGTTGTCAGCCAATTCGGCGCTGTATCGCAACGCCGACAGCGGCTACGCGAGCTGGCGCAGCGTCCTGTGGAGCCGCTGGCCAACCGCCGGCGCGCCGCCGTTCTTCGCCTCCATCGACGAGTACGACCGCACGGTGCACATGCTGATCGATACCGGGGTGATCCTGGATCAGGACATGATCTATTGGGACGTGCGCCCGTCGGCGAACTTCCCGACGGTCGAGGTCCGGGTGGCCGACGTGCCGGCGACGGTCGCCGAAACGGTGCTGCTTGCCACCCTGATCAGGGCCGCGGTGATGACGGCGCTCGATGAGCGCGGCCGAGCCGACGACGCCGGGCGCCTGTCGCCTATTGCACTGCGGGCGGCGTACTGGAAGGCCGCCCACGACGGGCTGTCCGGGCACACGCTCGATTTGGTCCATGGCCGCGGGGCGGTGCCGGCGCGTGAGCAGTTGGGCACGCTGGTGCGACGGATGCGCCCGGCGTTGGATGCGCTCGGTGAACACGACCGCGTCGTAGCCGAACTCGACCGCATCGCAGCACAGGGTAACGGGGCGATGCGGCAGCTCCGGGCATGGCGAAAGCGCGGCGAGGTGATGGACGTCATCGCGGAGCAGCCGCCGCCACCCTGAGCTGAATCGCGTTCAGGCGTGCGGCGCTTCGGCGCCGCGATCTACGCCGGTGCGTAGCTTGACCGACGCCGAGTAAGCATAGGTGCGGAACCGAAGCACCGGATCGTCGGAGGGTTCGATGCCGTCGGTCACGCGCATCGGGTCGAAGACGACGATGTCGCCGCCGTGCTCACGCTGGGTCTCGAGGCCGGTGATCTCGAGGTCGCCGACGGTGACCGTCTCAGTGCCGCGCCAGGGCGCCGACGGATCGACCGTCGAGTCGTTAGGCCCGGCGATCTGGACCCGGAAGTCAAACCGCACCGGCCCGCCCGCGAGGCGCGTGTTCAGCTCGTGCAGGAGAAAGTCCGCACCCTTTTCCTTGGCAGCCGTCCCCGACAGAAATTCCTCACCCGCCACCGGGAATAAGTGGTAGCGAACGAATCTGGTGCTGCCGTCCGCGGCGATCCAGCGGAAGGCATGCAACCCGTGGTACTCGACGGTGGCGTAGCTTGCCGGAACCCTGTTGGCGTCGCGCAGAACGGGCAACGCGCCAAGCAGCCGCGGATGGGTGATGAGGTATGTCGCCATGCGCAGCGGCATAGTAACGCCGGGCCGCATTGCCTTGAGCAGATCGACGAATCCGTCCGGCGTGCTGGACACGAACAGCCGCGCGGTCTGCGTCGACACGTCTGTGGTCGACCCGTCGGGCAGCGTGAGCTTCACCGCCATCCCGCGCACCCCCGCTGCGTTGTCACGCTGCGCCGGGTCCCCCGATCCGTTGGAGAACCGGATCAGCGCCGGAACCGGAGACCCATCAAGGTGCTTTGCGCGCGACAGCCCGGCCGCCTCGGGGCTCGCCGTAAACCTGCCGTGATACAGCGTGCCTTTCGCGTGCAGCGCGCGACAGCCCGGCTGGGCCCCACCGGCGCCTCGGATCGCTTCGATCGCATCGTCAGGAGTAACAGAACCGACCATGCCGCGAATCTTAGGTGCAACCCGCCTTCGTCGCGATCGGGGGCACGCCGAGCAGGGCGACGGCGATATCGGCCAGGACAGCCTCAACTCCCGGCAGCGTACGTAATCGCGGGATCACCACGACGTCGTTGATCATAATCTGAGCCGCCTGCACCCGGATCCGCGCCTCGGTGATCGTCCAGTTGGGGTTTAGTTGCCGCACGAGATGCACCCACTCATCGATATATGCCCGTTGCGCACTCCTGGCGCGTTGGTTCTCGGCCTCGGGAAGGTGGCTTACCTCGGTCGTCAGGACTTCAACGATGTCGGGGTTGCGGAACGCGAAGGTCTGGTAGCTGCGCACGACGCGGCGAAGGGCTTCGGCGGCGTCCGGGGTATCCGCGCAGGCACGATTGAATTCCATCCAAAGCCATTCGTTACCGCGGAACATGGCCGCCGCCAGGATCTCGGCCTTGGACGTGAAGTGGTTATAAATGCTGGGTCCGGCGATGCCGACGGCGGCGCCGATGTCGTCCACGCTGACCCCGGAGAAGCCCTTCTCGGCGAACAGTGCGGCGGCCTCTGACAGGATCGCTTCTCTGCGTGAGCGTGCGGCCATCCCTCCGCGAGACTCGCCGGAGCCTGCCGGCAATAACCGGGCGCCCGCGTTGAGTGGCACCGCAATCAGTTCGCTCAGCAGGGCCGTAAATCCCGGCTCTGCCATCGAGAGGCCGTGAAACGAAATGCTGTTCGCAACGCCTAGCGCACACCACGCCAGCAGATCAGCCTGTACCGCTTCCAGGTCGGGTCGCCGGCGTCGAATATGTTGGGCGAGCCGATCGCCGACCCGACGGGCACCGCTCTGCAGCTTCTTACGGTCATGTGCGGTCAGGTGACGGACTTCTCGCCGCCACAGCACACCCTCGGTGCGGCCGGCGAGCACAACACGCGCCAGAACTACGGCCAGATCACTGGAGTCGTCAGCGCCCTTCAACGCGTCGTCCAGACTGCCGAGCGCGTCCTCGATGACGGTCGCCAGCAGCGCCTGTTTGCCGCGAAAGTGCCGGTACAACGCCGACGGGCCGACGGCTACCGCATCGGCGACATCGCTCATCGAGACGTTGCCGTATCCCCTGGCGCAGAAGAGGTCGGCCGCCGCATCGATGATCAACTGACGCCGGTTTCGCGGCCGCGTTCCTCTGGCCGGCGGAGTCGACAAGGACTGCCGCTGGTTGGCCATCATCTCAAGAGATTTGCTTGCCGACGGGACTCCAATAGCGTTCCCGCAGATCACGTTTGAGCACCTTACCGGCACCGGAAACAGGCAGCTCATCGACGAATTCCATGCTGCGGGGCACTTTGTATCCAGCTATGAGCGCCCGGCAGTGCTCCTGAATAGACTCCTGAGTCGCCTCACCGCCCGGCCGCAACGCGATGACGGCGTGAACCCGTTCGCCCCATCGATCGTCGGGGACGCCGATGACCGCCGCGGTGGCGACCGCGGGGTGGCTGGCGAGGGCGTTCTCGACCTCCGCCGAATAGACGTTCTCGCCACCGGTGATGATCATGTCCTTGAGTCGGTCGACGATGTAGAGGTAGCCGTGCTCGTCCATGCGTCCCATGTCGCCGGTATGCATCCAGCCGTCGCGTACCGCCGCGGCCGTCTCCTTCGGCCGGTTCCAATAGCCGACCATGACGTTGTCGCCGCGCGCAACGATTTCCCCGATCTCACCGGGCGGCACCTCGTCGCCGGTCGCATCGACCACCCGCACTTCGACATGAGGTAACGCCCTCCCGGCGGATCTCTGCAGCGACGGGTTGTCATGATCGGCAGGCGCCAGGAACGTGGCCGCCGGCGCGAGCTCGGTCATTCCATAGGCCTGGGCTAAAGACGTTGTGGGAAGCGCCTTTCCGAGCCGCTCGACCAGTGCCTCCGAGATCGGCGAGGCGCCGTAGGTAAGGTGGCGCAGCGAGGTGAGGTCGAACCCGGCCGCGTCCGGATGGTCGATCAGCATCTGGATCATGGTCGGAACAAGCAACAGGTCGGTGACCTGGTGGTCGCTGACCGCCTTCGCGACTCCGCCGGGGGTGAAGGACGAGACGAACACATGGGTCGACCCGACAACGTTGCCGGCCATCCATATGCCGATCGCCGCCAGGTGGAACAAGGCCGCCGCGTGCAGGATTCGTCCACGGCCGGTGAGGAAGTGGCCACTGGCCAGGCTGCCCAGCGCCGAGGTCACCACGTTGGTGTGACTGAGCGTCACTCCCTTGGGACGCCCGGTGGTGCCGCCGGTATAGAAGATGCCGAAAAGCGCGTCTCCGCCGCGCCGCGCGTCCGCGATTGGCTGCGAGTTCGCGATGAGCCCTTCGTAGTCGACCATTCCCGGCGGGCATGATCCGTCACCGCAGTAGACGACCGTCGACAGCTCCGCGCCCGCGGCACGAACCTGTGGCACGGCCGCGGCAGACGCGTCGTCGACCAGCAACACCTTGGTTTCGGAATCCCGTAGCGAATACGCGATTTCGGCCGGGCTCCACCGGATATTGACCGGGTTTACCGCCGCATCGGCCCAGGGCACCGCATAGAAGTATTCGTGGTAGCGATCGGAGTTCAGACCGAGGAACGCCACCCGGTCGTCGCGTTGTACGCCAAGTGCGTGCAGGGCCCCGGCCAGCCGCGCGATGCGATCTGCGGATTGACGCACCGTGCGTTGGCGGTCCGCAAAAATCGTCAGCGGCATGTCCGGACACTGCTGCAGTATTCGGTGCAGCGACTGGGTTACATACATCGGAGTCTCCTGTGCAGGGCCGTGGTCACAGTGACCGCGCGACCAGTTCTTTCATGACTTCGTTGGTGCCGGCATAGATTTTCTGCGCCCGCGAATCCGCGTACATCCGGGTGATCGGGTACTCCAGCATGTACCCGTACCCGCCGAACAGCTGCAGGCATCGGTCGATGACCTGGCATTGCATATCGGTGACCCATGACTTGGCCATCGACGCCGTCGCCGCGTCGAGTTCCCCGCGCAGGTGCTTGACGATGCAGTCGTCCACGAATGTCCGCGCCACCTTGGCAATGGTTGCGCAGTCCGCGAGCTCGAATCGGGTGTTCTGCAGCGAAAATAGCGGAGCGCCAAACGCCGAGCGCTGTTTGGTGTAGGCGACGGTCTCGGCGACCGCGCTCTCCAATACCGACACACCGATGATGGCCACGATCAGGCGTTCGTGGGCGAGCTGCCGCATCGCATAGCCGTAGCCGGCGCCCTCTTCGCCGAGCAGGTTGCCGACGGGGACACGCACGTCGTCGAAAAACAGTTCAGCGGTGTCTTGCGCCTTCATGCCCAGCTTGTTCAGCACCCGTCCGACCCGGAATCCTTCGGCGCCGGCGGTTTCCAATACGAGCAGAGAAACACCCTTGGCGCCGGACGACGGGTCGGTCTTGACGACGAGCACAATCAGGTCGGCGCTTGCACCGTTGGAGATGAACGTCTTGGATCCGTTCAATCTGTAGTGGTCGCCATCTCGAATCGCGGCAGCGCGAAGGGCTTTGAGGTCGGAGCCGCCGCCGGGCTCTGACATCGCGATCGCGCCGATGTATTCGCCGGTCGCCATCTTGGGCAGCCACCGCCGTTTTTGCTCCTCTGTGCCGTACGCGAGCAGATAGTGCGCGACCAGCCCGCTGTGCACCTGGTTGCCGAAGCCGGTGTCGCCGCAGTTGGCCTGCGCCTCGAAGATGGCGAAATCGTGGGCGAGCGTGCCGCCGCCCCCGCCGTACTTCTCGGGAATCGACGCGCACAGCAGCCCCAACTTTCCTGCGGCCAACCAGAACTCACGGTCGACACATTTCTGCTGCTCCCAGCGCTCCCGATTCGGGACGGATTCGGCTTCGAAGAACTTGGTCGCCATCTGTTTGAGGTCGGCGATTTCGTCGTCGACCCACGGCGACCGGTGCACGTCACTCACCTGCGCCTCTAGATGTTCACTCCGCCGCCGCAGACCAAGGTCTGCGCGCTGACGTAGTCCGACTCGGGCGTGCACAGCAGGTAGACGGCGCCGGCGGCTTCGGCGGGGGTACCCGCCCGGCCCAGCGGGATCAATTGTTCCATCGCCGCGAGCAGACCCGGGTTGACGCCGACCTGAATCTCTTTGCCCTGCACGGTGATCTTCCCGCCGCCCGCCGGCGTCTCAGTGAGCCGAGTTTTGATGAACCCGAACGCCACCGAGTTAACGGTGACGTTGTAGCGGCCCCACTCTTTGGCCAGCGCTTTGGTAAGGCCGAGGATGCCGGCCTTGGCCGAGGAATAGTTGGCCTGGCCGGCGTTGCCGCCCACACCGGCCAGCGACGAGATGTTGACCACCTTGCGGCAGGGCACCGGCTCCCCGGCTGCCTTGGCACTCTTGGCAAATTCGCTGATGACCGGCTGTGCGGCCCGCAGGATGTGGAAGGGCGCCTTCAGGTGCACGTCCAGGATCGCGTCCCACTGCTCGTCGGTCATCTTCTGGATCACCGAATCCCAGGTGTAGCCCGCGTTGTTGACGATGATGTCCAGGCCGCCAAACGTGTCGACGGCGGTCCGCACGAACCGCTCCCCGAAGCCGGCGTCGGTGACGCTGCCGATGCAGCCGACGGCCTTGCCGCCCACCGCTTCGATAGCGGCGATGGTCTCGGCGGCAGGGTCGGCGTCAAGATCGTTGACCACCACCCGGGCACCCTCGGAAGCCAGCTTGATGGCGATTTCACGCCCGATCCCGCGGCCCGAACCCGAAACGATTGCGACCTTGTTCTCCAGAGTTCCCATGTGTGACAGTGCCTTTCAGCTAGACGGCGACAACAGCGTCGCCGGTGAGGGTGGTGGTGCCGTCGGCAAGCGTGACGGCCAGTTCAACGGTGGCCCGCCGTTCGCCATCGACGTCTTCGATGTGGGTCACCCGGCCGGTGCAGGTCGGTTCACCATGTACCGGCGTGATCGCCGCGAACCGCACCCGATAGGACCGGATGCGCTCTTGCGGAACCCAGTTCGTCAGCAGCCGGCCTAGATAGGCCATCGACAGCATGCCGTGGGCGAAAACGTCGGGCAAGCCGACCGACTTGGCGGCGTCGAGGTCCACGTGCATCGGGTTGTGATCGCCCGAGGCGCCGGCGAACAACGCCAGGGTCAACCGCGAGATCGGGCCCACCTGCAGCGGTGGCAGTTCGGTACCCACCACTATGGATTCGGCCCGCGTCATGGCTTCACTCCTGGGTTTTGGATCACGATCACCGAGTTCAGTTCGGCGATCGGCGTCCCGTCGGCACGGGTGATCGCGGTGTTCTTGACGACGAACTCCAGCGTCCCGCCCTTCTTGGTATACACGTTTGTGATACGCGGACTCGCGACCAGTTCGTCACCGGGATAGGCGATGGCGTGATATGTGAAGGCCTGCTCGCCATGCAAAACGAACCGCAGGTCGACGCCCATCGACGCCAGGAAAGCGAACGGATCCGGGTTCTCCAGCTCGACCGAGAACAGGAAAGTAGGCGGCGCCGGAATATCCGGATGGCCGGCGGCTTTGGCGGCCTCCACGTCGGTGTAGATCGGATCGGTCTCCCCGATCGCTTTGGCGAAGAACCGTAATCGACCTCGATCGATCGTCAAAGTCGTGGTGGGCAGCGTAGTTCCGATAACTCTGGTGTCAATCGCCACGATCAGCCGACCTTCTCGTAGAGGGTCACCACAGCGGCACCGCCGAGCCCGATGTTGTGCTGTAGCGCGACGTTGACATCGTCGACCTGGCGTGCCCCGGCCTGCCCGCGCAGCTGCCACACGAGTTCGGCGCACTGGGCGAGGCCCGTTGCCCCGAGGGGATGCCCCTTGGACAACAGTCCGCCCGATGGGTTCGTCACCACACGCCCTCCGTAGGTGTTGTCGCCGTCGCGGATGAACTTTTCCGCGGTGCCCTCCGGCGTCAGACCGAGACCCTCATACGTGAGCAACTCGTTGGCGGTGAAACAGTCATGCAGCTCTACAACACGGATGTCTTCGGGCGCGACACCGGAGGTTTCGTACACCTGATCGGCGGCGGCCTTGGCCATGTCGTATCCCACGATCTTGATCATGTCGGCGCCGGCGAAGGTGGACGGGAAGTCGGTCGTCATGGCCTGGGCCTTGATGGCAACCTGTGGGGATAGCCCGTGCTTGCGCGCGAACTCCTCGCTGACCAGGACCGCGGCGGCGGCACCACACGTCGGCGGGCAGCACTGCAGCCTGGTCAGTGGTCCGTAGATGTGCGGCGAGGCCAGCACCTCTTCGACGGTCACCTCGTCGCGGAACACCGCGTACGGGTTGTGCTTGGCATGCCGGCGCGCCTTGACTGAAATCTGGGCGAACGTCGCGGGATCGGTGCCGTACTTCTCGGCGTATTGGCGACCCGCGCCGCCGAAGTACTGGGCGGCCATCGGCGCGGCATCGTCCCATCCCTGCGCGGCGCGGGTGACGTCATCGAAGCGGGCGAACGGGCTGGGCCGGTCTGTCGATACCGACCCCAGCGCACCTCGCTGCATCTGCTCGAAGCCCAACGCCAGCACGCACTCGGCCGCACCGGTTTCGATGGCCTGCCGGGCCAGCCAGAGTGCCGTTGAGCCGGTTGAGCAGTTGTTGTTGACGTTGACGATGGGGATGCCGGTCTGCCCCAATCCATACAGGGCAGCCTGACCTGACGTCGAGTCGCCATACACATACCCCACGTACGCCTGCTGAAGCGACCGGTACTCGACCGCAGCGTCGGCCAACGCCGCTCGCGCCGCGTTTTGGGCCATTACCTGGTATGGCTCGGTACGGCTCGGGGTGGTGAAAGGAATCATTCCGACACCGGCCACCATTACTCGATGGGTCACGCCGCCTCCAACTCGAAACTAGTTAATATTCACTTATGAATAGCAGACGGCACCACCTGAACGCAAGCAAGCGGCATTGATCGAGCCACCGGGCCTGGCGGCCGACGGCTCATCGCATCATTCGGGCAGGCCGAAGAGCGCAACCACGCCGTGGTCGCGGCCGGCGGTGTAACCACCGTCAACGGCAATGGCCTGACCGCTGATGAAGGACGCGTCGGTGGACAGCAGGAAAGCCGCCACAGCCGCGACCTCCTCCGGCCTGCCGAGCCGTTGCAGGGCATGCTCTTTGGTGATGGAGGCCAGCGGGCCCTCCATCCCCGGCAGACCGAAAACATTTCGAGCCATCGGCGTTTCGATGAAGCCGGGGCAGATGGCGTTTGCCCGGATGCCGCTCGGTCCGTAGTCGAGGGCAATGTTCTTGGTTAACAGCACAACTCCACCCTTGGCGGCGTTTTAGGAGCTGCCGCCCGCCGTGCCTTCCAGGCCCTCGATGCTAGCGACGGTCACGATCGAGCCCCGTTCCCCGTCGACCCTTTCCTGCTCGATCATCTTGGCCGCGGCGGCCTTGGCCACCAGGAATGTGCCGGTGAGGTTGGTCCCGATCACCCGGTCCCATTCTGCCCGGTCGAGCAGATGGACCGGCCCGCCTCCGGCAACGCCGGCGGCGTGGAAGACGCCGTCGAGGCGGTCGGGCACAGCGGCCAGCACCGCGGCGACCGCCGCTTCGTCGGTCACGTCGGCCGTCACGAACCTGAAATCGGGACCAAGGTCGGGTGGGGCGGCGAGATCGGCGCCAACGACGGTGCCGCCTTCGGCCAGCAGGCGCCGCGCCGTGGCCAGGCCAATGCCGGACGCCGCGCCCGTCACAACGAATGTGCGCGACCGGGCGCGATGCGCGTTCACCATGTGAGCCATGTTGACACACCGTGGCACGCCGTCATGCTGCCTAGCCGAATCGAGTGTGCGCCCAAGGCGTCGAAGCTAGTCGCGTCCGGGCACCGAGGCATCGAACGCGTTGAGCGTGATCCCGACCATCGAAAAGCACCCGACCAGAAAGACGATCTCCGCCAAACCGTGTTCCCCAAACGCGTCCAGCACCGCCTGGTACGTCGACTCCGGCAGCGGCGCGCCCCGGTTCAGCGCCGCTGCCATGTCGTATGCGGCACCCTCCTCGCGGGTGAGGTCGCTAGGCCGCTCACCGGCGGCAATCGTCGCGATCTTGTGCTCAGCAAGGCCCGCGCGCCGGGCGAAGTACTCGTGACCATAGATCTCGTAGCGGGCGCCGAATTTGGCCGCGGTCACCAGGATTACCAACTGGTGGATCGCGGCAGGCAACACGCTGTGCTCCCACAGCGATCTGTTGAATGCCCAGGCGGGCCCGCCGAACTGCGGAAAGTGCAGCCAGGCGTTGAACGGGCCAATCAGCGCATCATCGTCGCGCCGTGCGACGAGTTCGCCGAAGTTCTTCTCGACCGCGGCCACCATGTCGTCATAGAGGTCCTGTTGATCCGGGCTCAAGCTGTCCGGCGGCAGCAATGGCAGACGCATGCCCCGATCGTGCATCGCGTCGGGCGCGTAGGCCACGACCGATTTCCTAGCTGAGGTAGGCAGAAGTTCTCATGCTGTGCAAAGACGCGCCTACCAGTGGTCGAAAACAAGTCGTGGACCTGAATTTGCTGCCGGGGTTGACTAAAGGCTGATGCCAACCACCTGACCAGTAGGGGCAATTGACCAGTAGGGGCAATCTCATGCACAGCGCACTAACCGGCCTCGGACTGACGCTTCCCGTGCTGGCCGCGCCGATGTCGGGCGGTCCTAGCACGCCAGAGCTGGTGCTGGCGGCCGCGCGCGCCGGCAGCCTCGGCTTCCTTGGCGGCGGCTATAAGGCACCCGATGTGCTCGCCGACCAGATCGCCCAAGTCCGCGCCGCGGGTGTGCCATTCGGGGTCAATCTGTTCGCACCCAACCCAGTCCCGGTCGATCCGGGGGCGTATGAGCAATACCGCCGCCAGGTACAGCAGGAGGCGGATCTTTATGGGGTCGACCTCAGCAGGGTGCCGGTGACCGAGAATGACGACTACTGGCAGGAGAAGATCGACCTGCTGCTCGCCGACCCGGTACCGGTGGTCACCTTCACCTTCGGTATCCCCGAGCCAAGGGTGATCACCGCGTTGAAGAATGCCGGCAGCCTGGTCGGTCAGACCATCACCTCGGCCGATGAGGCACACCTGGCCGCAGAGACCGACGTGGACGTGCTGCTGGTGCAGGCAGCGGCCGCCGGCGGTCATTCCGGCATCTTGACCCCGGATCGATTGCCTCCCGAGATCCCTCTCCCCCAGTTGCTCAAGGAGGTCGGCGCGGTCACCTCGTTGCCGTTGATCGGCGCGGGCGGGCTGGGCACGCCGGACGACGTCGCCGCCGCCCTCGGGGCGGGTGCCATCGCGACCGCCGTCGGCACGGTTCTGCTGCGTAGCGAGGAGAGCGGGACGTCAGCTCCCTACCGCGCGGCGCTTGCCGACCCCGCGCGCCGGGGCACCGTGCTCACCCGGGCCTTCACCGGGCGCCCCGCACGGGGACTGGCCAACGTCTTCACCGACCGATACTCGGATGCGGCGCCGACCGGCTATCCCGCGTTGCATCACTTGACGAGCCCAATCCGCAAGGCGGCCACCGCAGCCGGCGATCCCGAACGGATCAACCTGTGGGCGGGCACCGGCTACCGCAACGCCAGGGAAGAGCCGGCGGGCAGCATCTTGAAAGCCCTCGCGTCCAAGGGTTAAATGCCGGCGTTCGCCCCGTGATGCTTGACTGGACCTATGCCACGCGCCGGCGCCACGACCCCTACGACGGAGACGCTCATCGGATTCGTCGAGCAACACGAGCGGCGCAGGCCCGATGACGTCGCGATTCACTTCGGTGAGCAGCAGTGGTCCTGGGCGCAGTGGGCGTCGCGGATTCGTCAGGCAGCCGGCGCGCTGAGAGCCGCCGGTGTGGAACGTGGCCAGTGCGTGGCATTCCTGGACAAGAATCACCCGGCCTGCCTGGAAACCCTCCTGGCCGCCGCATCGATTGGCGCGGCAGCCGCCATCGTCAATTGGCGGGTATTCGGAGACGAACTGGTCCACGTGCTCAATGACAGCGGCGCGCGAGTGCTGCTCGTCGGCGCGGAACTGCAGTCCACGGTCGACGCTCTCAGCGCGCGGGTCCCTGCGCTGGAACGCATCGTCATGGTGGGCGGCGACGCCGATCAGTACGAATCGTGGCTCGCCGCAGCCACACCCGTCGCCGCCGACCCGGAGGTCAGTGAAACCGACGGGGTCCTGGTGATCTACAGCTCGGGCACCACCGGGCGGCCCAAAGTTGTATCGCTAAGCCAGCGCGCGCTGGTCAATCACATCGCAAACCTGGCCCCGCCGTTTCCGTTCGCCGAGGGAGACGCGAACCTGGTCGCGATGCCGCTGTTCCACGTCGGTGGCATCGCCTACTCGTTTTTCGGCATCCGGGCCGGGGCACCGACGTTCCTGACCCGCGAGCCCGAGGCCGCGACACTGATCGGCGCCGTGAAAGCCGGTGCGACGCACGCGTTCTTCGTGCCCCGGGTGATCGCCCGGTTCCTGGACGCCGGCGAGGCGGCGACCAAAGCCATCTCAGGCCTTCGCTACCTCGTGTACGGGGCGGCCCCGATGCCGATGCCTTTGCTGCAGCGTGCGCTCGCGACCTGGCCCGACATGAACTTCGTCCAGGTATACGGGCAGACGGAACTTTGCGGCGCCATCACGGCACTCGGCGCGGAGGATCATCGCGATCCCAGCCGGCCCGACTTGCTGCTCTCGGCAGGAAAAGCCGCACCGGGCAACGAAATCCGGATCGTTGATCCCGACACGCTCAACCAGCTACCCAACGGCGAACCCGGCGAGATCTGGGTGCGCAGCAATCAGCGCATGAGCGGCTATCTGAATCGGCCAAAGGCAACCGCCGACACGATCACCGCCGACGATTGGGTGCGCACCGGCGACATCGGGCATCTCGACGCCGACGGCTACCTCTATATCGAGGACCGGTTGAAGGACATGATCATCACCGGCGGTGAGAACGTGTACGGACCCGAGGTGGAAAACGTGCTCATCGAGCACCCCGCCATCGCTGACGCCGCGGTCATCGGTATCCCCGATGACTTCTGGGGCGAATCCGTCAAGGCGATCGTCGTCGCCACCACCGAAGTCGAGCCCGGCGACATCATCGAATTCTGCCGCCAGCATCTGGCCGGCTACAAGTGCCCGCGAACCGTCGACTTCGTCGAGTCACTACCCCGCAACGCCAGCGGAAAGATCCTCAAAGCCCAACTCCGGCAACCGTATTGGCAGGACAGCGCCCGTAGGATCTAAAGCCCGAACTGATCGTCGATGATGCCGAGCCAGATCTGCGCGACGTCGATGGCCACCTTCTCGCTGATGAACGCGTGCTGGGTGCCGGTGTAGATGTCGCGGAACGCGCGCTCGAGCCGGCTACCCTCGCGGATCGCGGTCGTGCCGGCCGCCAGGTGAGCCCATTCCGCACATGCCCTGGCCGTGTCGGTGGCGTACACCGCGGCCACCCGCATGTCGGCCCGCAACCCGGGCGTCAGGTCGTTGCCCGCGTTAACCGCGGCCTCGGCCGTTGTGAAGGCATCGAGTACCAGAAGACGGGCGGCCCGCCAGGCCGCAACGTGATGGGCCAAACCCTTTTGGAAAGTGGGACGACTGGCAAGCGTCGCCATGTCGCTCATCCGCACCTTGGTGGCCGCGAGTTCCTCGACGTCGTCGAGCATGCTCTTGGCGACCCCCAGCGCAAACGACGCATGACCTGCGGCGGTGACGGGCATCAGACCCATGCGGCCGGCCGCTGAGGATCCCCGCACAGGCTCACGGGTGAACAACGGAATGGTGCGGAACTCCGGGACGAACACGTCGGCAACGTTGTAGTCGTAGGAGCCAGTCCCTTTGAGCCCCTGGACATGCCACCCGTCGGTGAAGGTGATCTCCTCCCGCGGCAGAAACGCAACCCGCATGTCGGGAATGCCCTGGCTGACCCAGCGCATTTCGCCGTCGTCCATCGGCAGAAAGCCGGCGGCGATGTAGGCCGAGTGGGCGGTGCCGGAGCCGAACTGCCACGCGCCGGTCAACCGGAAGCCACCGTCGACGGCCGCGCCCTGGCCGTTGGGAAAGTACTGGCCGCCGATGGTGATGCGGTTGTCGTTGTTGGTGAAGATCTCCGCGAAACCCCGATCTGGAAGATAGCTCGCGGCGGCGAACGTCGACGGCAGGTTAGCAATCCCGATCCAGCCGAAAGAGCCGTCCTGCCAAGCCATCTCGATCCACGTTTCGATCATCTCGGCGAACGACGGTTCGACGCCGCCAGCCGCCGCCGGATTGAACGCTGACATCAGGCCACTGGCCCACATCTCGTCGACGATGGGTGTCGAGAGGGTGCGCAATCGCTCGGACTCCGCGGCCTCGGCGCGCACGAGGTCGCGCATCCCACGGGCCCGATCGACAACGCGGTCCTGCACTTCGGTCACGGCGTCATCCTGACCGAGTGCGGCGACGCAAGTCAACGCCGAAGACACCGGAGGCTCACAACGCGATCAACAATCGACCGTGGAATCGCCCGGGCGAATCGGTAGCCGAGATGGTGACAGCTCAGCCCAAAGCGGTCATCCTCGCTTTAGTCCGCGGGTGCCCGCCCCGGAACGGACCACCACGAAAGGGCGACATGAGCAGCGAATTCGAATCCATTAACACCGGTATAGCCGCCCACATCGGCAAGTACGCCGATGCCGTGCGGATCCCGGCCGGCGCGGAAGTCGTCTACCAGGCGTGGCACAACGTCGAGGACGCACTGTCCCGCGCGGGTGCGGCGCTGACCGACATCGTCAGCGTGCGGCAGTGGCTGACCGACGCCGCTGACATTCCCGCCTATGCCAAGGTCCGGTCGTCAGTGATCAAACACGAGCCCGCGTTCATGCTCGCCGTGATCCCCGCGCTTGTCTGGCCCAACATCCGCGTTGAGGTCGAAGTCATCGCGGTCCGCCGGCCCGCCGCATGACGACGCGGGGCCACTCTGCGGCAAGAAGATCAGGAGTGACGATGAGCGCGGGAGTCGACGCGCAGCGACGTAAGTGCGCGATCAGCGTCTTGGGTGGCCCGACGACCGTCGTCGACATCGCCGGCCGCAGGATCGTGATGGACCCGACTTTCGATCCACCCGGCGTGCACGGGTACCTGACGAAGCTCGCCGGTCCCGTGATGAGTGCCGATGCCCTCGGGCTGGTGGACGCGGTATTGATCAGCCACGACCAACATCCCGACAATCTGGACGACGATGGCCGCCGCTTCGCGCTGGCCGCGCCGCTGGTCCTCACCCATCCCGGTGCCGCGGGCCGATTGGGCCGCCGGCGGTGGGGCTTGCGCCCTGGGAGACATACCAGGTGCCCGGCTCCGGATCCCTTGCCGTGCAAGCCGTTCCGGCCGTCCACGGCCCGGCCGACGGGCAACGCGATGCCAGCGGGCACGTCAACTGCGAAGTGACCGGCTTCGTACTGTCCGGGCCCGGTCTGCCGACCGTGTACCTCAGCGGCGACAACGCCTCGATGGGTGCGGTCAAGGACGTGGCCGATCGCGTCGGGGATCTCGACATCGCGGTGCTCTTCGCCGGGGCGGCGCGGGTGGAGACCAAGGAACGCGGGCGACCGTTGACACTGACCGCGGCCCGCGCCGCAGCCGCCGCTGAACTGCTCGGCGCGAGGTTGGTAATACCGGCTCACGTCGATGGCTGGGCCCACTTCAGCGAGGGCGTCGACGAATTCGTCAAAGCATTCGACGAGGCCGGGATCAGCAACCTGCTGCAGGTTGCCGCCCACGGCGAGTGGATCGACTGTTAAGCGGCCGGCGGGATCACAGGCGTCCCTCGATGCGCAATTGCGGATGCACCCACTCTGGCGAGCGTCTCTCTTTGAAAGCGCGGACGCCTTCTCTGGCCTCCGAGTCGGTCAAACTGCTGGTCATGCCGATGCGGTCGTACAAGCCGAGATAGTTGTCGATGCTCGACTTGATGACGGCGCGTGCCCGTGGTGCGGTTCGGCAGCTTTGCTCGAGCAATTCTCGGGCCACCTCGAGAAGCCTCTCGTGGGGCACGACTCTGCTCACCAGCCCCCAGTCGAGAGCTTCCTGCGCGCTGAGCACCCGTCCGGTGAACATCAGGTCCCGAGTGCGTACCGGCCCGATGAGACGGACGAGCATCTGGCTGTAGTAAGTGTCGGCATAACCGCGGAACAACTCGGGCACGCGGAAGGTCGCCCGCTCGCTCACCACTGACAGGTCGCTGCACAAGGCGATCTGAAAGCCGCCCCCCTGGCATAACCCGTTAACCGCGGAGACAACCGGCTTGGCTGAGGTCCGTACGGCGTCGAACGGCGTGACATCCATGCCCAACGCGGCACCGAAGGTGATCCAGTCGTCCGCGCCTCCTCCGCCGGTCATGTCACCACCCGGCGCGAAGACGTCTCCGGTGCCGGTGATCAGTAGCCCGGCGAGATCCGGGTCGGCATTGAGACGGCCTACGGCATAACGGATTCCGAAGTACATCGCGGGAGTCATGGCGTTGCGGGCATCCGGACGATCGATCGTGCAAACAGCGATCGGGCCGTGGCGCTCGAAAGACAGGTATGGCGTGCCCAGCCAATCCCCCTCGGGAGGTCGGGGATTGCTGCGCGGTGCCCGGGGGGCCTGCGCCACGGGACTCCTCTCGCGTCGGCGCATGCGTGGATGCAAAATCGCGCCGTAGCCTCGCTACTGTAGCGCTTACAGTAGTGGAGGCATTTACCCCCACCCCGTCTACAGATATGGCAGCGTGGCAGCTTCGGCTGTTTCGGATACGTTGTCTATCACATTGCGAAGTTTGTCCTGAAGCGTGGCCGTGGCGTCTCCCACCGGTTTGTCGCAATAGCGACAGCGCGTCTTGAACTGTGGCTGGTCGCCTTCATCCGGCCAGAACCGGCGCGGCCCAGTCTGGGCTCCGGGGTCGTATACGACTGACTGATATGGGGCCTCCTTGAGAATCCTGCCAACGGGATGGCTCTGCGGGCATTCGAGTTTCAACGTGCCGATGCCTTCTTGGTTGCCTACCACGGTCCGCCCTCCTTGCCGGGTCTTGCTCTAGTTGCGCCGTGCACGCCCATTGTCGCCCCCGGTGGCCGCTCGCCGCTCTAGTCGGGCCGGCCTGACTACCGACGACGATGTCTAGTTTTCCGAAGGCCTCCACGGCCTGACCCGTTAGCTGTGCAGTTGCCCCGGGATGAGCCAGGTCCGCGGCGAATGGTGTGAGTTCGTCGCCGGTGGCGCGGCCCTGTTCGGTGTTATTGTTGGCTTCATGGCTGCGAGAGATGGGTGTTCGGCGCGCCGCGGCTAGGACGACGGCGATCCCGTTTCATCCCTACAGTCGATCCCGTTTCATCCCGACAGCTAGGAACGGAATTGAAGCCGAACCGATTTCGCGCCGTGCTGAGTGTTTTGGCTACCGGTGCACTGCTCTTGTCGGGGTGTTGCAGTGAAAACAAAGCAGGTAGCACAGCTGGGGGAAGTTCGACTAATGCGGCTGGGGGAAGTGCGACGGCGGGCGTGTTGCCGCGGAAGGTGGATTGCGGCGGGACGAAGACGCTGAGGGCCAGCGGGTCGACAGCCCAGGCCAACGCAATGACCCGCTTCGTCATTGCGTTCGAACAAGCCTGCCCCGGTCAGACCTTGAACTACACGCCCAACGGTTCGGGCGCCGGGATCAGCGAATTCACCGGCAACCAAACCGATTTAGGTGGATCGGACTCACCGCTGGCCCAGAACGAGTACTCCGCGGCCCAGCAGCGCTGCGGCTCACCGGCGTGGAACCTGCCGGTGGTGTTCGGTCCGATCGCGATCACCTACAACGTCAAGGGCCTGACTTCGCTGAACCTGGACGCTCCGACGACGGCCAAGATCTTCAACGGCGGCATTACTACCTGGAACGATCCCGCGATCCAGGGCCTCAACGCGGGCGTCGGCCTGCCCGCTGAGCCGATTCACGTCGTGTTCCGTAACGACCAGTCCGGGACCACGGACAACTTCCAGAAGTACCTTGATGCCGCGTCCAACGGCACGTGGGGCAAGGGCACCGGAAAGACGTTCAACGGCGGTGTCGGTGAAGGCGCCAGGGGCAACGACGGCACCTCGACGGCCATCAAGGCCATCGAAGGATCGATCACCTACAACGAATGGTCGTTCGCCCAGGCGAAGAACCTGAGCATGGCCAAGATCATCACCTCGGCCGGTCCGGATGCAGTGACCATCAGCGCCGACTCGGTTGGCAAGACGATTTCCGGAGCCGCCGTCACGGGGCAGGGTAACGACATGGTGCTCGACACCGTGACGTTTTACAACCCGACGCAGCCTGGCGCCTACCCGATCGTGCTGGCGACCTACGAGATTGTCTGCTCGAAGTATCGCGATCCGCAGGTTGGTGCGGCCGTGAAGGCGTTCCTGCAGAGCACCATCGGCGCCGGACAGAATGGCTTGGCGGACAACGGATACATCCCCGTTCCGGACGCGTGGAAGTTGTTCTTGGGGAGTGCGGTCGATGCCATCACCTGAATCTGAGGTGGTCCGGGCTCGGGGAACCGGTAGCCAGTCCGTCGACTAGGACGGTCCATGCATCGATTGCGGTGACCGCGGACATCTATGCCGACCTCTACGACGACGAGCTCGATGACATCGCGTCGGCCCTGGATGCGCTGGACGACATTCCGACCGGTCGGGCCTGAAACGTTTGGCCCCTATTTTGGCTCTATAAAACTTGCCTTCGGCTTATGGCCTCTGACATGCGTTGATTCTCTGTGGTCCCGGCTGGGATCGGACCAGCGACCTTCCGCGTGTGAAGCGTGACCCCCCAGCGGGCCGTCACCTGGGAGAACACCAGGTCCGGCGGGTGGGGCACACCGCGCCCTCCTGGCGGCACTCCGAGATGTTCCAGGTGCGCAGCTGGCGGCTCATGGCAATCATTTCTGCACGATAATTTGCATTTCTGCAACGCTCGGCTAGTCTTCAAAATCGACAGCAGCGATGACGACACACTCCGTCGGGACACCAGGGAGTAACGCGGTTGGCTTGGGAGGAAGGTGCCATGAAACAGCTCTGCGATAACCTACGCCAATTCGCCATTGAGGTGCGCCAGGTCGGGTTTTCCCTCAGCGGGGGCGTGGGAGAGCGGGAATGCCTGGATCTCAGTGAACGCATGGTCGTCGCGGTTGAGCAGGCCGAGGCCAGAATGGCCGCTAAATCCACCCCGCCCTTTTACCGCTGAGCGTTAAATTCGGCTTTCACTTGGCCGCCGTGCGCCGGACAGTGCGCGACGAAGGCGGCCCGATGCCGACCACGCACCGATTCGACGAATTGCTCGACGAACGCCTAGCGCACAGTGGCCGGGCCGGGCGAGGACGCGGCAGTCGACATGTAGCGGCGGCGCGTACACCATCGCGCCGGATTGGAGACACGCCCAGCTTGTATCGCCGCCCCGGCACGAGCACGGCTGGTGGCCGACGAGCGTTCGGCCCGGTGCGAGCCGGTGACCGCGCGGCAGCACTAAGGCGGCAAGACCCAGCGCCCTTACGCCTGACGCTGGCCGCAGCAGCCGACGCCGCCAACAAGGGGTTAGTTGAGGAAGCGCATTGTCGCATAAAAAATCGCATTTCTGCAACGATTGATCTAGTCTTTGTGACATGGACGCCAGCGATGACGACACACTCCGTTGGGACACGTTCACAGACATTCAGACACCCACCGACATTGATCTTGAGGCACCCGCCAACGCCACAACAGTCGGACCATGGACAGCAGGTCTACGCGCGTTCGACGGCCCCGAATGGGCGGTCACACACGCCACCCACGCCGGTCACTACAACGACGACATCACCGTGGCGATCATCGGCACCCAGCACACAGACGGGCGCATAGAGCGCAAGATCGTCCTGGGTTGGCCCATTGATCCGGTCATCACGGCAGACGAGGCGCGCAAGCTGATGGCGGCGCTGAGCGCAGCAGTCGACGCCGCCGACAAGGGGTGACTTGCTCGGCACGCCCGCCTTACTTAGCTTCGGGCGACATGCGCGATCTCGACACCATCGACGCTGAGCTTCGACTGGTGTCCCGCGCCTGGCGCGTGGCGCGCGAAATGAGCGGGTGCACCCGAGCATGGTGCACATAGATGCGCTGCTGGACGAACGCCGCGAGCTGACCGGAAGCTGCCGACTAGCCGCACGGCTGGGTGATGCAGGATGACTCGCGTGCGATCTATGCCGATTTCCGGCTAGCACAGTGTGATTCGATTCGAATCACATTGCAGCTGTTGGTGATCGGACGGGTACCGGGTTAACGCTGGGTGAAACCTCAGCTTTCAGGCCCTCCTCCTGGTTGAATTCGGTGGCGGTCTCCTGCGTGAGCGCGGACGCATCCTCTCCCGCCACGACCAGGCTGCCGCGAACGCGGCCAACCCCCCAGCCACACACGAAGGTGTCGAAATCCAAAAGCGGGCAACCAGCCCCGGGTTGATGATGATCCTGGTGAGGAGCAGGGCGAAAGATACCACCCCTAATCCGCTGGCGATGATGAATAGGTCTGCGGTGAGCCGGGAGCGCGGGTCGCGCCGCAACACCCACAACAATCGGACGACGAAGCACAGTAGGTAGATGACGATGGCCCCGTAGGTGAGCCAGTAAACGCG
>Ga0209040_10000058_pt1 | contig 63278 bp, 62 predicted proteins | sample BogFormECP12_OM3_FD_188240 | JGI IMG/M metagenome (GOLD analysis project Ga0209040, IMG submission 188240) | Bog forest soil microbial communities from Calvert Island, British Columbia, Canada - ECP12_OM3 (SPAdes) (version 2) | ecosystem: Environmental > Aquatic > Freshwater > Wetlands > Bog ... | reverse complement strand
ACCATTGCCCGGGTGGGACTTGCACCCACAAGGTGATCGCACCCCGTCGGGGCGCACCAGAGTTTCACAGAGATGTATTTTGTTGGCGCTTCGCGCCGTTGTTCAACGACCTGCGTGGAGCGCCGAATATATTCTCGGTGAAACTCTGTGTGCACTTTGTGTAACTCTGTGTCCGATTACTTACCTCCTTACTTACTTATGCCGCCTGAGAATTACCAGGTCGCTTCGCTCCTCGCAGCCGAAGTCGCCTCCGACTCCGCTCGTCACGGTTCGCGTGGCGGCTGAAAGCCGGGAACCCCCGCCTGCCACAGCATGAAGCTGTAGTAGTCGGCGGCCTCCTCCTCGAACTGTTGCCGGTCGCCACCGGAGTGGCCGCTGGCCTCCTCCACCCGCAGCAGCACCGGCCGCGGCCCGGCGGTGGCTGCCCGCAGACGCGCAGCAAACTTTGCAGGCATCCAAGGCGAGATCCGCGAGTCGTTGCGCGCGGTCGTGACGATCACCCCTGGATAGGCCACGCCGTCACGCAAGTGCCGATAGGCATCGATCGCGGCGAGCATGCGAACGCCTGCCGCGGTCTCCGTGGAGCCGAATTCACCGGTATTGAACGGCCCGATCGGAATCCGCTCGAGCCGCAGGGCGTTGAGCAGCCCGACCTCAATCACTGCCGAGCTGAACAAGTCCGGCCTGGCGGCGATCGCGCCGCCCACCACGATGCCGCCGGCACTGCTCGTCAGTGCGCCGAGCGTACCTGGGTTCGCCCAGCCGTTATGCACGAGGTACTCGGCTGCGGCGATGAAGTCGGCGATACTGTTCGGCTTGTTTGCCAGCCGACCCGCGCGATACCATTCGTCGCCGAAGCCGCCACTGCCGCGCACGTGCGCGACCACGTAGATGCCGCCGTGGTCGAACCAGGCGCGTAACTTGGGGCTGAACTCAGGATCGACCGACACGTCATAGGCGCCATAGGCATACAGGATGGCCGGCCGCCGGCCGTCGTGCGTCGTCCCGCGCGGCGCGACGATCGACAGCGGCACCATCTTGCCATCGGCAGTCGGCGCCCGCGCATCGGTCGACGCGATGTCGTCCATTGCGATCGGCGATGGTGGTGCGATCCCCGTGTCGACGAACCGCCGCGTTGCAGGATCGTAGGCGAACACCGTCGTGCTGCGCGTCCAGCTCTGCATGCTCAGCACGATGCCGGGGACGGCCGCATTCGCGGTCAGCGCGACGAGCGAACCGTCGAATGGCAGGGGAACCGGTTCAGGCTTGCCACCCCAGGGTACTCGCAGGAGTCGGCCGAGCCCGCCCTCACGAAGTTGGACATAGAGCGCGTCGGACGCGGCCACCATGCCACTGATCGTCCCCATGCCCTCCGGCACCACGGTGTCGGCGGTGGCAAGATCGGGATTGACCGCGGATGTGCGCAGGATGCGCTGCCGCGGTGCGCCACGCACGGTACGCAGGTAGAGGTTGTCGGCGTGCAGCACGACCCCACGGACCTGGTCGTCGACGCCGGATGCCCGGCGCCAAATGACATTGGGACCCAGACCGGCTTTCGCGGCAACAAAAATGAATTTCGGGCTGGTGGCCAGACCTGCGTCATACTCCACGACCACCACGGAGCTGTCCGGATCCGCCAGCCCATTGAAATCGAAGTCGCTCGGGACGTCGTGCCCCGCGACCAGGCCAGGCCCAAACACCGCGACATCGCCCGCTGCGTCGGTCCCCAGCCGGTGCACATAAACGTGCCCCCCAGTCAGGCTGTGCGCACCGCCTGGTGTCGGCGCCGGCAGCCGGGAGTAGAGAAACGACACATCGTCCATCCAACTCGGGTGCGCGTAGCGTGTCCTCGGGATCTGTTCGGGCAGGTCGGCGCCGGTATCGACGCGCCTCACGCGCAGCGTGCCGATTTCGGCGCCGCCGAGCGAGACGCCGTAGGCGATGTGGCGTCCATCCGGCGAGACGCTCCAGTACTCGATCTGTGCCGGCTGGCCGCCGGCATCGAAGCTCGTGGGATCGATCAGCAGCCGCTCGCTGGTCCCGGTCGCGGGACGGACGAAGAGCTTGGCAACGGCATCCCCTGGTCTAAGCTTGCTGTAGAAACACTGCCCGCCGATCAGCACTGTGTCGTCGACGTACGTTTCGGCGCCGTTCAGGCGATGGATCTGTTCGAGCATCGCGGCGCGGCCCGGAATGGCGTCGAGCGTCTTGCGGGCGTACGCCGCCTGAGCCGACAGCCACGCGTCGAAGGCAGCACCGCCTGCCTCCATCCAGTAATAAGGATCCTGGAAGGTCATCCCGAACAGCGTTTCGGTATGGTCGACCGTCGGTGTCGGCGGCGGCCCGGCGGCAGCGAGGGTGGACGCGGCGAGCACTGTAGCGGCAACACGGAACAGCCTTGGCATGGCGGGCCTCATACTCGTCTGGGATCGGCACCCCAGCCGAACCATGCCACACTGATGGCGCTGCCTATATCCGTCCATCGGATCGATCTGCTATGCTTGGTCGTTGATCGATGAGGTGGCATCGGATGACTTGGCGCACGACTGGACCGATGGACTTGAACACGGCGGCGGTAATTCTGCTGGTCGGCCTGTTCAGCTATTCGGCGTGGCTTACCTCGATCGTGTTCTGCGCCACCAACGGCCTCCGCCCGCTGATGATCGCCGCCGCTACTTTCTTCCCGGTCGGCATCGTCCACGGCGTCGGCGTTTGGTTCGGCGGATGGTGAAGGGTCAATTCGGGCGGGGCAGTTTCGCCTGGAAATGCCACCCGGTCTCGCCATTTTGTGATTTTTGGGGTTCCGCCAACCCGCTTAGCCTGTTTCGGTTCTGTGATCGTTGGAGGTGACACATGCCGTTTGACAATCCACGTCATACACCATTCGGTGACGTCGAAATCCTGACGGATGCCCGAAATCGCATCTCGGACCAGAACACGTGGGTTCAAGGCCGCTTCCAGGACGGTGGCCGCCGCTGTCTCGTGGCCGCACTGTCGCTGGCGTCCGGAAGCCGGAGCGTCAGTCTGCCGAACCGCACGGAAAAACGGCTTGCGCGGGTCCTGGCCAAGCAGCTTCGGCCGGGAAGCCGATTTTGGCACAGGGTCCCGCTGATCCCAGCAAGGCAGCACCTCATGTGGTTCAACGACGACTCGCGCACGAGTCATGAGGATGTGATGGCATTATTCGACCGGGCCATCTGTAACCTGACGACCAAGGTCCCATCCTACATCGCAGGATGATCGAGTAAGCCACCTGCTCGGGCGTGGTCCGACACCGGCAGCTCGCCATGGCGGGATTTCTGCCTGCGTGCCGTCGAAGCGACACGGCCTTCGGGGTAGAGCACCACCTACACGGGCAGGACCAGCCTCCGATGTTAAATCCTGGGGAGGACGGAATGAGACGACCGCTTCTGCTTTTATCACTTTCTCTGCTTGCGACCTGCTATCTTTACCATCCAGCCCACGCGCAGGGATATGGGTATCCACCCGGTTACAACCCACCGCCGCCGCCACCACCGGGTTACATCCCGCCTGGCCCACCGCCTCCCTACGCTGGAGGCCCAGGCCCCCGGGCTCGGGCTCAAGCGTACAACCCCGAAAACTGCGGTACGCCGGACGAGCCAAAACCGTGCCCACCGATGCCGCTCGTTCCATTGCCGTATTATCCTGCGAACCGGTAGTAATACCAGAAGCTGGAAGTCTCGACTCTCCGGCCGCCGCCCATCGTCATGGTGTCGAAGTATGTCCCGGCGAAGGCCGGGAGCCCGCCATCCACGACTTGCCTTCGCACGTGCGGCAAAGCCGTGGATGCCGACCTTCGTCGGCATGACGGTGTGGGCATCGCCGGTGGGTCAACACTTCGGGCTTCTGGTATAAGGCGCCGTCAGACGCCGGTCATCCGCCGTGCACGTCCTTCGTCAACAACGCGGGGAAGTTCGCGTCCGGGCGGCCCGCCAGGACTTTCTCTTCATTCTCCATGAATCCATCGTCGTGCCCGCGTTCCTCGCCGCACTCCTCGAAAGTCGCAGCCAGCCAATGTTCCTGAGCTCGACCATGTGGGCGGCCCTCGCGCTCCCAGATGAAGTACGCCCTCTCACGGATGGCATCCTCGTCCCGCTCCGCTTCAAACATTGGTCTCTCCCCGGGTTACCGGAATGGCTGTGAGCAGTCGGCGCTCCCTTGCAACCGTTGTCGATTCCAGCGTAGCCGCACTCTCACGTTCAGCCAACACCCAGCGTCGTGGCTCAAACACGGGCGGGCCGTTGACGGTTAAGGAAGGCCCCTCTGGAATCGGACAAGGAAAATCAAGGGTAGGCCGGGGACCGGACACCGGGGTACACCACGCGTGTTTGGCGTCGCTCAACGCACGAGCGATCGCGCGGCCGGGTCCTCGTCCACCCCGGTGACCAGGCCGTGGTACTGGTGAGGCGACCCGCTGGGTTGTGCGCTGGCCCGCGATTGGGCGGAGACTGCGGCCGCGCCGCCGGCGCCAACGCAGCGGCAACCTACTGTTGTGTTGGACCCCAAACCTTACAACTTCGTGATTTTCCGGACGACATGACTGTCACGGAGGAGCAGCGACTAAAATCCGAAGATGCCTGCGCTGATGGCAAACGGCAGAAGCCAGCGGGCAATTGTCGGAAATCTTTACACGTCCGCCCGATAGGTGAGCGCCCCTGACACCAGGTGCCTGATATTGACGAAAATTTCGCGATGGCACGGTTTTTGCTGGGGCATCCGACAGCTTCCAGGAGCACAGTTTGGCAGATGGCTGACAACAGCCGACCAGGGGAGGGTGCAATAATGGTTTCAGGCGGCGAAAGACAGTATCGGATCGCGCGTATCCTTGGCTTCGTGACAGCGATCGGTTTCGCGGTCAGCGGCACGCCGGCGATTGCGAGCTACTACGTCTCAACCGCCGCGTTCACCGAGGCCGGCGCTTCCACCTATGTCTACAACAACGCTTACAACTACAATGCCGACATCAGCGGTGTGAACCTCATCGGCAGCAACAGCTTTGGCGGGTGTCCGGCGGTCAGTCCGCCGATAACCTGTAGCACCAGTGGCGGAGGCACAATGTCCGCCAGCACCGCCCTGACCACTGCCAACAATCAGTCCCAGCTCACGGTCGGCAATACGAGTATCCCATACAGCATCGCGGCGGCGGCCAGCGCGGTGGCCAATCTGGCCACAGGCAAGGTTGGCGTGAGCGCGTCCGGCGACTACGATTTCGTCGATCCAGGCAGCGGACAATACGGCGGCAAGGGTTCGGCCTACGCCGAGACCGTCGATACTCTGCACCTGGCCGTGGCCAGTGCCTCGGCCACCACGGTGACCAAGATCGGCGTCACCTTCACGGTGAAGGGGTCCTGGACGGTCACCACGGCCCAGGGTGACAGCGGGGGGTCCGTCACGGCCTTCCTGCAGTTCGGCAATGGACAGTTCTTGCAAGGCATCAGTAATACCGGAGGCGGTTGGACGCCCGCGGTCGATACGCCGACGATCAATGGCGGCTGGGATTCCTACACGCTGTCCCCGGACACACCGGATCAGATCACGTTCAACGGCATTTATGATCTGATCGGGCCCTCAAACGATCTCGGGTTTGACATGCGGCTCGGCGCCGCGTGTGGCCTCGGCACCGCATGCGATTATCTGGATACCGGCGCGATCTCACTGTCGTTGCCGGGGGGCGTGAGTCTCGGATCTGATTCGGGCGTGTTCCTGTCCGCTCAGTCGGTACCGGCGCCGGAGCCGGCGGCGCTGGCGGTCCTTGCCGGAGCGATCGGATTTTTTGTCCCGATCCGGCGCGGAACGCGCCGCTTAGGGCGGTCGTAACGCTGATCGCTGTCAGGAGCGCCAGGACCCGGTGCGGTTAGCGCCGGACTCGACGAGAGCCACTCCTTCATGAGAGCTCCCAGGGGGCGACCGTGGCGGTGAAGCTGCTGTCCGGTCTGTTGTAGCGCGGCGCCCAGGCGGAACTTGCGGCGATGGGCACTTGCCAGTCCGACCCCGGCAGCGCGCCGCTTCCGTTTACAGTGTAAGTTTTTCCAATCTGCACTGATGAGACCGATTGGCCGGCAGCTTGGCCGCCCGTCGCCACCAATGTGACAACCCCCTCGACCTGGCTACCAAGATATCGGAAGCTGGCGGAAAGAACTCGGATGGCGCAGCCGCCCTGTTGGAGGAAACATGCAGACCCGTCTCGGTATTGCGACGCTTGCACTTCTCGCGGCCACCACGGTCGCCGCCGTCCAGGCGCGCGCCGCCGAGATCCGCGTCGCCTGCTATTCCGACGGCAACGAGTGCGAGGCGACCGACACACTGTCCGCGCGGTTCATGAAGGACAACCCGGACATCAAGGTCGTCATCGACAAGATGCCGTATAAATCGATCCTGGAAAGCCTGCCGGTGCAGTTGGCCGCCGGCAATGGTCCGGACGTGGCACGGGTGACGATCGCCGGTCCAGTGATGAAATACTTTCTCGATCTGACGCCATATCTGAAGGACCCCAAATACTGGGAGACCAGCTTCGGCGCCGTGCTGCCCTGGCTGCGTCCGAATGCCACGGACAAGGGGATCTACGGATTGCCGACGCAGATGACGGTGACCGCGCCGATCGTCAACAAGACGCTGTTCGACCAGGCCGGCGTGCCGTTGCCTGGCCCGACCGCGACATGGGATGACTGGGCGGCGGCGGTGGCCAAGGTGGCGAAGGCGACCGACACGCCCTTCGGCATGGCCTGGGACCGCTCCGGCCATCGTTTCGCCGGCCCCGCGATTTCGATGGGCGCGAAGTATTTCGACGCCAACGGCAACCCGGCAGTGGTCGATGACGGCTTCAAGGCGATGGCCAGCCGCTTCGTGAAGTGGAACCAGGACGGCGTGGTCGAGAAGGACGTCTGGGCCGCAGCCGGCGGCGGCTACCGCGACGCGTTCGAGGAATTTGCCAACGCCAAGATCGTGCTCTACCTGTCGGGAAGTTGGCAGCTCAGCCGCCTGCAAAAGCAGATCGGCGACGGGTTCGACTGGGTCGTCGTCCCGAATCCATGTGGCCCGGCGTCGTGCACCGGCATGCCGGGCGGCGCGTCGTTCGTGGCCTTCAAGCAGACCAGAAGCCCAAAGGAAGTGGCGCAGTGGCTCGAATGGCTAGCATCCGAACCGGTGTACGCCGAGTGGATGGCGATGACGTCCAACATCCCCGGCCACGCAGCCCTGCAGAAGGGCGGCGTAAAGTATAACCTCACACCGGCCGGCACCGCTGCCGTCGCGGCATTTTCGCTGAATGCGTCGAAGATCTCTCCGGTAGCCTATCAGTTGCAGGGCTATCCGTTGTCGGGATCGCTGTTCAGCCCGGTGGTCGACCGGCTGAGCCAGGCGATCAACGGCCAGATCACGCTCGATCAGGCGTATCAGCGCATTACCTCGGACGTGGCCGACGCGATCGCCGCGGCGTCGAAGAAGTAGCCGATGAAAGCTGTCGCGCAGTCGGTGGGTCGCCTGCTCGGCACCGGCTTCAGCGCGGTCATGAACCTTCCGGAGCGGCCGATGCGGTGGGCGCAGTCGCGCCTGCGCGATGGCCGCCTTGGCTGGCTGTTCGTCGCGCCGAACCTCGCAGTGTTCGGTCTGTTCACGTTCCTGCCGATCGCCATCAACTTCTGGTACGCGCTGACCGGCGGCACCGAATTGCTGCCGCGGAACCGTCCCTTTGTCGGCGCCGACAACTTCGCCACGCTGCTGAACTGCGGCAATTACCTCGATCCGAACAGTTGTGTGCGCGACACGTTCTGGCACGGCATATGGAACACGACGAAATTCGTCCTGCTGCAGGTCGGGTTCATGATCTCATTCAGCCTGGTGACCGCACTGGTGCTGAACCGCAAGATCATCGGCCGCGGCTTCTTCCGCGCCGTGTTCTTCTACCCCGTGCTGCTCAGTCCCGTGGTTGTGGCGCTGATCTGGAAATGGATTGTGCAGCGCGACGGCGTGCTGAACGCAGCGCTCCAATCGACCGGCATGTCCGGCACCAACTGGTTGCTGGACCCGAGCTGGGCGTTCTTCTGGACCGTTTTCGTCTCGATCTGGGCCCATATGGGTTTCTACACGTTGATCCTGCTCGCCGGCTTGCAGGCGATCCCGCGTGACATCTACGAGGCCGCGAGCATGGACGCTGCCAGCCCCTGGCGTACCTTCCGCCGCGTGACGCTGCCGCTGCTCATGCCGAGCCTCGCCGTGGTGTTCATTCTCGGCATGATCCGAGCGGTGCAGATCTTCGACGAAGTGTATGTGCTGACCGGCGGCGGTCCGGGCACCGCGACGACCTTCATGGTCCAGTACATCTACAACACCGGGTTCGCGCAGGGTGTGCGGGAATACGGCATGGCGGCCGCGGCGTCGTTGCTGCTGGCGGGCGTGCTGCTCGTGCTCACGGCGATCCAGCTCAAAGGCATGATGCGAGGCGGTCGTGGCAGCGCTCACTAGGATGCTGAGTGCGAAACGCGGCTTCGCACACTGGGATTGGACGGACTGGATCAGCTACGTCTACCTCGTATTCGGCACGTTGCTGATGTTTGGTCCCGTGCTGTGGCTGGTTTTCAGCTCCGTCAAAAGCCCGTCTGGCCTGGTCGAGTTCCCACCAACGTTGCTACCCTGGGAACAGACGCGCGTATCCGTGCCGGGTCAGACCGCATCGCTGCCATTGTTCAAGATCGCCGAGGGCGATCATGCCGGCCAGACCCTCGCCGAAATCCGGAAGATCGGCTTGCAGGCGACGATGGTGGACCCCGCCAAGCCAGACACCACGATTCGCGTACCCGCCGCCGGTCTCAAGAAGGTCATGCATCTCCGTGCCGCGTGGGAGAACTACACCGATCTGATCGCGAAGTTGAACTTCGGCCTGTACCTGTGGAACACGGTCTTCATCACCATCGTCGCGACCGCGCTGACGTTGCTGGTCAATTCGATGGCCGCGTTCGCGCTCAGCAAGTACCGATTCAAAGGCCGTGAGCCGGTGTTCATGGTGATGCTCGCGACGCTGATGATTCCGCCGACCATTGTGCTGGTGCCGAACTATCTGATCGCCGCCGTGCTCGGGCTGACCAACAGCCTCTGGGGTGTGATATGGCCCGCGGTGGCAACGCCCACAGGCGTGTTCATCCTGCGCCAGTACATGCTGACGTTGCCGGATGATCTGCTCGAGGCGGCGCGCATGGACAACGCGAGCGAGTGGCGGATCTACTGGCGCATCGTGCTGCCGCTCTCCGCGCCGGCACTCGCCGTGCTGGCGATATTCAGCGTCATGTGGCGATGGAACGAGTTCCTCTGGCCGATGGTGGTGCTGAGCCGCAGCGAGAGCTTCACGCTGCAACTGGCGCTCAATTCGTTCCAAGGCGACCTGGAGACCCAGTGGAACTATCTGCTCGCCATGACGGTCGTCACGCTCCTGCCCGTGACGATCATCTTTCTCCTCCTGCAACGCTACATCACGCAGGGCATCGCCTCGGCCGGGGTAAAGTAGGGACCAATGGCGACACTCAACCTTCGGAATATCGTCAAGCGCTTTGGACTTGTCGACGTCATCCACGGCATCAGCTTCGACATCGACGACGGGGAATTCGTCGTGTTCGTCGGCCCCTCGGGATGCGGGAAGTCGACGTTGCTGCGCATGATATGCGGCCTCGAGTCGGTGTCCGAAGGCGAGGTCCTGATCGATGGTCGGGTCATGAACGTTATTCCGGCCGCACGCCGGGGTCTGGCGCTGGTGTTCCAGTCCTATGCGCTCTATCCGCATATGACGGTCTATCAGAACATGGCCTTCGGGCTGGAGAATCTCGGTACGCCGAAGGCCGAAATCCAGGCCAGGGTCGCCGAGGCGGCGCGGATGCTGCGGCTGGAGCCGTTTTTGCAGCGCAAACCGACCGCGCTTTCGGGTGGCCAGCGTCAGCGGGTCGCGATCGGGCGCGCCATCGTGCGTGAGCCGAAGGTGTTCCTGTTCGATGAACCACTCTCCAATCTGGACGCTGAACTGCGCGTGGGCATGCGCGCCGAGATTGCGCAACTGCATCGCCGGCTCAAGACGACAATGATCTATGTGACGCACGATCAGGTCGAGGCAATGACGATGGCCGACAAGATCGTCGTGCTGCGGTCCGGGCGCGTCGAGCAGGTCGGGCCACCGCTCGAAATCTACAACAATCCCGCCAACCAGTTCGTTGCCGGCTTCATCGGTTCCCCGCGCATGAATTTCCTGACCGGCCGCGTGACCGTGGCGGGGCCGGATGGTTTAACCGTCGAGGTCCCAGCGGTCGGGACTATCCACACGCGGGCCGTGGCGCCGGGTGCGCCCGGCCAGGAGGTGGTCATCGGGATTCGGCCCGAGCACATCAGCCAGGGCCACCGCGCGACGAACAACGTGTCGGGCATAGTGGCAAACGTCGAACAGCTCGGCGGTCTCAGCTATATCCGGCTCAATGATCCCGATATGACCGTGCAGCTCAGCGGACAGACGCGTCTTGGCTTTGGCGATCGCACGGAAATCAATTTGCCCGAAGCCGACATTCACGTGTTCGACGCGCAGGGCCTTGCGATAGCGCGCGCTGAACCGGTGCAGTCCATGGCGGCGCTGGCATAGACATGTGTATGGCAGGCGAACCGTACCATCTCACCATCAGGGTGAACCAGACCCAGGTTGTCTCCGGCCTGCTGCAAATTCCTGATCCACCGAAAGCTTGCCTTGTCCTGGCACATGGCGCAGGCGCCGGGATGACCCATCCGTTCATGGCCGCTGCCGCAGCGAAGCTCGGCGACAGCGGCATCGCCACGTTGCGCTACCAATTCCCCTATATGGAGCAAGGTTCCCGGCGGCCGGACCCGCCTAAGATTGCGCACGCGACTGTTCGCGCAGCCGTGGATGAAGCCAATCGGCATTTCCCTGATCTCCCGCTGTTCGCCGGGGGCAAGTCATTCGGTGGCCGGATGACATCGCAAGCCCAGGCTGCCGCTCCGCTGGTCGGCGTCCGGGGTCTGGCATTCCTGGGGTTTCCGCTCCATCCCGCCGGTAAGCCGTCCACGGATCGCGCTCAGCACCTGTTCGAGGTTCGGATTCCAATGCTGTTTCTGCAGGGAACGCGTGACGCTCTCGCGCAGCCAGAGCTGATAGGTCGGATCGTCGAAAATCTCGGAGATCGCGCCGCGTTGCGGATGTTTGCCAACGCAGATCATTCATTCCACGTACCGGCACGAAGCGGACGCACGGACGAGCAGGTGAGAGGCGAAGTTTTTGATGCCCTCGCTGATTGGATCACGCATTCATGACCCAGTGCCGGCATGCATGCGGTCATTCCTTATCCGCGGTGGCATTGCAACCGTCGTCTTGGCCACACTATGGCTGTTTACGGCGCGGTGGTGCTCGTTGTTGATTGATCGGGTCTACACCGCGCCTTTGGCGACCCTGCAATCCACCCCGCTCGGCTGGAATGGCACCTATCTGCAGTTCGGCCCCAGCATACCCGGCACCCTAGGGCCGAAAGGCTGGCACGGCGCCGAGCTTCTGATGAGCGCGCACATCGTGGATCTCTCCGGACCGGGACCCGACTACAAGCAGGTCGCGGCCCTCCAGGTCGATGCCAACGATCAACTGTTACTGGTCGACGGTGGACGCAATTTCGTGCTCGGTATCCGCGCCGGCACGATGCCCGGTGCCGACGAGCCGGTCCCAGCGTACGCGGCCGAGCCTGGCGACATGACCTCGGTCATCCTCGAACGAAGCCTGTTGAGCTGGCCGACGCCGTTCGAAATGAACTTCATGACCGGGCAGTCGCCCTCCTGGCGGCGCCATCTGTATTATCGTCTGTTCTGGAAGAAGGCATCCGGTGCACGGCTCGACATGGTGTGGCGCTTCGAGCAGGGGTTTGACGCCGTGAATGGCTGGCGGGCTGCCGGGCAGGAAGGGTTGATGCGGGTAGAGATAGGGCCAGCGCCTGCGTCACGCGCCGGGCCGTGACGACTGGTTGTTATGCTGCCGGCAGGCTACCGTTGACCGTGGCCCTGTCGCGAGGCAACTCGTGATCGCGGTCCTTGTATGTGAACGGAGCGAACGATGACGACCGGCGCCCACCTCCTGCCAGCACTCGCAACCCTGCTTGCCCTGGGAGCATGCTCCGAGCCGTCAAGCACTCAGACGCTCGCTGACCGTGTGGCGGCCAGCCTGACCCCCGCCGAGCCGTGCAATCGTCAAGCAAGCATCGAATCTCTTCCCAACGGGACGAGGATTTGGTTGCCCGAGGACTCTGTTTTCGTGAACCGGAAAGCGGATCTGACCGGATGCGGTCAATATGTACTGGCGAGCGTGACTCAAGCGATGTTGGCCCCACCCATCATGCAGGTGGTGATTGAACCCGCGGCCGATGAGAACGCGCCAGTTCCCTCGCTATCGCTTCAGAGAGCGGACGCCGTGAGGAAGTTGATGTCGAATGTTGGGTTTATATTCACCCAGCCGCCCGTCCTGGTGCAACCCGTACCCGTGCCGTCGCCGGGCACTTTCGGGATCGCACTCACGGTCATAGGCGGTTAGTGCGACTGGAAACATTGGGCAGACAGTCCAGCGTGTCCGGCCCGACGTGGCCAACACCGGGGCACTGCCGACCGAGGTCTGCCACGCCATCCACGGGCGCAACGCACGCACGATCTTCAGGTTCTGAGACGGAGGTTTTGCGTCTCGCCAAAGGGCGTCATATTCGGTCGGGCGGTGGTATCGGGCCGGCTGCACACATGGCCCGGTGGGAGGAGACATAACAATGAACAGCACGCATCGTGTCCGCTTCGTCGACCGGCGCGGCTTCCTTCGAGCAGGTCTCGTGACCGGAGCGGCGCTCGCCGCCACAAGTCTGCGGCGCGCCCGAGCGCAATCGCCGGTCACTCTCACGCTGTCGGTGTGGGGCGCGCAGGCGGAACAGGACGCGTTTAATGCCGTCATCAACAAATATCAGCAGCTCCACCCCAACGTGACGATCCGGCTGGAGGTGAACGGCAATTCGATGCAGCTCTACCAGTTGGTCGACACGCGCCTGGCCGGGCGACAGGCGCCTGACATCTTCAGGATCCAGTATCAGCAGGTCGGGCGCTATGCGCTGGCGCGCGCACTCGTCGATCTGACGCCCTATCTGGACCCCGGCTACGCCGGCCAGTTCGGCCCCGCCTTCTGGCAGGCGGTAACGTTTCAGGGCAAGCAGTTCGCGCTGCCGCACCACACCGACACCTTCGCGCTCTATTACAACGTCGAGTTCCTGCGCAACATCGGAGTGGAGATGCCGCGCAGCCTCGAGCGCAGCCTCACATGGGACGAATTCATCCGCATCGCACGACAGCTGAAACAAAAGAGCGATGCACCGTATGGATTTGCCATGGGCTGGCAGAACTCCGCTGCGTATCGCTGGTTGCCATTTCTCTATCAGCACGGCGGGCAGATGCTGGATTCAGAGCTGCGCCAGACCCAGCTTGCATCGCCAAAGGGGGTGGAGACGCTTGCCTGGACGCAATCCTGGTTCAAGGAAGGCCTGGTGCCGCCGAGTACGTCGGTGAAGAGCGGCGAGCAGACGCAGAACCTGTTCGCCAACGGCACCATCGGCATGCTATTGGGTGGTGACTGGCAAATCCCGTTCCTACAGCAGAACATGACCAAATACACGTGGGACGTGACCTATATGCCGCGCGACGCTGCGATGGCCTCCGACCTCGGCGGCAACTGCCTGGCGGTCAGCCGCGACAGCAAGCACCCGGACGTAGCCGCCGATTTCCTGAAGTTCATCGTGAACGAGGAGAACATGCGGGAATTCGTGACGGCGGCGCAATTCCTGCCCGTCCGCACGGCGCTGATGAACCAGAAACTGGATTATGCCCTGCGGCCGGACGCGATGCAGGTCTATGTCGAGCAGGCACGGACGATCCCCGACCATCTCGTTCGCACCGTGACGATGCCGGTGTTCAGCAAAATCAATGCCGCGATGGCGGATGAACTCGATCTCACCTTTACCTCCGGCCAGGAGCCGACAACGACCGCGCAGAACCTGGATGCGAAGATCAGGGCGGTGCTGGCCGGCTAGACCTCGACCAATGCCGGAAAGCGGCGTCGTCACACTGCCAGCTACGTCGATCGCGCGCAGGCATCGCGCCGGCTGGTGGAGCACGCATCAACGCCGGCTGGTGCCCTATCTGTTCATCGCGCCGAACATCGTGCTGTTCGCCGCGTTCAGCTTCCTGCCGCTGATCTACGCCGTCTATATCAGCTTCCATGACTGGACGCTGATCGGCGAGCCGGACTTCATCGGCATCGGCAACTACCAACGGCTGGTGTACGACTCGCTGTTCTGGCGAGCCCTGGCGAATACGCTGGTCTATGCGGTCGGCACGGTGCCGACCAGCATGGCGATCGGCCTGCTGCTGGCACTCGCGCTCAACCGTCATATGCCGGCGCGGTCGTTCCTGCGCAGCCTCTACTTCCTGCCGCTGGTGGTCTCGGCCGTTGCCACGGGGACCATCGCGGCGTGGATGTTCAACGACAACTACGGCGTGATCAACGCCATTATCGTGCGCCTCGGTGGATCGCGCGTCGCATGGCTTTCCTCGCCATACTGGGCCTTGCCGTCACTCGTCCTGACGACGCTCTGGGTGCGCGTCGGGTTCTGCATGGTGGTGTATCTGGCCGCACTGCAATCGATCCCACGAATGTACTACGAGGCGGCACGGATCGATGGCGCGTCGGCGGTACGCCAGTTCCGGCATGTCACATTGCCGCTGCTGAAGCCGGCAACGTTCCTGCTGCTGGTTCTCAGCATCATCTATTCGTTCCACGTGTTCGACCTGATCTACGTTATGACCGGCGGCGGTCCCGGCTTCTCGACCACGATGCTGGTGCAGTACATCTTCCGCTCGGCGTTCGTGACCTCGGAGATGGGCTACGCCTGCGCGGTCGGAATTGCGCTCTATGCGTTGATCCTTGGCTTCACCGTCCTGCAATGGCGCGCGAGCCGGCAGACAGAGAACGTGATGTAGCGATGGCGACGCGCAGACATTTCGCGGATTCGGCCTGCTGGCTTGGCCTGATCGCGGGCGCGGCAGTCATGGTCTTTCCGATCTACTGGATGTTTGCGACCGCGGTCCGCCCGCATGCGGAGATTTTCGAGGCCATCGCACGGCTGGTGCCGTCGAGCCTGAGCTGGAGCAACTTCCATACGGTCCTCACGCGCTATCCCGTGCTGACCTGGGTGAACAACTCGGTGATCATTGCCGTCGTCGCGGTCGCGCTCACCGTGTTCATCAACCTGCTGTGTGGCTATACCTTCGCCAAGTTCCGCTTCCCCGGTCGCAATATCCTGTTCTTCGCCATACTCGGCGCGCTGATGGTGCCGATCCAGGTGATCCTGGTGCCGGAATTCCTGATTGTCTCGTGGCTTGGACTGCTGAATACCCATCTCGGCGTGATCCTGCCCCGCGCTGCCGAGGCGTTCGGCATCTTCATGGTGCGGCAGTTCATGGTCAGCATCCCCGACGAACTGATCGAGGCCGCGCGTCTGGACGGTGCTGGGGAGTTCACCATTTTCTTCCGCGTCGTTCTGCCGTTGTCGAAGCCGATCATCGCCGTACTCGTGATCTTCACCTTCATGTGGCGCTGGAACGATTTCGCCTGGCCGCTGGTCGCGTTGACCGATCAGGACATGTTTACCCTGCCGCTCGGGCTCAACCTGCTGCGCGGCGAGGTTAATCCTGATTGGGGGAACGTCATGGCGCTGGCGCTGCTGTCACTGCTGCCGATGCTGGTCATCTTTCTGGCGTTTCAGCGTTACCTGGTCCAGGGCATCGCGAGCACGGGATTGAAATAGCGAGGAGCAGCCATGACCAGGATTGCCATGATCGGCGCCGGCCGCGTCGTGTTCGTGAAGAACCTGCTGACCGACCTGCTGAGCCTGCCGGAGCTCAACGGGTGCACAATCGCACTGCACGACATCGATCCCGAGCGGTTGGAAACAGCCGGCATGATGGCGCGTTGGACGACGCGGCAACTCGACGCCGGCGCTCGCGTCGAACAGCACGCCGACCGCCGCGCCTGTGTGGCGGGAGCCGACTTCGTGATCAACATGGTGCAGATCGGCATGCATCAGGCGACGCTGCTGGATTTCGAGATCCCGCGCCGATACGGCCTGAAGCAGACGATCGCGGATACCGTGGGCATCGGCGGCATCTTCCGCGGCTTGCGCACCATTCCGTTGATGCTGGCGCTGGCCGGCGATATGCGGGAACTGTGCCCCGACGCGCTGCTGATGAACTACACCAATCCGATGAGCATCCTCACGTGGACGGTGTATCGGGCGTTCCCGGAGCAGCAGGTGGTGGGGCTTTGCCACAACGTGCAGTTCACCGCGCGCGATCTGGCGGGGTATCTGGGTGTCGATCTCGACCGCCTCTCCTATGACTGTGCCGGCATCAACCACATGACCTGGTTCCTGCGACTGGCGATCGACGGTGAAGACGCCTATCCGCGGCTTCGTCAGGCAGCGGAAGATCCGGCCATCTTTGCGCAAGACAAGGTTCGCTTCGAGCTGCTGCGCCATCTTGGCTGGTTCGTCAGCGAGTCAAGCGAGCATACCGCGGAGTACACACCGTATTTCCTCCGTCGCGACGACCAGATCGCCGAATACGATGTCCCCGTGGATGAATACATCAGGCGCAGCGAACGGAACCTGCGCCGCTATGCCGAGACTCGCCGCAAGCTGCTGGCCGGCGAGAACTTCCCGCTTGAGCGCAGCGTCGAATACGGTGCCGACATCGTCCATGCGGTGCTGACCGGGGAGCCGCGGCTGATCTACGGCAACGTGCAGAACACCGGGCTGATCGAAAATCTTCCGGAGGGAAGCTGCGTGGAGGTGCCCGTTGTGGTGGATCGCAACGGCCTTCGCCCTTGCCATGTCGGCACCCTGCCGCCCGAGCTTGCGGCACATTGCGCACCGCATGTCTTTGTGCAGGACCTCGTGGTACGTGCCGCGCTGGACGGCGACCGGGAGCGGGTGTACCGCGCCGCCGTGCTGGACCGGCATGCCGCCAGCGCGCTCACGCTCACGGAGATTCGCGCGATGGTTGACGACCTGATCGACGCGCACGGCGATGCGATGCCACCCGGCATCCGGCGCAAGAGTGTGTCGGCGACCCACCGCGCATGAGGCACAGCTACGCCATCGTCGGGCTCGGCCATCGTGCCGATACGTTTCTGCATGCCCTGCTCGGCGCACACGTCGCAGATGGCCGCCTGGTCGGCCTTTGCGATGCCAATCCGGGACGCCTTGCGCGCGCTGTCGCGGTCGCGGCGGATGCCGGCGTCCAGGTGCCGATTTACTCGGCTGACGATTTTGACCGCATGCTGCGAGAAACGTCGCCCGAGCGTGTCATTGTGACCGTCCCGGATCACGCGCACTGCTTCTATATCGTGCGTGCGCTGCAACTTGGCGCCGATGTGATCACCGAGAAGCCGCTGACGGTCGATGCCGAGTCCTGCCGCCGGATTGTCGCAGCGCGACAGGCGAGCGGACGATCGGTAACAGTCGCCTTCAACTACCGCTATTCGCCGGCGCGTTCCCTGCTGAAGCAGGTGCTGAAGTCGGGCATCGTCGGGCATGTCACCGCGGTCAATTTCGAGTGGCAGCTCGACACGCATCACGGCGCCGACTATTTCCGCCGCTGGCATCGCAACAAGGCAAATTCCGGTGGCCTGTTCGTGCACAAGGCGACGCATCACTTCGATCTGCTCAACTGGTGGCTGGGCAGCGTGCCGCGCCTGGTCGCCGCGCGCGGGCGCCGCGTCTTCTACCGGCCGGAGACTGCGGAAGCCTTCGGTCTCGGTGATCGTGGCGAGCGGTGTTCCGCCTGTCCTGCCTTCGCGCCATGCCGCGTCAAGCTGGATGTCGCGGCGAGCAATCATCTGCGCGCGCTTTACGCAGACAACGAACGCCATGACGGATATTTCCGCGACCGCTGTGTGTTCAGTCCGACGATCGACATCGAGGACACGTTGCATGCGTCGATCGAGTATGAGAACGGGGTGATCGCCAACTACCTGCTCACCGCCTATAGCCCGAACGAGGGATATCGCGTGGTGTTTCATGGCACGCGGGGCAGGGCTGCGTTGGAGACTGTCGAGCGTGGCTATGTACGTTCCGATGGTGAGCTGGTACGGCCGCCAATGCCCGAGCATTCACGCATCACCGTGCAGCCGCAGTTCAGCCAGGCATACGAGCTTGCCATGCCGAACACCGCGGGACTGCATGGCGGCGGCGACCGGGTGATGCTGGAGCATCTGTTCCGCGGCGCTTCGGATGCGCATGGACTGGCTGCCGATGAACGTGCCGGCGCCTGGTCGGCCCTGGTTGGCATCGCAGCGAATGCCTCGCTTGCGCTGGGCACACCGGTTTCGCTCGCCGACCTCGCCGCCGGGATTCCGCAACCGGATATGGCGCTGGAACCCTACGGTCCGGCGATGCCTTGGCAGACCTTCGATCCGGCGCGTTACCCGTTTCTGGCAGGCGCGACGATCGCGGAGGGGAGCAGGCTTTAGAGCATTTTCGGCCTGACCGAAGACTCAGGTGATCAATCGGCTCGATGGGTTTCGCTGCGCTCCACCCATCCTACGAGTTGGCGCGCGTTACCGTAGGATGGGTAGAGCGCAGCGAAACCCATCATCTCGTCGCCACCGCACAGCCGCGGTCCTGGGCCGTTACTGGGATGTGAAGCGCTTCAGAGCGTCTCGCCCGCCGCTTCGCCATCTTCCTCTGCGTCCCGCCCCCTTTGGCGAGGCTCCATTGACGGAGAGGAAAATGACCGTGCTGCTCGTTGCCATGGGTGCGCTGATCGCGGCGCTCTTTGTCCGGTCTATTCTCGATCCGTGGGCGCCGTCACCTGACACCCAGGAGACCGAAGAAGCGCGCGCGCAGATGATGCAATCCATCGCCCTGTCATCTTTCTGACCTTCGTAACCCGTATGCCGCCGTTCGGCGAGCGTGGAGCACTCGGCCGGCGTACCAAAGACGTCGTAGTGTGGCCCGACGACATTGGTACGGAGCTGGACGATGGCGACACGTCAGATGCATCTGGTCGGTTACCTGATCGCTGGTCCGACGTGGCACAATAACGGCGGCTGGCGGCATCCGGAGAGCGATGCCGACCTGGCGCTCGATCCACGCCGCTACGAGCGCATCGCCGAGATCCTCGAGGAAGGCAAGTTCGACGCAGTGTTCTTCGTCGATGTGCTGACGCTGTTCGAAACTTATCAAGGCGGGTTTGCCGGTCAGGTCGCCGGCCCGGGCAGATGTGGTTCCTCGACCCGCTGCTGCTGCTCGCCGCCATGGCACGCAAGACACGCCACATTGGTCTGGCGGCTACGCTGTCGACCGCGTTCTACCACCCATTCCATATCGCCCGCGCCTTCGCCACGCTCGACCATATCAGCGGCGGACGTGCCGCATGGAACGTGGTGACCTCGGCCAATTCGCGCGAGGCGCAGAACTTCGGCCTGGACAAGCTGATGGACCGCAACGACCGGTACGACCACGCGGACGAGGTGATGGAAGCCTGCGACGCACTGTGGAATTCCTGGGACGCGGACGCCATCGTCTATGATCGCAAGCGCGGGATCTATGCCGACCCGAGCAAGGTTCACTATGCCGATTACCAGGGGAAGTGGGTCAGGACGCGCGGTCCGCTGCCTACGCCGCGCAGTCCGCAGGGACGCCCGGTCATCATGCAGGCCGGCTCGTCCAAACGCGGCCGGCAGTTCGCCGCGCGTTGGGCGGAAGTCATCTTCACGCTGCAGCATTCGAAGCCGGACATGCAGGCCTTCTACACCGACACGACATCAAGGCGCGCATGCAGCAGTCCGGCCGCCGCCCGGACGAGTGCATCATCACACCGGCAGTCGACATTGTGCTGGGCGAGACCGAATCGATCGCCCGGGAGCGGGCCGAGTATCTCAACAGCCTGGTCAGCGCCGAGGTCGGCGTGTGCGATATCTCGAACGCTATCGGCATCGATCTATCGCAATACCCCCTCGACCAGCGATTGGACGATATGGATATCACTGACGGTGCGCGAGGCGTCCTGGACGTGGTCTTGCAAGGAACCCGCGCCGGTGATCTGACACTGCGGCAGGCCGGATATCGCTACGGCGTCAACCAGCTCACACCGACCTTGGGCACGCCGGAGATGGTCGCCGACCGGCTGCAGGACATGTTCGAATCGCGCTGCTGCGATGGTTTCGTGATCTGCCCGTCGATCACCCCGGGAACCTACATGCAGTTCGTCAAGACCGTGGTCCCCGAACTGCAACGCCGCGGCGTCTATCGCACCGATTATGCCGGCGCGACACTGCGTGACACGCTCCGGGACTGACAACTAGCCGCTTTCCTTTCCGCGGCAGGATATGCTACCGGTGAGTAGCACCGCGCGGCCGAAGCTGCCGTCGGGCGCCTGGGAGAAAACCATGCCGGACGTCACCTACATCGAATTCAACGGCACGGCGCATACCGTCGAGGTTCCCATCGGCACGTCGCTGATGCGCGGCGCGGTGGACAACAACGTGCCGGGTATCGACGCGGACTGCGGTGGCGAGTGCGCCTGCGCCACCTGTCACGTCTATGTCGATGCCGCCTGGCTCGACAAGACCGGCCTGCCGGTGCCGGGCTCGCAGGAAGCCGCCATGCTGAGCTTCGCCGCGGTCGCGCAGCCGGACTCGCGCCTCTCCTGCCAGATCACGATGCGCGAGGAACTTGCCGGAATTGTGGTACGGATGCCGGAGGGACAGCACTGAAGCCAGCAAAGTCTGGCACTGAGGAGGGACCCATGGACGCTCACGTCGCTGCCGACCCACGCGAGGACGCTTATTCAAGGCCGCTCGACACGATCGATGTCAGCGTCCCCGAGATCTACCAGAATGACGTGTACCAGCCGTATTTCGAACGGCTGCGCCGCGAGGACCCGGTGCACTACACCGCCGACAGCCACTTCGGTCCGTACTGGTCGGTGACCAGGTACAAGGACATCATGACGGTGGCGGTGAACCACCAGGTGTTCTCGTCGAAGTGGGAACTCGGCGGCGTCAGGCTGGAGGACCAGGTGCAGGGCTATGAACGGCCTAGCTTCATCCAGATGGACGAGCCCGACCATGGCGAACGCCGTAAGGCGGTCTCGCCCGTGGTCGCACCGGCAAACCTGGCGCGGATGGAAGGCCTGATCCGCGAGCGCACCAACATGGTGTTGGACGGATTGCCGCGCAACGAGACGTTCAACTGGGTGAAGGAAGTCTCGATCGAGCTCACCTCGCGGATGCTCGCCACGCTGTTCGACTGGCCGCTGGAGGATCGCCATCGGCTGATGTACTGGTCCGACGTCACGGTCTGCCATGTCGATACGCCGGATGCGCCCGTCCACTCGGAGGCGGAGCGTTACGCCGAGTTGCAAAAGATGGCGACCGCGATGAAGGCGCTCTGGGACGAACGCGCCGCCAGCAACGCGCCGCGGTTCGATCTGATCTCCATGATGGCGCATGCGGACGCGACGCGGAACATGGATTTTCGCGAGCTGCTGGCAAATTGCAGCCTGCTGATCGTGGGCGGCAACGACACCACGCGGAACTCGATGTCCGGCGGCGTGTGGGGGCTGTCCAAGTTCCCGGACGAGTATCGCAAACTGCGGGAGAACCCCGAGCTGGTGCCGAGCCTAATATCGGAGATCATCCGCTGGCACACGCCGGTGCTGCATCTGCGGCGCACCGCGCTGGCGGATTTCGAACTCGGTGGCAAGACGATCCGTAAGGGCGACAAGGTGGCGATGTGGTTCGTCTCGGGCAACCGCGACGAGGACGCGATCAAGGACCCGCATGACCTGATCGTCGACCGTCCCCGCGCACGCGAACACATCTCGTTCGGCTTCGGCGTGCATCGCTGCGTCGGCAATCGTCTGGCCGAGCTGCAGTTGCGCATTCTTTGGGAGGAGATCCTGAAGCGCGATCTCGAGATCGAGGTGATGGACAAGCCGACATACCTGCGTTCGAACCTGATCCACGGCATCCGCGAGCTGCCGGTGCAAATCCACTGAACGGAGCAACGCCATGAACGCGCCGGTGGATCTCGATCACAGGGCACTCGCCTGGTCGATGCCGCTCGACAAGTTCGACGTCAGCGATCCGAGGCTCTACTACGACGATGTATGGCAGCCGTATTTCGAACGGCTGCGGCGGGAGGACCCGGTGCACTTCACGCCGGAAAGCCCGTACGGTCCGTACTGGGCGGTCACCAAGTACCGCGACATCGTGCAGGTCGAGGTGAACCACAAGGTGTTCTCCTCGTCCGACGAAGTCGGCGGCATCATGATCAACGACGCGCCGAAGGGCATGGAGCGCACCAGTTTCATCCGCATGGACCCGCCGGAGCACGACGACCAGCGGCGCGAGGTCAGCTCGACGGTCAATCCGATCACGCTGGCGAAGATGGAGAGCCTGATCCGCGAGCGCACCAATATGGTGCTGGACGGATTGCCGCGTGGCGAGACGTTCAACTGGGTGGAGCGGGTCTCGATCGAGCTGACATCGATGATGCTGGCGACGCTGTTTGACTATCCGATCGACCAGAAGGCGAAGTTGATCCGCTGGTCGGACACGGTCATCTGCGACATCAACGCGCCGGACGCGCCGGTGCATTCCGAAGAGGAGCGCTTCGCCGAACAGATGCGCTTCGCCGAGCACATGAACGAGTTCTGGGAAGAGCGTGCGCGGAAACCGAAGAGCTTCGACGTGATCTCGATCATGGCGCACGGCGAGGCGACCAGCAAAATGACGCTGCGCCAGCGCATGGGCATCCTGATCCTGTTCCTGGTCGGCGGCAACGACACCACGCGCAACTCGATGTCGGGCGGGCTGCTGGGCCTCAGCAGGTTCCCCGATCAGTTCCGCAAGCTGCGCGAGAACCCCGAGCTGGTCACCAGTGCGGTGTCGGAGATCGTGCGCTGGCAAACGCCGGTGATCCACATGCGCCGCACCGCTGTGGCGGACGCCGAGATCGGCGGCAAGCCGATCAAGGCCGGCGACAAGGTGGTGGTCTGGTACATTTCCGGCAACCGCGACGAGGAGCAGATCGAGCGAGCGGACGAGTTCATCGTCGATCGCAAGCGCCCGCGCGAGCATATGTCGTTCGGCTTCGGCATCCATCGCTGCCTGGGCAACCGCCTGGCCGAGCTGCAGTTGCGCATCCTGTGGGAGGAGGTCCTGCGGCGGGACCTGCAGATCGAGGTGGTGGACAAGCCGGTCTATGCGTACTCGAATTTTTTGCACGCGATCCGCTCGCTGCCGGTACGGATCGCGGCCTGAGGTTCACCGAATGAGAAGATGGGTTTCGCTAGGCTCAACCCATCCTACGTTGCAGCAAGCGTTGCTCTGTAGGATGGGCTGAGCGCAGCGAAACCCATCGCTTCCAGCTGCCCTACGAATGCAGCAGCGAGCGGTCCTGCACCGTGGTGTCCTGCCCCACCACCGGATCGGCGATCGCCGCTTCCAGGCTGGTGGCGCCTTTCCATTCCTCGGCCGGGCGCACCTTGCGGTCGCTGCCGATCTGGTCGATGTCCCAGTAGATTTCCAGGTTGTGGCCGTCCGGATCGGTGAACTCGATGGCGAGCTGGCAACCGGCGCGGCGGCGGCCCTCGAAGTGGATCGGCACGTCGTGCTTGCGCAGGTGCTCGCGCGCGCGCAGCACCTCGTCCAGCGTGGAGACCTCGAATGCCATGTGGTGGAATGCGCCATGCGGTGACTGGGCCTCGGGCAGCTTGAACAGCGCCACGCCGTGGTGGTCGGCGGAGCAGCGCAGGAACACCGCGCCGCCCGGCAGCATGTTGCTGTCGTAGGCGTCGGAAACCGAGAATCCCATCACCTCGGTGTAGAATTTCGCCGAGGCGAACGGATCCTTCACGTACAGCGCGACGTGGCCGATCTTGTTGCAGCGGAACGGCATGCCCTGCGGGCGATGCATCTTGGCGACTGCCTGGGCGTCCATGGTTGCACCTGTCTGGTTGGCGGTTGGTCAAAGTGGAGGTTAGCGGGGGAACGCCGGCGCCTCAATGAGGAGGAGTGGAATGCGGATGGCATGGTCAGGCCGTGTCCTGGCGGCACTCGGTCTATGCACGGTCGTGGCGCTGCCAGCCGCGGCTCAACTCAGGCCAGGCTTCGACTGCACAAAGGCCAACACCGCGGTCGATCGGTTGGTCTGCTCGGATGAACCACTGGCCGGACAGGGCCGCACACTTGCCGACCGGTACGAGCAGCTACAGCGGAGGATTTCGCCGGAAGGTTTTGCGGTCCTGCGCAAGGATCAGCGGACGTGGCTGACGTCGCGCAACGACTGCGTGGCGAAGGACAAGAGCCGTGACGCGGCGGTAGCGTGCCTGAGTGCAGCCTATACCAGCCAAACCGATGAGCTGAGCAAGCAGTTTCGGTTGGCGGGGGGGCTGTCCGTCGAGAAGCGCGATGCCGCGAGGCGTCTGGCACGGCTTCGAGTCGACGAATCCGATTCGTATCCTTGGCTTGTCGCCAAACCCCAGGCGCGGGCAGACGCGTTCAATAGCTACGTCGCTCAGCGGCTTCAGTTGGCCAAGGGGCAGTTTGCCGCGTCCGGCATCAAGCTCGATCCGAAGCCGCCAGGCGATACCACGTTCAGTCGCTATTATGAGATTAATGGTTTCGACGACAGGCTGATCAGCATCGAGTCTTTCCAGTTCCACGAGAGCTATTTCGGGCATGGTTGGCGTTCGGAGTTCACCGTCAACTGGGACCTCGGGCGCGGCCGGCCGCTGCGCCTCGTCGATCTGTTCAGGTCCGATAGGGACTGGAAGCAGGCCGTCTACGACTTCGCAATGAAATCGCTGCGCGAGGGGGACGTACACGAGCCTGAGCACCTGTTCGACGCGGAGCAGGTCGATGACGACGAGGCGTGGCTGTTCGATGACGACGGAGCGACACTGCTGCTGGGCCACGGGGAGCGCTCGATGGCGGGTGCGTCGGCTGAAGTGGCGATCCCGTACGATGTGCTTCAGCCGTTCCTGCGGCCGGATGCTCCAATCCCTATGTCTGGGAAGTAACTACAGGGCGACAGCCTTCTCGTGTGCGATCGACGCTGCCAGGCGGGGAAGGCCGAAATGGTCCCGCAAGGTCGTGCCCTCGTAGTCGCGACGGAACCGGCCTCGCCGCTGCAATTCTGGCACGACGCGATCGACGAAATCGGTGAAGCCGCCGGGGAACCAGGCCGGCAGGATATTGAACCCATCGGCCGCACGCTCGACGAACCATTCTTCCAGGGTGTCGGCGATCCCGCACGGGGTGCCGCAGACCACCCAATGACCCCGCGCCGCCGCGGTCAGGTTGTACAGATCGCGCAGGGTCATGTTCTCGCGTCGGGCCATCTCATAGAGCACGAACGGGAACGTCTGGCTGTTCAGCGCCGCGGGCGGCGGCGGGACCGGCCCGTCGAGCGGATGGCCCGAGACGTCGTAACCGATCCGGCTGGCAACCAGGGTCGTGGCATTGGTGGGCGTGATCCAGCTTTGCAGCTTGGCCAGTTTCTCCCGCGCCTCGGCATCGCTGTCGCCGACGATCGGCATCACGCCGGGGAGCACCGCGAGTGCGTCCGGGGCGCGGCCGTATTTCGCCATGCGCCCCTTCAGGTCCGCATAGGCGGCCTTGGCGGGCGTCAGCTCCTGCACCACCGAGAACACCACATCGGCGGTGCGCGCCGCCAGCTCCAACCCCGAGGGCGAGCCTCCGGCCTGGATGATGATCGGGTGGCCCTGTGGGCAGCGCGCCATGTTGATCGGGCCCCTGACCTTGAAGAACCGGCCCCTGTGGTTCAGCGGGCTTACCTTCCCGGCATCGATGTACTGGCCGGTGGCCTTGTCGGCGATGATCGCGCCGTCCTCCCAGCAATCCCACAGTCCGCGCACGACATCGACGAATTCGTTGGCACGGGCATAGCGCAGCTCGTGCTCGATGTGCTCGTCCAGATTGAAGTTGAGCGCCGCCTTGGGATTGGAGCTGGTGACGACGTTCCACGCCGCACGGCCACCGCTGATGTGGTCGATCGAGCCGAACACGCGGGCGACGTTGAACGGCTCGGAGAAGCTGGTGGAGACAGTGGCGCCCAGCCCGACATGCGTGGTGCAGGCGCTCAGCGCCGTGATCAGGGTGGTCGGCTCGAAGCGGCACAGGAACGAGGGATGGTCGGTGGGGTCCATCGCCATCGAGTCGGAGATGAACAGCAGGTCGAATTTGCCCCGTTCGGCGATGCGGGCGATCTCCTGCATCACCGGCAGTTCCATGTGGGTTGTGAAGGCACCCTCGTAGCGCCAGCCGGCGCTGTGATTGCCGGTGCCGAGAACGAAGACGCCGAGATGCATTTGACGGCTCGCCATGGACATGGGCTTTGGCCTCCTGACGGCAGTATGCGTCAGATTCAATGGTGCGCCGATACCGCCTCGGCGGCACTTCGGTCTGTGAACCGCTTCATACCGCGGCCATCGTCCCCGTGAGAGTCTCTCGGTGCTGACACGCAGCACAGGAGGCCACAATGAAGGCGCTCGTTGGACTGGCCGCTTTGGTCATCGTGCTGATCGGCTTGTCGCCGCTGGCAAAGCACCCCGACGCGACGCCAAGGGCGGAAATCATGGACCTGAGCGAAGGGCAAGCCGGGGACATACCGCCCTATATACACTCCGACCCAAGCGACTGGCGCTGAGCCAGTCTGATCCGGTGCCGGACCGTCCCAGCCGCTCGAAGGCTCCGAGATGCCTGACGCTATCCCTTGATCCTGCCTATCGCGGCGCTGAACGCGCTGTGCAGCACCTCGCTGTCGCTCGAATAGGCCAGCAGCAGAGCCCCGGCTGCCTTCCACTTTTGCGCCTGCTCCTGACTGGAAACCAGCATCGCGCAGGTCTTGCCGTGCTTCTTTGCCGCCGCCAGCACAAGGTCCCGCCGCTCATCCAGCACCCGTGCCTGATCCGGCGTGCCGAACACGCCCAGGTCCTGCGCCAGGTCCGCCGGTCCGATGGTCAGGGCGTCGATGCCATCCATTGCCGCGATCGCATCCAGATCGTCGAACGCGGCGGCGGTCTCGAACATCACCGTCACGAAAACCTGCCAGTTGGCAAACGCCCGCCGCGCCGCCGTGGTGCCGGTCATGTCGAAGTCGGTGCCCGGACTGTGCCCCGCATTGCCACGCAGCCCGCGTGGCGCGTAGCGCGCCGCGGCGACAATTTCGGCGGCGTGCGCGGCATTCTCCACCTGTGGACAGTGCAGGTTCCACACCCCGCAATCGAGCAGCCGGGTGATCCACTCCCGATTGGCCTTGGGCGGCCGCACCGCGATCGGGAAGTTCAGCGCCCGCGACAGCAGCGCCATCTGCGCGATGGTCTCCATTGAGGCCGCGGTGTGCTCCATGTCCACCCTTGCGAAGTCCAGGCCGGCGGCCTTCAGCAAGGTCAGGATCGCTGGATTGCGCACCAGGTTGACCCAGGTGCCGATCTGCAGTTCGCCGCGCTCGAGCGCGGCACGCAGGGGATTGGCTTGCATCTCTATCTCCTCCTGATCGCCGCCGCGCGCGCGATCACGGTCTTCGCCCGCTGCACCACGGGTACGTCGATCATCGCACCTTCGACCTGCACCGCGCCGAGGCCCTGGGCGAACGCGGCGTCGTAGGCCGCAACCATGCGTTCGGCACGTTCCACCTCCGCATCGGTCGGGGAGAACTCCTGGTTCAGCACCGGCACCTGCAGCGGATGGATCGCGCTGGCGCCAACAAAGCCGAACCGCTTCGAGCGCCGCACGATAGCACGGAATGCGTCCTGATCGCGGAAGTCGGCGATCGAGCCGATGAAGCCGAACGGAAGGATGCCCGCGGCGCGCGCGGCGAACAGCGTGTGTTGCTTGGGGTACAGCAGGCCCTCGGGATCGGGCTGCATCCCGACATCGGCGGTGAAGTCCTCGGTGCCGAGGCTGAGCGCCACGACGCGCGGATGCGACCGCGCGATCGCCTCGATGCGGAAGAAGCCGGCGGCGGTTTCCACCAGCACGACGAACTGGATCCTTCCGGGTGGCAGGCCGCGTTTGGTCTCCAGGTCGTCGACGACGTCGGCGACGGACCGGACGTGTTCGGGGCTGTCCACCTTGGTGAGCATCAGTGCGGCGATGCCGGGGATCACCGCGGCTTCCAGGTCGCGCACCAGCAGACGCCAGGGGCGGTTGACGCGCACCAGCACGTCGCCGCCGTTGCGAGCGACCTGCGGAATGGCATCCGTGATCAGCGTGCGCGCACGTTCCTTTTCCGATGGGGCGACAGCGTCCTCGAGGTCGAGGATGATGCCGTCGGCGCCGCGATCCGCACCGGTGCGCACGAATTTCTCCGCGGTAACCGGCACGAAGAGGAGAGAGCGCCAGGAGGGCAGGTCGGTGCGCATGGGCAGGCCTCACACTGTCATTGCGAGGAGCGTAGCGACGAAGCAATCTCGTGCCAATGTGGCACCAGTACTTCATTTACATCGTGACCAACGACCGACGCGCGGTGCTTTACACCGGTGTCACGAATGACCTTGTGCGACGCGTCGGAGAGCACCGGACGAAGACATTTCGCGGCTTCACCAGTCGCTACACCGTGGACAAGTTGGTGTACTACGAAGAGGTCAGCGACGTGAATGCAGCGATCGCACGTGAGAAGCAGATCAAGGCGGGATCCCATAGGCCGAAGGTTGCACTCATCAACGGTATGAATCCCGATTGGCGCGATCTGTTCGACGACCTGGTCTGAACGGCGTCGGTGCCTAATTGGCCCGAGATTGCTTCGGCGCTTCGCTCCTCGCAATGACAGGGGGCCGCTGTCATTGCGAGGAGCGAAGCGCCGAAGCAATCTCGGGCCATTGAGTCACCCCTCCCTCACCACCCCATCCGCTGCCAGCGCCGCAATCCGGTCATCGGAATAGCCGATCTCGCGCAACACCTCGCGCGTATGCTGCCCCAAACCTGGCGCCGGGCGGCGCAGCTTCCCCGGTGTCTCCGACAGAAGCGGGATCACGTTGTGCATCAGCACTGATCCAGCTTCCGCATCCGGAACCTCCACGATCACACTGCGTTCCTGGATGTGCTCGTCCGCGACAAGCTGATCGATCTCGTACACCGGGGTCGCCGTCACCTCCGCAGCTTGGAACACCGCCATGTTCTCATCCAGCGTGCGCGCCGCGATGAACGCCGCCACCGCTCCGTCGCACTCATCGATATGCCGCACACGGTCGGTATTGGTGCGGAACCGCGGATCGTCGATCATCTCCGGCCGTCCGATCGCGCGGAACACCCGCTCCGCCATCGCCTGGATCGACGCCGAGATCGCGATGTAGCGCCCATCCTTCGTCGCATAGACATTGCGCGGAGGGGTGGTCAGTGAGCGGCTGCCGGTGCGCTGCGGCCTCTCACCCGACACCCGATGGATCGCCGCGTCCGGCCCGAGTATGGAAATGATCGGATCCAGCAGCGGCAGATCGATCACCTGCCCCCTGCCGCCCCGCTCGACAACGCGCAGCGCGATCATCACCGCGTAGGCGCCATACAGTCCCGCCACCATGTCGGCGAGCGCCAGCGGCGGCAGCACCGGCGGGCGATCGCCGAAGCCGTTCTTCGAGGCAAACCCCGACATCGCCTCCACCAGAGTGCCGAATCCCGGTCGGTCTCGATACGGTCCGTCCTGTCCGAACCCGGTGATGCGCACGATGATCAGCCCCGGATTGCACGCATGCAGCACATCGGGGCCGAGCCCCATCTGTTCCAGCGTACCCGGACGATAGTTCCCGATCAGCACCTGGCTCCGCGCGAGCAGGTCACGCAGCGCATCGAGCCCCGCCTGCGGCCGCAGGTTCAACGCCAAGCTCTTCTTACTGCGCGCATACACCTTCCAGTGCAGCGACAGTCCCTTCACGCGCCAGGCGCGCAACGGATCGCCGGTGCGCGGGTCCTCGATCTTGATCACTTCGGCGCCCTGATCGGCAAGTTGCAGGCTCAGCATGTGGCCTGCCACCAGGCGCGACAGATCGACCACGCGAATGCCGTCCAGCGGCGCGCCGGCTTCCGGTTCGAACTCGATGCGAGGGATCATTGCGTGCTCTCTTGGATGGTTTACTGTGGTTCCAGACGCCGGTGGCCCGCAAGGGCTGAAACGGGAAAGCTAGACCCTCGCGTCAAGCCCGAGGGCAAGGCTGCTGCCCCCGCAACTGTGCGCGGTGACCCCCGGGACAAGCCCGGGGGCAAGGCCTGATTCCAATGTGCCATTGCCGCAAGGCGAGAAGGCGGGAACAGGCGAAGACCCGCGAGCCAGGAGACCGGCCGGCGTCGAGACTGCACGCGTGCCTCGGGCGGGGTGTACCGGTGCGACGGGGGTGAACCCGCAGGCGGGCTGTCGTTTCTCGAGCGATGGAGAACCCGCGGTGCGACGGTTCCATTTCAGTGTCGTTGCGAGCGAAGCGAAGCAATCCCCAGCGCGGGGCGCGCCTCGATGGGGATTACTTCGTCGCTGCGCTCCTCGCAATGACAGTTGGGGCTGCGCAGCAGTCGCGATCATAGCCACACTGTCCCCCGCCCTGGCCGACGACCTGCCGCCAATCCCTGAAACTGTCGTCACCGCCACGCGCATCCCCACGCCGGTACTCGACATTCCCGCCGGCGTAACGGTGATCGATCGCCACACCATCGAGGAACGCGGCTACACCACGCTGACCCAGGCGCTCGCCGCTGTCCCCGGCGTGCACGTCAGCCAGTCCGGCGGTCCCGGCGGCAATGCCAGCGTATTCGTCCGCGGCACCGATTCAAATCAGGTGCTGATGCTGCGTGACGGCATGCCGCTGAACGATGCCTCCGATGCCTCCGGCGCCTTCAACTTCGGCATAGACACACTGGCCGACGTCGAGCGCATCGAGGTGATCCGCGGCCCGATGGCGGCACTCTACGGCTCCGGCGCGATCGGCGGCGTGATCAACCTAATCTCGCGCCAGGGCCACGAACCCGGCTTCCACCTGACCGGTGAACTGGCCGGCGGCTATCCTAGGCAGATCGAAGGCAACATCAACGCCTCGGGCATCGAAGGCCCGGTCGACTACTCCGCCACCGTCGAAGGCCAGGCGCAGCGCGGCTACGACACCACGCCGCAGCGCGAGTCGATCTATACCGGCGTCCCCGACCCGTACCGCAACGTCGTCGGCACGCTCAACCTGGGCTACACGCCGATCGAGGGCACGCGTGTGTCCCTGTTTCTGCGCGCCCGCAGCGCGGAGTTCGGTTTCAACGCACTCGGCAACCCGACCTTCGACGACAGCAATTCCACCGGCTATGACGACTCGTTCCTTGGGCGCGTCGGCATCGCCTCGAAGCTGTTCAACGGCGCCTACGAGACCAGTGTGTTCGCGGGTCGGCTGCAGGACGATCGCCGCTACACCGAGACGCTCAATCCGCTCGACCCCAACCAGCAGAGCAACGACTCGCGCTATCACGGCTACCGCACCGACGTGCAGTGGAACAACACGCTGCATTTGTCGGACCTGATCAACGTTCCGGCGCTGTCGGCGACCGACCTGACCTACGGCTACGAGTACACAGCCGACAACATCAACGTGAAGGTGAACCAGTCGTTCGCCGGCTTCCCGTTCGCGCAGTCCGCCAGGGCGTCGATGACGGACGATGCAGTGTACGCCGGCCTGCAGACCATGCTTTTGCAACGCGTGACGATGACCGGGCAAATCCGCCAGGACTGGGTCGATGGCGACGTGCCGTTCACCTGGCGGCTCGGTGCCGTGCTTGACGTGCCGGAGATCGCGACCCGGTTCAAAGCCGCCTACGGCACCGCGTTCCGCGCACCCTCGCTGTTCGACCGCTTCGGTGTCGACTCGTTCGGTTACGTCGGCAACCCCAACCTGAAGCCGGAGAGCGCGCGGGGTTGGGAAATCGGCTTCACCACGACCTTCGATCTCGTCAGCATCGGCGCGACGTATTTCAACGAGCAGATCAACAATCTGATCGTCGCCCAGACCTTTCCCGTGGACACCGCGGTGAACGTCGGCTCCGCGCACATCCAGGGCGTCGAAGTGGAACTCACGCTGCACGCAACAAACTGGCTCGCGCTGCAGGCCAGCTACACCTACACCGACGCGCAGAATGCCGACACCGGCTCACTCCTGTTGCGCCGGCCGCTGAACGCCGCCTCATTCGATGCGACGATCACCCCCCTGCCCGGCCTCACCATCGCGCCCGAGTTGCTGGTCACTGGCGCGTTCCAGGATTTCCTGGTGGACAACGGCGGCAACGCAACCGGCACGATCATCTCGTCACAGCATGGCCTGATCGCCAACATCACCGTCACCTACGATGTGGCACCGCATGTGCAGCTCTTCGTCAACGGCCGCAACCTGTTCTACTCGCGGTTCGAGCCGGTGAACGGCTACCAGACGCCAGGGCCATCCGTCCTGGCCGGCGTCCGGTTGCGGCTGTAGCTTGCACCTGATCGTGATGCCGTTTGCCATCGATCTGCCATGCCGCCGCACGACATCGACGGCACTGCAACATTCGAGGTTCGACATGCGCGGCATCCTGCTTTGGGCGATCGGTATTCCAATTCCGATTATCATTCTACTCTATCTGTTCCATGTCATCTGACAGGCGCCGGTCCCAGCGCCGGTTCACGCAAGTGTGCATGGCGGCTGTGGCCAATTCCGCAAATTTGCCACGAGTCCTGGCCAGCCTGTACGTTGCTGCAACAGAGGAGAATCCTCCATGGACGCACCAGACACGCATGCACAGATCGCGCGGTTGCGCGAGCAGGTCGAGACGCTGATGAAGGACCGGGTGACCCCTGTGGTCGCCGATGCGGCCGGCCGTGCCGAGTCGGCGGTATACGGCGCAGCCGGCGTAGTGCGCGAACAGGCGGAGGCCGTGTCCGGCAAGGTGCGCGAGCAGCCGCTGCTGGCGGTCCTGATCGCGGCCGCTGTCGGCTACGTGCTCGGCCGGGCGACACGCTGATCCATGCGATCGCTCCGCCTGGCGCGCATTGCCGCAGAGGCGGAGAGTGTTCGCCTACGCTATAGCGCGCGCCGGGCCGCGGTCCGCGCGGTACTGGGGCTGGTTGCGCTGGGCTTCCTGTTCGGCGCGTTGGTGTTTTGCCAGATCGCGGCGTGGTACTGGCTGCGCGCGTCGTGGGACCGGCCGGCAGCGGCGCTCATCCTGGCGGGAGGAGAGCTGGTCCTCGCCGCGATCCTTGCCCTGCTGGCGGCGCGGTCCTCGCCAGGGCGAGTCGAACTCGAGGCACTGGCTGTACGCCGACGGGCCCTGGAAGGCGCCACCAGCGGTCTCGCCTTCTCCACACTGGTGACGCAGTTGCTCCGCTTGGCCATCGATCTGTTGCGGCGGCGGCGAACCTGAGTGCCGACGCTACCGCATCCGCTCCCAGATGCCGGTCTCCTCGTCCAGCCGGTCCTGCTCCAACCCGCGAAAGTCGCCGCGCGACACGATGCCGATCACGACACCCTCCTGCACCACCGGCACGTGACGGAACCCGCCGTCGCGCATCAGGCGCAGCGCGTCGATCGCGGTGTGGCGCGGCGGCAGGCAGTCCGGGTTCTCGGTCATCACCTGATGGAGCAGCGTCACGGCCGCGTCCTTGCCTTCGGCCATGACCCTGACGGCGTCGCGGCCGGTGAAGATGCCGACCAGCTCATCCTTGGGTTTGGTGACCAGCACGGCACCGAACCTGTTGGCATGCATGTGCTTGCACGCCTCCTGGACGGTAGCGGTTGGTGGAAGTGTCAACGGCTTTTGGTTGCGGATGATCTCCGCCATGTCGCGGTTCATGTGTTCGTCCTCCAGTCTGTCCGCAAAGCATGAAGCAAAGTCGCATGAATGCCGGGCGTTGCCATTGATCTCGATCAAACGGCTGTCCGCCGCATCGCGGCCAGGCGCTCTGCGTAATCGATCGCCTCGATCAGGCTTTCCTCATTCGCGATCCCCCTGCCCGCGATGTCGAACGCGGTGCCGTGATCGACCGAGGTGCGGATCACCGGCAGACCCAGTGTGATGTTCACCCCCGACAACGCCCGCCAGGAGCCTGTCGCGGGATCGACATCGAAGCCCAGCAGCTTCACCGGGATGTGCCCCTGATCGTGGTACATCGCCACCACCGCATCGAACTGGCGGGCGCGCAGCTTGACGAACACGGTGTCGCCCGGCACCGGGCCGCTGACGTCCAGTCCATCTGATCGGCACTGTTGCACCACCGGTGCGGTGATCTCGATGTCCTGGCGCCCGAACAGGCCGCCCTCGCCGGCATGCGGGTTGAGCGCCGCTACCGCGACCCGCGGGTGCGCGATCCCGAGATCGCGCACCGCCGCATACGTCAGATCGATGGTGCGGCGCAGCCGCTCCGGTGTGAGCAGCTTCGGCACGTCGGCCAGCGCGACATGGGTGGTGACATGGCCCACCCGCATGTCGCCGTGCGCCAGCAGCATCACCGAGCTGCGCGTATTGGTCAGCGCCGCCAGCATGTCGGTGTGGCCGGCGTAGTGGTAACCGGCCAGATTGAGAGCTTCCTTGTTCAGCGGCGCGGTGACGATGGCGTCGATCTGTCCTGCCAGCGCCAGTTCCACCGCCTGAACCACCGCGAGATAGGCGAAGCGGCCAGCCTCTGGTGCGATCTCACCAAAGGCGATCGGCGCCGCCTCCTCGCCAGCGGCGAGGAAGCCAAGCGGCGCGTCGTCGGTGTCGGCAAACGCCAGCGTTTCGCGCAGCAGCGTCTGCGCCGAGCGCAGCGCCGAACGATGGCCGATCACCAGCAGGCGCAACTCGCCTGCCTCGATTCGCGGCAACAGCCGGCGGCACGCCTTGACGATGATCTCGGGCCCGACGCCGGCCGGATCGCCCATGGTAATTGCCAGCCGCGGCACGCGGTCGGTCATCGTGTTTCTCCCAGCAATCTGGCAAGGAACCCTGTATCGCCGAATGCGCCCGATTTGGAGACCAGACGCTGGCCGTCCCAATCGCCGCCACGGAACAGCGAGGTTGGCACGCCCGGTTCGATCTCGCCATCCACCTCGAGCCGCGTCACGCCGATTGCTTGGCATAGGTCGCGCAGCGTTTCGCCGCCGGTCACGAACAGGGTCCCCGGTTGCGGGACCCGCTGCAGCGCAACCGCGAATGAATCGCCGATGCGCTCGCGCGCCTCGCGCCGATCGGTCCCAGTCGGTAGCTCGCACACGACGACGGCGTGTCGCAGAAAGGGCGGGACGGCGCCGACTTGCGCGCGGCTGACCGGATGATCGCTGCCGATCAGCGCCAGGATCGGTCGCGGCAGAGTAGGGCGTGGCACCACGCCGTTCCCGGCGAGCGCGCCCGCAAGCCCGCCGGTGCCGCACCACAGCACGCGCCCGCTCAGCCGGCGTCCCTCGGCGACAATGGCATCGAGATCGGCGTCGGTCTCTGCGTCGCGCACTTGTGCTGCGGCGCCATGGGCGCGCAACTCGACGGCCAGATCGACGCCGGTGTCGCGCCAGACGTCGCCGCTGCGTGCAAGCTGCCTACCGTTGCGGGTGATGCGGCCCTGGAACGGGAAGGCTGGTGCCAGCACACAATGATCGAACCGGCGCAGGCACGCGGAGAGTTCCAGCGCCACATGGCCGCGCAACAGGCTGTCGATTTTCTTGAAGGCCAGCTCACCGCCGTCCAATAGCGGCGCGAGGCTCTCGATCCGCCGACGAGCCATTGCCGTGGGCAGATCGCGAGTGCCGCTGTCGATCGCGACTGATCCTGCGGTTGCGACATCCCGCCAGGTGACGTCAATCGGCCCGGCCGTCGGCACGAACCTGGCTGCGCTGTCCAGCGCGCCGGTCAGGTCGTCAGCCAGCAAACGCAGCCGTTCGATGCTGGTCATCATGTCGTGCTAGCATCCAGTCCGAATCTCGGAAAGGCATCCCCAATGCTCGATCGCCCAGCCAGCAATGCGAGCCTGTCGGCCCGCGACATCGCCTATCACATGCATCCGTTCACCAACGCGCGGCGGCTGGAAAGCGAAGGCCCGTTCGTCATCACCCGCGGCAACGGCATCCGCATCTATGACGAGGAAGGGCGCGACTACATCGACGCCCTGGCCGGCCTGTGGTGCGCCAGCCTGGGTTTTTCCGAAGCGCGCCTGGCCGAGGCGGCGTACAAACAGATGCTGGAACTGCCGTATGCCTCCACCTTCGGCCAGCGATCGCATCCCAAGGTGATCGAACTGGCGGAAAAGCTGATCTCGCTGATGCCGGTGCCGATGTCGAAGGTGTTCTTCAACAACTCCGGCTCCGAGGCAAACGACACGGCCGTCAAGCTGGTCTGGTACTACAACAACGCGATCGGCCGGCCGCGCAAGAAGAAGATTATCGGTCGGATGAAGGGCTATCACGGCATCACCATCGCATCCGGCAGCTTGTGCGGCCTGCCGTTCGTGCATCAGGACTTCGACCTGCCGATTCCGAATGTGCGGCACACTGACTGTCCGCACTACTGGCGCTACGGCAAGCCTGGCGAAAGTGAGGACGACTTCGCCACGCGCATGGCAGAGAATCTCGATGATCTGATCGAGCGTGAAGGCCCCGGCACGGTCGCCGCGTTCATCGCCGAACCGGTGCAGGGCGGCGGCGGCGCGGTGATCCCGCCGCGCAACTATTTCGCCAAGATCCAGGAAGTGCTGCGCAAGCACGACGTGTTGTTCATCGCGGACGAAGTGATCTGCGGCTTCGGCCGCACCGGCAACATGTTCGGCTGCGAGACCTTCGGCATCGAGCCCGACATTCTGACCTGTGCCAAGGCACTGTCCTCGGCTTACCTGCCGATCTCCGCCACGGTGATCAACGAGAAACTGTATCAGGGGCTGGCGACCCAGGCCGACAAGAACGGCAGCTTCATTCACGGCTTCACCTATTCCGGCCATCCGGTGTGCGCCGCGGTCGCGCTGGAGACGCTGAACATCTACCAGGAACGCGATATCATCGGCCACGTGCGCAACATCTCGCCGCGCTTCCTGGCCGGCGTGCAACAGTTTGCCGACCATCCACTGGTGGGCGAGGTGCGCGCTATCGGCCTGATGGCGGGCCTCGAACTGGTGCGCGACAAGGCGGCCAAGCAGCCGTTCGACGCCAAAGCCGGCATCGGCGCGCACTTCGAGGAGCGGGCGCGCGAGCACGGGCTGATCATGCGCGGCCGCGGCGAACAATTGGTGCTGGCTCCGCCGCTGATCATCACCGAGGCGGAGATAGACGACCTACTGGCGCGCCTTGCGCGCGCGCTGGACGAGACCACGACTTACGTCGCCTCGCTGTCGTGACGCGCCGTCCGCTGCCGCGCAGTCTCTATGCCGAGACGGCGCGGCCCGCTGTTGCGACACCGCCGCTCGATGGCGATCGGCGCGTCGATGTCTGCGTGATCGGCGGCGGGTTCACCGGGCTTTCCGCGGCGCTGCATCTGGCGCAGCAAGGCGTCGATGTTGCGGTGCTGGAGGCGCATGAGCCGGGCTGGGGTGCCTCGGGGCGCAACGGTGGCCAGGTCAATCCGGGGCTGAAGCACGATCCCGATCAGGTGGAGGCGGATTTCGGCGCCGATCTCGGCGGTCGCATGGTGGCGCTGTCGGGCGATGCGCCGAACGTGGTGTTCCGGCTGATCGAGCGGCATCAGATCGAGTGTGACGCGCTGCAATCGGGCACGCTGCGCGCGGCGGTCGGTGCACGGGATGCCGCGGCGATCCGTGCGTCGGCCGAGCAGTGGATGCGGCGCGACGCCCCGGTGGAATTGCTGGAGAGTGATGCGGCGCGGGATGTTACCGGCACAGAGCGCTATGACTGTGCCTTGCTCGACCGGCGCGGCGGGCAGGTGAATCCGCTGGGCTATGCGCGCGGCCTGGCGCAGGCGGCGATGCAGGCGGGTGCCGCGGTGCACGGCGCAACATCGGCGCTGGAGGTGAAGCGCAACGGCATCTGGGACGTGCGGACACCCACGGGCACGGTGCGTGCCGACAAGCTGGTGCTGGCGACCAACGGTTACTCGGACGATGTGTGGCCGGGACTGCGCCGGAGCATCGTGCCGGTGTTCAGCGCGATCGTGGCGAGCGAACCGTTGCCGCGGGCGCCGATGCAATCGGTGCTGTACGAGTTGGGCCGCGTTACGGTGTACTACCGGTTCGACCGCGCCAATCGTCTGCTGATGGGCGGACGGAGCCTACAGCGCGACATCACCGAGCCGCGCGAACTGCAATACCTGATCGCGTATGCCGAGCGGCTGTGGCCAGAGGTGCGTGGGGCGCGCTGGTCACATGCTTGGAGCGGCCAGTTGGCGATCACGCCCGATCACTATCCGCATGTGCACGAGCCGGACGAGTCGGTGCTGGTGTGTCTCGGCTACAACGGCCGCGGTGTCGCGATGTGCACGGCGATGGGACCGCAACTGGCGCGGCGCGTGATCGGCGGCAGGACGGCCGAGATCGACATGCCGATCACCACGATGAAGGAGATCCCGTTCCATGTGCTGTGGCGGTCGGCGGTGACGGCGCGCGTTGTCTATGGGCGGATACGGGACTGGCTCGGATACATCTGTCATTGCGAGGAGCGCAGCGACGAAGCAATCCCCATCGCGAGTACGCTCTGCTCGATGGGGATTGCTTCGTCGCTTCCTCGCAATGACAGCGGAATTCAGAACAGCGAATAACCCCCATCGATCACGAACGTATCCCCGGTGTGATACCGCGCCGCCGAACTCATCAAATACACCGCAATCCCGCCGAAATCGTCGCCCTTGCCCCACCGCCGCATCGGGATCCTCGGCATTACCTTGCCGTGGAACGTCTCGTTCGTGGTGAGCCGCTGCGTCATGTCGGTTTCGATCCATCCCGGCATGATCGCATGCGCGCGCACGTTGTGCCGTGCGAACTCCACTGCCAGCGAACGCACCATCGAGATCAGGCCGCCCTTGGTCGCCGCATAATGCTCGCTGCGCGGCGAGCCTTCGACCGCCGCCAGCGACGCGGTGCCGACCAGCACGCCGTCCCCGCCCCGCTCCACCATGTGCCGTGCCGCGGCGCGGAATGTATAGAACGCGCCATCGAGATTGACCCGCAGCACGCGATGCCACTGCTCGCTGCTCATCTCGAGGAACGACTTCGCGCCGCCGCCGCCGATCCCCGCATTGGCGAAGCAGCCATCCACGCGCCCCAAGGCCTCCAGGGTCCGAGCGAACGCCGCGTCAACCGCCGCTTCGTCGCCAACATCGCATTGCAGCGCCACCACCTTTCGACCGGTCTTCGTCAGTTCCGCCTGTGCCTCGGCGTTCTTCGCCGCGTTGGTGCCCCAGATCGCCACATCCGCCCCGGCCTCGGCCACCGCCTGCGCGATGCCAAGCCCGATGCCGCGGTTGCCGCCGGTCACCAAGGCGACCTTGCCGGTCAGATCGAACGGTTGATATGCCACATTGGCCCCCATGCTCGTCCTTGATGGTCTAGCACCAGTCGGCGCAATCGGCACTGCCGAAGCTACCCTTCCAGTGTCATTGCAAGGAGGTGACAGTGGTATCGGAGTTCCCCATGTCCACCATCGAACGCGCCAGCGTCTGCACCTTCGATTGCCCCGACACCTGCAGCCTCAGCGTCACCGTCGAGGACGGCCGCATCACCAAGGTGCGCGGCTCCGAGGCGGCGCCGTTCACCGCTGGCGTCATCTGCAACAAGGTGGCGCGTGACATGACCGCGTTCGTGCACGGACCGCAGCGCATCCTGTATCCGTTGCGCCGCACCGGTCCGAAAGGCTCCGCCACCTTCGCGCGCATCACCTGGGACGCGGCACTAAACGAAATCCACGCCCGCACCAGCGCGGTGATCGAGCGCTGGGGACCGCAGGCGGTGTCGCCGCTGAACTACGCGGGACCGCACGGGATGCTCGCCGGCGACAGCATGTCGTCGCGGTTCTTCCATAAGCTGGGCGCGACGCAGCTCTATCGCCGCTCGATGTGCGGCGGCGTACGCAGTGAGGCCTGGGCTGGCACCTATGGCGCCGTGCCCGGCTGTCCGCCGGAGCTCGCCGCAGGCGCGAAGCTGAACGTGGTGTGGGGCAACAACGCGACCGTCACCAACCTGCACCTGGTCCGCCGCATCCGCCAATCGAAGCGCAACGGCGGGCGTCTGGTGGTGGTTGATCCGCTGCGCACCAAGATCTCCGAACAGGCGGACCTGCATTTGGCGCCGCTTCCCGGTACCGACGTGCTGCTGGCGTGGGCGCTGGCGGCGGAGTTGGAACGGATGGGCGCGTTCGATACGGCGTTCATCGCGCAGCACATGCTGGGGTTCGAGCAGTTCATGGCGGAAGCGCGTGCCTGGCCAGTGGCGCGTGCCGCGGCAGCGTGCGGGCTGCGCGAGGAGCATATCGTGACATTCGCGCAATGGCTTGCCGAGGCCGATCCGCTGGTGTTCGCGCCGGGCAACGGGCTGGAGCGAGGGCGCAACGGCGGCAGCTCGATCCGAGCGCTGATCGCGCTGCCGGCTCTGCTGGGGAAGCTGGGCAACGGCAGCGGCATCGTGCTGGGCGCGAGCAATGCGTTTCCCAAGACGATGCTGCGGTTGCAGCGGCCGGATCTGGCGCCGCCAGGCATGCGTACGCTGAACCTGATCGACGTCGGGCGGCATCTGGCGGAAGACGACATCGATCCGCCGCTGCGTGCGATGTTCATCTACAACCACAATCCGATCGTAGTGCATCCGGATCAGAACCGCATGCGCCGTGGACTGGCGCGCGATGACGTGTTCGCGGTCGGCATCGACGTGGCAATGACCGAGAGCATGGCGTATTGCGACATCGTGCTGCCGGCCGCGACGCATTTCGAATCCGCCGATCTCTATCCGTCGTACGGCCATCACTGGTTGCAGCGCGTCGAAGCGGTGATCCGGCCCGTTGGCGAGTCGCTGCCGAATACCGAGATCTTCCGTCGCCTGGCGGCATGGTTTGGGTTCGACGAGCCTTGCTTCAAGGCAACGGACGAGGAGCTGATGGATGCGGCGGTCGATCTCGGCGACATGCGGCCAAGCGAGATTTCCACCGAGAACGCGTTGCAGATGAAGGGCAAGGACGGACGGCCACTGGTGCTGTTCGAGAACGTGTTTCCCGCCACGCCGTCCGGGCGCATCGAGCTGCGCTCGGAGATGCTGGCGCAGCGTTGGGGTGAAGCGGCTCTGATGCCGGCGTGGCGCGAGCGCGCGGCGGATTATCCGCTGATGTTGATCTCGCCGGCGTCGGATCGGCGGATCACCTCGACACTTGGATTTGCCGGACCGGGGCCGCGGCTGATGATGCATCCGCACGATGCCGCGACGCGCGGGCTCGCACAGGGCAGCGAGGTGAGAGTGTGGAACGAGCGGGGCGAGGTGTTCCTGCCGCTCGATGTGAGTGATGACGTGCCGCCTGGCGTAGTGGCAAGCGAGAAAGGCGCGTGGCTGGCCACCAGCCGGACCGCTCAGACGATATCGGCGCTGGTGTCCGCCGACATGCGCGCCGATCTGGCGGAGGGCGCGTGCTTCAACGATACGCTGGTGGAAGTGGGCGGCACTTGATCGTCAGCTCCGTCCCTCATCCCTTCACCGCCGCGACGGCTATGTCAGTTTCCGCCTGGCATTGAGTTCGTCGCCAGGTGAGCCTAAATATAGGTATCACCTGATACCAGGACGCCGCATGTATCCCGTCGAAATCGCCAAGGTTTCCGCAGCACTGGGTGGCGCCCGTGCGCTCGGATGCGATCCCCATTCCGTAGGCGAGTTGTCGGATGCCATCGCTCACGGCCTGCCGCGCGCCGTGGTCCCGCATTGGCGGCACAGGCCGCCGCCGAACCGGGACGGGGTGCGTCGCCGTGTCGCCGCACTGGTCGTCTCGCCGGCCACCTACAGACGCAGCCGCACCCTCGCCGGCCGCCAGCGAGCGCGCCGAGCGGCTCGCCCGCATCACCGCGCTGGCGCAGCAAGCGTTCCGTAATCAGGACAAAGCCAGTGAGTGGCTCAACGCATCGCATCTGCTGCTGGCGAACCGGACCCCCATCGAAACGGCGGCAACCGACCTGGGTGCGCGGACGGTCGAGCGCATTCTGACCAACATCGAGTTCAGCCTGCCGGTGTGATCCCAGATGCGCGTCGTGCGATCGGGTACGGACGCCGATTCGATCTGGTGCCGCACGAGCCGAATTATGTGATCAACCCGGCGCATCCCGACGCAAGTCGTATTCAGCCGACCGTACCCCTGGACTGGGATTGGACCTCGCTCATCCCTTCACTGCCGCCGCAGTCAGTCCCTTGACGAAATACCGCTGGAAGAACACGAACAGAGCGGCAATCGGCAGCGTTGCGACGGTCGAGGCCGCCATCGCCGCGCCCCACATCGGTTCGCGCTGATACGGCTGGCTATAACTGGTCATGCCGACCGACAGCACGTTCAGGTCCTTGTCCTGCACGATCACCAGCGGCCACAGGAAATTCCCCCACGACCAGATGAAGACGATGATCGCCAGACTCGCCAACGCCGGCAGCAACAGCGGCAGCGCGATGCGCAGGAAGATGTGGAATTCGCCGGCGCCATCCACACGCGCCGCCTCGATCAGTTCGTCCGGCAGGTCCGAGGCATATTGGCGCATCATGAACACGCCGAACGCGTTCATCATTCCGGGGATTATCAGACCGGCATAGCTGTTCTCCCAGCCGAACCACTTCACCTCGACGAACAGCGGCACGACGAGCACCTGGAACGGCACCATGATCGTGGACAGTACAGCCAGGAACAGCAGCGTTCGCCCCGGAAACCGGTATTTCGCGAACCCGAACCCCGCCAGTGCCCCGAAGAACACCGTGATGCCGACATGCGAGGCCGCATAAATCCACGAGTTCAGGAAATAGCGCCATAACGGTGCGATCTCTGCTGCCAGGCGGAACTGTGCGAACCCCTGGAAATCATGTGGAAGGAAATGCATTGGAATGGCGTGGACCTCCGGTTCGGCCTTGAACGCGGAGCTGACCATGAACCAGATGGGGAAGGCGAAGATCGCCGCCGCTGCGACGGCGACCAGGATGCGGATGGGGCGCTCAGTCACGGCGGTTGAATCGGAGCTGGATCATCGTCACGATGAGGATCATCACGAACATCACCATCGATACCGCCGCGGCGTCGCCCATCCGGAAGTACTGAAAGCCGTATTTCAGCACCAACAACCCCAGCACCAGCGTCGAATTCGCCGGGCCGCCGGGATCCGTCGGGATCACATACTGCAACGCAAATGTCTGGAAAGCGTTGATCGAGGACAGCGCGGCCACCAGCACGGCGGTCGCACGCAGATGCGGCAGCTCGATATACCAGAAGGAGCGCACCGGCCCCGCGCCATCCAGTGCTGCCGCCTCGCGCAGCTCTGCCGGAATGCCGGCGAGTCCGGCCAGCCAGATCACCATGAAGAACGGGATTGCGGCCCAATCGTGCACCGCGATCATCGATAGCGGCGCGAGCACCGCATCGGCCAGCCAACGGATCTCGGTCAGTCCCCACCGTCCGCCGATCAGCCAGGTCATGACTCCGTTCGGGTGCAGCAGCACCCGCCAGATCACCGCCACCACCACCACTGGCGGCAACACCGGCAGGAAGAACGTCGCCTTGATGATGTCACGGCCACGGAATGCCTGGTCGAACAGCAGCGCGGCCAGCAGCGACAGCGCCCAGACGGGCAGCGTCGCCCCCAGGACAAACATCAGTGTATTGTGGAGCGCGGTCAGGAACAGCCGGTCGGCGAACAGGTTGACGAAATTGTCGAACCCCACCCAGAGCGGTGGATTGAGCAGATCGTAATCCGTGAAGCTCAGGTAGAGGCCGAACAGCATCGGAAAGACGTTGAAAGCCGCGAAGAACCCCACCGCCGGCAGGACGAACACCAGCCCCCACCATTTGAAATGGAAGCGCAACCTCGCTATTTGGCCATCGCCGCGGCCCGCGCCCGTTCGCGGTTCAGCACGGCGTTCACCTCGTCGTTCATGACCGGCAGCATCGATTCGACCGACTCGCCTTGCAGCATCTTGTCGCGGCCGCGCAGGATCGCATCCAGCACCTGGTCGTAGCCCACCACGCGCGGCGAGAACTGCGCCTTGTTGAGTTCGGCAAGGAAGAACGGCGCGGCCGGGTTGGTCCTGTAGGCCTCGCTCTCCGTCACCTCCTTGCGCGGCACGAACAGCCCGGCGCCCGCGAACAGCTCCGCCGCGTGGTCGGTGTAGAACCGCACCAGCTTCCACGCCGCCTTCTGCGCCGCCGGCGAGGAGCGGGCATTCACCATCATGTAGAAGGCATAGATGTCCATGCCATTATCGGACACCGCGCCCTCGAAGCGCGGCGCCGGATGCACCGACCAGTCGATCTTCGCTGCTACCATCTGCGGAATCCCCCAGATGCCGAAGCTGCAGTCGGTGGCGAGACGGCCGCCGAGAAACTCCGTGCGGGCGTCGGTGTATTGCGGTCCACCGAGACGATACTTGTTCGCCCAATCCTGGAAGTAGTGGAACACCTTGCGTGCCGCCGGCGTATCGATGGTCGCCTTGTAGTTCTCCTCGTCGATCATGGTCGCACCGAGCTGGTGCAGCAACGTGTTCGGCATGAACCAGAACGTGGCGCGGTTTGGCCAGTTGAAGTCGAAGCCACGCCGCCGTGGTACGCCGTTCACATCGCGCTGGGTAAGTTTCTCCGCCACCGCGGGCAGCGCCTCCCACGTCTTCGGCCAGTCCTTGTCCGGATCGAGGCCCGCCTCGTGCCAGATCGCGTTGTTGGCGAAACAGGCCCAGTTGCTGACTTCGGTCGGGATGCCATACAGCCGGCCCTGGAAGCGGATACCATCGAACCCGCTGGTATATTGCGACGTGAGTGCTGCCTCATCCGCCAGCCCCATCGCGGCATAGTCGATGGGGGCGAGAATCCGCGCGTTGAAATACTGCGCTACCAGCATGGAATTCTGATTGAAGATGTCCGGCCCCGAGCCCGCGGCAAAGGCGGTCAGCAGCTTGGTGGGATATTCCGCGACAGGGATGATCTCGTGATCCACCTTGATGTCGGGATTGGCCTTCTCGAACTCTGCAACGATCCGCTTGTCGATCGGGATGCGCGGCGGGTGCTCGTGCATCCACATCCGCAGCGTGACCGGTTGCGCCGCCGCCACGCCCGCCCAGGCCAGACTCACGATTGCAGCCGCTAACCTGATCCAGACCGCCATGCCGTCCTCCCCCACCGTCCTTTGGCGGCGAGGTTATCACGGTCGCGCGCGTTGCGTCACCGTGGCGGGGCTACCATGATACACGGCTTGGCTATGCGATTGCTGAAGGACCAGGGAGATGGCCGAGAATGCTCAAAGCTATCTGAGACCTGGCGTCGCCGAACGCAGCTTCGGACGTATGCTCAGGTATCTCGTCTGGATTGGCCTGGTCCGCGGGCACTTCTACGTCCTCGAAGTCCGCGGTCGAAAGAGCGGCAGAACGATCTCGCTGCCGGTGGACCTGCTCGATCTCGATGGCCGGCGCTATCTGGTCTGCGCCCGCGGCGAATCGAACTGGGTCCGCAATGCCCGGGCAGCGGGCGAAGTCGCACTGGTCCGGGCGATGCGCCGTCACCATTACACGGTACGGGAACTACCTGCCAGCCTGCGGCCGCCACTGCTCAAAGCCTATCTCGACCGCTTCGCCACTGAGGTGCAGCGCTTCTTCCCGGTGCCAAAGGGCTCGACGGTCGAGTCACTCATCGATCTGGCGCCGCGTTATCCGGTGTTCGAACTGCAGCCAAAAGACAGTACCGGGGCAGCTTCGCGATGACGACGGGCGGATCTGCTTTCTGTTCTCACCGTGGGCATCTTGGTACACTCGCCGTCCCACCATACAAGTGAACTGCCATGTCACTCCCGGCCATCTCCCTCGTCGCTGTTCCCGGCCGCCGCCACCAGACCATCGAGCTCGCGCGCAACATCGAGCGGCGCGGCTTCTCCGGCATCTACACGCCCAGCATGTACGGCAACATGTCGCAATGCGAGGCGATGGCGTGGAACACCGAGCGCATCCCGTTCGGGACCGCCATCGCGCCGATCTATGCGCGCACCGTGCTAGACTTCGCCCAAAGTGCGGCGTTCATGCACGAAGTCTCCGGCGGGCGCTTCCGTCTCGGCATCGGCGTGGCGCACGCGCCTGGCCATCAGCGCATGGGCGTTACCGTCGGCAAGCCGCTCGGTGACACGCGCACCTTCGTTGAGCGGCTACGCGCCGTAGAAGGGCTGGGCGCGTTTCCGCCGATCATCATCGCCGCGCTACGGCAGAAGATGGTGGCACTGGCCGGGGAGATCTCGCAGGGCGTGGTGTTCGCCAACGCCGCCCGCTCGCACATGGCGGCCTCGCTCGCCGCGCTGCCGGCAGGGAAGCGCAATGATCCAGACTTCTTCATCGGCAACATGCTGCCGACCTGCATCAGCGACGATGTCGAGGCGGCGAAGGCAGTGTGCCGCAAGAATCTCATCAGCTACACATTCCTGCCGAACTACCGCAACTACTGGAAGGAGGCCGGCTACGTCGATGAAATGATCGCGATCGAGCACGCCATCGCCGAGGGCCGCCGCGACGATGTGCCGCGCTATCTGACCGATCGGTTGCTGGAGGATGTGTCGCTGTTCGGACCGGCGGCGCGCGTGCGCGAGGGAGTGGCGGCGTGGCACGCAGCCGGCGTGCACACGCCGGTGATCGTGCCATCGTCCACCTCGGGCGGTCAGCTCAAGGCGCTGGAGGAGATCTTCGCTACCTTCGCCTAACCGCCATTACGCCGCGCAGCGCGCCATCAATCCACGCAGATGGCGGAGCGTGTCGAACCGCCCGATTTCCCCGATCAGATCGCGCGTCTTCTCGCCGCCCAATACCGGTTCGGCCAGGGACGTGAACTTCTCCTCTAGCCGTCTTCCCTGTTCCGCGATGTCGGTGGCCGGAACACCGGAATCGTACGATGCCGTAAGGCGCCGTCCGTCGGCCAATTCCAGTTCCAGTTCGGCCAACGTGTTGGACCAGCCGGGGCGGAAGTCGAACTCCACCTTGTCGCGCAGTGCGATCAGCACCGGGTCCGATGCCGTCGCCTCCGAATAGCTGGAGAGCCCGCCGGTATCGACGCCGGCAAGTGCCATCGCGGTGGTAAGCCGCAGGCTGAACTTCGCCTCCAGACCGGTGCGCGGCACTGGAATGTTGCAGATGCGGTCGCACGATTCATCAAGTCTGAGGTGGATGCGCGCGATGCTATCGGGCGTCAGCCCGTGTTGCTCGCGCAGCTTGCGTGCTGCCTCGATCGGCGCGTGCGTCATGTAGCAGGCGGCGTGGTACTTGAAGAGGTTGTCGCGGATGTGAAAGCCGCCCGGCGGCTCGGCCAGCGCCTCGGCCGGATTGAAGTCGGGGCTATGGGTGCGGGCGAAGCCCTGTGGACATTCCAGCACGTCGACACGGCTGGTGAAGCCGCGCTGTGCCAGCCGCGCCGCGAGCAGCCCGTTATACGCCGCCTTGCCGGCGTGCAACGGCTTGCACATGGTACCGAACATCGACTTCAGCCCCGCCGCCTGGGTTCCCGCGATGCCGAGCGCAGTGGCGAACTGTTCTGCCCCCATCCCGATCAGATGCGCGCAGGCCGCCGCGGCGCCGAAGCTGCCGAGAGTGCCGGTGGCGTGGAAGCCAAGTGTGTTGTAGTGACCGGGCGCCAGCAGCAGCCCCAGCCGGCATTGCAATTCGTAGCCGGCGACGAACGCGGTCAGCACGTTGCGGCCTGGGCTGGCGCGCTCCTCCGCCAGCGCCAACAGCGCCGACAGCACCACCACCGAGGGATGTCCCGTCATCGCCAGGTTCACATCGTCGAAGTCAAGCGCGTGCGAGGCCGCGCCGTTCACCAGCGCCGCCGATACCACTGGCAGGCGCTCCGAATGGCCAATGACCGATGCCACGGGTGCACCGCCGTGCACCAGCATTTCCCGCAGTAGGAGGATGGTGAGTTCCTCCTTCGCTCCGGCCAGCGTGCAGGCGACGTAATCCAGCAGGCATTGCCGCGCGAGCTGGCGCACATCGTCCGGCAGATCGTCATAACTCAGCGTGCGCGCCTGTTCGGCGAGCGCACGGGTCAGGCCTTGTGCCGCGATATCGGTGATGACGTTCATGTCGTTTCCTCCTCAACGTCCCTGGAATTGCGGCTTGCGCTTTTCGTTGAATGCGCGGATGCCTTCGCGGCGATCTTCGGTCGGGACCATGCGGTTATACGCCTCGATCTCGAACATCATGCCGCTGGCGAGGTCCATGTTCAGCCCGTAGCTCACCGACTGCTTGATCTGCCGCGTCGAGATCGGCGCGTTGTTGGCGATAGTGGCGGCCGTCTCCAGCGCCTCGACCAGCAGCTTTTCCGCCCTGCAGATGCGGTTGACCATGCCCCACTCGAACCCCTGCTGCGCGGTGAACGGTTTGCCGGTGAGCAGGATCTCCTTCGCCCGCCGCGCTCCCACCGCGCGCGGCAGGGTCTGCGTGCCGCCGGCGCCGGGCATGATGCCGAGCGTTACCTCGGTCAGCGCGAAGCGTGCATGCTCGGCGGCGTAGATGAAGTCGCAGCACAGCGCGATCTCCATCCCGCCGGCATACGCAGCGCCGTTCACCGCGGCGATGATCGGCACCGGACAGTTGATGATCGCGCGAATGGCACGCTCGAAGATCAGGTGCTGGTCCTGCCACTGCCGATCCGTCATGCCTATGCGCTCCTTCAGGTCGCCGCCGGCGCAGAACGCGCGCGGGCCGGCGCCGGTGAGCACGATGCAGCGCTGCTCGTTGGGTGCACCACCGATGGCATGGAACAGGTCGAGCAGATCGAAGCCCATCTGCGTGTTCATCGCATTCGCGGCCTCGGGCCGGTTTAGCGTGACCTGCAGCGTGTGCGGCTGTGGCTGAGTCGTTTGCAGCGTCTGGTAGGCCTCGGCCATGGCGTGTGTCCGAAATGGTGAGCTCGGGCAGACATTGCGCGACACCAGGGACGTGCGCAACGCCAGACGCCAAGCGGCGCTGTCAAACCTTCTCTGCGGCGCTCAGCGGTCCTCCGCTGTCCTCCGCGTCAAATATTGATCTTCCGCCACAGCTACTGACAATCGAAATCTTGAGTGCACAAGGGGTCGCGGACCGAACGCGCTCAGTCCCGGTGCGCCAGGAAGGCTTGGCCGGCGGGTGTGATGCGCACCAAGGCGACCCCGCCTATTCTTGCGTGCTCGACGAAGCCGCGCTCGATTGCGTCCTCCCACACCTGCAGGCGGGGGCACGAGGTCCGCCAGGCCTCCATCACTTCGTCGTAAGGCCTCGCGTCGCGCGCCAGCCAAGAGAGCATGTCGCAAAGCAACGTATCGACCGTTTCCGACATTGGCATCCTCCGGGCATCGCGGCGCATGATTTGATCCTTCGACGACCGCAATGCAAGCCATCGGCTGGACCGCGCCAGCTTCCTGGCGCACAAGCAATCTCGATACGATTAAGAAATAGATATATTTGCCATCGCTGCGCGAAGGTCATCCATTCACCTGCCGGATCAGCTTCGTCTAGCGATCCAGCACCGGCAGTGTCGCGTCCGCCTTTGCCGCTGGCAGACCAACGCCGACGCGCGCCACGCCGAGATCGCGGTAGCGCTTCAGCAGATCAGTGTCTTCCTGCTCGCCGAACAGCGTCACCGGGCAGGATGCTTCATCGCGTCCCGCCTGCTTCAGCATCTCACGGAATTTCGGCACGAAGTCGAACACGTCGCCGTACTGGTCCGGCCGACCGGCGAGCGGGATCCAACCGTCGCCATAGCGCACTGCGCGCCGCGCCGCCTGCGGATAGGCACCGCCGACGATCACCGGCGGATACGGCTGCTGCACCGGCTTCGGCCACGCCATCATCTCGGGAAAATTCACCAGCTCGCCGTGATACTCGGTCTTGGTCTTGGTCCAGATCAGCTTCATCGCCTCGACACGCTCGCGCACCAGCTTGGCGCGCGTCGCGAACACTGTGCCGTGGTCCTCCATTTCCTCGGCGTTCCAGCCGATGCCGATGCCGAACAGGAAGCGCCCGCCGGAGATCTGGTCGATCGACGCCACCAGTTTCGCGGTCTGGATCGTGTCGCGCTGGTTCACCAGGCAGACCCCGGTGCCGAGCTTCAGCGTCTTGGTCGCCACCGCCGCCGCCGTCAGCGTTACGAACGGGTCCATCACAGCTCGCCGCCGCCACCCCAGGGCGAACGCCGCGAGGTGGGGATGTGCGAATGCTCCGCCGCCCACACGGATTCGAAGCCGCGCGCCTCGAGTGCCGTGGCCAGCTCGGCAGAACTCATCGAGTAGTCGGTGAAGAACATCGACGCGCCGAAATGCATGGTCGTTTCCTTAGCGTTTTGAAACCACGGATGGACACGGATTCACACGGATAAGACCTGTGGTAGCGCGGCCGAACCTGCCACACTGGTCACATCCGTGTTCATCCGTGTGTATCCGTGGTTGCAATTTCTTCACTCAGCCGTTGACCTGCTTGATCAGCCCCGCCCACTTGTCGAGGATCGGCAGCACGGTGTCCGCCTTCGCTGCCGGCAGGCTGACGCAGGCGCGCACGACGCCCAGATCGCGATAACGCTGCAGCGTGTCGGCGTCATCGGCGCAGCCGAACAGAGTGATCGGACACGACGCCTCGTCACGCCCCGCCTCCTTCAGCATCTCGCGGAACTTTGCCATCGAGGCGAAGATGTCGCCGCGGCCGGCCAACGGAATCCAGCCGTCGCCGTAGCGCACCGCGCGCCGTGCCGCCTGCGGGAAGGCGCCGCCGACGATCACCGGCGCATGCGGCTGCTGCACGCACTTCGGCCATGCCATCATCTCCGGGAAGTGGACGAACTCGCCGTGGTATTCGGCCTTCGGCTTGGTCCAGATCGCCTTCATCGCCTCGACACGCTCGCGCACCAGCTTGGCGCGGGTGGCGAACGCCGTGCCGTGGTCTTCCATCTCCTCGGCATTCCAGCCCACGCCGATGCCGAACAGGAACCGCCCGCCCGAGACCTGGTCGATCGAGGCCACCAGCTTGGCGGTCTGGATCGGGTCGCGCTGGTTCACCAGGCAGACGCCGGTACCGACCTTCAGCGACTTCGTCGCCATCGCCGCTGCGGCCAGCGTCACGAACGGGTCCATCGCGTCGTAGTACTGCTTCGGCAACTCGCCACCGCCGGGGAACGGCGTGCGCCGCGAGGTGGGGATGTGCGAATGCTCCGGCGCCCAGACCGATTCGAAGCCGCGCGCCTCGAGTGCCTGGGCGAGTTCCATGGAACTCATGGAGTAGTCGGTGAAGAACATCGATGCGCCGAAGTCCATGTCCGTGCTCCTTGTGCCGGTGATCCTTTGGTCTCTCGGGGAGCTTAGGGGATTGTTCGCGAGTCTGCGAGGCAGAGACTCGCCTGTCCGTATGACTCGGACGAACATTCAGGGTACCTTGCGCGATCGCACAACCGAGGAGACGTCCCATGCAACGTCGTGACATCAATGCGGCCGATGCAGCGGCGCCGGCCGGCCAATACACCCAGGCCGTCGAAGTGACCGGTGCCGCCCGCACTCTCTATCTCAGTGGGCAGGTCGGCGTCGCCGTCGATGGCAACATCCCCGAAGACGCCGAGGCACAATGCGCGCTGGCATGGCGGAATCTGCAGGCGCAATTGCGCGCCGCCGGGATGGAGATCGAGAATCTGGTGAAGATCACCACGATCGTGCGCAATCCTAGCGACATCGCCGCCGTACGTGCCGGACGCGCGGCGGTGCTGGGCACACATCGGCCGGCGAGCACGCTGATCGTCGGCGGCCTCAGCAATCCGGCCTGGAAGGTGGAGGTGGAAGGCATTGCCGTCGCCTGATCGCGCGGCGCATTGCGCCTAGGCGCGATACGCCAAGGTTGAACGGCGCACCGGTCTCAGCCTAACCTGTCATCCGAGCCGCGGAACGAATACGGCGGCCCAGGGAGATATTTGCGTTGGCGGCATCGTCGTTGGCGGCATTGGAGGCTGTCGCATCCGCGCCTCGCGACGAGCCGCGGCCCGTGGCAACGCCCGAACCCGCGGCCGACGATACGTTTCCGAAGCTGGTGCTGCGCCACGCAACCGTGCGCGGCGACCGGCCGTCGATGCGCGAGAAGGAATTCGGCATCTGGCAGACCCGGAGCTGGGCCGAAGCGGCCGCCGCCATGCGGTCCATTGCCTGTGGCTTCGCGGCGCTCGGCATGCAGCGCGGCGACAAGGTCGCCATCATCGGCGACAACCGGCCGCAGCTCTACTGGTCGATGCTGGCAGCCCAATGCCTCGGCGCGGTGCCGGTGCCGGTCTACCAGGACGCCGTCGCGGACGAGATGCTGTTCGTCCTCGATCACGCGGAGACACGCTTCGCCGTCGCCGAGAACCAGGAACAGGTCGATAAGCTTATCGGCATCAAGGATCGCCTGCCGCAGCTCGGATGCATCGTCTACAAGGACCCCCGTGGGCTGCGGCATTATCGGCAGGATTGTCTGCTATCGCTCGATGCGGTGCAGGAGCAGGGCGGCGCCTTCAATGCGGCGCATCCCGACTTCTTCCTGAACGAGGTCGCCAAAGGCAGCGGCAGCGATCTGTCCGTGATCACCTATACGTCCGGGACGACGGGGCGGCCGAAAGGCGTGATGCTGTCGTTCGACAATCTGATCTCAGCTGCCCGCCTGTCGGTCGCGTTCGATCGCCTGAATGCGAATGACCAGGTGTTGGCCTATTTGCCGATGGCCTGGGTTGGCGATCATCTGTTCTCTTATGCACAAGCCATCGTGGCCGGCTTCGCGGTCAATTGCCCGGAGAATGCCGAGACGGTGATGACCGACCTGAAGGAGATCGGGCCCAGCTACTTCTTCGCCCCGCCTCGCATCTTCGAGAACATCCTGACCCAGGTGATGATCCGCATGGAGGATGCGGGGCTGCTGAAGCGCCACATGTTCCGGTACTTCATGCGCCTGGCACGGCGCTGCGGAGTCAGCATACTCGAGGGCAAGCCTGTGTCGCTTACGGATCGAGCGCTGCATTCGCTGGGCAACCTGTTGGTCTACGGGCCGCTATGCAACGCGCTGGGATTCAGCCGGGTCCGCGTCGCCTATACGGCCGGTGAGGCGATCGGGCCTGACATCTTCATCTTCTTTCGCTCGCTCGGCATCAATCTCAAGCAGCTCTACGGTCAGACGGAATCGAGCGCGTATTGCTGCCTGCAGGCGGATGATGATGTGAAGTCGGATACTGCCGGCCCACCCGCGCCCGGCGTCGAGCTGAAGATCGCTGCGGACGGCGAGATCATGTATCGCAGCCCCAGCGTTTTCGTCGGTTATTACAAGAATCCCGACGCGACGGCGACGACCCTGACGCCGGACGGCTGGGTGCATACTGGCGATGCGGGCGTGTTCACTGAAAGCGGCCATCTGCGTGTTGTCGATCGGGCCAAGGATGTCGGACGCCTAAACGACAGCACGCTGTTCGCGCCGAAATACCTGGAGAACAAGCTCAAGTTCTTTCCCTATATCAAGGAGGCCGTCGCGTTCGGCGATCAGCGCGACTTCGCCACGTGTTTCATCAACATCGATCTCGATGCGGTCGGCAACTGGGCGGAGCGACGCGGCATCGCCTATACCAGCTACACCGACCTGGCTGGTCGCGACGAGGTCTACGAGCTGATTGCCGGCAACATCGCCACGGTGAACCGCGACCTGGCGGAAGACGCGGCGCTGGCCGGTTCGCGGATCAGGCGGTTCCTGATCCTGCACAAGGAGTTGGATGCCGACGATGGCGAGCTGACCCGTACCCGCAAGGTGCGCCGTGGCACCATCGCCGAACGCTATGGCGACTTGATCGCGGCCTTGTACTCCGACCGAGCATCGGTTCCGGTGGAGGCGAGGGTGGCGTTCGAGGATGGCCGCACCTCCGTCATCCGTGCCGAACTGAAGATCCGTGCGGCCGCCGGATGAGGGATACGGTCAGTCCCACCACGCCGCCGCTGCGGCCGATCGGCGAGGTACTGCTGAAGGTGGAGGATATCCGCCTGTCGTTCGGCGGCATTCGTGCGCTCGATGGCGTCAGTTTCGAAATCCGCCAGGGCGAGATCCTCGCCATCATCGGCCCGAACGGCGCCGGCAAGAGTTCCTTGCTGAATGTCGTCAACGGCTTCTACCGGCCGCGGGAAGGCACCATTACCTACAAGGGCAAGCCACATCGCGGCATGCGGACACACGAGGCTGCCGCATCCGGCATCGCCCGCACCTTCCAGAATATCGCGTTGTTCAAGAGCATGAGCACGCTCGACAACATCATGACCGGCCGGCTGACGAAGATGCGCACCGGTCTGCTTGCCCAGGCGCTTTATCTGGGGCCGGCGCAGGCCCAGGAGATCGAACATCGCCGGGTGGTGGAGAAGGTCATCGACTTCCTGGAGATCGAGGCGATCCGCAAGGTCCCGGTCGGCAAGCTGCCGTACGGCCTGCAAAAGCGGGTCGAGCTGGCGCGCGCACTGGCCGCGGAACCGGACCTGCTGCTGCTCGATGAACCGATGGCGGGCATGAACATCGAGGAGAAGCAGGACATGTGCCGCTTCATCCTCGACGTGAACGATGAGTTCGGCACCACGATCGCCTTGATCGAGCATGACATGAGTGTGGTGATGGACATATCCGACCGTGTCGTGGTGTTGGATTACGGGCGCAAGATCGCCGACGGAACACCGGACGAGGTGCGGCGGGATCCAGCGGTGATCGAGGCCTATCTCGGCGTGGCGCACTGATGTCATTGCGAGGAGCACAGCGACGAAGCAATCCGGGGCGAGTGAGGCACCGTACCGGCCTGGCTCGAGATTGCTTCGTCGGCTTAGCCTCCTCGCAATGACACCGGTGTCCTTCATCATTGAGGTCACCGTGGGCGGGCTGCTCACTGGCGTGATGTATTCGCTGGTCGCGCTGGGGTTCGTGCTGATCTACAAGGCGTCCGGCGTGTTCAACTACGCGCAGGGTTCGATGGTGCTGTTCGCGGCACTGAGTTTCGTCGGCCAGCTCGAGCTTGGCATGCCGATCTGGCTTGCCGTGCTGGTCACCGTCGCGATCATGGTGGCCCTGGCCTATGTGGTGGAGCGCCTGGTGCTGCGTCCGCTGGTCAATCAAGAACAGATCACGCTGTTCATGGCCACCATCGGCATATCGTTCTTTCTCGACGGCTTTGGGCAGGAGATCTGGGGCAGCGATGTCCACACCTTGAACATCGGCATCCCACAGAACCCGATCTTCCTCGGCGACGTGCTGATCAACCAGTTCGATCTGATCGCCGCCGTCGTTGCGGGATCTCTGGTCGCGGCACTGGCGCTGTTCTTCCAGTACACCCGGGTCGGCCGCGCACTTCGAGCGGTGGCAGACGATCACCAGGCGGCGATGTCGGTCGGGATTCCGCTCAAGTCGATCTGGGTGGTGGTGTGGTCGGCGGCCGGCATCGTGGCCCTGGTTGCTGGCATCATGTGGGGCTCGAAGCTCGGCGTCCAGTTCTCGGTTGCACTGGTCGCGCTCAAGGCGCTGCCGGTGCTCATCCTGGGCGGCTTCACCTCGATCCCCGGCGCCATCATCGGCGGCCTGATCATCGGCGCCGGCGAGAAGCTGTCGGAGGTGTTTCTCGGGCCGATGCTGGGCGGCGGCATCGAGACCTGGTTCGCCTACATGCTGGCGATGCTGGTCCTGCTGATCCGTCCACAAGGCCTGTTCGGCGAGCGGATCATCGAGCGGGTCTGAACCATGCTGTATCGCGAGGTCGGACAGTTCAAGACCAGCTACGCTGCGGATCAGGCGATCTTCCCGATTATGCAGGATCGCATCGGGCTCATCATCGTACTGTTGATCGCCTTCGTGGCGGTCCCGCTGGTCGGCAACGACTACTGGCTGCGCACTCTGCTCACGCCGTTCCTGATCTTCGCGCTCGCGGCGATCGGGCTGAACCTGCTCACCGGCTATGCCGGGCAGGTCTCACTCGGCACCGGCGGCTTCATGGGCGTCGGCGCCTACGCCGCCTACAACATCGCGATCTGGTTGCCCTGGCTCAACATCTTCGTGGTGTTCGCGCTGGCTGGCCTGGTCGCGGCCGGGGTGGGAATCCTGTTCGGCCTGCCGTCGCTTCGCATCAAGGGCTTCTACCTGGCGGTCGCCACACTCGCGGCGCAGTTCTTTCTCGGCTGGGCGTTCATCCGGGTGCCGTGGGTCACCCACTACAGCGCATCCGGCTCCATAACGCTGCCCGCCATCGCGATCTTCGGTGTCGCGATCAACAGCTCGGTCAGCCGCTACCTTTTCACCCTGTGCATCGTCTCTGTGCTGGCGCTGGTCGCCAAGAACCTGGTGCGCTCCAATGCCGGCCGCGCCTGGATGGCGATCCGCGACATGGACATCGCTGCCGAGATCATCGGCATCCGGCCGCTGCGCACCAAGCTGCTCGCCTTTGCCGTCAGCTCGTTCTATTGTGGCATCGCCGGCGCGCTGCTGGCCTTCGTGTTCCTGGAATCCGTCGAGCCCGCCGCGTTCGATCTCGATCGCTCGTTCCAGATCCTGTTCATGATCATCATCGGTGGCCTGGGCAGCATCCTCGGCTCTTTTCTCGGCGCCGCCTTCATCACGCTGCTGCCGATCTTCCTCAACCGGGTTCCGACCACACTCGGCCTGCCGCTCGGTACCGCGACGATTTCGCATCTCGAGTTCATGACCTTCGGCGCGCTGATCGTGTTCTTCCTGGTGGTCGAGCCGCACGGGCTGGCGCGCCTCTGGCAGATCGGCAAGGAGAAGTTGCGCCTATGGCCTTTCCCTCATTGAACGTGCTAGCGTAACAACAAGCGACAAAGGGAGGTAACGATGTTTGGTCACCGGCTGGTCACGTCAGTGCTCAGTGCCGCGATCGCGACCTTCGCCCTGGCAGGCATTGACGCCACGGCGCAGGCCCAGAACGAGCAGTTTATTCCGTCATTGGTCTACCGGACCGGGCCATACGCACCGAACGGCATTCCGTTCGCCAACGGCTACGCCGACTATCTGGCGCTGGTGAACGAGCGCGACGGCGGCATCAACGGCGTCAAGATCATCACCGAGGAGTGCGAAACCGGCTACGCCACCGACCGCGGTGTCGAATGCTACGAGCGCCTGAAGAACAAGGGCCCGACCGGTGCCGCGGCATTCAGCCCGCTCTCCACCGGCATCACCTATGCGCTGATCGAGCGTGCGCCGGTCGACAAGATCCCGATCGTGTCGATGGGCTATGGCCGCGCCGACTCCGCAGACGGCGCCGTATTTACCTGGGTGTTTCCGCTACTTGGCACCTATTGGACCCAGGCGGATACGCTGGTGCACTACGTCGCCATGCAGGAAGGCGGCTATGACAAGCTGAAGGGCAAGAAGATCGCCTTCATCTATCATGACTCGCCATACGGCAAGGAACCGATCCCGGTGTTCCAGGCGCTGTCGAAGATCCACGGGTTCGAACTCGAGATGTATCCGGTCGCTGCCCCGGGCCTGGAGCAGAAATCCACCTGGCTGCAGCTCGCACGCCAGTTCCGTCCGGATTGGACGTTCATGTGGGGCTGGGGGGTGATGAACTCCACAGCGATCAAGGAGGCAGCAGCCATCGGCTACCCGCGCGATCACTTCATCGGCGTGTGGTGGTCCGGTGCGGAACCTGATGTCATCCCGGCGGGTGACGGTGCGATCGGCTACAAGTCCGGTGCGATGCACGCTGCCGGGCCCGTGGCGGCGGTCCACCAGGACATCTTCAAATACCTGTACGACAAGGGCAAAGGCGCGGCGAAGCGCGAAGAGGTCGGCCAGGTTCTCTACAACCGCGGCATGATCAACGCGGCGCTCGTGGTCGAGGCCATCCGTACCGCGCAGGGCAAGTTCGGCAACAAGCCGCTGACGGGTGAGCAGGTCCGCTGGGGATTGGAGAACCTCAATCTCGATGACAAGCGCATCAAGGAGATCAGCTTCGACGGGCTGATCGCACCGCTCAAGCTCTCCTGTGCCAACCACGAGGGTGAGCCGAAGGTGCGCATCCAGCAGTGGGACGGCAAGAAGTGGACCTTCGTCTCCGACTGGCTGACACCCGATGAGAAGCTGCTGCGGCCGATGGTCGAGGAATCGGCAAACAAGTACGCCAAGGACAAGAACATCACCCCGCGCGACTGTGCCAAGGAAAGTTGACGACGATGTACTGAGATCGCCGCGATGACTGCACCGTTGCTCGCGGTGAACAACATCGAGGTGATTTACGATCACGTCATCCTGGTGTTGCGCGGCGTGTCGCTTGCGGTTCCCGAGGGGGGCATCGTTGCCCTTCTCGGCGCCAACGGCGCCGGCAAGACCACGACACTCAAGGCCATCTCCAACCTGCTGCGGGCCGAACGCGGCGACGTCACCAAAGGCAACATCGAATTCGGCGGCGAACCCATCGACCGGCTTTCGCCACCGGATGTGGTCCGGCGCGGCCTCATCCAGGTGATGGAGGGCAGGCATTGCTTCGGCCATCTCACCGTCGAGGAAAATTTGCTGACCGGCGCCTTCACGCGCGGCCACGACCGTAGCGGCATCGCGCAGGATCTCGACAAGGTCTATGCGTATTTCCCACGGCTGTGGGAGCGCCGCAAGAGCCTGGCCGGCTACACCTCGGGCGGCGAACAGCAGATGACGGTGATCGGCCGGGCGATGATGGCGCGACCGCGCATGATCCTGCTGGACGAACCGTCGATGGGCCTCGCACCGCTGCTCGTCGAGGAGATCTTCGAAATCGTCCATCGGCTGAACCAGGAGACAAATGTCAGCTTCCTGGTGGCGGAGCAGAACAGCAACATGGCGCTGCGCTATGCGGGATACGGCTATGTGCTCGAGAATGGCCGCATCGTGCTGGACGGCAAGGCCAAGGAGCTGCGCGAGAATGAGGACGTGAAGGAATTCTATCTCGGGCTCGGCAGCGGTGGCCGCAGGAGCTATCGCGACGTCAAACACTATCGCCGCCGCAAGCGCTGGCTCGCCTGATTCGTCAAGCCTGCAAGGGAGGTGACGCCGTGAGCGACAATCGTGAATACTACGACGAGCTCGAAGTGCGCACACCGTCGGCGCGGCAAGCCGCCGAAGCACGCAATCTGGCGGCACAGATCGCGCACGCCAAGGCGAATGCCCCCTATTACCGCGACCTTTTGGCCAACGTCGATCCCGCAGCCATCACCACGCGTGAGGCTCTGGCGCAACTGCCGGTGACCCGCAAGTCCGACCTCAAGGATATCCAGACGCGGCATCCGCCGTTCGGTGGCCTGAACGGCTGTGACGTTGGCAAATTCGCGCACATCTATCAGTCACCCGGCCCGATCTACGAACCCGATGGCGACCGCGCGGATCATTGGCGCTTTGCGCGTTCCTTATGGGCGGCCGGCGTGCGTCCCGGCATGGTGGTGCACAACACATTCTCCTACCACTTGACCCCGGCGGGCATGATCATCGAGTCAGGTGCTCGCGCCATCGGTTGCCCAGTGATTCCTGGCGGCGTCGGCAATACCGAATTGCAAGTGCAGGCGATCGCCGATCTGCGCCCCGCCGCGTATTGCGGCACACCATCGTTCCTGCGGATCCTGCTGGAGAAGGGTCGCGAGTCAGGCGCCGACATGTCGTCGTTGAAAGTCGCAGTCGCCGGCGGCGAGGCCCTGCCGCCATCGCTGCGCAAGGAGATCAACGATCTCGGCGTCTTCGTGCTGCAGAACTACGGCACCGCCGATCTCGGTCTGGTCGCGTATGAAAGCCGGGTCATGGAAGGCATGATCGTGGACGAGGGGGTGGTGCTGGAGATCGTGCGGCCCGGAACCGGCGCGCCGGTGGCTGATGGCGAGGTGGGCGAGGTTGTCGTCACCACCTTCAATCAAGTCTATCCGCTGATCCGTTTTGCCACCGGTGATCTTTCCGCCGTGATGGCCGGGCCGAGCCCATGCGGCCGCACCAACATGCGCATCAAGGGTTGGATGGGCCGCGCCGATCAGACCACCAAAGTGAAGGGGATGTTCGTGCATCCAAGCCAGGTCGCGCAGGTGGTGGCACGCCATCCAGAGATCCTGAAGGCGCGCCTCGAAGTGGAAAGTCGCGACAACGTCGACGAGATGACGCTGCGCTGCGAGGTCAGGGTTGGCAATGCGACGCTCGCCACCGATATCGCCGCGACGGTGCAGGCGGTCTGCAAGGTGCGTGGCCGGGTTGCTCTTGCCCGCTCGGGCGAACTGCCCAACGACGGCAAGGTGATCGCCGATCTGCGCAGCTACAAGTAGTTCACCCCGCGCGGTAACGGTCGATGCCGTCCGTGCCGGTTTCCGCCACGAGCTGGCCGAGGCCGAGCATGTGGTTCACATGTGCCAGGACCTCACCGAAGGCGAAACCGGTCTGGTGTTCATCGAGCACACGATGAAATACATGCGATACTAATTCAGCAACTGAAAGCGGCCTCGGTTGGCATGCGTCGGCGATCGCACCGCAGCGCTGCCTGTGATGTTCGATCAGCTCGGCGATGCGTTCATGCAAGCCGTAGAACGGCAGTCCGTGACCCGGCAGCACCAGCACGTCCGGTGCAACCGCGTCGCGCAGACCCGACAACGAGCGCAGGTAGATGCCGAGTGCGTCCAGGTCCGGCTCCATGGCATGCACGCTGACATTGGGCGATATGCGGGCGATCACCTGGTCGGCGGCAAAGAACAGCCGCTCTTCAGGCCGGTACAGCATGGCCTGCTCCAGCGCATGACCACCACCTGTGATCACCCGGAAAACGCGCGCGCCAATCCGCAGCGAATCGCCGTGCTGGATGCGATGATAGGTCGTGGGCACGCCTGTCGTCTGGCGCAGGTACTCATGCCCGCGGCCCAGCACCGCTTCGGTGACCTCCGGGGAAAGCCCGTGGCGACGATAGAACGGCCGGTGCATATCGGCGCCCAGATCGCCTGGGGCATATTGCAGTGCGAGGCTATATAAATATTCAGGACGGGGCATCGACAGCGGCAGTCCGAAACGATCGGCGAGCCAACCCGCGAGGCCGACGTGGTCGGGATGGAAGTGCGTCACGATCATCGCGGTCAGGCGCTGCCCGGCCAATGGCCCGTTTAATATCGCCTCCCAGGCGGCGCGACAGACATCAGTGCCCAGGCCGGTGTCGAGCACGGTCCAGCCGCCTTCGTCCCTGATCAGGTAGATGTTCACGTGATCCAGCCGGTACGGCAGCGGCAGGCGGAACCACCGCACACCTGGCGCGATCTCGACGAGCCCGCCTGGGTCCGGCGGCTGCGCGAGTGGGAATGCCAAGGTCGGGGCGGCTGAGTTCTGCTGCATCGTTGTAGTTTAGCCCGCGGTCCCCGTGCTGGCGAGGCGGAGAGAAATGTGCCTAGAGCATCTTCGGCATGACTGGAATCGCCCCTCGATACCGTCATTGCGAGGAGCGCAGCGACGAAGCAATCCAGCGCTGGATTGCTTCGTCGCTGCGCTCCTCGCAATGACACGTTGCATTTCCAGTCAACCTGAAACCGCTCTAGTGTGCAGACAGGTTCGCATTGCACTCACGCAAACTCTCCCGGCAATGACGAGGGGGGTATGAAGCTGGCCTTATTCATCAGGTTCCTCCGGGGGAGCATCCGCATCCGACAGTGTTCCCGCACGCGGGCCGGCATTTTCCTTCTCTTGGCCGGATTTTACCCTTGCCTATGGATCGGAAATCAGCAGGCGACGGCACAGACAATGACAGGTTCGCCCTCTGCCTCTTCCGCATGCACTCAGGGATCTACCTCCGAGACGCCGGCAAATTGCCTGGCTCGCGAGTCGCGCTTGTATGGAGACGTCGAATACCTGCTCTGGTGGGTCAAGGGCGCTCCGCTCTCCGCCCCCCTAGTCCGAGCTTCCCTCGACCTTTGCGATGAAGTTGTTGAAAAGACTCGCAATGTTGGCTGAAGCCCTCCAAATCGTAGCCATGTAATCTCATATTTGATACTTGTACGGCGCGTCCGGATATGCTCATGCTTCATCATGTATATCGAAGCTGTTCCGAATCGGAACTCACCCCCCGCGATCCTCCTGCGCGAGAGCTACCGCGAAGGCGGCAAGGTTCGTAAGCGCACACTGTGCAATCTTTCCGACTGGCCCACGGCCTACATCGAAGGCCTGCGCGGCGTGCTCAAAGGCGGCACCGTCATCCCCGCCGAGCGTGACGCCTTCACCGTCATCCGCAGCCTGCCACACGGCCACGTCGCCGCCGCGCTGGGCACCGCCCGCAAGATCGGCCTCGACCGTATCCTCGGCCCCGACAGCGGTCGTTGCCGCGATCTCATCCTTGCCCTCCTCGTCGGTCGGATCGTCGACCCTGCATCCAAACTCGCCGCCGCACGTGCGCTGTCTCCGGCTACCGCCGCGTCGAGCCTCGGCGAATTGCTCGGTCTCGGCGAGGTCGATGAGGACGAACTCTACCATGCACTGGACTGGCTGCTGGCGCGCCAGCCCGCGATCGAGGCCACGCTGGCCAGACGCCATCTCACCAACGGCACGCTCGTGCTGTACGATGTATCATCGAGCTACATGGAAGGCCGCTGCTGCCCGCTCGCCAAACGTGGCTACAGCCGCGACGGCCGAAAAGGTACGCTGCAGATTGTCTACGGCCTGCTCTGCGCCGCGGATGGCTGCCCCATTGCCATCGAGGTGTTCGAGGGCAACACCGCCGATCCGATGACGCTGGCGACACAGATCGACAAGCTCAAGCAGCGCTTCAACCTCGACCACGTCGTTCTGGTCGGCGACCGCGGCATGGTCACCCAGGCGCGCATCACCGAGGACATCAAGTCGGCAGGCCTCGACTGGATCTCCTCGCTGCGCGCGCCCGCGATCAGGGAACTGGTGGAAGGCGGCGCGTTGCAGCTCTCGCTGTTCGATCAGCGCGATATGGCCTCCATTACAGCGCCCGACTTCCCCGGCGAGCGCCTGGTGGTCTGCCGCAACCCCGATCTCGCCGCCGAGCGCACCCGCAAGCGCGAAGACCTGCTCGCCGCCACCGAGCGTGATCTT
>Ga0209040_10000057_pt1 | contig 63688 bp, 56 predicted proteins | sample BogFormECP12_OM3_FD_188240 | JGI IMG/M metagenome (GOLD analysis project Ga0209040, IMG submission 188240) | Bog forest soil microbial communities from Calvert Island, British Columbia, Canada - ECP12_OM3 (SPAdes) (version 2) | ecosystem: Environmental > Aquatic > Freshwater > Wetlands > Bog ... | reverse complement strand
TTCGGATAGCGCGCGCGGCGCATCTGCGTCCACCAGCTTCTGACGGCGTTGACCGCGAAAGCTCCGGTGTCGTGATCGACGCCGGCGCTGACCCGTCCGGCGGCGTCGTCGGCGATGTCATAGACGCCGTAAGGAACCGCCCGCCCGTCGGGAATGACAAAGTCGTGCACGCGCACATCTTCGGGAGAATCTTTCTCGCGCCATTCCCGTCCCGCGTTCTTGAAGTCACCGACAAGCTCCTTCTTCTTGGTGTCGACGGAGATCGCCGGTTCGCTCAAAGCCAGCGCTTCCTTGACGCGACCGCTGATGTAGCGAAACTGCGCGCCCCGTCCCGCCGCTTGCGCCTCGGCCGCCGCAAACCGACGCAAGGCGCGCTCGTCCAACACAGGAGCGAGCGCCTCGAAGCGCAGGCGAATGGCCGATTCGGCAATCACGCCAAAAGGCTATACGATCCGACTCCCAAAAGGAATCACCGCCCCGATCAGCGAAATCACCGCCGATTCACTTATTCTCAGACGAACCCTTTGGCGTCCAGGTCAATCGCCTCCGGCGATGATGAAGAGCCGCGGGTAGGCGAACAGCACCTTCCCGTCCGGCTGTGGGGGATAGGCGTCGCGTAAGCCTTCGCGGTAGCGGCCGATGAACGCGCAGCGTTCGTCGTCGTCGAGAAGCTCGAGGAACGGGCGCAAGGTCGATCCGGCGAACCAGTCGGCGATGGCGTCGGCCCCATCGACGATGTGGACGTAGGTCGTCATCCACGTCTCGATCCTCGCGGCTAGCGGACGCAGCCAGTCGTAGTAGTCTTCGAACGCGGCGATCAGCGGCTGAGTCTTGGCGAGCGGCACGAGACGCGACGACCAGGGTCCCTCCGCCGCCACCATGCGCATGAGCGCGTGCGAAGATTCGCGCGCGTTCGACGGCATCTGAACGGCAAGCGCGCCGCGGGGGGCGAGCATCCTCATGAGGCGCGGGAAAAGCTCGTCATGATCCGGCAGGAAGTGCAGCGCCGAATTGGCGAAGATAAGGTCAGGAGGACCCTCCGGCGCCCAGTCGGCGATGTCCTTGCGGAAGAAGCGCGCGTTCGGAGTGCGTTCCCTCGCACAGTCGAGCATCGCCTCGGACATGTCGATGCCCGTGAGATCGGCGTCGGGAAAGCGCCACGACAGCAGTTCCGTCGTGTTCCCCGGGCCGCAGCCGAGGTCGTACACGGTCCTCGCCGAAGCCAGCGGGACGCGCGCCAAAAGATCGCGCGCGGCAAGCGTGCGCTGGCCCTCGAATTTCATGTAGAGGGCCGGATCCCAGTCGGCCGCAGGACGGTTAATGATCGCGGGCGTGTTCATCAGCGCGCCCCCGAGGCTATTTTAGTCCACTTGTTCAGTCAACAATTATCCCCTTCTTCGCGCTCTCCCTAGCGTAAGGGATGTGATGCGCGTCACAGCGCGGTCGAACCGCAAGCGTTAAAGAGGCGCACCGAAAGCGGAGCGCAGCCGCGGTTAGCGCGGAGAAAGGGGCGGTAAACCGCTATGGAGACCGTTATGAGCGGGTTTGAGAAGCACGCGGCGTTTTACCGCGCGTATCTCACCGAGGAACGCAGCCTGGTCCCTCTGACCGTTGTGCTGGCGACGATCGTGGCTTTGTGGTTGCTGGTCTATCTGGTCGCGTCCGTCGGCCGCGATTCGCAGCACACGGCTCGGCCCGTCGCCAAGGCTGCGGCCGTGGTCGAGACAACAAAGAGGTGACGACCGGGTTCGCCGCCAGCGCGGAGAGATCAGGCGCGGATTTGGTCTGCTCGGCAAGGGGGCGACTCAGAGGGCGCCTTGGTTCCGACCCACCGCCCCTTAGCTTGTCCGCCGCCATGGTGCGATACGAGAGGCATTGACCGCCATCAGCGCCTCGCAGGCGAGACAGCGCCCGCGTGCAAAAAGATGTGCGTCTTGGGTGAGCGCGACCTGATTTTTCATAAACACATGCGTGCCTTACGCCATGCGGCCCATAAAGGAGGCGCTCTGCATCCAGGAGGACCGTCGGGCCGGACGCGGGAGGGGCTGGGATCAGAAGTTCATCGGCACGAAGAAACAGTAAACGCTCGACTGACTTCCGCCGCCACTGTCCCTGTAGAAGATCCAGTAGTCGCCGTCCTGGCTTGGCAGGGCGAGTCGGGCGGGAATGCGTCGGCGATAGCCGTCGACGACATAGTAGTCGTCGGAAATCCGATGGACCTGCTCGGGCCGGAGATGGTGGACGTCGTCCGGGCCGCAGCAGGCTGCCTTGACCCAGGCCGGGACGAATTTACCGTTTGCCCATTCGTCGTGCGCTTCGGCGCAGCCGCAGCCTAACAACAATAGCAGAGCGGCCAGTCTGACGGTCATTCCAGCATCCTCCGAATGTCATTTCGCCTCCATCCTTGCGGCCGCGAGAAGGCGAGGCGGAAGGAAAGGTGTCCGCCGCCGAAACCAGCATGAGGCCGGAGGGTTCCTGCGATGACTGTCAATGCGATCGGCGGGAAGCAATGGGGGCGTCCCCGCTTCTAGCCCTCCGGCATGGACACCCGCAACGGAATTGGCGAGGCTGGGCCAGATTGCTGTGCGAGGGTCAGGGGACGGCGATGGAGAGGACCGAGATCGACGCGGTGCGGGCGCTGCTGGCGGCCAAGCCGAGGCCGGTCGGCTGGGCCGAGCGGCGGGCGCGCCTCGACGAGGTCGGCGCCGTCTGGCCGGTCGAGGGGGATGTGACGCTAGAGAAGGTCGACATCGACGGCGCGCCCGGCGAATGGTCGTTGGTTCCCGGTAGCAAGGCGGACTGCGTGCTCCTGTTCTTCCACGGCGGCGGCTACTGCTCGGGGTCGATCGTAAGCCACCGCCGGCTCGTGACCGAGGCCGGTCGCTACGCCGGCATGCGCGCCCTCGCCGTCGGCTACCGCCTCGCGCCCGAGCATCTGTTTCCGGCTGCGCTCGAGGACGCGCTTAAGGCGTGGCGCTGGCTCAGAGGGCAGGGCATCGACGCCGGCGACATTGTCGTCGGCGGCGACAGCGCCGGCGGTGGGCTGACGCTGGCGCTCTCCGGCGAACTGAAGCGATCCGGCGAAGCCGGCCCGGCCTGCCTCTGGCTCGTCTCGCCATGGGCCGACCTCACGATGTCCGGCGCCACTCTTAGGACCAAGGCCGAGGTCGATCCGCTGATCCACAACGAATATCTGGAGGAGCTGGCGAGCGCCTACCTGCCCCCCGGCATGGATCGCAAGGATCCGCGCGTCTCTCCCCTCTTCGCGGACCTATCAGGCCTGCCGCCAACCTTGATCCAGGCCGGATCGGCCGAGACGCTGCTCAGCGACGCGGCGCGGCTCGCGGAAAGGGCGGGCGCCGCCGACGCCTATGTGACGCTCGAGGTTTGGCCGCACATGATCCATGCGTGGATGCTGTGGAACGCGCGGCTCGAGCCGGGGCGCCGGGCGCTCATGCAGGCCGGGGAATTCATGCGGAGGTTTGTGTGAAACGAGCCCCCCGCGCAAAACTGCACGCGCGCTCGATATATCAAACCTTTACGACCTCCTTTGCGCACTCTTGCAACTGCCCCGCCCCTGGCTCGAGCGCCTCCTACGCCATGCGAAAGCGCTGACCTGACCCCGGGCGCCGGAGGCGACGCTTCCATTTTCGGTCGCGAATCGAGCGTTTTCAGTGGTTTGCGGCGCCATTTCGCGCCGACCGTAACTCCCAAGGTGATCCCGGCAACCACCGGCGCCAACCCCACCGCCTCATGCCTATAGGAGCGATGCGAGAGCCATCGCGTCTCGAAGGATGGTCCATATCCCAGCCGTTGGCGCCTTCGGGAGCGTCCTTCGAGACGCCACGCTTCGCGCGGCTCCTCAGGACGAGGCCAGCTTGGGAGTTACTTCCGACCTTGCGAGCCGCGCCCGTTACGCGTAGCGGCTCGGCAAGTTTCAACGCCCTGATAGCGAGGACAGTCCCATCAGCTCTCGCAGGGTGGGAGCAATGGTCTTTGGGGAAGCTCAACCGTGGCCGCCCCTACGCATTCTGAAAAATAGCATCATATGTCGTAATTCTGAAAAACACAAGAACAATCTTCGCTCATCCTATTGAGGAACCCCTCGCTGGCGGCCCGAGGGGATAGCAGCGTCCTTGGCGGCGCGCCGCCGGGGCCAGCAGCCTTCCATCTCGGTTTCGAGGGAGAAACTTAAAAAAGTGCGGATGGCGACGATGCCGCCGAGCAGGCTCGCGCTCTCGACGGTCAGGGGCGCGGTGATGGTCGCGATGATGTCGGTGCCGACGAGGAGCTCCCGCTTCGTTCATGGGGTCGGCTGGCTCCGGAAATCATTACAGATGCGGATAGGCTGAGCCCTTTATTGGTAGCTACTCCAGCCGCACCACCACCGAGTCGGAGGCGCCCTTGCCGTCGACCACTGACAGGCGGGCAAACCCCGCGCCGTTCGGCCTCCAGGCCGACTGGCGCCGCTGATCGGCGCGGCCGAGCGGCTCGCCGTTGACGAACCAGGCGAAGGGCGGGACGCCGCCGAGCGCTTTCAGCGCCAGCGGAGCGTCGCGCCGGCCTGCTGTGAAGCCGAGGTCGATCAGCGCGCCGTCGGGCGGGAAAGCGATCTTAAGCGCCGCCGTTTCGGTCGCGGCCATCGTCTTCGGCGCGTCCTTGCGCAGGTGGCGCAGCGGCGGCGGCAGGTCCGCCGTCACGCTGGCTGTAAGCGCGCCCCTCGGCGGCCGGATCGGCTCGACGTCCCGCCCGAGGCGCTCGAACGCGTCGAACAGGATTGGCGCCGCGGCCTCTCGCCCAATGAGGCCGGGCGTCGGGCCATTGTCAGGGCGACCGACCCACACGGCGACGGTCGTTTTGCGGTCGAAGCCGACCGCCAGCGCGTCGCGGAAGCCATAGGAGGTGCCGGTCTTGAAGGCGATGCGGCCTCTTAGCGCGTTGGCCGGCGGCGGAGCGCCACGCAGGATGTCGGCGACATACCAGGCCGCGACCGGATCGGTGACGCGCTTCGCCTCCATGATCGGCGGCGCGCCGAGCCGCTCGACAAGCGCCGGCGCTTCGCCGCTGCGCGCGAAGCCTGCGTAGAGGCGGGCGATATCGGTGAGCGTGACGCCGAGGCCGCCGAGGCCGATGGCGAGCCCGATCGGCGCATCTTTCGGCAGCGCAACCTCCGCGCCGGCGCTGTGCAGGCGGGCCAGGAACGTCGTCGGGCCGACGTCGGCTAGAAGCTCGATGGCCGGCAAATTGAGCGACATCTGCAGCGCCTTGCGCGCGGTGATTGCGCCTTGAAACCCGAGGTCGAAATTCTCCGGCGCGTAGGCGCCGTACCGCGCCGGCCGGTCGAACAGCACCGTTTCGGGGTGCGCAATTCCCTCCTCAAAGGCGAGCGCATAGATGAAGGGCTTCAGCGCCGAGCCCGGCGAGCGCGGCGCGCGCGACATGTCGACGGCGCCGCTGCGGCTCTCGTCATTGAAATCGGCCGCGCCGACCCGCGCGCGGATCTCGCCGCTCGCGTTGTCGATCACAACGATCGCCGCCGAAAGCTTCGGGCCAAGCCGGGCGACGCTCTCTTTGGCGAGCGCCTCAAGCTTCGCCTGCAGCCGGGCGTCGATCGAAAGGCGGATCAATTTCGCTCGGGCGTCGGCCGCGGTGGCTTCCTCCGCGGCGTGGGGCGCAAGCTGCGGCATCGGCCTGCGCGCCGTCGGGACCGGTTCGCGCTTCGCGGCCGCGGCCTCGTCCGCGCGGATGAGGCCGAGGACGGCGACCCGGTCGAGCACCCGGTTGCGCGCGGCGCGGGCCGCATCGCTCCCGCGGTCTGGCCGGCGCGCCTCCGGTGACTGCGGCAGCGCGACGAGGAGCGCGCCTTCCGCGAGCGCGAGCTTCTTCGGCTCCTTGCCGAAATAGGCGAGCGAGGCGGCGCGCACACCCTCGAGATTGCCGCCGAAGGGCGCCAACGTCAGATAGCGGTCGAGGACGCCCATCTTTCCGACCGCCGCCTCGATCTCATAGGCGCGCGCGATCTGCCGGAGCTTGGCGGAAAGCGTGCGTTCGCCGCGCGGCTCGATGAGGCGCGCAACCTGCATCGAAAGCGTCGAGCCGCCCGATACGACATGGCCGCTCATCAGCCATTGCCCGGCGGCGCGCAAAAGCGCCCGCGGATCGACGCCGGCGTGATCGTAGAAGCGTCGGTCCTCGCAGGCGACGAGCATGGCGAGATAGCGCGGATCGACCTCGTGCGCCGTCGCCGGCAGGCGCCAGCGTCCGTCGGCAAGCGTGAAGGCGCGCAGGAGCGCGCCATTGCGGTCGACGACGACGGTGGAAGTTTCCGCCGCGAAGTTTATTTGGCCGAGATTTGCTTCGTAATGACGCCAAGCGACCCTTCCCGCGACCCTAGCCACGACGAAAGCGGCGGCGGCCAGCGCGAGAATAACGCGGCCCACAGGACGAGAATGCCTCATCGCTGCTGCTCAGCCCTCCTTTCTTGTCATTCCCGCGGAGGCGGGAATCCAGCTCCTCTCTCGACCGGCGCGCTGGATGCCCGCGTTCGCGGGCATGACACTATTCCCTGTCACTCCGGCGACTGGATCAAGCAATGCGTAGCGCGGGCCGCGGCTTGGGTATGTCCCGCCCAAGCGCCGTCGCTTCCTCAATCCATGCGGCGATGGCGTCCTCGATATTGCGCGCCGCCTCCTCGCGGGTCTCGCCGTCGGACGCACAGCCGGGAAGGTCGGGGACCGTGGCGAGAAATCCGCCGCCATCCTTGTCTGAAAGCGGCTCGATCACGACGGCGTAGTCAGCTCGGGGCACTCCAATTCTCTCGCTGTCTCGACACCCGTCCCGCTTCCCTCATCCGTCGCGCCTTTCGGCGCGACACCTTCCCCAAGAGGGGGAAGGGATGCTGCTTCGCCGGCAGTCCATTAGCTCCCCTCCTCCCGCTGGGAGAAGGTGGCCGGCGATAGCCGGCCGGATGAGGGTTCGCGTCCGCAACAAAAGTCACTTCCCCCTAACCTCGATCTCGCTAAAGCCCGTGCGCCCGTACCGCTCGGGAGCGTACATGTCCTCGGCGGTCGCGGGCGGATAGATGTACCGGCCGGGCGCCACCGCGCGCACGACATAAGCGAGGTTGATGAAGGCCGACTGGTCCGCGGCGCGGTCGAACACCGCAACGAAGCGGTCGTCGCGATACTCAGCGTGGGCAGGCGCGTCGGTCGACAGCCAGGAGAAGGCCTCGATCGACCCGCCGTCGACGAGCGCCGGATTGTCGATCTCGAGCCCCGCCGGCAACCGGTCGACGATGAGCAGGCGGGCGTAGCGCGCCTGCTGCTCGGTCACCTTCAGCGCGACGACGACGCGCTCGTTCTGCGCAACGCTATTGAGGTCGATCTTCGTCCCGTCGAGCTTGTAGAAACTGCGCTCGATCTCGTAGCCGTTGGAAGCCGCCCCCTCGGGCTCGATCGGCGCGCCGGAGGCCGTCGTCACGAGCCGCGCGCCAGCCTGCCCCTCATTGGCGATGACGATGGGCTTCATCGGCAAGGACGCGCCGCTCCAGCGGCGATAGAGCGCGCCCTTGACCGGCGCGCCGTCGACGGTGAAGCGGCTCAGACTCCCATGTTCGGCGAGCGCCTCCGCCGCCAGAACCATCCAGTTCATTTCCTGCGTGCTCGTGAACTTGCGCCCTGCCTGCGCCGCGTCGAGGACGACGCCGGCGCGCGCGATCGCGTCGCTACCGAGTTCGGGCCCTGTCAGGTTCGCCTCGGCGAGCAGCGCCAGCACCGCCGCGGCGTCGCGCAAGCGCGACCCATAGTCGGGCCGCGACCCGCCTGCGTCCCGTTCCGACTCAAGCGCGGTCAGCGCGGCGCTGAAAGCCTTTCCCGCGCGGCCTCGATCGCCGAGCATCGCAAGCGCCGCGCCGAGCTGCGCCTTGGCGAGCGGGCTTGAGAAGGCGTCGAGTTTGGCGTCGGCAAGGTAGCGCAAATCTCCGATCACCGGCCGTCCGTTGCGCGCCAGCACGTAGAGCGCGTAGGCGATCGAGTCCGCGTTCTCTTTGTTCGGCTCGGGGGCGTTGACCACCGTGTTGCGGAGCTTGTCGAGCGCCTGATTGAAGGCGGGCTCGGGCACCGCAAAGTCTCGCTCGCGCGCACGCGTGAGGAAATCGGTGACAAAGGCGTCGAGCCAGGGATCGTCCTCGCTCGCCTCCGCCGTCCACATGCCGAAGGCGCCGCTCGCGTCTTGGCGGCTGAGCTCCTTTTCGATCGCCGGCCCGATGCGGCCCTTGAGATCGGGGTCGGCGGCAAGGTTCTCGAGCGACGCAAGCTTGTTCGCGTAGAGGAGCGGCATCGCCGCGCTCACCGTCTGCTCCGAGCAGCCGTAAGGATAGCGGTTGAGCGCAGCCAAGAGCGCCGGCGCGTCGAGCGCGCCGAACGGCGAGGCCGACACGGAGATCGATCCCGTGCCGGGGATGAAGTCGGCGACGAGGTCCGGCGAGATCGTCTGCGACGCGCCGCCGGGCAGCGAGACGACGCTGCGCCGGTCGATGCCCGACGAGCCGGGTTCGATCCCAAGTTTGAAACGCTGCGTCTCGTCGGTGTTCGGCCCGATGAGCCTGAGGTCAAGCTCGGCTGCGCCCACGCCTGCCGCGGCGACGCCCATGTCCGCCGACTGCCGCTGATGGGGATTGAGCCGCAGCGTCTGACGCAGACCCTCGGCGTCGGCGCGGAGAGGGCCGTGGATGTCGAGATCGAGCGTGTACTCGCCGCCCTCGCCCTCGATATTGTCCACTTCGATATGCATCTGCGAGCGGTCGCCGACATTGAGGAAACGCGGCAAAGTCGCGGAGACAACGACCGGGTCGCGCACGATAACGTCGGCCTGCGACGAGCCGACCTTGTCCTTCGACCAGGCCACCGCGGCGATTCGCACCGTCCCGTTGAAGGCAGGCAGATCGAAGGAGACGGTGGCGCGCCCCTCATCGTCGAGTTTCACGACGCCGGAGAAGAGGGCGAGCGGCGCCTGCGTCGGGAGATTGCCTTCGAGATTGCCGCTGCCGTCGCCGCCCGTGTGGACCGCGCCGGCCGCCCCCTGCATGCCGTCGATCAGCAGGCCCCAGAGGTCGCGGATCTCGATTGGGAGCTTGCGCTGGCCAAAATAATAGGCGCTGGGGTCGGGCGTCTTGAACCCGGTGAGATTGAGGATGCCGACATCCACCGCCGACACGGTGACGCGCGCCTCCTCGCCGGGCGTAAGGCCCGCGACCTTGATCGGCACGGTCATCGACCCGCGCGGCCGCGCCTGCGCCGGCGCCTCGAGCGCGACATCGAGCTTGTGCGCGCCCTCGGCGATGGCGAACCAGGCCACGCCGATGGCCCGGCCCGGCATGCGCTTGGCCGCCACGTCGAGCGGCCGATGGGTGAGCGCGAGGGCATAGGCGCCCGGGCCCCAGTCGCCCCCGACCTTGAAGGGCACGACGTTGTCGCCCGCGACGAGATCGACGTCGATGAAGCGCTGGACGGCGTCGCTGACGAGCGCAACGGTAGCCTTGCCGGCGAAAGCGGAATTGATGCGCAGCCTCGCCTCGGCCCCCGGCGCGTAATCGGTCTTGTCGAGCGTGACGACGGCGTTGTCGGGCGTATCGGCGCTCGCTGTCCCCGACCAGCCGACGTCAAAAGTGAAGCTTGTCTCCTCGCCGTCGAGGGTCTTCACCTCGAGCCGGTGCGCGCCCCATCGCACGGGCGCGGAGAACTTCGCCGGCGCGTCGGCGGCGATGTCGAACGTCCCGCTTGCGATGCGCTTGGACGACTTGACCGGCTCGTAGCTCCGGTGTCCGTCCGCGTTGAACCATTGGTAGTCGTTGTTGACCTGGTAGAGCGACCACTCGGCGCCCTTTCGCGCGATGCGCGCTCCGTCCGGCGCGACGGCGATCGCCTCGAAGGCGGCGACATCGCCGGCGCTGAGGTCGTCGCCAAAGTCCTTCTTGACGCCGATCGTCGCGGTCTTGGCTCGCACCGGCAGCGTGAGGGTGCGCTCGACCGTGCGCCCGCCCGGCTCGCCCACGTCCACAATGAGCTTCGCTTCGAGCGGGCGCGCAGCCGCGCCTTCGGGCAGGTCGATCGACAAGGCTGCGTGTCCCTTCTCGTCGGTCGCGACCTTGTCAGTGAACTGGGCCTGGACCGCGGTGAACTCCTCGTCCGCGAGTCCGGCGACATAGCCCGGATAGTTCTGAAGCTCGGCGCTTGCGACCGCCTGCAGCCGGATCGCGCCGGTCACGTCGAGGCCACTCGCCGGCGCGCCGTAGAGGAAGCGGGCGTCGAGCGTGAGCTCGATTGGCTCGCCCGGATTGGCGTACGGTTTTTCTGCCCTCAGCGTGAAGTCGAGCCGCTCGGGAATGTAGTCCTCGAGCAGGAACTCGACCTCGCCGATCGGATCGCCTTTGGGATCGGCGTAAGCCGAAATGGACCATTTTCCACCCGCGGCCCCCGGCAGCAACGGAATTGCAAAGGCGCGTCCGCCAAGCCCCTCATCGGCGAGCGTCGCGCGCTTGTATTCGACGCCGTCCGGCCGCTTCACGACGAGGGTCAGCGGCACATCCGGCTTGGCGGCGCCCTTGGCGTCGCGCAGGAGCGCGGTCGCAAAAACCGTTTCGCCAGAGCGGTAGACGCCGCGCTCGGTGTAGAGGAAGGCGTCGAGGCCCTTCGGCGCGTCGCGCCCGGCGACCCCGCGGTCGGTGAGGTCGAAGGCATTCTGGGCGAGGTTGAGGAAATTGTAGTCGTCGCTGAGGCTCGCAACGAGGAGCCCCGGCGCGAGCCCCCCTTTCCCGCGGGAGAGGCCGGGATCGAAATCCGCCCGCCCGTCGGGGCCGGTCGTCCTGGTGGCCAGCACCTCGTTGTTGCGCGCGACCAGCCTCAGCTCCACGCCCCCAACCGGCGCGGCGGACCCGAGCGACTGCACGAGCGCATGGACGCCCTTCTCGCCGGAAATCGCAGTGAGACCAAGGTCGGAGACCACCATCCATTGCGTCGCGAACTCGCCGCTCTCGCTTTCCTCGGAAGCCGGCGTCTTCTCCTTCCACGGGCGCGCGGCGATGAGATAGACGCCGGGCTCAAGCTTGCCGATGGTATCGAGTACCGGGAACTCGGTCACCACGTCCTTGTTGAGCTCGGACGCTACGTCCATGGCGCCGCCCCAGACCTTGACCCCTTGCGAGGCTTCGATCTCCTGCGCGCGCGAGGCGTCGATGGATTTAAGGAAACCCTCTCTGGCGACGGCCGCGATGAGATTGCGGTCGCCGATGCGGTAGACGTCGATGGCGACCTTCGAGGCATTGACTGTGACGAGCGGAGCGCCCTGCTGCCCCTGCCGAGGCAACACATAGGCCTTGCCGGCGAAGTGCGCTTGCGGCGACCGGTCGCGCACGTAGATCTCGTAATCGGCCGACTTGATGAGCTGCTCGCCGACCGCCGACGGAAGGCCCTGGCGCAGAACGATGGCGTAGCGCTCGCCGTGCTTGAGGCCTTCGATGCAAAGCTGCCGATCTTCGTTGGACACGGCGGTGTTGGATGCCCCCGAGATCGCGACGTAGGGGGAAAAGTCCGTCTTGCGGGCGAGGTCGTCGGAGAAGTTGAAGCAGATGCGGGGCGAGGCGGATTCGTTATCGACCTTGTAGTCGAGGGTGCGGAAGCCGTGCTCAGCGCGCATCTCCTCGTAAGCCTTGCGCAGATCGGGATTGTCTCGTCGCTCGAGCGAGGCCTTGAGCGCGTCGAGCGCGGGGCGCCAGACCTCGTGACGCGCGAGCAGATCGCCTAGCAGGGCGAGGGCGTCGGCCTGCGCTTGCGGAGTGGCCGAACGCTGGTATGCGGCGTAGGCGGCGGTCGCGCCCTGGGCGACAAGGTCGTAGCGGCCGCTCACCTGCGCGTCGTCGGCTCGCTGCGCGATGGTCGCAAGCGTCATCCAGTTCGCCGGATCCTTGGGAGCTGCGGCGATCGCGGCGGCGGCGAGCTTCTCGGCGTCGGCGAATTTGGCGGAGGCGGCCGCGGTCAGCGCGGCTTTTCGCAGCGCCTCGGGCGTCTTGTCTTTAGCCTGCGGCCCAGCCTTCGCCGCGTCTGAGCGCAGCGTCTCCAAGAGCCGCACCGCGTCGCTCGCCATGTCCTCGCGCGCGAAGGGTTTCAGCTCGGCCGGGTTCGCCGCGCCCGCGAGAAGGAGCGCGAGAAGGAAAACGAGCGAGCGCAGCAGACAATACATGATGTGGCCCCCGTATCGATCGCCCGCCCATCGCCGCTGGCGGTCACCCTCCGGGGGCAGATAGGGCGCGCAGAAGCGCGTTCGTGTCAATGATCCGGTGGGCGCGCGGCCGCGTGTCGTGATAGCTTCCCAAGCCAACTTCCGAAGATCGTCGAAGCTTAGACTAAATTAATCTGACGATTGTTTCTTGCCGTCTGTCCCCACGAGCGGTACATTGCCCCAGGACGAGGCCCGCATGATCGTTGGGTTCCGGGACGAGTGGTTGCGCGCGTTCTTCGTCGAGGATCAACGATCGCGTCATATCCCGCCCGAACTCGAGAGCCGGATTTATCGGAAACTGCAAATGCTCGACGACGCGACGACGGACCGGGACTTGCGGGCGCCGCCGAGCAATCATTTCGAGAAGCTGCGCGGTCACTTAGTGGGCTTCTGCTCGATCCGGGTTAACGAAAAGTGGCGGCTGATCTTCCGCTGGGACGGCGGCCGAGCGGAAGCGGATGACGTTTATCTCGACGACCACAGCTATAGATGAGGCGCCCATGCTGACGACGAAGCGGAAGCCGGCCACCGTCGGCGAGATTCTGGTGGAGGAATTCATGCGGCCGATTGGGCTTACACAGGTTGCGCTGGCCGACGCTATGGGAGTCCAGCGAAAGCACGTCAACGAACTCTGCAACGATCGCCGCAGCATAACTGCTGCAACCGCGCTCATCCTGGCGCGCGTATTCGGCAACAGCCCGGATTTTTGGCTCAATGTTCAGCGGCGCAGCGATCTCTGGGAGGCGTTGAACAGCCCACGTGAACGCGAGCGCATCGAGCGCGCCAAGCCGCTGAACGTCGCAGCGTGACCGGAAGAGATCATGGCATCGAGGCTGCCTTTCGCGATGTTCGTCCTCGCGCTCGCCTCGCTGCTCACCGTCTCGGCCGCCGGCCAGACCCAGAAGCCGCGCGCGCCCGCCGCAGCCGACGCGGTGTTCGATGTGCAGAAGGGCGCGTTCCTGACGCTGCCGATTGAAACGCGCAAAGCGGTTCAGGACGCGCTCGTCTGGCTCGGCCTCTACAACGGCGCGGGCGACGGCGAGTTCGGCAAGCGCACGCGCGATTCCATCGTCGCCTTGCAGACGAGCCAGAAGCAGGCCGCCGACGGCGTTCTGTCGCCGAAGCAGACCGAGGCGCTCATGGCAAAAGGCGCGCGTCGCGGCGGGCTTCGAGACCGTCACCGACCCCAGGACGGGCGCGCGCATCGGCGCGCCGAAGAAGCTCATGGGCGCCGCGGGCCGGGTCACTCTTCAATTTGCCTCCAGCGCGGACGGCGATCTTGCGGCGCTCTACGCCCGGCTTTCCGCCGACGCGCCAACCCGCAAGGTCGCCTACAAGACGATGAAACCCGGCGCGTTCTTCGTTGTTTCGGGGCAAGACGGCGCCGCCAAATTCTATGCGCGCTATGAAATGGACGCCACCGCGACTCCTCCGATCCGAGGCTTTACGTTCTCCTATCCCGCCGCCCAAGCGGCCGAGATGGACCGCATCGCAATTGCCGTCGCGAATTCGTTCGAGGCGTTCCCGCCGAAGCCGGAGCCCGCGGCGAGACCCATGCCGGCTCAGAGCCCCCAAGTCTCAGGCCCGGACTCGAATTCTCCGGCGCCGCGGGCGACGGCGCTTATCGTTGCCCGCGGCAAGGCGCTCTCGGTCTTGAAGCCCGACGATTGCCCGACCCCCTCAATAAGCGGCAAGCCTGCAAGGGTCGCCCGAACCGAGGGCGCCACTGGCCTCGTGATGCTGACGGGCGACTTCGGCCGTGAGCGCGAAAGCCCGCGTCTCGGTTCGCCGTCGGCCGATCTCATCGTCCTTTCTCATTCAGGCGCCGAGGTCGCTGCGATTTCGGCTGCGCTCGCGAGCGATGCTGCGAGTCCCGCAATCGTCGCCGGGCTCGACAGAAATGCGAGCGGCGCGCCGGTGTTCAACCGGCAAGGCGAGCTCGCCGGGATCGTCGCCCCGATCGGCGACGACCCGAAGCGCGTGGCCACGGTCGCACTGATCGCCCCGCATTCGATCATCGGCGCGGACGCGCTGCGCTCATTCCTCCCGGCGACCGAAATGACGGCCGATCCCGGGGCGACGCCGAAAAGCGCCGGGGCCATCGCGGCGGACGAGAAGGACGCCGTGGCGGCCGTTTATTGCGGGAATTGACTGGAGGCTAGGACGGCCGCCAAACGTAAAGTTGTCGGCTTCAAAACGCACCCTCCCTGTCGGTTTTCTTGAAGACAGCAACGGCGGCGAAGCTGGCTCAGTTCCGATTGGAATTTGCGCCAAAGAGAAACGAGCCTTTTTCAATCCAGGAACGGCCGGCTCGTTTCGCTCAAGAGCCGCGCTTCCCCATATGCACCGCGAGCCAGACAGTCGGCTCGTCCGCGTCCGTCCATTCGACGCGATGCCGAGCAAGTGGCGGGATCGTCAAATGGCCGCCCGGCGTCAAAACCCTCGGCTTCCCCTCGCCTTCAAACAAAACCGCCGCCGACCCAGTCAATAGCGCCACCCATTCGGTCCAGTCCTGTTCGAGCCAGACGCCAGCGGGCGTAGCCTGGCCGGTCGAGACGATGCGCTCGACGATTGCGCCGTCCGCTGCGGCGAGGACCGAAACCTCCTCTTCTTCGACGCGGGAGGGGACGTTCTCGAACAGATCTCCGCTAAGAATCATACGAATCTCCGCCACCACGCCTCAATCGACGCCCATCGGCTCGCTGCGCAAACGATGTTTCGGACGGGCCCCGGGGCAAACATGGAACGCCGCGCCGAGCGTTCCTCGCCTAGGGTGAAGCCCAAAAGGTTCAGCCCCAGTTAACCGCTGAATGTCGCCATTTCTGATCCGGGAAGTCCGACTTGCGCCATCTAGGTGACGCCTCGCGGTGCGCCGCCTACATAGGGGGCCTGCCCAACCCATATCTTGTGAGGACAAATGGCCCCGATGGTCTCCGCCGCCGCCGTCACCAAGCGCTACGCGGCGGATGGCTTGGCCCTCGATCGCGTCGACCTCGAGATTGAAAAGGGCGAGATTTTCGCCCTGCTCGGTCCCAACGGCGCCGGCAAGACGACCCTCATCGGGATCATCTGCGGAACCGTTTCCATGACATCGGGCAGGGTCCGCGTCGACGGGCATGACGTTGAGCGCGATTTTCGCGCGGCGCGCGCGCTGGTTGGTCTTGTTCCGCAGGAAATCGCCCTCGACATTTTCTCGACCGTCTGGGCCACCGTTTCCTTCAGCCGCCGGCTCTTCGGCCGCGCCTCCGACCCGGCGTTCATCGAACGGCTTCTGCGCGACCTCTCGCTATGGGAGAGGCGCAATAGCCGCATCGTCGAACTGTCGGGCGGCATGAAGCGCCGCGTCATGATCGCCAAGGCCCTTTCCCATGAACCGGACGTTCTGTTCCTCGACGAGCCGACGGCGGGCGTGGACGTCAATCTGCGTCGGGACATGTGGGCGCTCGTGCGCCGCTTGCGCGACAGCGGGGTCACGATCATCCTCACCACCCACTACATCGAGGAGGCCGAGGAGATGGCCGACCGGGTCGGCGTCATCAACGGAGGCCGCATCCTGCTCGTCGATGAGAAGACGGCGCTCATGCACAAGCTCGGCAATCGCCGCCTGACGCTCACTCTCCGCGATCCCCTGACCCGCCTGCCGGATGCGCTCGCGCCTTGGCCGCTCGAACTCGATAAAGGCGGACGTCGCCTCACATATCGGTTCGACGCGGCGGCCGAGGACGCCGGCGTGCCGGACCTGCTCAAGCGGCTGCAGGAGATTGGCGTCGACTTCAGGGACATCGAGACAACCGAAAGCAGCCTCGAGGACATTTTTGTCGATCTTATCGGACGCGCCGCATGAGGTGGATCAATCTCGGCGGCGTCTGGGCGATCTATCGTTATGAATTGTCCCGAACGGTGCGCACGATCTGGCAGAGCGTTGCGACCCCGGTCATCACCACTGCGCTTTATTTCATTGTTTTCGGGGCGGCGATCGGCTCGCGCATGCGCGAAATCGATGGGGTGAGCTACGGCGCCTTCATCGTGCCGGGCCTCATGATGCTGTCGCTGCTGACCCAAAGCATTTCCAACGCCTCGATCGGCATCTATTTTCCCAAATTCACCGGCACGATCTTCGAGATCCTGTCCGCGCCGCTGTCGTCGATCGAAGCGGTGGCCGCCTACGTCGGCGCGGCGGCGACCAAGTCCGTGGCGATTGGGCTGATCATCCTGGGCACCGCGGCGCTGTTCACGCCGGTGCGCATCGACCATCCGCTGGCGATGGTCGCCTTCCTGATCCTGACCTCTATCGCTTTCAGCCTGTTCGGTTTCATCATCGGAATCTGGGCCAGGAATTTTGAACAGCTTGCGATTATTCCGGCGCTCGTCGTGACGCCGCTCGCCTTTCTCGGCGGCGCCTTTTACTCGATCGACATGCTGCCGCCATTCTGGCGCGCGGCGAGCCTATTCAATCCGGTCGTCTATCTGGTCAGCGGCTTCCGCTGGAGCTTCTACAGCCGGGGCGATGTCAGCCTCGCCGCGAGCCTCGGCTTCACCGCGCTGTTCGTCGCCGCGTGTCTCGTTGTGCTGGTGTGGATTTTCCGGACGGGTTGGAGGCTGAAACCGTAGTGGGCGAGGACGCGGCTCGGCGATGAATCGAGCCCGCTTTCGCGCTTGTCGTGCCCGCGACGCGTTTGCATTGTTGACCGCGGTTGATCGAAATCCGACTCGAGAAGGACGGCCAGACGTTGTGGCGATCGATTCTCGGCGCGACTCAGGCTTACAGGCCGCAGTTGCGGTTCTGTCTGCGGATGACGGCCGCGGGCCTGCTGGCGTTTGCGATCGCAAGGAACCTCGCGCTTCCGCTGCACGGGCTGTGGGCTGTTCTCACCGCTGTCGTCGTCACGCAAGCAAGCGTAGGCGGGTCTTTGCGCGCTACGATCGAATATATCGTCGGCACGATCGGCGGCGCCATCTACGCCGCCGCTGTCGGCGTTCTTGTTCCCCACTCGACAGCGCTTGCGCAGGCGGGCGTTTTGACCCTGGCCATCGCGCCCTTGGCGTTTGCCGCGGCGATAAATCCAATCTTTCGCGTGGCGCCGTTTTCCGCGGTGCTCGTGCTCCTGATCGGGGGGGAGCTCGGCGGAAGTCCTGTTCAGTCGGCTCTCACGCGGGTGCTGGAGGTTGCGCTTGGCGGCACGGTCGCAGTCGCCGTCTCGATGCTGGTGCTGCCCGAAAGAGCGCACAGCCTTGGGCTTGAGGCGGCCGCCAGAGTTCTGAAACAGATGGCGGAAGTCCTTCCGCGGCTAGTCGCAGGGTTCTCTCAAGGCATGAGTTCGGCGGAACTCTCGCGCCTGCTGGGGGACCTGGGACGGTCGGTCACCGCGTTCCAGGATCTCGTGGCCGAGGCCAAACGCGAACGGATTCTTTCCCTGACGCCGGCTTTCGATCCTGCGCCGCTTTCCCGGACGTTGCTGAGGATCCGCCACGATTTTGTCATCCTCGGACGAGCGGCGGGCGAGCCGCTTCCCCCCGCAATCGAGGGGCGTCTCAGCCGGCCACTCGTCGCCGTCAGCAAAGGCGGCGGTGAGTTCTTGCTAGCCGCCTCGGCGGCGCTTCCTCAGGGGTCGTCACCCCCGCCGCTCGAGCCGATGCAGACCTCGTTCGAGGATTACGAAAACGAACTTGGCCTACTCCGCAAGGATGGTCTGACACGCGGCCTTTCGACCGCCCAGGTTGAGCGTCTGTTTGCGGTCGGCTTCGCTTTCGAGCAACTCCGCCAGAACTTCTCCGATCTTTGCCGATGGCTGCGCGAATACGCGGAAGGCCAAGACCATAAAGCTCTGTCCTGAACGCTCGGCCGAATACGCCCGGGGCCGCCGCCTTGAGTCCAAGTCCAAGTTTACTCCCCTCGCCTCGCTGCGGCCGCCCACTCGAGCGCGGCTTTCCTCTCGGCGGTTGGGAAAAGCCGTACCGTGACTGGCGAGACCTCAAAGCCGCTAATCCTGGCTTCCTCCATCCGATCGGGATCGGTGACGACCGCAAGCTTGACGAGATTCTTGTGGGCGAGCGCGGCGCTCGTGAGCCCGCGCGCAAGTTCGGCGAAGTAACCGTCGAAGTCCCGGTCGACGACGACGACGAGGCCCGTCGCGCCGCTGGTGGGGGCGACCGCCGCGCTGATCGCTGCTTCGACGTCGCGCGCCACCACCGTGCCGCTCGCCTGCAACGCAAGCGTGTGCACGGGCGCGTCCTCCACGCGTTCGAGCATTTCTTCCTCCCGCCGTTGGGCCTTGCCTCTGGCCAGGCTTGTTTTACCAGATTGGAGCGAACTTGCGAGCCGAGTCCGCGACGAACTGAGATCCACGGATTTTCGGGCGCGCTCTTTCTCTTGGAGAAATGTGTGATGTCATCGGCCCAGGCTGCTCTCGCCGCGATTCCCGAGGCCGCCTGGGCGGTCGCAGCGACGCTCGGAACAAGGCTCTTCCTTGCGCTGGTCATTCCCGGCGTCGGCGTTTACCTCTCCCGCTGGGCGCACCGGGCGATTTCCGTCGCAATGGCGGAAACAGGCCACATCGACGAGACGGCGCGCCCGGCGCTTGCGTCGGCGGCGCGCTACGGCGTGCTGATCGTCACCTTCATCGCGGCACTCAGCCAAATCGGCGTGCAGACCGCTTCGCTCCTCGCCGCCCTCGGCGCAGCCGGCCTTGCGATCGGCCTTGCGCTGCAAGGCACGCTGGCGAATATCGCGGCGGGCGTCATGCTGTTGTGGCTGAGGCCCTTTCGCGTCGGCGACTATGTCGAGATCGTCAGCGCAACGCCGTTCGCGGGCACGGTGAAGGAGATCGGCCTCTTCGCCTGCCAGCTCGAGACTTACGACGGGCTTTTCGTGTTCGCGCCGAACTCGGCGATCTGGACGCTTCCGCTGCGCAACCATTCGCGCAACGCCGGACGGCTCATCAGCTTCAACGTCGGCTTCGCCCCGGGCGCGGATATGGAGCGAGCGCGGGCCGTGCTCCTCAAGGCAATCGGCGACCATCCGGGCGTGCTCGCCAATCCGCCGCCGGAAGTCTTCGTGGCCAATCTCGACGCCGGCGCGCCGCTCGCGACCTGCCGGTTCTGGGCGGCGCAGGATGGGATCGGGGCGGTCCAGCGCGCGATGATCGACGCCGCCCAGCGCGCGCTCGACGCCTCGGACCTGCATCCGACGCAAATCGTGCGGACCATCCCCGCCGACGGCGACCCGTCGCGCCTGCTATGAGCGCGAGGCCACGTCTCTGTCGTCCGAGAATGGTCGGCGCATTTCAGACGTAACGCGAATCCCCGGATCTGAAATCGACGCGTAGCGCGCGAGGCTCACCATCCTCGGAGCGGCCATCTCGGTCGCCCCGGGCCGGGCTGCAAATGCCGGCCGGATCTCACTCAGTCGAAAGTCGAAAAGGAGAATGTCATGGTAGATCAGACCAAACGCAGAGCACGAGCGTCACTATACGTCCAATCGACAGCGCTGATCGCGCTTGGGACCGCATTGCTGAGCGCACTGCCCACACCCGCCCAGGCCCAAGCCCAGGTGTGCCACGAAGATCCGCCGGACCCGCAAAACGGCCCAAACGACCCGAATTTGGGATGTCTCACGTGCCGTAAGCCGCCCCCGCCCCCGCAGGCAGCGCCGTGTGCGCCACCGCCGGCGGCGAGTGCGCCACAGCCGCGCTTTTCGCCCGCCGCCGCGGCTCTGCAGAAGCGGCTACAGTAGAACTGCGAAGGCCGGCGGTAGACCCCACCATGCGGCGCTGCCTTGACGATGCGGCAGCTCTCATGGTGGCGCCTGCGCGGACAGGTCGGGGTAGGCGCGCTGGCCCTGCGCCGCGCGCCGATAGGCCGTCAGCCTCGACCCGATCCGCGATGCGATCGCGGACGCCATGGCGAGGATCGCGGCGGAGCATCGAAGCCTGGGTTCGCCTAACATTGCATGAGGCGGCGGCTTTGGGAGAATGCGTCGGAGCGCTATCCGCCGCCGTAGCGCGTCGCGAAGGCCGCCAGATTGACTGCGCCGCGCCGGTGCGTCCCCTCGCCGATCTTTCGCTCTCCATCGTGCGCCTCGACGGCGAACAGCACGCTGCGGCCCTCGACTTCGACCACGCGCGACGTCGCAACGACCGTGCGGCCGAGCCGCGTCGGCGCGAGATGGCGCACATTGACCTCGCTGCCGACAGTCACCCAACCCGGCGGCAGGCAGCTGGCGACGGCTGACCCGCAGGCGACTTCCATCAGCATGATCATCATGGGCGTCGCATAGACGAGCGGCATGCCCTCGACATGCGCGCCGACCGTCAACTCGCGCGTGACGAGCGCCTCCCGACGGCCGGTCATGCCGACGCGGACATCTTTGAGAGGCTCGGTCATCCGGCCCGGGCGACGAAAAACTTCCCTTCGAGGTCCGTCTATCCCGCCGCGCCCTCGAAGGTCGCTCCCCAGGAGCCCCAGATGTAGATGCAGCTGAAGAGGAACAGCCACACAACGTCGACGAAATGCCAGTACCAGGCGGCGAACTGGAAGCCGACGTGGTGGCCAGGGGTGAACTGCCCCAGGAACGCCCGGACCAGGCAAACTGTCAGAAAAATCACGCCGATGATGACGTGCGCGCCGTGGAAGCCGGTCGCCATGAAAAAGGTTGCGCCGTAGATCGAGTTCTTGAACGGAAAAGGAGCGTGAATGTACTCGAAGGCCTGCGTGCTCACGAACAGCACGCCAAGCACGATTCCAAGCGCGAGAAAGTTCTTGAATCCCTGGCGGTTCCCCTCGCGCAAATCATCGTGAGCCACGTTCACAGCGAAGCTCGACGTGACGAGAACGAACGTGTTCATCAGCGGCAAGCGCAGCGGGTCCAGGACTTCGGTCCCCTTTGGCGGCCACAGGCCGCCGGTGAAGTCAAGGCGCCCGTAAACCTGATGATCCCCGGCCCCCAGCGACGAAGCGAAGAACGCCCAGAACCAGGCGACGAAGAACATCACCTCGGATGCGATGAAGAGCAGCATTCCAATCGTCAGGCCGTGACGGACGACGGCGTTGTGGTAGCCGCCTTCCGCCTCCAACACGACGTCGCGCCACCAGCCGGCCATCACGAACAAAACGCCCGCAACCCCAAGCGCAAGCACGAGCGGACCGGCCCCGGCCCCCTTCATGAAGAGGACGAGACCGATGGCGGTCAGAAGCGCGAAAACGCCGCCGATCAGCGGCCACGGGCTCGGATTGACGAGATGGAACCCCTCGTGTTCGTGCGCCGGCGCGTCAGTCATCCTTAACTCCAATGGTCATCCGGCCGGGCCGACGCGTTTGTTCGAGCCGGCGGCAGCCCGGTCGTGGGGCGCGGCAAATAGGGTGTAGGATAGAGTGATCGAATCCACCCGCGCCATGGAGGGGTCAGTCTCCAGCTTCGGATCAAGGAAGAAAACCACCGGCCACTCGGCGGTTTCGTGCGGCCCAAGCCGCTGCTCTTTGAAACAGAAGCACTGCACCTTGTCGAACCAGGCGCCGGACACTTCAGGTGTGACGTTGAAGACGGCGTTCGCCGCCGTCTCCTTGTCGGTAAGATTGCGCACGCGGAAGTAGACGGTCGCCGTCTGGCCGGTGCGCACGCGGACTGCCTCCGTTTCCGGTTCGAAGCGCCAGCCCAGTCCGGGCGCGACATTGGCGTCGAAAGCGACCCGAAGCGTCCGTTGACCCTGCGACGATGGGCCGGCGGCCACAACCTGGGGGGCGCCCTCGTAGCCGGTCGCGCGGCAAAACGCCCTGTACAAAGGCGACGCCGCGTAGGCGACACCGACCATCGACAGGCCAATTCCGACCGCGCCGAAAGCTAGACGTCGATTGCGCCGTCTTGTTTCTTCGTTCGGAATGCTCATGCGTGGACCGTATGCCCGACGTCCTCTTCGATGTGCGGCGGGGTCAGGAACTGGTGGAACGGCGGAGGTGACGATAGGGTCCATTCGAGCGTCGTCGCACCCGGACCCCAGGGATTGTTCGGCGCAGGCCGCTTAGCCTTGAACGCTTCGTAGATGAGGTAGAGGAAGACGATCGTTCCGGCGCCCGAAATATAGGCCCCGATTGACGAGACGAAGTTCCAGGCGAAGTACGCGTCCGTGTAGTCCACGATCCGGCGCGGCATTCCGGCGAAGCCCAGGAAGTGCTGCGGGAAGAAGGTCAGGTTGATTCCCGCGAACATGCTCCAGAAGTGCAGCTTGGCGATCGCCTCGTCGTAGAGGTAGCCGGTCATCTTCGGGAACCAGTAGTAGAACCCGGCGAAGATCGAGAACACCGCGCCGAGCGACATCGTGTAATGGAAGTGCGCGACGACGTAGTAGGTGTCGTGCACGTAGCGGTCGATCGCCGCGTTGGCGAGCACCACGCCGGTCACGCCGCCGACAGTGAACACGAAAATGAAGCCGATCGCCCACAGCATCGGCGGACGCAGTGAAAGCGATCCGCCCCACATGGTGGCGATCCAAGAGAACACCTTCACCCCCGTCGGCACTGCGATCACCATCGTGGCGAAGACGAAGTATCGCTGGGTGTTGAGCGACATGCCGGTCGTGAACATGTGGTGCGCCCAGACCACAAAGCCCAAAAAACCGATCGCGAGCATCGCATAGACCATGCCCGCATAGCCGAACACCGGCTTCCGGGCGAAGGTGGAAACGACCTGGCTGACGATGCCGAACCCCGGGATGATGAGAATGTAGACCTCGGGATGCCCGAAGAACCAGAAGATGTGCTGGTAAAGGATCGGGTCGCCGCCGCCGGCCGGCTCGAAGAAGGTCGTGTGGAAATTGCGGTCGGTCAGCAGCATGGTCAACGCGCCGGCCAGCACCGGCAGCGCGAGGAGCAGCAGGAACGCCGTCACGAGCACCGACCAAACGAAGAGTGGCATGCGGAACATCGTCATTCCCGGCGCCCGCATGTTCAAGATCGTCGCGATGAAATTGATCGACCCGAGGATCGAGGACATGCCGGCGAGATGCAACGAAAGAATGACGAAATCCATCGACGGACCGGGAGAGCCGGCGTTCGAGGAGAACGGCGGATAGAGCACCCAGCCGCCGCCAAACCCGTGCATTCCCGGCTCGCCCTCGACGAACAGCGAAATCATCAGCATCGTGAACGACGCCGGCAGAAGCCAGAACGACAGATTGTTCATACGCGGGAACGCCATGTCGGGCGCGCCGATCAACAGCGGCACGAACCAGTTGCCGAAGCCGCCCATCATCGACGGCATCACCATGAAGAAAATCATGATGACCGCGTGGCTCGTGAAGAAGACGTTGTACATGTGTTTGCCGGCGTCGAGCGAACCGTTGCCCATCAGCAGGTGCGCGATCGACGGAAAGACCTGGATGCCCGGAAACATCAGTTCAGCGCGGATCGCGATCGAAAGGATTGTCCCGAGAACGCCGCCCGCGACCGCGAACACGAGGTAGAGGGTCCCGATGTCTTTGTGGTTGGTGGAAAGCAGATAGCGCCGCCACCCGGTCGGAACCGGGTGTTCGTGCTCGTCGTGCGCGTGAACTTGCGCGTCGGTGAAATGGCTGACTGACGCCATAATTATTGGCCTCCGGATCTAAACTTTCTCTCGACAGCGACCCTCGTGCGCCGTCATCGGTTCGCGGGCGAGGCCTGGGCGAGGTCGACGCCGTCGGCATGGGCGAACTGCTTCTTGGCTCCCTCGAGCCAGGCCCGGTAGGCATCCTCGCTAACGACGCGGATCTCGACCGGCATGAAGGCGTGATCCACGCCGCAGATGTTCGAGCACTGGCCGTAAAAGACGCCTTCATTGTCCGCTTTGAACCAGGTTTTGTTGAGCCGGCCGGGTACTGCGTCGATCTTCACCCCAAACGAGGGCACCGAAAACGAGTGAATGACGTCCTGCGAAGTCACGTTCACTTCCACAATCTTGCCGACCGGAACGTAGGCAGCGTTGTCGACGGTAAGCAGCCTGATGTCGCCGGGCTTCAGATCTTTGTCTTCCTTGATAATGGAATCGAAGGCAAAGCCGCCTTCCGATTTGGGGTAGCCGTAGTTCCAGTGCCATTGCGACGCCGTCACCTTCAGCGTCATGTCGGGCGCGGGAATGATTAGCTGGTCCGCCAGCAGGCGGAACGACGGAACCGCGATCACCACGAGCGTGAGTGCGGGCGCGAGCGTCCACGCGATCTCGAGCGGCCCATTGTGGGAAGTCCGGGACGCAGTCGGGTTTGCCCGCTCGTTAAAGCGATATACGACATAAGCCAAAAGGACGAGAACCAGAAGCGAGATGCCGACCGTCACCGGCAATAAGATCGCATTGTGAAACCACTCGATGTCGCGCTGAACCGGCGTATTGGCAGGAAGAAATCCGATTTGTCCGTGCTCGGGGGCGCCGATGAGCGCCGCCTTCGCGGCGCCGGCCGCCGCCGCGGCGAGCGCGGCCCCCAGCGAGAACGTTAAACGCAGTCGGCCCATCGGTGTTTCGTCTCCAACGCGCGCACAAGAGCGACCCAGCGAGTCTCTCGGCAAAGCTAGATTTTGCGCGACATTACACGGGGGCCCGGAAGATTGACAAACGAAAAATTCAACGCGCGCAAATGTGAAGCAAAGGGCCGCGCGGCGCGCGACCGGGTTGGGCGTTTTTCTCTTGGCTGCCAGCTTAGAAGCGCACAATATGGCGGCGCCCTCAGGCCCACGATCGAGCGAGCAGGCTGGGACAGTGAGCGAAGCGATGGCGCACCATATAGGCGACGAGTTCCGTCGCCCTCTCCCTCTCGCGCTCTTGGCCTTGGCGCTCATCGGCTGGCTGCTCGCAGGCTATGTTTGGAACCAGACGTCGCAAGCCGAGGCCCAGTTGAACCACTCCCTTCGCGCGGCGGAGCGGGCGCGGGACTCGTTAGCCGCCGACTTGCAGAACTTGCAGAAGACGGCAGGGACAGCGGCGGATCTGAAAGCGCAGGCCGCCGCGGCGGAGAAGGCGCTGGCCGAAGCTTCGGCCGCTCGCGCCTCAGCGCAAACCGAACTCGCCGACCTCACGAAGCAGATCAGCGACGGCAAACTCGCCATTTCGGGCGCGCAGCAAGAGGCAAGCGCCAAGTCCCGCGAGCTCCAGGCGGTCGACGCGCGGCTTAAGGACGAAAGCGACCGTCTGGCGGGCATGCAGAGCCAGGAGCAGGCCATGTCGGGCGAGGAGATTAAGCTGCAGGGTCAGGTCGACTCCGCGCGAGCCACCCTCGCTGAGGCTGAGAAACAGACGATCGCAACCCAAAAGCAGCTCGAAACCCTGCAAGGCCAGATCAATTCGGCGACGGCCGAGCTTAACGCGCTGCAGGAGCAGGTCCGGGCGGCGAAGGCGGCCGCGCCGAAGGCCCCGTGAAGGTTCACACACCATTGTGCGTTGCCGCCGGCATGTTACAAACAAGCGGCGGCTGTGCGGAGCGGTCGCTCGCAGCCAATTTCAATGGAGCGGCCGCATGGATGATGTCAGCGCGAGCGCCACAGCCGCGGGCCCCGCTAACCTGAAGGGAGTCCGAAATTCCCGCACCGCGGCGGAACTGAAGGCGGCCGTCCTCGCAAAACTTACCTACTCGGTCGGGAAAATCCCCGAGGCGGCAAGCCCGCGCGACTGGTTTCTCGCGGTCGCCTACGCCACCCGCGACATCATCGTAGACCGTTGGGTCGAATCGACGACCGCCGCCTACGCCGACGGCCGCAAGCGCGTTTACTACTTGTCGCTGGAGTTCCTGATCGGGCGGCTCCTTTTCGACGCGATCACCAATCTCGGGATCGGCGCGCCCATGGCCGAGGCGCTCGACGAACTCGGCGTCAGCCTGAGCGAATTACGCCGTCTCGAGCCGGACGCTGCCCTCGGCAACGGCGGACTCGGGCGGCTCGCCGCCTGCTTCATGGACAGCATGGCGACGCTTTGCATCGCCGCGCACGGTTACGGCATCCGCTACGACAATGGCCTGTTCCGTCAGATCATCCGCGGCGGCTGGCAGCAGGAGACGCCGGAGGACTGGCTGACCAACGGAAATCCGTGGGAATTCGAGCGCCCGGAGTGTAACTACGCCATCGGCTTCGGCGGCTGGGTCGAAATGGTCCAGGGCGAGGACGAGCGCACCCGCCACATCTGGCATCCAGCCGAGACCGTCGAGGCGGTCGGCTATGACACGCCAATCGTCGGCTGGCGCGGCAGGCACGTCAACACCCTCCGCCTATGGTCGGCGCGCGCGCCCGACCCCTTCAAACTCGACGCTTTCAACGCCGCCGACTATGTCCGTGCGTTTTCCGATACGGTGCGCGCCGAGTTGATCTCCAAAGTCCTCTACCCCAGCGACGCCACCCCGGCCGGCCAGGAGTTGCGTCTCCGACAGGAGTATTTCTTCGCCTCGGCGTCGCTGCTCGACCTCATCCGCCGTCATGTGAAGCAGCACCAGGACGTGCGGACGCTCGGCGATCACGCCGCCGTTCAACTCAACGACACGCATCCGGCGATCGCGATCGCCGAACTCATGCGCATCCTCATCGATCTGAACGGACTTGAGTGGGACGAGGCCTGGACGATCACCCAGGCGACGTTCTCCTACACCAACCATACGCTGCTTCCGGAGGCCCTCGAAAGCTGGCCGGTGCCGCTCATGGAGCGTCTCCTGCCGCGCCACATGCAGATCATCTATCTGCTCAATGCGGCGCATCTGGACAGCGCGCGGAGGCGCGGCTTCATCGACCCAAACCTCCTAGCCTCGATTTCCCTGATCAACGAAAATTCCGGCCGACGCGTCCGGATGGGCAATCTCGCTTTCATCGGGTCCCACAAGATCAACGGCGTTTCGTCGCTCCACACAGCCTTGATGCGCAAGACCGTGTTCCACAACCTCAACTCCGTCTATCCCAACCGCATCGTCAGCAAGACGAACGGCATCACGTTTAGGCGTTGGCTTATCGAGTGCAATCCGGGTCTGGCCGAGACCATCCGCTTCACGGTCGGGGAGCGCGCCCTCTATGATCCGGAGGCGCTGAAGCGTTTCGGCGAGTTTGCGGACGATCCGGCGATCCAAGAGCGGGTGGCGGGCGCCCGCATGGTTGCGAAAGCTGCACTCGCGCGTCAGGTGGCGGCGCAACTCGGCCAGCGGATTGACCCGGAATCCATGTTCGACGTGCAGGTCAAGCGCATCCATGAGTATAAGCGCCAGCTCCTCAACATCCTCGAGACCGTGGCGCGCTACAATGCGATCCGAGCCAATCCGACGATCGACTTCGCCCCTCGCGTCAAGATTTTCTCTGGCAAGGCCGCAGCCAGCTACACCCAGGCCAAACTCATCATCAAGCTCGCCATCGACGTCGCCCGCGTGGTCAACGCGGACCCCACGCTGCGGGGCCTCCTCAAGGTCGTCTTTCTCCCGAACTACAACGTCTCGCTCGCCGAGACGATCATGCCCGCGGCAGATCTTTCGGAGCAGATATCGACCGCGGGTATGGAGGCTTCCGGCACCGGCAACATGAAGATGGCGCTGAACGGCGCGCTGACCGTCGGCACACTCGATGGGGCGAATGTCGAACTGCGGGATTTCGTTGGCGACGACAACATATTCATTTTCGGGCTGACCGCGCCGGAAGTCGAGGCGGAGCGGGCAAAAGGCATCGACCAGGCCGCGCGCGTCGCCGCCTCCCCCCAGTTGCGCGAGTCGCTTGACGAGATCGCCTCCGGCGTCTTCTCCAATGACGAGCCCGACCGTTTCCGCGGGCTCGTCGATACCGTCACGCACCACGATTATTTCATGGTGTGCGCGGACTTCGGCGCGTATTGGGCGGCTCAGACGAGGGTGGACGAGGCGTGGCGCGACAGGAAGCGCTGGCTGAGGTCGAGCATCCTCAATACGGCCAATGTCGGCTGGTTTTCCTCCGATCGCACGATCGCGGAATACGCCGGGGAGATTTGGAACGCCCCGATCTCGCCAATAGATTGATCGGGCGTCGATTGAAGAGCGTTCAAAGGAGGGAGCGATGGAAGCCTGGAGAGCGCAAGACGCGGACGTCGCCGCGATTCAGTCAGCGCGTTGCGGCGATCCCTTTGCGGTGCTCGGACCGCATCAGACCCGGCAAGGCTGGGTCGTTCGGGCCTTTGCGCCCGATGCGATCCGGGTTCGCGCTCTGACGCGCGAGGGACAGCTTCTGGCCGAATTGCCGCGCCGTAAGGGTGACTTTTTCGAGGGGCTCATCCCGTCGGCCGCGGAGCGCCCGACCTACCTCATCGAGGTCGAGACGACCGAGGGAACGTCCTCGTACATCGACTCCTATGCGTTCGGGCCGGCGTTGGGACCGCTCGACGACCACCTTCTGCGCGAGGGCTCGCACCGACAGCTCTACCGCCGGCTGGGCGCCCAGCTGACCCGACACGAGGGCGTCGACGGCGTGCTGTTCGCGCTCTGGGCGCCCAACGCGACGCGCGCCTCCGTGGTCGGCGATTTCAACCGCTGGGACGGCCGGCGCTGCCAGATGCGCAAGCGCTTCGACAGCGGATTGTGGGAGATTTTCGTCCCTCACCTGACCGCCGGCGCGGTCTACAAGTATGAACTCGCCGGGCCCGACGGCGCGCTGCTGCCGCTCAAGGCCGATCCTTTCGGTTTCGAGGCGGAGCTCCGGCCCTCGACCGCCTCGGTCGTGGCCGACAGCGCCGACTTCGTCTGGACCGACGCCGAGTATTTGGCCAAGCGTCGCCAGGGCGAGCCGCGCCGCAAACCTATGTCCATTTATGAGGCGCATCTCGGCTCGTGGCGGCGCCGCCCCGACGGATCGTTCCTGACTTATGACGAACTCGCCGATCAGCTGATCCCCTATGTCGCCGACATGGGCTACACCCATATCGAGCTTCTGCCGATCAGCGAGCATCCGCTCGACGAATCATGGGGTTACCAGCCCATCGGCCTCTTCGCTCCGACGCGCCGTTTCGGCGAGCCCGCGGGCTTCGCCCAGTTCGTCGATCGCGCCCACGCCGCGGGTCTCGGCGTGATTCTCGACTGGGCGCCGGCGCATTTTCCGACCGACGCGCACGGGCTCGCCCACTTCGACGGCACCGCGCTTTATGAACACGCCGACCCGCGAAAAGGCTTCCATCCGGATTGGGGCACCGCGATCTACAATTTCGGCCGGTACGAGGTCGCGAACTTCCTCTATTGCAACGCCCTCTACTGGGTCGACCGCTTTCATATCGACGGCCTGCGCGTCGACGCGGTCGCCTCGATGCTCTATCTCGATTATTCGCGAAGAGAGGGCGAGTGGCTGCCGAACGCCGACGGCAGCAATGAAAATCGCGAAGCAATCGCCTTCCTGCGCCGGGTCAACGAGCTCGCTTACGGGCTCTTCCCCGGCGCGATCACCGTCGCCGAGGAATCGACGGCCTTTCCCGCGGTCTCGCGTCCCACCGACCATGGCGGACTCGGCTTCGGCTTCAAATGGAACATGGGCTGGATGCACGACACGCTCGACTACATGTCGCACGATCCCATCTATCGCCGCTGGAGTCACGACAGAATGACGTTCGGGCTCCTTTACGCTTTCAGCGAGAATTTCGTGCTGCCGATCTCGCATGACGAGGTCACCCACGGCAAAGGCTCGCTGGTTTACAAGATGCCCGGCGACGAATGGCAGCGTTTCGCCAACGCCCGCGCTTATTACGGCTTCATGTGGGGCTACCCTGGCAAGAAACTCCTGTTCATGGGCCAGGAGTTCGGCCAGACAATGGAATGGAACTCGGCGGAATCTCTCCCCTGGTGGCTGCTCGATCACTGGCCGCATCAAGGCGTCCAGGCGCTCATTCGCGATTTGAACCGCCTCTATCGGGAGACGCCGGCGCTTTATGCGCGCGATTGCGAGCCGGAGGGGTTCCGGTGGATCGTGGTCAACGACGACGCCCAGTCGGTGCTGGCCTTCCTGCGGCGGGGCGAGCGCACCGACCCGCCGGTCGCGGTCGTGTGCAACTTCACCCCCGAGCCGCGCCACAATTATCGCATCGGACTTCCCTTCGAAGGCCATTGGCGCGAGACGCTCAACAGCGACGCCGCCGCCTACGGCGGCTCGAACATGGGCAACTTCGGCGGCGTTGACGCGTCTCCGAAGCCGTCGCACGGGTTGCCGGCTTCGGCGACGCTGACGCTGCCGCCGCTATCCACTCTGTTCCTCGTCTTCGAGCCGCCCGTTTCCGACGGTGCGCCGTAATCTGAGTAACGTGAAGGAGTTCGACATGGCGTGGTCCGACTCGTCAAAGCCGACCAGCGTCTCGCCGCCTTATTCCCGTCACGCCATGGCCTACGTGCTCGCCGGGGGGCGCGGCAGCCGGCTGCTCGAGCTGACCGACCGGCGCGCCAAGCCCGCGGTCTACTTCGGGGGCAAGTCGCGCATCATCGACTTCGCGCTCTCGAACGCGCTCAATTCCGGCATCCGCCGCATCGCAGTCGCCACGCAGTACAAAGCTCACAGCCTCATTCGCCATCTGCAGCGGGGCTGGAACTTCCTTCGCCCCGAACGCAACGAAAGCTTCGACATACTGCCCGCCTCGCAGCGCGTCTCCGAGACCATGTGGTACCTCGGGACGGCCGACGCGGTCTATCAGAACATCGACATCATCCAGAGCTACGACCCGCACTTCATGGTCATCCTCGCCGGCGATCACGTCTATAAAATGGACTACGAGAAGATGCTGCAGCAGCACCTCGATTCCGGGGCGGACGTGACCGTCGGCTGCCTCGAAGCGTCGCTCGAAGAGGCCAAAGACTTCGGCGTGATGCACGTGGACGAGAAGAACAGGATCATCTCGTTTCTGGAGAAGCCCAAGGACCCGCCGCACATGCCCGGCAAGCCGGATATCGCGCTCTGCAGCATGGGCATCTACGTGTTCGAGACCGCGCTCTTGTTCGAGCTCCTGCGCGAAGATGCAGCGGACCCTAATTCCAGTCATGATTTCGGCAAGGACATCGTTCCCTACCTCGTCAAGCACGGCAAAGCTGTCGCGCACCATTTCTCGGACTCCTGCGTAAGGTCGACGGAGGAGGCGAAGCATTATTGGCGTGACGTCGGGACCGTGGACGCCTATTGGGCGGCCAACATCGACCTCACCGACATCGTGCCCGACCTCGACCTGTTCGACCGTGGCTGGCCGATCTGGACCTATGGCGAGATCACGCCGCCCGCCAAATTTGTCCACGACGTGGACGGTAGACGCGGCTTGGCGGTCTCGTCCCTCCTCTCCGGCGGCTGCATTGTTTCGGGCGCTTCGATCAGCCGCTCGCTCGTCTTCACCGGCGTGCACGTTCATTCGTACTCGACGATCCACGAGGCCGTCATACTTCCCTATGCGCACATCGGTCGGAACGTGCGGCTCAATAAGGTGGTTGTCGACAGCGAGGTGGCAATTCCCCAGGGCCTCGTTGTTGGCGAGGACCCAGAGCTTGACGGCAAGCGGTTCCGGCGCACCGAGGAGGGCGTGACGCTGATCACCGGGCCGATGATCGAAAAGCTGAAGCACTAGCTTGGATGAAGGTCCTCTCGGTCGCCTCCGAAGTCTTTCCCTTGGTCAAGACCGGGGGCCTCGCCGACGTCGCGGGCGCCTTGCCCGGAGCGCTGCGAGCGGAGGACGTCGATGTGCGCACGCTTCTCCCGGCCTATCCGGCGGTGAAGGAGAAGCTCGCCGAGGCGACGGTCGCGCTCGCCTACGATGATTTGTTCGGCGGCCCGGCGCGCGTTGTGGCAGATCGCGTAGACGGACTCGACCTCTTTGCGATCGATGCGCCGCATCTCTACGACCGCCCGGGCAACATCTACCTCGGCCCCGACGGGCTCGACTGGCCGGACAACGCCATGCGTTTCGCCGCGCTCGCGCGGGTCGGCGCGGACATCGGCTCCGGAGCGATCGCCGACTTCGAACCCGAGGTCGTGCATGCGCATGACTGGCAGGCGGCGCTTGCTCCGGCCTATCTGCACTTTTCGGACCGGCCCAGGCCGCGCACCATCGTCACGATCCATAATCTCGCGTTCCAGGGGCATTTTCCGCTGTCGACGTTCAGCGCCCTCGGACTGCCGGACGGCGCGCTGTCGATCGACGGCGTGGAATATTTCGGCGGGGTCGGCTATCTGAAAGCCGGGTTGCGCCTCGCCGACGCGATCACCACCGTCTCGCCGACTTATGCGCGCGAGATCATGACGCCCGAATTCGGCATGGCGCTCGACGGGCTTCTGCGCTCGCGCGCTGCGGCTGTGCACGGCATCTTAAATGGAATCGACGACAGGGTCTGGAACCCGGCGAGAGACCCCGCGCTCGCCCAGACGTACAGCGCGCTGCGCATCGACATGCGCGCCCGCAACAAGACCGCACTGCAGAACAAGCTGGGCCTCAGGCGCGGCCTCGATCCACCGCTGATCGGCGTCGTGTCGCGCCTTTCCGATCAGAAGGGCCTCGACCTGCTGCTGCACGCTCTGCCCAACTTCATCGCTCACGGCGGCCAGCTAGCGCTGCTCGGATCGGGCGAGCCGTCGCTGCAGGAAGGGTTCGCGGCCGCAGCCTCGGCGTGGCGCGGCGCCGTCGGCTGCGTATTCGGTTACGATGAAAAGCTGGCGCATCTCGTCCAGGGCGGCGCGGACTTCGTGGTGGTGCCGTCGCGCTTCGAGCCTTGCGGGCTGACGCAGCTCTGCGCGCTGCGGTACGGCGCGCCGCCGATCGTTTCGCGGGTCGGCGGCCTTGCGGACACGGTGATCGACGCCAACGAGGCCGCCTGTTCTGCTGGCGTGGCGACCGGAATTCAGTTCTCGCCGCCCTCCATCGAGGGGCTTTCTTACGCGCTCGAACGGGCGGTCGATCTCATGCACAATTCCGCCGCCATGCGTCGGGTGAGGCTCAACGGCATGCGCGCCGACTTCTCCTGGCGCGGCCCGGCCGAACGCTACGCCGCCCTCTACGACTCGCTCGTCACGGCGGCGGCATGAGCGGCGCGGGAGGGGCTCTCGGCGTCTTTTTGTCTGAACACGGGCTCGAAGCCGCGCTCAACCTGCCCAATGCGGAAGCCGCCTTTCTCTGCATCTACGACGGCGACAATGAAGTTTTCCGGGCCGAAATGGGCCGCGACGACGCCGGCGTGCTGAGAGGCATTGCGCCCGGCTTCAGCGCTGGCGCACGCTACGGCTTCCGTGTCGACGGTCCCTACGATCCTGCGCGCGGACAGCGCTTCGACGCATCCAAGCTACTCGCCGACCCCTATGCATGGGCGTTCGACCGGCCCTTCCGGCTGCATCCCTCGATGTTCAAGCATGGCGAGGACAGCGGCCCGTATGCGCCAAAGGCGATCGCGGGCCAGGCGGCCGCGGGCGAACCGGGACGCAAGCGCATAGCGCCGGAGTTGCTGGTCATCTACGAACTCAATCTGCGCGGGTTCTCGCGGCTCAATCCCGCCGTGCCCGAGGAGGCGCGAGGCGCCTTCGCCGCCTTGGCTCACCCGGCGTCGATCGCGCATCTGGCTAGGCTCGGCGTCACCGCGGTCGAGATCATGCCGGCGGCCGCCTTCGTGGACGAGCGCCACCTGCCCCCGCTCGGGCTGTCGAACGCATGGGGCTACAATCCCGTGGTCTTCGGCGCTCCCGACCTGCGCCTTGCGCCGGGCGGCTGGGCCGAGGTTCGCGCCGCGACCGACGCGCTTCACGCCGCCGGCATGGAGGCGATCCTCGACGTCGTCTTCAACCACAACGGCGAGAGCGACCAATTTGGTCCGATCCTCTCTTTCCGCGGCCTGGACAACGCCGCCTTCTTCCGGCTCGACCCGCTCAATCCCGCGCTTTACGTCAACGACACAGGGTGCGGCAATTGCGTCGCGCTCGACCGGCCGCTCGTCATCGACATGGCGCTTGGCGCTTTGCGGCGATGGATGATCCATGGCGGGTTTGATGGCTTCCGCTTCGATCTCGCAACCTGTCTCGGGCGCGATGAGCGCGCCTTCGACCCGAACGGCCTCTTTTTTCAGGCGCTCGCGGCGGACCCGCTCCTCACCAAGGCGCGGCTCATCGCCGAACCGTGGGACGTCGGGCCGGGCGGCTACCGGCTCGGCGCGTTCAGGCCGGAATTCGCGGAGTGGAACGACAAGTACCGCGATGCGGCCCGGCGCTTCTGGCGCGGCGACCCTGGCCAGCGCGGCGAGATCGCCACGCGGATGGCCGGCTCGCGCGACGTCTTCTCCCAGGCTCCCGCGCCCTCGAAGAGCGTCAATTTCGTCGCCGCGCACGACGGCTTCACGCTGGCGGATCTGGTCTCCTACGAGCGCAAGCGCAATGAGGCGAACGGGGAGGAGAACCGCGACGGGACCGACGCCAATTTCTCCTGGAACCATAGCGTCGAAGGGCCGAGTGACGACCCCGCCGTTCACGAGGCGCGCAAGCGCGACCAACGGAACCTCCTCACGCTTCTCCTCGCATCGCGCGGGACTCCTATGCTCGCCATGGGGACGGAGCTCGGCTTCAGCCAGGGCGGCAACAACAACGCCTACGCCCAGGACAACGAGACGACCGCCATCCGATGGGACGAGGCGGACGCGTCCCTCATCGCATTCGCCCGCAGGCTCATCGAGACGAGGCGCGCCCATCCCGCTCTGTCGCGCGACGCCTTTCTGACCGGCAAACCCTTCGACGCGACCGGCCTGCCGGACGTCGAATGGCGCGACGCGGATGGGCCCATGACGCAGGCCGACTGGGGCGATCCAGCGGGCCCGGCGCTGGTCGCGGTCTTCGCGGCCCCGCACGGAGACGGAATCGACCGCGTCGCGGTCGCGATGAACCGCTCGCTTGTCGACGTCGATCTTACTCTCCCGCCCCCGCGCGAGGCCATGGCGTGGCGCGTCCTCTGCGACACGGACGATCCCGAGGCGCCCGAGGCCGCGACTCTCATCGCCGACCGGCTGCGGCTGAAGGCGCGCTCCTCCGCCCTCCTTGCGGAAAGCGCCGTGGCGGCGGGGCGCCCGCCGGCCGGCCCGCCGACGGCCGCTTCGATCGACGCGCTCGCGAAGACCCTCGGAATCGCCCCGGAGTGGTGGGACGTGTCGGGAAACCGCACAATCGTATCAGCGGAGACGAAGATCGCGCTCATCGAGGCGCTGGGGTTCGAGGCGCGCGGCGAGGCTCAGGCGCGCGAGAGCCTCGCGCATGCCCTCGACCAGACCTGCAGAAGGATGACGCCCCCGTCGCTCGTCGTGCAGGCCGGTGGGCCGCTCGCGGCGCCGCTGCGCGACTGTCCCAATGGCTGCGATGCGCGCGTTGAGTTCGAGGACGGCTCGTTCGTCGAATGGCGCGTCCCGCCGGGCAAAGGGATGCTTCGCAAGCTCATCGGCGAGAGCGTGGTCGAGGAGCGGCCGGCCCCGCTTCCGAGCTTGCCGGTCGGGCGTCACAAGCTCGTCTTCGGAGACGTCGCGTGCGCGCTGATTGTCGCGCCGCGTGAGGCCCACGCGCCCGAGGCCGCTCGCCGGAAGCGGTTCGGAGTCACGGCGCAGCTCTATGCGCTGCGGCGAGCAGGGGACCAGGGGATCGGCGACTTTTCGACGCTTGCGGAAGCGGGCGCGCTCGCGGGCGCCGCAGGCGCGGTCTACTTTGGCGTCAGCCCGATGCACATGCTGTTCCCGCATGACCGGGAACGCGCGAGCCCCTATCACCCCTCGGACCGCCGCTTCCTCGATCCTATGTACATCGACGCGTTCGACGCCGAGCTGCCGCGCGACGGCGCCGCGGACGCCCTTCTTGCGGCGCTCGCGCCCTCGGCCATCGCGCCCTCCGCCGCGAAGTTCGTGGACTATCCGGCGGTATGGGCGCTGAAACGCGCAGCGCTCGAAGCGTTGCACGCCGCCTTCGTCCGCGCCGCGGAGGCGAGGCCTCAGGAGACGATCGTCGCCGATCATCAAGCCTTCGTCGCTGCCGGCGGCGGCGAAGCCTTGCGGCGATTCGCCGCCTTTCAGGCGGTCGCAGAGAGCGAGGCCAACCCGAATTGGCGGTCGTGGCCCGAGGCGCTCCGCGCCGGCGAAGCGCGCGCCGTCGAGGACGCAATCGGCCAGTATCGGCAGGCTTTCGCCTTCGCCCTGTTCTGTCAGTGGCTCGCCGACCGGCAGCTTAAGCGCGCCGCGGACAGGACCCGCAAGGCGGGCCTCGCCATCGGCCTTTATCGCGATCTCGCCGTCGGCGCCGCGCTGGACGGCGCGGAGGCGTGGGCCAACGCCGACCAGCTTGCGAGAGGCGTCGAGGTCGGCGCGCCGCCCGACCCATTTGCGCCGCAGGGCCAGAACTGGCGGCTGCCGGCGCCGAACCCGCTGGCGGAGGCCCGAAACGGCTGGGTTTCGATGAGCCGGCTCTACGCCGCCAACATGCGCCACGCCGGCATGCTCAGGATCGACCATGCGATGGGGCTGCAGCGCCTGTTCCTCATTCCCGAGGGGGCGAAGCCAGCCGAGGGCGCCTATCTCGCCTATCCGCTCGACGACCTTGTTGGCGTCGTCGCCCTCGAGAGCCATCGCGCCCAATGCATGGTGATCGGCGAGGACCTGGGCACGGTTGCGGAAGGCTTCCGCGAACGGATGACGAGGGCGAACGTCCACGGCATGCGGGTTCTCTGGTTCGAGCGCAAGGACGGGGATTTCCTGAGTCCAACCGGCTACCCGCCGAAGTCGGCAGCCTGCGTCTCAACCCACGACCTGCCGACGCTAGCCGGCTGGTGGCAGGGCGCCGACGTCGCCGAGAGACTATCGCTCGGGCTCATGAGGCTTGCCGCGGCGGGCGAGGCCATCGCCGAGCGACGGCGGGAGAAGCGCGCGCTTGTCGAGGCGCTTCTTGCAGCTAAGCTCATCGGCTCCGCCCCGGACGAGGATGCGCCGATCGACGACGCGACCGCCGCCGCGGTCCACGCCTTTATCGCCAGCGCGGCGTCGGTCTTGGTCAGCGCCCAATATGACGACCTCGCCGGCGAGACCGTCCCGACCAATCTGCCCGGCACCGACCGCGAGCGGCCCAACTGGCACCTCAAGGTCGGTCCCGACCTGACCCACATTCTTGCGAGCGCCCGGGCCCGCGCCATCCTCGCCGCGTTGGCGAAGGGCCGGCCGTAGTGCTTCGGGGGCTTCGCCGCAGGCGGTTCCTTGGAAGTTCTTGGAGGCCTGTGGACAACCACCTTGGTGGATTCGAGCTTGGATTCCTTTGAATGACCGCCGATGAATGACCGCCGATTGCCCCTCCTTAAGTCGTACGCCGGATCGCAGCCGCACGACCAGTTGTTTTTCTGGATGATACGAGCTTCAGGTGATCAGTTCGGCTGGGAAGAGGAAGCGGTGTGCTAGGCACTCTGGCCGGGCATGGAAGATTCGCCAGATGCGACAGGGTGGGATGCGCATTAACTTATGAGGCGAAGCGAAATCTTGAGGCGGCCATGGGCGGCGTCGATCGTGGCGGCGTTCGCGTTAGCCGCGTTGGCGATTACCGGTATTCGCTCGATTCGCGAACCGATTCTGCGAGCGGCGGGATGGGCGCTTGTCGAAAGCGAACCGGTCGCCGCGGCCGACATCATCGTGGTGTCGCTCGATTCCGGCGGCGCAGGAGCGCTCGAAGCGGCGGATCTCGTGCAGAGCGGCGTCTCACAGCGCGTCGCGGTTTTTCAGGACCCCCCGAGCGGAGAAGACTTTGAGTTCATCCGCCGCGGGCTTCCCTATGAGGATGCAGAGGCGAGGCACGTTCGCGAACTGAGGTCGCTTGGCGTGACCGATGTCGTGCGAATCTCCAGAGTCGAGGGAACCGAAGGCGAAGGTCAGGTCCTTTCGCGATGGTGCGACGAGCAGCGTCTCCGATCCATCGTGGTGGTGGCCGGCACGGACCACTCGCGCCGATTGCGGCGAGTGCTCGACCGGGTCATGAAAGGCCATTCGACGCATGTCGCAGTTCACGCCGCGCGCTACTCGAGTTTTGACCCCGATCGATGGTGGAAGACTCGCGGCGGGGTCCGGACGGAAATCGTCGAGCTCCAGAAACTCCTGCTCGACGTCGTGCTGCACCCAATGTCGTTCTGACGTCGGTGAAGCGGAGAGAACGGCGACCCACACGCTTGCTTAATCAACTGTGGTTCGACGTCAATGCAGACCAGACGCGCGGCCCTTGTCTCGCGCAAGCACGATGCCAGGCCCGCCCCCGCCGCGGCCGATAGATCCCCAACAGCGCGCTCTTCCACTGGCGGCCTCGCCAAAACAAAACAGAAGTGACCAAACGGATCCGATATGATGTGGGCCTGATCGACGGCGCCGGCGTTCCGATCGCGGCCGTTTCTCAATTGCTCAAGATTTTCGCCCTGTGCTGCGCCACCGGGATGAGCCGCCGCGCCCGTGCGATCTGCTCCCGGTCGAGGCGGGCCGAGACGATCCCCACCCCGTCCGACGCCTTGGCGACCACGTGGCCCCATGGGTCGGCGACCAGCGCATGGCCATAGGTTTGCCGCTGCTCGTTGCCGACCGTGAACGAGCCGGTCTGGGCGCTGGCGCAGATGTAAGTTTCGGTCTCGATTGCGCGGGCGCGCAACAGCACCTCCCAGTGGTCCTTGCCGGTCTGCATGGTGAAGGCGGCGGGTAGCGCGATGACCTCCGCCCCCTTCTCGGCGAGCGCCTGGAAGAGGTCGGGAAAGCGCAAATCATAGCAGATCGCGCAGCCGATCGTGACGCCCTCGCAATCGTAGGTGACAACGCGATCGCCCGATTTGACCGTCGCGCTCTCCTTGTAGGACGTCCCGTCGGGAGTCGTGACGTCGAAGAGGTGGATCTTGCGGTAGCGGGCGATCTCCTCGCCCTCGCGGTTGAACACGACGGACGTGTTGTGGATGCGCTCCTCGCCCTCGATCCTCTCCATGATCGAGCCGGCATGGACGAAGATGCGATGCGTCAACGCCTGGTGACGCGCCATCTCGTAGGCCGGGCCGCCGGGGAAAGTCTCGGCGTACTTGAGCTTGTCGGCCTTCGAGCCGCCGGCCCAGTCGAAGAACTCCGGCAGTAGCACCCAGTCCGGGCGCTCCTCGCGGACCGCGCGCTCGATCAGCGCTTGCGCCCCCGCGATGTTCGCGGCCTTGTCGCTGACCGAATTCATCTGGATGAGCGAGACTTTCATGGGCCGACTCTGACGCCGATCGGTCGCGTTCGTCAACGGCGGGCGAAGGCGGCGAAGGCCTTGAGCTGGTCGGCGATGAAGCCGCGCGTCGCCAAGTCGGTGAGCTCGCCGGTCTTCGGATCGATCTTGGCGTTGACCTGCGGAATGATGACCTCGGGGCGGGTGAAGGCGCGCGCGTCGAGAAAGACGAAGCACTGGCGCAGGTGAAGCTGCGCCCGCACGCCGCCGTAGAGGCCGGGCGACGCGCTTTGCAGGGCGACCGGCTTTCCCTTGAACGGCTGGTTGGGCAGACGGGAAAGCCAGTCGATGGCGTTCTTCAGCACGCCCGGGATGGAATAATTGTATTCGGGCGTCACGATGATGACGCCGTTCGACTTCCGGATCGCCTCCCCGACTTCGGTCACGATCAGCGGGAAGCCCTTTTCCTGCACGTCCGCGTTATAAAGCGGGAACTCGCCGACCGAGGGCAACGGCGTGATCGCGACGCCGTCCGGCGCGAGCGCGGGCAGCGCCCGGGCGACGGCGGCGTTGAACGAGCCGCGGCGCAGGCTGCCGACCATGACGACGAACTCAAGGGGTTTTTCTTCCGGCATGCTGGTCTCCGCGAGGCGACGCTGGGGCCGACATGACGCGCCTTCGCGGCTGTAGTTTGGCCCCAAGCGCCGGAATTGCTAGGGTCTTGCGCAAGGCATGATTTCACGGCATCGAGGGGGCGCTCATGTTCGCTCTGGACGAACTGTTCTCGGTCACCGGGCGCACCGCTCTCGTCACCGGCGGCGCGACCGGCATCGGCCGCATCTGCGCTGAAGCGCTGCTCTCCGGCGGGGCGCGCGTCCTCATCGCCTCGCGCAAGGCGGAGGCCTGCGAGGCGGCGGCGAAGGAGCTCTCCGCCCTCGGCCCATGCGAGGGTTTCGGCGGGGCCGTCAACTCGGAAGAGGGCGTCGAGGCGCTCGTCGCCGAGACCCGCAAGCGGACGGTGGCGCTGCACATCCTCGTCAACAATGCCGGCGTGACCTGGGGCGAGGCGTTCGAGACCTATCCCTGGAAGGCCTGGGACCGGGTGATGAACGTCAATGTGGCCGGCCTCTTCGCGCTGACCCGCGACCTCCTTCCCGATCTCGCCGCCGCGGCGACGGCCGACCGGCCGGCGACGGTCATCAACATCGGCTCGGTCATGGGCACGATCACCCAGTCCGAGCGCTCCTATGCTTATTCAGCCTCGAAGGCGGCTGTGCACCACCTGACCCGCATTCTGGGGCACGAGTTCGCCCGGCGGCAGGTCACGGTCAACGCCATCGCCCCGGGCCCCTTCCAGACCAACATGACGCGTTTCGCCATCGGCGACGAGGAGAGCGCGGCGCGCGGCGCCAAGACCGTGCCGATGAAACGATTGGGCCGCGCAGACGACATCGCCGGCGCCGTCCTGTTCCTCGCGGGGCGCGGCGGCGCCTATACGACCGGCGCGATCCTGCCGGTGGACGGCGGCGGCAGCGTCGAGGCGGCGCACTCCATGTTCGAGGCGGCGGCGTCATGAGCGACCGGGTCGAGGCGCGGACGATCCCCGCCGACGAGCTCGCCCGGCATATCGGGCAAAGCTTCGTGTCGCAGTGGTTTGAAGTCGATCAGGCGCGCATCAACGGCTTCGCCAAGGTGACCGAGGACGAGCAGTTCATCCACGTCGATCCGAAGCGGGCCGCCGCCGAGTCCCCATTCGGCGGCACGGTGGCGCACGGCTTCCTCACGCTCTCGCTGCTCTCGCCCATGGCCCAGAGCGCGCTGCCGCGCCTCGCGGGCTCGGTCATGGTGGTGAACTACGGCTTCGACCGCGTCCGCTTTTTGCTCCCAGTGCGATCGGGGAGCCAAATGCGCGGCCGCTTCACCCTGACAGCGGTCAACCGGCGCTCGGAGCGCGAGTGGCAGCTCGCCTACGACGTGACGGTCGAGATCGAGGGCGGGCAGAAGCCGGCGCTCGCGGCGACCTGGCTCACCATGCAGGTGATCGGCTAGGCTCCTCTGGCTCGTCCTCGACGCCTGCGGGTTTGGCGCCGAGCGTGGTTTTTCAGAAGGTTAGGCGCCTTTTTCTGTCAATTTGTCGCCTCTCGCTTACGCCGGTATTGGTTGGCGTCGCCGTTCATCTCGGGATCGCTTCGCTTGCGCTCGCGATGACGGTTCGGGCGACCTTCGCCCCCCTTCCGTTCGGGCCGCCTTTTCGTGCCGCGAATCGAGGTTTTTCAATGGTTTGCGGCGCCATTTCGTTCCCACCCGATTTGCTCTCCTCGCGCGATCCCGACGAAGGATTTTTCGACCATCGAGTAAACCATAGCACGGCTTTCTGCTAGGCGGAAAGAAATGTCGACTCGGCCGACTGGGGGATGGCGAGGCAAGGGGAGGCCGGCCAGCGTTCCCATCGAGTCCGCCAGGATGCATGCGGCGCTCCTCGGCGCCGCTCTTCGTCCGGGCTGACGAGGCGGCGACGCTCAACGCCAACCTCGCCGCGCTCGCCGGCGCCGAGGTCTTGACCTCAAGGAGAAGGAGGGAACGAGATGAGGCCTTCGCCCTTCATCTCTGGATCGCCGCGGCGCTTCGCGCCTCGCGACGACGGCGCCGGCGTTCCGTGTCATCGCGAGGAGCCGCGATAGCGGCGACGCGGCGATCCAGGAGTTGAGCGGCGCTTACGCCAAATTCCTGTCGACGCTCATTCCGCCAGCTCGTCCAGCGCCGCCTTGGCCCGCTTGGGGTCGCGCGTATCGAAGCCCGGCGTCAACATGGCCGGCTCCGCTGGAGCAAGAACGCTCTCTCAAATTTTTGGTGAGGATATTGCGCCCGCCCGGGCAAGTAGTTGATGCTCGTCAAGGCTCGGCGGCAAATCGTCCGGCAAAATCGCCAGGCGTCGCGAGGCTGGGCTTCCAAAAGCATGGCCAGGCCCCCATGATGTAGCGCCGGAGGAACCCGATGCCCAACGCCGCCCAGTCTCTGGAGGACAGGACGCGTCCGCTCGGCCTCGATCCGGAGCGGGCGAAGCGGGTCGACCGGCCGCACTATGCGATCGTGGACATCGGCTCGAATTCGGTGCGGCTCGTCGTCTACGACCAGCTCGGCCGCGCGCCGATGCCGCGTTTCAACGAGAAGTCGCTCTGCCGGCTGGGCGAAGGCCTTGCGGAGACGGGCGCAATCGCCCCCGAGAACTTCCGCCGCACGATCGAAGCCACGCGGAGGTTCCGCGCGATCGCCGACGCGATGGAGGTCGCCCGCATCGACGCGACCGCGACCGAGGCGATCCGGCGGGCCTCCAACGGACGCGAGCTCGTCGCCGCCATCGCCGCGGATAGCGGGCTCAACGTCCGCATTCTCTCGGGCGCCGAGGAGGCGCGCTACGCCGCGCTCGGCGTCGTCTCCGGCTTCTTCCGGCCGATCGGCACGGTCGCCGACATGGGCGGGGGCAGTCTCGAGGTCTCTGAAGCCCTCGACGACAAGGTCGGGGACCGCTGGGTCAGCCTGCCGCTCGGCGCGCTGCCGGTCGAAGCGATGATGGCGGAGGGCGGCCCCTCGGCGAAGAAGCGGGTGGACGACATCCTGCGCGCGCACTTGTCGCCGGCGCTGGGCCGGCCGGTGCTCTATCCGGTCGGCGGCGGCTGGCGGGCGCTCGCGAAGGCGCACATGGAGTCCGTCAACGCGCCGGTCAAAGTCGTCCACGGCTATTCGCTGGACGCGGGCGACGCGCGCGCTTTCGCCAAGTCGATCTCGCGGATGACGCCAGACAAGCTAGCCGAAACGCCGGGCGTCTCGGAGCGCCGGGCGCGCACGCTGCCGGCGGCGGCGCTCGTGCTCGACCGGGTCTTGAAGCGGCTTGCGCCGGAGCGAGTGGTGTTCTCGGCGCTCGGCTTGCGCGAGGGGCTCCTCTATTCGCAGCTGAGCAAGTCCGAGCAATATCTCGATCCGCTGGTCGAGGGCGCGCAGCTCACCGGGCTGCCGCTCGCGCGCGTGCCCGATTTCGCGCCCGCGCTGGTCGCCTGGACGGCCAACCTGTTTCCGGGCGAGGCGTCGGCCGAGGCGCGCCTCAGGGTCGCGGTCTGCGCGCTTTCGGACATCGCCTGGCGCGACCCGCCGGACCTCCGGGCGGAGGAGAGCTTCCGGCGGCTCCTGCAATTCCCGTTCATCGGCCTCGACCACGCCGAGCGGGTGTTTCTCGCGGCCTCGGTGCATGCCCGTTACGCGGGACGGCCCGACGCGCCCTGGCTCGCGCCGGCGATCGGCCTCATCTCGGCGACCGCGCAAAGGCGGGCGCAAATTCTGGGGCGCGCCATCCTGCTCGCCTACCGCTTTTCCGGCAGCGTGGCTTCGGTGCTCGCGACGGCGCGGCTCGTGATCGAGCCCGATTGCCTGCGTCTCGAAGTCGCCTCGGCCGCCCGCGCGCCGGACAGCGAGGTCGTGAACGACCGGCTCAAGCTCTTGGCCGCCGCCATCGGCGTCCGGCGCAGCGAAATCGTCGCAACGGACGCTCAGGCGTAAGTTGGCGCTGGAAACGAAGTGCGCGCCGCTGAGGATCGGCCGTCAAATTGTTCATTCGACCGCGCTTCCCCGACCTCTTCCAGGCGCTCGTCGAGAAGGGGGCGGAGATCATTGCGCTGCCGGCCGCCTTCACGCTCCAGACCGGCAAAGACCACTTGGGAAGTGCTTTTGCGCGCGGGCCTTCGAGACGGAGACCTATGTCTGCGCGAGCGCCCAGACCGGCTCGTTCACCATCGGCAACGAGCAGCGGATGACCTATGGGCACTCGCTCGTCGCCGACCCCTGGGGGCATGTGGTGGCCAAGACGTCCGACGGGGTGGGGATTGTCGCGGCGCGGATCGATCCCGAGCAGATCAGGCGAGCGCGGCGGCTCATCCGGTGGCGCAGCACAAGGTGAAAACAATTCGAAATTGAAAATCGGACCTTCAGCCCACGTTAGTTATTCCGGCGCTTTTTGCTGGCTTTTTAGCCACACATCCATTGGGTGACCTTCGTAATCTATCACTTTTTTCTTCTTTAGGTCAATCAAAGCAAAACTCACCGATTGATTTGTTTGAACTCCCTCAAACTTGCCAATGAGTTGTTCGTCCAACCATTTTCGTCTGACCGCCTTCGATTTGGAGGTTGCTTCTTTCTCCTCAAGCAGCCGGAGAATAGGATTTATCGCAGCGGATACTTTCTTACCTGCAGTCGAACTAGCTTCCGACCGAGTCTGAATAGGGACTGGAGTGACACACGTGAGTTCTAGCTTACTCTCAATGTCGCGAATACGACCATCGATCTCTTCGCGTTTCGCTTTTAACGCGCTCAAATCTTGTTCTAATTGTCTTTCACGGTCCCGCAATTCACGGATCTTTGCTATAGAGGCGCTAATTTTCCCATGTTCGTTGTTTTGCTTCGCAAGTAGATCCATCATGTAGGGAAACACTTCCTTGCTTAGCAGTTTTGGCCGCACGAAGGACAAAAGGAAGGTCTCATCAAGAAATCCCTTCAATAAGGGTCCGATAACGCCGTAAACCTTAAAAGCGTCTCCATTGGTCAGGATTGCAATTGTCGTCTTATCTCGACCGTGCTTGTGAAAAACGTAAGTTTCCAACTGCTCCTGATGTCTTTGGTCTAATTTACTTTTTGGGGCCTTCGTTTCAATGACTATGCCCGTGTGGAGGTGATCCGCGACCACATCGACGTAACCGCGCCCGGTACGCCCTTCGTATTTGAAGTCGCTGTCCTCATAACCTAAAGCTCTCAGTATCGGGAGGACTACTTTGATTTTAGCATCCTCTTCGCTCACTAAGCCAATTGCAGGCATTTCGGCTATCGGCTTGAGTAGCTTGACGACGTGGTCCATTTCTTCAGGCATAGTTCACAACCGGGTGAATGCACGAGTAAGCGTTGATAACAACGAAGCGTAAGTCACGCAAGTGGAATGTGAGCCCACCTTCCGCTTGTGCTCACTCGCTCGCCCAAGGATTGAATAGCGAGACGCGCGTCTCTTCGAAATCAGCGACGTTGCGCGTGACCAGGATCAGATCGTGCGTGATTGCCGTCGCTGCGATCAGTCCATCGACGTCCCCGCGCTGCCTCAAGGCCGCGATGCGGCCCCATTCCAGGGCGATCAGGTCCGTGATAGGCAGGATTCGATCCGCATGATCGTGCCGCGGGCGCTGAAGCCATTCTTCGAGACGATCTGCGGTCCGCGGGTCTGCTTTCCTTTTGAGAGCGACGCCCCGCATAATTTCACCCAAGGTGAGCGCGCTAAGATAGAGCGCGTCCGGAGAAACGGATCGCAGCCACGCCGCCCCTTGGCGGCTGCCTCGGCGAGCCTCCGACACGACATTCGTGTCGACGAGATACACCTAAACGGCGAGGTCGCGGCTCGGCGACTTCGCGCGGGCGCTGACGGCGACCGCGAGGTCGTCGTCCCACGCCGGGCCTGAAAGAAGATCGTCCACGAGCGAGGGTCGTTTGCCCGCGAGCGCCGCGTAGTCGGCGGCCGACACGACGACGGCGGCCGGCTTGCCTCGCAAGGTGACAGTCTGCGGCCCTTCGCGTCGGGCGCGTTGGACGACTTCGCTGAAACGGTTCTTCGCGTCCTGCAGAGACCAGTTCATGTTGCGCTCGTAGCTAGACAGTCTAGATAGACATTGATAGTCCCCACCCGTCAAGAAGCCGATCCTCGTTTGGCTACAAAGAGTGCAAAGCAATCTGCGAGCCGCGAAACGCAAAAACTTGGGACGGCGCTGTTTTATTATGCTTTTCGCCGCCCTTGAGCCGCAGCCATAGTGGTTCGACCCCGGCGGCGCCGGGAATCTCGGGACAATCGCAGGCGGCCCTTACATGGCGGACGACGAACTCGACCTAAGAACCCTATCCGACGACGAGCTCGTCGAGCAGATGCACGACGACCTCTACGACGGCCTGAAAGAGGAGGTCGAGGAGGGCGTCCGCATTCTGCTCGAGCGCGGCTGGGCGCCTTACGACGTGCTGACCAAGGCGCTGGTCGAGGGCATGCGCATCGTCGGCATCGACTTCCGCGACGGCATCCTGTTCGTCCCCGAGGTGCTGATGTCGGCTAACGCGATGAAAGCCGGAATGGCGATCCTGCGTCCGCTTCTCGCCGCGACCGGCGCGCCGAGGATGGGCACGATGGTCATCGGCACGGTCAAGGGCGACATCCACGACATCGGCAAGAATCTCGTGTCGATGATGATGGAGGGCGCGGGCTTTGAGGTGTTCGACATCGGCATCAACAACGGCGTCGAGAAATATCTCGAGGCGATCGAGAAGCATCAGCCCGAGATTCTCGGCATGTCGGCCCTTTTGACGACGACCATGCCTTACATGAAGGTGGTCATCGACACGCTGAAGGAGAAGGGCATCCGCAACGACCACATCGTGCTTGTCGGCGGCGCGCCGCTCAACGAAGCCTTCGCCGAGGCGATCGGCGCCGACGCCTATTGCCGCGACGCGGCGGTGACGGTCGAGACGGCCAAGACGCTGCTCGCGCGCCGGCAAGGCTCGATCCAGGCGCGGGAGCAGGTATGAACCCGAGGCCCACGACCGTCGCTAGAAGATTGTCACCCTCGCGTAGGCGGGGGTCCAGCGGCCAGCCGCGAACGCTTGACATTGATGCAGCTTCATCGCGCGAAACGACGGCCGTTGGTGATCTGGATCCCCGCGTGCGCGGGGATGACATTCAGGCCGAGACGCCAGCCGAGCGGAGGAACGACGGGCGGCGAAAGATCCTCGTCATCGCCTGCGGCGCGCTCGCCCGCGAAGTCCTGGCGCTGAAGCTCGACGCGATCGACCTCGCCTGCCTGCCGGCGCAGCTCCACATGCGCCCCGAGCGCATTCCCGAGGCCGTGCGCGCCAAGATCCGGGCGAGCCGTCCCCTCTATGACGAGATCCTCTGCCTCTACGGCGACTGCGGCACCGGGGGCGAACTCGACAAGGTGCTGGCCGAGGAGGGCGTGAGGCGCATCGAAGGCGCGCATTGCTACGCCTTCTACGCCGGTGAAGAGACGTTTGCGGCGCTTGCCGAGGAGGAGCCGGGAACCTTCTACCTCACCGACTTCCTGGCGCGCCATTTCGAGACGATCGTCATCAAGGGCCTGGGCCTCGATCGTTTCCCTCAGTTGCGCGACGATTATTTCGGGGCCTATCGGCGCGTGGTCCATCTCGCGCAGGTCGACGATCCGGAGACGACGGCCAAAGCCAAGGCGGCGGCCGACCGCCTGGGGCTCGCCTACGAACGGCGCCTCACCGGCCTTGCCGGCCTCGCCGACTTCTTCGCAAAGTCCGTCCGCGATAAGGAGGACGCATGGCGAGCCTGATCACCGTTTACTGGCGCGACATTCCGAGCCAGGTCATCGCCAAGTCGGGGCGCAAGGCCGCCAAGCGCGAGCTGTCGAAACGGTTCATCCGCGCCATCGACCTGGCCGCGGCCCACGCGGGCGCCCAAAGCGAGAACGCCTATCTCGCCGAATGGCGGCGCAGCGATCCGGTCGACTGCGGCGACGATCTGGAAGCGGAAGCCGACGCCGCCGCCGCCCGCCTCGAGTCGGAATACGACATTCACCGCCTCGCGGTCCTCGCCAGGCGCGACGGGCGCGAAGCGCCGTCGTGACCGCCTTTCTCACGCCGTCCGCCTTCGAGCCGCGGGGAAAGCGCCCGCCGCCCGAACGCAAGCCGCGCGTGCGTCTTTGGAGCGCGCGCCATGCGGCCCTGATGGAGCGCATCTACGCGCGCTTCGAGGCGGCGCTCGTCTGGCTCGGTCCGGTCTTTTCGCGGTTCGGCTACGCTCGGCTTGAACGTCCGGTCGCCGCGATGGAGGCGGGGATCAAGGGCTTCTTGTTCGACTGCCGCATGTGCGGCGACTGCGTGCTGTCGAAGACAGGCATGTCGTGTCCGATGAATTGCCCCAAGGCGATGCGCAACGGCCCCTGTGGCGGCGTGCGCCCGAACGGCAATTGCGAGGTCTATCCCGATATGGCCTGCGTCTGGGCGAAGGCCTGGGAGGGGAGCCTCAAAATGCGCGGCGGCGGGGCCATCGCCGACGTCCTGCCGCCGGTGAACCACATGCGCAAAGGCTCTTCGACCTGGTTGCGTTTGGCGCGGGAGCGTGCGCAGGCTTGACGCCCATGAGCGCGGCTCCGCATCCGCACGACGTGGACGCCGACCCATCGGCGCCTCTCATTGACCTGCCCGGCCACTCGTCGCGCGGCCGGCTTGAGCGCGTGCTGAGGCGTGGTGAATTCGCCGTCACCGCCGAGCTGTCGCCGCCCGATTCGGCCGACGCCGACGAGGTGCGCGCGGCCGCGCGGGCCTATGAAGGCTGGGTCGACGGCATCAACGCCACCGACGGCTCCGGCGCTCATTGCCACATGTCGAGCGTCGCGGTCTGCGCGATCCTGACTCGCATCGGCTATTCGCCGGTGCTCCAGATCTCCTGCCGCGACTATAACCGCATCGCCATTCAGGGCGCCGTGCTTGGCGCGGCGGCGCTCGGCGTCGGCAACGTGCTTTGCCTCACCGGCGACGGCGTTCAGTGCGGCGACCATCCCGAGGCCAAACCCGTATTCGACCTCGATTCGATCTCGCTGCTTACCGTCATCAAAAGGATGCGCGACGAGGGCCGGTTTCTCTCTGGACGGAAGATCACGACGCCGCCGCGCCTCTTCCTCGGGGCGGCCGAGAATCCGTTCGCGCCGCCGCGCGATTTCCGCGCGCTGCGGCTGGCGAAGAAGATCGCCGCCGGCGCGCAATTCATCCAGACGCAATATTGCTTCGACCTGCCGATGCTGAGAAGCTTCATGGGCAAGGCGCGTGACATGGGGCTGGACAAGCGATGTTTCATTCTGGTCGGAGTGGGGCCGCTCGCGTCGGCCAAAGCCGCGCGCTGGATGCGAGCCCACGTCGCGGGCGTGCATATCCCCGATTCAGTCATGGCCCGCCTCGAGGGCGCGACCGATGAGAAGCGAGAGGGCCGTCGCATCTGCGTGGAGATGATCCAGGCGTTGCGCGAGGAGCCCGGCGTCGCCGGCGTGCATGTGATGGCCTACCGGCAGAGCCAGTATGTCGCCGAGATCGTGCGCGAGTCGGGCGTGTTGCGCGGCCGCGCGCCGTGGCGGCGGTCTTTCGTGCCCGACATGCTGTCGGTCGAGAGCCTGGAGGGTGGGTGAACCGCCGCGGCCCTGCGAGCATGAGCGCAGCAATCCAGAGATCGCCGGACCTTCTGCGTTCGCCTGGATTGCTTCGTCCCCCCGGGTCATAGCCCGGGGGTCCTCGCAATGACGTTGTCCTCTTTAGAACGGAAAGAATAGTCAATGACCGAAACCCTCGTCTCCTCGGCCACAAAGGAAGTCGTCATCGGCTTCGAGCGCCGCTTCGTCATGATCGGCGAGCGCATCAATCCGACCGGGCGCAAGCTGCTCGCGGCCGAGATGGCGGCCGGCGACTATAGCCGCGTGGTCGCCGAGGCGCTGGCGCAGGTGGAAGCCGGCGCGCAGATGCTCGACGTCAACGCCGGCATTCCGCTCGCCGACGAGCCGAAAATCCTCGCCGATTGCGTCAAGCTCGTGCAGGAGACCGTGGACGTGCCGCTGTCGATCGATTCCTCCATCGTCGACGCGCTGGAGGCCGGCCTCGAAGTCTACAAGGGCAAGCCCCTCGTCAACTCCGTCACGGGCGAGGATGAGCGGCTCGAGCGCGTGCTGCCGCTCGTCAAGAAGTATGGCGCCGCCGTCATCGCGATCTCGAACGACGAGACCGGCATTTCGGAAAATCCTGACGTGCGCTTTAAGGTGGCGAAAAAGATCGTCGAGCGCGCCATGGACCACGGAATCAAGCGCGAGGACGTCGTCGTCGATCCGCTCGTCATGCCGGTCGGCGCGATCAACGACGCCGGCGCGAAGCTGATGTATTTGCTTCGCCGCCTGCGCGAGGAGCTTCGAGTCAACACAAGCTGCGGCGCCTCCAATTTCTCCTTCGGTCTGCCGAACCGGCGGGGCCTCGCCGCGAGTTTCTTGCCGATGATGATCGGCGCCGGCTTGACCTCGGCGATCATGAATCCGCTGCATGCAGAGGACTTGCGGGCGGTGCTCGCCGCGGATGTCGCCATGGGCCACGACCCGAACTGCGGCGCGTGGATTCGCAAATATCGCGAGCCGCAGCCCGACAGCGAGGCGGGCGCCGGCAGCCGCCGCGAAGGACGGCGGCGCGCCAAATCATGAGCTTTTCGTGACCGCCCACCGCGTCGTCTTCACGCCGTCTGGCAAGCGCGGCGATTTCGCCGACGGGACGAGCCTGCTCGTCGCCGCGCGCGCGCTCGGCGTCGATCTCGACTCTGTCTGCGGCGGGCGCGGCATCTGCGGACGTTGTCAGATCGACATCGCAGAAGGGGCCTTCGCCAAGCACGCAATCCGCTCCGCGGCCGATCACGCGAGCCCGTGGAACGCGGTCGAGCAGCGCTATGCCGACAAGCGCAGCGCCCTTGGGCCGGGCCGGCGGCTCGGATGCCAGGCGCGGATTTGCGGCGACCTTGTCGTGGACGTGCCGCCGGAGAGCCAGGTCCACCGGCAGGTCGTGCGCAAGCGCGCCGAGGAGCATCCGATCGACATCGATCCGGTCGTGCGCCTCCACTATGTCGAGGTGGCCGAGCCGAACATGCACGAGCCGTCGAGCGACTTCCGCCGCCTTGAGAAGGCGCTCGAGGAGCAGTGGGGAATCGCGCGCGCGAAGGCCGATCTTTCGACGCTGAAGAGCTTGCAGAAGACGCTGCGCGCCGGCGGCTGGACGGCGACCGTCGCCCTGCGCAAGGGACGCGACATCGTCGCAATCATGCCGGGCTTCGCCGATCGGGCCTATGGCGTCGCCATCGACGTCGGCTCGACGACCATCGCCGCTCACCTCTGCGATCTCATGAGCGGCGCGGTCCTCGCCTCGGTCGGCGCCATGAACCCGCAGATTCGCTTCGGCGAGGATCTCATGAGCCGCGTCTCCTATGTGATGATGAATCCCGGCGGGGACGCTGAACTCACGCGCGCGGTGCGCGACGCGATGGACGCGCTCGTCGGCGAAGCGGCGGCTCAGGCGGGCGTCGCGCGCGACGAAATCTTCGAAGTGACGCTGGTCGGCAACCCGATCATGCATCATCTGGCGCTCGGCCTCGATCCGACGGAGCTCGGCGGCGCCCCGTTCGCGCTGGCGATCGACGCCGCCTACGAAATCCGCGCCCGCGATCTCGGCCTCAACGTCGCGCCGGGCGCGTTCGTCTACGCTTTGCCCTGCATCGCGGGACACGTCGGGGCGGATGCGTCGGGCATGGTGCTCGCCGAAGCTCCCTACCTCGGCGACGAACTCAGGTTGCTCGTGGACGTGGGCACCAACGCCGAGATCGTGTTCGGCAACCGCGAGCGCCTGCTCGCCGCCTCGTCGCCGACCGGACCCGCTTTCGAGGGAGCGCAAATCTCCTGCGGCCAGCGCGCCGCGCAGGGCGCAATCGAACGCGTGCGCATCGACCGGGAGACGCTGGAGCCGCGCTTTAAGGTGATCGGCTGCGACTTGTGGTCCGACGAGCCCGGTTTCGTCGGGGCGACGGCGAGCCTCGGCGTCACCGGGGTCTGCGGCTCGGGCATTATCGAGGCGATCGCCGAAATGTATCTTGCCGGGCTCATCTCCCAGGACGGCGTCATCGACGGGTCGCTCGCCGCACGCACTCCACGTGTTGAGGCGGTCGGCCGGATCTTCGCCTATGTCCTGAACGAGGGTCCGCCGCGCCTCCTTATCCACCAGACCGACGTGCGCGCGATCCAGCTCGCCAAGGCGGCGCTTTACGCAGGCGCGAAGCTCCTCATCGAGCGGCGCGGCGCCGGACCGCCCGAGCGGGTGACGCTGGCCGGCGCCTTTGGCAGCCACATCGATCCGCTGTACGCCATGACGCTCGGGCTCATCCCCGACTGCGACCTTAACAAGGTCGCTAGCGCCGGCAACGCCGCCGGCACGGGAGCGCGCATCGCCCTCCTCAATCTCGCGGCGCGCGCCGAGATCGAGAACGTCGTCCGGCGCATCGAGAAGATCGAGACCGCGGTCGAGCCGAACTTCCAGAACCTGTTCGTGGCCGCCATGGCGATTCCGAACAAGACGGACGCCTTTCCAAATCTGGGCCGCGCCGTCGAACTGCCGCCGCCTAAAGAGACAATCGTCGAGGGAAGCCGAAGGCGCCGGAGAGCTTCGGCCAGGAGCGGGTGACGATGTCGTCTGCGGGGGGCGACCGCAAGCTTGCAGAAACCATGGCGCGGCTCGACGCGCTCACCGACTGGGAGCGGCGGCCGCGCGGCCGCATGCGCGTCAGCCTCGCGCCGATGCAGGATCTCGCCGCGCGGCTCGGGGAGCCGCAAAAATCATTCCGGTCGATCCATGTGGCGGGGACGAAGGGCAAGGGATCGGTTTCGGCGCTGATCGAAGCCGGCCTCGCCCACGCGGGAATCAAGGCCGGCCGCTACGGCTCGCCGCATGTCCAGCGGGTGACCGAGCGCATCAGCGTCGGGGGCCGCGACGTCGACGACGCGACGCTCGCGCAGGCGCTCGGCGCCACACTCGACGCCTACGAGCATGCGCGCCGCGCCAAGACGGCGGCGTCGGAGGCGACGTGGTTCGACCTCATGACCGGGGCGGCTTTCGTCATTTTCCGCGACGCCAGCGTCAGGTGGGCTGTCGTCGAGGTCGGCCTCGGCGGGCGGCTCGACTCGACCAACGTCGTTGACGGCGAGATCGCCGTCGTCACCAACATCGGCCTTGAGCACACCGAGATTCTGGGCTCCACGCGGGCGGCGATCGCCGGCGAGAAGATCGGCGTCCTCAAGCCCGGCGCAGTCCTCGTGACCTCGCTGGCGGCCAATGACGAGGCCGGGCGCGTTCTCGACGCGCGGGCGGGGGAGCTGCGCTCATCCATCGTCCGCGTGAAAATCAGCCCCGACGCAACCATTGAAGAGACAAATGTCGCGCTGGCCGGCGTTGTGCTGGACGAATTGGGGCGCCGGAAAACCGTTCGTGACGCCTCCGGAAGGATCCTCCGGGCGAGCCTGCTCGACGCCAAGACTCGCGCCGCCGCCCGTCTCGTCGGCCGGATGGAGAGAGTCGACACGGACGGCACGGCCGTCGTTTTCGACGGCGCGCATGTGCCGTTCAATCTCGCGATGGTGCTGCGCGATCTCGCGCGCGAGGCGGATCTGGCGGGCCCGTGCGTCGCGGTCGTGGCGCTCGCCGCGGACAAGGACGCGGCGGGCTTCCTCGCCGAACTCAAGAAGCGCGCCTCGGCCGCCGTCTTCACCGAACTGCCGTCGGCGACGCGCCGCCGTTCGCCGGACGATCTGCGCGACATCGCCGCGCGCCAGGGCCTTGCGAGCGAGGTCGAGCCCGACCCGAAGGCCGCGCTCAAGCGCGGGATCGGTCTCGCCCGCCAAGCGAACGTCTGGTTGCTGGTGACCGGCTCGCTCTATCTGGTCGGCGCGCTGCGGGGGGAAGTGGCGGGCCAGTCCGCTTAGCAATAGGAGTTGAGCCCGCTTGCTCCCGCCGCAGATCAAGCGCGCTTCAGCTGGAAAGTTAGCCGGTCGTCAAAATCTAACAATTGGCGCCGACCCCGAACGTCGCTGAAGGCCGGATACCGCCCCTACGGTCATCACCAGTGGAACGCCCGCAATCGACGTTAAGCGGTCATCGGCGCCCCTCGTCGTGGAGTTCTCGTTCAGTCTGGCGGTCCAGCAAAAAATGGAGGGCGCGGCCGTGTGAATATGATCGCGTCCTCGCCAGCCCGAAGCTGACACCTCGCGGCTATTGCATCGATTCCCAATGTTCTGGTTCCCAGCTGCCCCCGGCATCCCCCCCAACGTCGACCCACCTTACCCCCATCCCTGCCATTAGCATCTCGCGGCTAAGCAATCCGAAGTTGCGCTTCTGCGTATCGTCCATACTGGCGTAAAATGGTTTGGCCGCCTCTGCGATCTTCTTAAGTTCGGCGGCGCGTCGAGCCATATGGCCGGCCATGACGTCGAGACGGTCGGCGGGAGACATGTGCTCGCGGTTCTGCATCATCTCGCGCATGTCGTCCATGCGCACCTTGTCCCCATTGCGCACCGCGGTCTCAAATATTTCCCAGAGTGGGTATTGCTTGTCCGTCAGCTTGAGGGCTTCCTTCATACCGCCGAGCCTGGCGTCCATCATCGCCTGATGGTCAGCGGCCCAATGCTGCATTCGCTCCGCGCCGGCAGCTCCAGCCGGCTGATCGCCGGCGGGGACCGCAGCGGTCGGGACAAAGGCAGAGACCGAAAGCGCGACCGCAGTCAGCGCGCCGAGAAGAATGCGTTTCATGAGCAAGCTCCTGTAGTTTGTGAACGTTGAGCAGCTTTCGACATGAATTTGCCAGGCGCAGCCCCGATATCCTGGGCGCAACCTCGGTCGCATCCTAGCAAAAGGGCCGGCGACGCACCATAGCTCGTCGGTCGGGCGGCCCGCCTTCCACGATCGCCTGTTCGATTCTAGCCGCGCTGCAACCGAGGGTCTCTTTTTCGCCCCTTCCGCGACGTTCGTGGAGAACGCCGTTGACGAGGGGTCTGTGACAGCTGTGGCGCTTCCGGACTCGACGGTTTCGCTATCTCGATCGGATGCGTCGGCGTGGTTCGGTCGGCATCGGTTCCCCTCACGCCGTCGGGCAATCACTATGCGCTCGCGCCAAGCGCAGTCATGCCTTTACTTCGTGCTGAGGGTGTCAGCACGCTCGATGCGCGCCGCAGCTTTGGCACCGTTCAAGGATTCGTTGCTCAGGGATGGAATCTCGAAAGCGACCGCTACCCAGTACTGATATTCCTTGCGGCTGCGCTGGCGCTTCGCCTTCATCCTTCCGCTGACGGCCAATCCGAGCGCCTTTGGCAGTCCGTGCTCAAATACCAACTGTCGTGCGACATCGGAAGCGGACATTTTCTAAAGCCTTGTTTGCACGCCGATCCGACCAGGACTCAATGGCGTTCAAAGTCTTGCGCCCAGTCCGGCCGGGCTCCGGCGCGTGCTGCGATCGCGGGCAGGGCGTCTTCTGCAGCCTGCCGGATTTTGCCAGCCACGGCAGGGTAGCCCCGGTAGAAGTCGTCGCGAACGGCGATCACCGCAGGAGTCTGGATTGATTTGATGGCGCTGAACCAGTGGGATTCGAGCGTCGCCGTCGCATAGAGATTGCGGCCGTTGAACGGCATCGCCGTCAGCTTCTCGCTCGGGCGGACGTCGACGAATTTGAAGATGCGCTGTTTTGTCTTTGGGTCGACCGTTTCGCGCACCTCCTGAAGGAGCGGGGACTGTGGTCCGTCCATCACGAAGAATGCGTCGATCTGGCGGTCGCGCAATTTGTTGAGGGCTGTGTCCGCCCCATCGGGCGCGATGTCGATCACTTGCTTCCACTCTGGCGCACTCGCGAGGATGTTGCGCAAGGTGAGCTCACCGCCCGAACCGGAGCCTCCCGCCGCCACCCGCAGCACTGCGCCGGGCGCGAGACGTGCGATCATGTCCCCGAATTTTGCCTCTCGGGCCTCCGCTCGCACCACCATGAAGCCTTCGTAAGGATAGAGCGGCTTGCCCAGCGCGACGATCTTGCCCGCACAATCCGGCTTTGCGGACCGGACAGCAAGCACGTCCGCCTGCACGACAGCCATCTGGACGTCGCCGTCGCACAGCCCGTTGACGGACTCGACGCTGCCCTTCGACTCGAGCGGTTTCAAACGCACGTTTTGGGACACGGTCTTGCCGTTGATTTCTGGAACCACCACCGCACAGTTTTCCTTGTCCAGCTTGCCGCACCCGACTTCGACCTCCACCATGTCGGCCTTCTCTTTCGCCGCGCGCCGTTCCGACAGCGAATCTGCCCAGACGGGCGCTGCGACAAGAACAAGAGCCGAGACGATCGGGGCCAAGCGACTGCGACGGCGCATGCTGTTTTCCTGTGTCGAGGCGCGAAAAACCGCGCCAACGCTGGTTATTGAGCAGGTTCATGACAAAACCGCGACGGGCCGGCGTTGGCGGGCGCGTCACTCCGCCGCATTCGGACCATCGGCGCGCTTAAGCCAAGGGGCTAAGGTGCTCGACTCGGTCCGCTCTAAGGCCAGCCGGACGCTGCGCGACATGCCGATGATCGAGGCCGAACTGGGCGATGAAGTTGGGGAAGGCGGGGTCTACTCTGGCGAGACTAACGGACCTCATGGCGAAGTCGAAGCCCGTCAGCGTGTACTATCCGCGTACGCCAGTCACGCAACGGGTTCATGATGATGAACGCGTCCGCGTCGCATGACTGGGCCAAGTGTTCCTTCGCCGCGTGCGAAAGCCTCTCGACCAGCTTCTCTTTGAAGCGGTCACTCTTCGGGTCCAACTCCATCGTTGTCACGACGACAAGTACGCGCTGATCCGAACCGTCCGGTCCCTCGGCGAGCCAGACCCGCGCCGCTCGGGCAAGCGGATGAATGAACTCTTTTCTCATGCTTCCACGCCAACCATTTGACGTGCAATGTAGAGTATCGGCCTTTGCAGCTAAAAGCCAGTTGTCCTTCGGCACAAGGTGGGTGTCGAGCGCTGCGGCAGTCACCATTCCTCACGCGGGTCGACTAGTGAAACTATTTGACCTCCGTTTTCGACGCCCCGTCTTGCGAGGCTTTTTTTTGGCCATCAACCATCCCTTGCCTGCGGCGGTCCGGGCATGGTCCGGCCGGGTTTTCTCCTTACCATGTCCTCGCGTGCAATTGCGTGTCGCTTAAGTTGCTTGCCTGATTTGCCGCGCCGTCTCGGGAATGGCCGCTATCTGCGCATTCCTGCCTTTCATCGGTACGAATTTGAACGGCAGCAACGGGTCGAATCCCGCTAGTCCATTTGCCGGTAAATCGGGATATCAAGCGTCAGATTCAAAACCGGTAGCCCCCGGCCTCGGCGCGCGCTCGCGCGAGACTCAAGCCGACCTACGTTTCGAACGCGCGCTCGAAGGGACGCTCACATGTCGGCAAGACGGCGGCGGCGCGTTGGTCGGTCGCCTCGAAAAGAAGGGCCCGCAGGCGCCGCGGAACCAGGAGCCGGCGCTCCGCGCGGCCCGGGTTGCTCTGTTAAAAAACGGCGCGCCCCAGCCGCCTTCGTCGTCACGGAGCCGTCGGAGCGCGACGTCTCGAAGAGCCTGCCTAAGCGAAGGCGCGGCCGCTTCTTTCGCCGGAACGACCCGACATTTTCTTGCCTTTCCAGATAATCGGCGACATCATTCTGGTTTTCGGAAAGAACGACATGCGGTCGAGAGAGGCAAGCAATGTTGGGTGCGGCGGACTTTTGTGGAGGCGGAGCGGTTCCGAAGGTGCGCGCAGGACGGGCTCAAAGAGATTTTTTCCGGGATTCCCATCGTAACCGTTTGAAAACACCCAATTCGGGCGCAACTTTTCCCCATTTTTTCGCATCTTTTCCGCGTCCGGAAATGCGATTAAATGAGCTTTCCTTTCCCTTCCCCCTCAACGACATAAAATGCCAATTTATTTCGTAGAATAAGCCTCTCAGAATGACCGCGCTAGGCCCACCCCTGCAGCGCGATCCCGGCGAACAAGAGCAGCCCAGCATCGCGATTCGAGCGGAACAGCTTTAGCGCGGTCGCCGCGTTTGCGTCCTTCGTCTGCGCGACCTGCCAGCCAAGATGCGCGGCGTAGGCCGCCCAGCCGAGGAGCGCGATGGGGCCGCCGCCGACGAGCAAGATCGCGAAAAGCGCCAGCGCCGCCGCCGCCGCATAGAAGAGCCCGACGCCGAGCCGGGCGTTAGCCCCGAACAGGCGCGCCGTCGAGCGGATGCCGACAATCGCATCGTCGCGCGCATCCTGCATGGCGTAGATCGTGTCGTAGCCGATCGTCCAGGCGAACGCGGAAACATAGAGCAGGACCGCCGGGAGCGAGAGACCGCCGAACGTTGCGCTCCAGCCGACGAGCGCGCCCCAGGAGAAAGCGAGGCCCAGCACCGCCTGCGGCCAGGATGTCACCCGCTTCATGAGCGGATAAACCGCCACGACGATGAGCGAGGCCATTCCCAAAGAAATGGTGAAGCGGTTGAACGTGAGCAGCACCGCAAGCCCGACCAGCGACAGCGCGACCATCGTCGCCGACGCCGCCGAAACGCCCATTCGGCCCGACGGCAGCGGCCGCCCGCGCGTTCGTTCGACCCCGGCGTCGAGGTCGCGGTCCAAAATGTCGTTGTAAGCGCAGCCTGCCCCGCGCATGACGATGGCGCCTAGGAGGAACAGCGCGAGATGCGCGAGATCGGGCCCCCGATGCAGCGCGAGCCCGGCGAGAGCGGCCCCCTGCCAGCACGGCGCGAGCAGGAGCTGCCAGCCGGCCGGTCGGTCGAGTCGGGCGAGCTGCACATAAGGCAGCGCGAAATTCGGCGTGAGCCTGAGGACGAGGCTCGCCGGCCGTGCGTCCGGCAGGACTGTCGAGGATCCCGCGCCCGCGCTCAAAGCGGGCCCGCCGGCAAAGGCTGGGCCGTCGGACCGGCCCCCTGCGCCGCCTGCTCCTTCATCTTCTTGACCTTGGCCGCGACGGTGCAGGCCTTGGCGTTGAAGCCCGCGTTCTTGACGTGGCCCTCCTTGAGGTTCTTGATCGCCTCGTCGGGGATCGAGCACCAGTCCTTGTTCTTCTCCATATAGGAGATGAGCGTCTGCTCGGCCTTAAGCAGGCCGGCGGACTTCACGCAGAACGCCTCGGGGTCGAGCGGCTTGCCGTGGGCGGCCTTAGCAAAATCGTTAACCTTCTGCAGCTCGGCGTTACGCACTTGCGCAAGCTTCTGCATGTCCTGGCCGCAATCGGCCAGCGCCGGACGAGCCAAGGAAAGAAGACCCGCCGCGGCCGCCAACGCCAAAACGCGCCTCTTCTTCTCCGCCAATCCCCGACTCCCGCGACGACCGAATCCGATGCTGGAGAAGCCTCAAAATCAAGGCGAAAGCTGGGCTAACACCCGAGTTCGGCCGGACGGGCGGGCGACCGGCGCCTAAACCCAGCGCCGGGAGGCGTAGTCGATCGCATAGCGGTCCGGGGCCGCGGCGATCGCCGCCATGCCCACCAGCACCGCATCCGAACGCATGACAAGGCGCGTCGCGATGCTTCTGGCGAGCGCGTCGACCGGCGCCTTGTCCTCGAAATTGCGGCGAAAGTCGCCCTCGTCGAGGAAATCGACGATTCGCGGCAGGACGCCGCCGGCGAGGGTGACGCCCCCGGTCGCGACGAAGGTCACCGCCATGTCGCCGGCGAAGCGGGCCACGATGCGCCAATAGAGGCTGAGGCTTTTCGCCGCGTCGCCGTTCGGATCGGCTTCCGCCTCGCCGGTGACGTCCTGCGGATGGGAGCGCGGATCGGGCTTGCCGAGCGACATCATGCGCGCGCGGTGCAATCGAGCAAGCCCGGGGCCCGCGATGACGCTCTCGCTGGTGATGCGGCCGTGCGCCCGTTCGAGATGCGGCCAGAACGCGAACTCCTCCGCCGTGACCGGGCCGAAGTCGATGTGGCATGCCTCCGAGGAGACCGGCGTGTAGCGGCCCTGGGCTTCGACCAGCGCCGCGATGCCGAGCCCGGTGCCAGGCCCGAGGATCACATGCGGCCCGCGGCCCTTGAAGGGAAGACGCCCGATGCGTCGCGTCCAATCTTCCGGGATTGCCGGGAGCGATAGAGCCTGCGCCTCGAAATCGTTGAGAAGCAGCCCCTGCGAAAGGTTCGCGCGCCGCGCCGTCTCTGGGCCGTCCATCACCCAAGGCGCGTTGGTGAGCTTGAGCCTCCGCCCGACCACCGGCCCGGCGCCGCAGGCGATCATCGAGCGGGGCCGCGCGCTCAGCTTCGGCAGCGCGGCCTCGATCGCCTCCGGCAGGCCCGGGTAGTCGTCGGTGACGAGATGGACGACCGGCCCCAGCTCGGCCCCTGGCTTTTCCGCGAGCGCGAAGCGCACGTTCGTTCCGCCGGTGTCGCAGACCAAAGCGGGGAAGGGAAAGGCGAAGGCGGTCATGGCGAACTCATAAACGCAAATATTGGCCGCGGCGGTCAAGCGATAAGCAAGAAACATCTTGCACCCGCGTCACAATCTCACATATGAACAAAAAGCGAACACGGCCGGCCTGATTGAGACCGCCACTCCCGAAGCATCCACAAGAGATTCCCGGCTTCGGCGGCAAGCGGCGTTTCGAATCAATGGCGTACGCGGTACCGTGAGCGCTGGGAAGGTCGGGGCATGGCCAAGCGCACTTTTCTCGATTTCTTTGCCGGGGGCGGGATGGTTCGGGCCGGACTTGGGGACGGCTGGCGGTGCCTGTTCGCCAATGACTTCGATGCGATGAAGGCCGCCGCCTATGTCGAGAACTGGGGCGGCGAACATCTGAGCCAAGAAGATGTCGCAAATCTCGCCTTGTCGGACTTGCCCGGGGTCGCGGCTGACCTCGTCTGGGCCTCTTTCCCTTGCCAGGATCTTTCGCTTGCTGGCACGGGCCAGGGGCTTGGCTTTGAGCGAGACAACAGGCGGACTCGGTCCGGCACGTTTTGGCCATTCTGGAAACTGATACGCGCTCTCGTCGAGGCGGGGCGCGCTCCTCGAACGATTGTCTTGGAGAACGTGCCGGGATGCTTGACCTCGCACGGCGGCAAGGACTTCGCCGCGATCGCGTCGGCGCTCTCCGACGCCGGCTACAGATTTGGGGCCGCCGTCATCAACGCCGCCCATTTCGTGCCGCAGTCGCGGCCGCGCCTCTTCTTTATCGCCGTCGGGCAGAGCGAGTCGATTCCGGATTCGCTTGTCGCTCGAAGCGCGCAGGACGAATGGCGCCCTGCCGCGCTTCTTCAGGTGCATGCGGGAATACCGGAGAAAGCAAAGCGAAACTGGGTGTGGTGGAATCTTGCGAAACCGCCCGCGCGAACAGGGGTGTTTGCAGACTTTATCGAAGACCCCCCAACAGGCGTGGAGTGGCACGCTCCGGCGCACACGAACTATCTTCTGCAATTGATGTCGCCGCTCAACCGGCGGAAGGTTACTGACGCGATGATGTCCGGAAGCAGAGCCGTCGGAACCATCTACCGGCGCACTCGCTCCGACGCCAACGGCGGGAGGCGCCAAAGAGCCGAGGTTCGTTTCGACGATATGGCTGGATGCCTTCGGACGCCGCTCGGCGGCTCATCTCGCCAAACCCTTATCCTAGTGGAGGGCAAGTCCGTTCGATCTCGCCTTCTCTCGCCGCGGGAAGCGGCCCGGCTGATGGGTTTGGACGACAGCTACCGACTGCCCCCTCGGTACAACGACGCTTATCATGTATGCGGCGACGGCGTCTGTGTTCCGGTCGTGAGATTCATCGCATCTCATTTGCTCGAGCCGCTGCTTAAGTCGAATTGCTCGACTGAGCTGATTGCGGCGGAATAGCTATTCGTTTTGCGATCACCGAGAACTCCTCGCAACTGAAGTAGAAGGTGACGCCGGCGAAGACTAGCGAACATCCTGGGGCGACGGCGGCCTACGATCGCTCGGCCGTCATGCGCGCGGTCAAATCGCGCGACACCGGGCCCGAGCGCGAGGTGCGGGCGATGCTGCGGGCCATCGCGCCCGGCTATCGCCTCAATCGGCGCGACCTGCCGGGCAAGCCGGACATCGTCTACGCCCGGCGCAAGCTCGCCGTCTTCGTTCACGGCTGCTTCTGGCACGGACATGGATGCGCGCGCGGCGCGCGATTGCCCAAGGCCAACGCCGACTACTGGCGCGCCAAGATCGCCGGCAACCGCGCTCGCGACGAAAAAACCCTCGCCGCCTTGGCCGCGATGGGCTGGCGCACGCTGGTCGTCTACGAGTGCGAACTGAAGGACCGCGAGGCGCTGAGGGCGCGGCTGAAGGCAGCGGTCGCCCTCTAGTCCGGATAGCTCACACTATAGGTGCGCCGAGGCCGCCAAGACGCCGTGGCGCAGGGTCGCCGACCAGCTCCGGCCCAAGCGCAACAGGCTCGGCGCGCGGCCAGATTAATCGAACAGCCGCTCGATCAGCGCATCCTTGGCGTCGCAGGCGTGGGCGAGGCAGTCGACCCCATAGGCCGCCTCGAGGGTCGCGAGCAGGCTATAGTGGTTGTAGGGAAGGTCGATCTTGCGCGCGGGCTCGTCCTTGGCTGTCACGACAATGAGCGGCGCGCGGCCGCCGCCGAGCACCGCGCCGTTGCGGCCGATCGGGCTTCCGTTCATTCCAGCGGACCCGGTGTAATCGTCCTCGTCCCAGGCGATGAGAATCGCCGTGTCGTCGTTCCAGACGGGGGAGTTGCGGATCGCCTCGACGGTCTCCTTCAGGAAATCGTCGCCGAGCTTGATGACCGAGTGGTCGAGGCCCGACTTGGGATAGGCGCAGGCCTCGTTGCCGATCGCCTTGGCGCCGGACGGCGAAAGGCCATGCATGTCGTGGCACTGGTCGGGCGAGATCCAGGTGAAGCCGGCGAGGCCGCCCTGCAAATCCGCGGCGAAGCCGTCGTACGCCAGGAGCTTCGCCATGCGGTCAGGACTGTCGACGAAGCTCGAAAAGTAGACGAACGGATTGTGCTTTTGAGCATAGAGCTTGGCGATCACCTTGCCCGAGTCGTCGAGCGGCCAGTATTCGACGAGCTTGCGGTCGGCGGGCATCCCCTGCATGTAGACTTTCCAGCTGACGCCGGCTTCATCCAACTGGTCGATGAGCGTTTTGCCCGAGAAAAGATGCGGCGTCTCGGCGGCCCTCCGCTCCTGCTCCTCGGTGAGCAACCGGCCGGCCATCGGCGCCTCTTCGGCGTCCGGGACGAACTCTTCCGCTTTGCATTTGACGGCGGCGCCCGCCTTGCAGTCGTCGTGGATGCCCATCGCGTCGCCGGAGACGAGCGCCAGATAGTTCGGCAGGCTCGGATGGGTGACGCCGTAATATTGGGTGGCGTAGCGCACGCCCTTCTCGGCGATAAGCGCGTTGAGGAAGGGCGCGTCCTCCCTATTGCCGAGGATCGTGTCCGTCCCGTGGTTCTCCATCATGATGAGGATGACATGTTTGGGCGCCTTGGCCGCGGCGGGCGCAGCGCCGATGAGAAGGAAGGCGGCGAGAGCTGACAGGGAGCGGAAGCGCATTTTTTTGGACCATCATCGTTTGAAGAAAGGCGGGCGAACCAATCGGCTATCGCCCATCGATGACAGGTCCGTGACTCCTGCGAAAGCGTGGGAGACCGAAAGGCCCGCCTCACGCTTCG
>Ga0209040_10000056_pt1 | contig 63950 bp, 69 predicted proteins | sample BogFormECP12_OM3_FD_188240 | JGI IMG/M metagenome (GOLD analysis project Ga0209040, IMG submission 188240) | Bog forest soil microbial communities from Calvert Island, British Columbia, Canada - ECP12_OM3 (SPAdes) (version 2) | ecosystem: Environmental > Aquatic > Freshwater > Wetlands > Bog ... | reverse complement strand
GCCACCGAACGGGCCGATGGTCGCACCGGCACAGGGCAGCGGATTCCACGGCCGCGGCAGACCCTCGTCCCCGGTGGTGATATTGCCGCCGGGATTCGCGGGCGTGTAGGAGCACGGCGCCCCGGGCCCGACAGCCGGTCCGGGATGCTCCGGGGTGCCCTCCAGCACCGGCGGCGCCGGCGGCGGCGCACCGTTGGGGAACCGGGCGCCATTCGGGTCAGGCCACCGGTAGGCCGGCAGCCCGACGCTGCGCCAGAAGTTTTCCGGGTCGATGCCACGCCTCTTGAACGCCGCGTCGACGAACGGCTGCGCGATCTGACCCAGGGCCAGGTTGTGCAGCACCACTTTGAAGTACGGTCCCGAGCCGATGGCCTCATTCAGCGACGGCAGGAACGCCCCGACCTCGGTGAACCCCTGAGCCAGGTCATCTTTGCGCTGGACCAGGATGTCGCTCAGCTGCTGCAATTGCTCCAGCACGTGAGTCAGGACGGGCTTGTTGTCGGTGATCGCCCCCTTCAACTGGGTCGAGAACGCGGCGATGTTCCCCAACAACGCGTCGATGGCTTGTCCGCGCTCGTCGAACGCGGCCAGCAGCGTCTTGGCGTTGACCAACGCCCGGTCGACCTGCTGGCTGCGGTCACCGAGGATGCCGGCCACCTGGTTGGCCTGGGCCAGCAGATGCTTGATCTCCTCGTCGCGTTTGCCGATCGTGTCGGAGAACTTGGCCACACCGTCCAGCGCTGCGCTCAGGTGCGGGTAGGTCTGATCAACGGTCTCCGACAGCACGTGCAGCGACTGCTTCACCGCGTCGATGTCCCAGCCGGTCGCGGCCTTGGTGACGTCGAAGAACGCGTCGTAGATCTGATAGGGGGTGGTGCTTTGACCCAGCGGCAAGGTGGCCCCGGGCCGAAGCGGCTGGTTGCCTCGCGCCTCGACCTCGAGGACCTTCTTACCGAGCAGGGTGTCGGTCCGGATCGACAGCCGGCTCTCGGTGCCGATCTTTTCGGTGCCCATCGAGAACTTGATCACCACGTGGTCCCCGTCGATCGAGAGCCCCTCGACCCTGCCGACGTCCATACCGGCAATGCGCACCTTGTCGTTCGTGTTCAGTCCGCCGGTGTCGGTGAACTGCCCGTAGTAGCTGGGCCTGGCCATCAACATCGGAACACTGGTGAAGCTTTGACCCACACCGATGACCAGCAGCGTCACCAGGATGCCCATCAGCCCGATGCGTAGCCGATTGGGAGGTTCCAGCGTTCTCATTGCGGACTGCACCTCCCCGACGGCTGGTTGAACAGCCGGACCATGCGGACCGGGCCACCGCCCTGCAGCCCGTTGATCAACAGGTTGACGTCGCAGGCGTAGAAGTTCGTGAAGTCTCCGTAGGAGCCGTTGGCACGCCCGATCAGGTTCAACCCGGTCGGCAGCTTGTGGATGTAGTCGTTCAGCTGATCGTGCTGATCGATGAGCGGCTGCTGAACCGCCTCGAGGTAGTTGAGGCTTGAATGCAGCAGAGCGCGGTCTTCGGCGAGCAGGTCGGCGACGGTTCCGGCGGCGTTGCTGATGTGCGCGGTACCGGCCGCCAGCGGGTCGGCGTGCTGCTTGAGCCCGGTGATCAGCACCTCGAGGTTGTTGACGGTTTGATCGAACGCCTGGCGATGCCGCACGGTGGTGTCCAGCACGATGTTCAAGTTTTTGACCACCTCGCCGATCGCCTGGTCACGCTGGCCGATCTGCTCGGTCAGCTGCGCGGTGTTGTCGAGAATGTCGTTGATGGTGCCGCCCTGACCCTGAAAAACGGTGATCAGGGTCGTCGCGATGGTGTTGACCTTGTCCGGGTCCAGCGCCCGAAACAGCGGCTTGAAACCACCGATCAGCGCGTCGAGGTCGAGCGCCGGCGAGGTGCGCGCCAGCGGGATGAATCCGCCCGGCGGCAAGATCTTGTCAGCGCCTTCGCCCTCGCCGCGCTTGAGCTCCAGGTAGCGGTTGCCGATCAGGTCGAGGTAGCGGATCTGCGCGGTGGTCGACTGATACAGCGGCACCGAGCGATTGACGTTGAATTTCACCCGCACCCGGGCGCCGCCGTCAGTCAGCGCAAAGGAGTCGACCTTGCCGATCTCCACCCCCGAGGCCCGGACGAATTGGCCTTGCCGCAGCCCGCTGATGTTGCTGAATTCCGCCGAGTAGGCATTGGTTCGATCGAAACGGATCTGACCGAAAACAACGAAGATCATGACAGTGAACAGCAGCAGCACCAGGGAGAAGATGCCGAGTCGGATGATGGTCCCGGTTATTTTCATGGGTTGATCGAGTTATCCCCTACCTGACGGCCCCACACGTACTCAATTGCCCAGGGTGAACCGACGTTCACGTGGTTATACGGCGCAATGCTGACGCCGGCGTCCATCACAAGGTTCGGCGCCGGCCACAGGTCGTGGGTGAGGTGCTGCCAGCAACCCGGCGCACCGCCGGGTCCACCGCGAGCGTTCACCCGCGGCAGGTTCTCCGGCCACATGTAGGGATTCGGGGCCCCGCCTACCAGTCCGCCGAGCCCGCCGAACAGCGAGCCCAGGGCGGCCACCGCCGCGACCGGGTTCAAGAAGAGCCCCAACCCGGACAGCAGTTCGGCGCGGTCATTCAGCGAGTAGCCATTGCCACCCAGGAACGCAGCGGCCCTGGGTTCTTCGTCGTGATAGTTACGCACGGTGCAGAACAGTTCCGGGCTGTAGGTGTTCAGCAACTGGGCGGTGGGCACCAGGTCGGCGGATCCCCGCGCCAGATACGGCCCACCTTTCTCGAAGATATCGGCGCCGGCGTTGCCGAGTCCGGCCGCCGACAACAACGCCTGGTCAAGATCTTTTTGCTGCTGGTTGATGGTGCGCGACGTGATCACCGCGTTGTTGAGGAAGTCGAACAAATCCGGCGCGGCGTTGGCGTAGGTGTCGCCCAGACCCGCCAGCTGCTGGATGTCGTGGCGGGCCTGCGGCATCTGCGGGTTGACATCGTCGAGGATCGCGTTGGCGTTGACGATCGACTGCCCGAACTTGTCGCCCAACCCGGTCAGCGATTGCGCGGCCGCGCTCAACGTCAGGTTCAGCTTGACCGGATCCACCTTCTCCGCGATGGAGGTGATGGTCTGGAACAGCGTATTGATCTCCGTGGTCACCGCCGTCGCGTCAATCACGGTGGACGGCCTGAGATGCCCCTTGGCGATGCTGTTCCCGTTGGCGTCCCGCGGTGTGGTGAAAGAAACGTATTTGCCACCGAACACGGTGGTCGCCTTGATCTGGGCGTTGACGTTCTCCGGAATCAGCGCCAGATACCTCGGGTACACGTCCAAGGTGAACCTGGCCGCCGGCTTGCCGTCGGGCCCCCGGGTCTCCGCGATGTTGCCCACCCGGCCGATCTCCACGCCGTTGTAGGTGACCTTCGCGCCCGGATCCATCACCAGCCCCGCCCGTGGAGCCACCATCGTCAACTTGGTCTTGGGTGTGAAATCCCCTCGGAACTGCCCGAACACCAAGAAAAGAAGCAACGCACCGACTATGACCAATCCCACCCCGGCGAGCTTGTACGGGTGGGTCCGTGGCGCGTTGAACTTTGCGGGTCTTGTCATGGCCGCTACACCGTGAGTGCGAAATTGGGGTTGACGCCGTACAGCGCCAACGCGGCGGACAAAACCACAACCTGCACCGAGACCAGCGAGAAACGCATCGATCGGCCGACGGCCTCGCCGACGCCGACGGGTCCGCCACCCGCGTTGTACCCGTAGTAGCAGTGGGTGATCATCACGACCAGCGTGATGATGATGGCCTCGACGAATGACCAGAACACGTCATCGGGGCGCAGGAACGTCCGGAAGTAGTGGTCGTAGGTGCCGTTGGACTGCCCGTACAGCACCACCGTGGTGATCTGCGGGGACAGGAACGACGCGATGATGGCCAGCGCGTAGATCGGAATGATCACGACCATCCCGGCGATGACCCGGGTGCTTGCCAAGTACGAGATCGACTTGATGCCCATCACTTCCAGGGCGTCGATCTCTTCGCTGATCCGCATGGCCCCCAGCTCGGCGGTGGCGCCGGCACCGACCGTGGCCGCCATGGAGATCCCGGTCACGACCGGGGCGGCGATGCGCACGTTGATCAGTGCGGCGAAGAAGCCGGTGAACGCCTCGACACCGATGTTTCCCAGCGACGCGAAGCCCTGGATGGCGACCAGGGAGCTGCCGGACAGTGTCACGAAACCGACGATCGCGACGGTGCCACCGACGACGGCCATGGCACCGGTGCCCATCCCGATCTGCGCGATCAGCCGCAGCGTCTCCTTGCGGTAGCGGGTCAGCGCGTTCGGGATGTTCCCGATGGTCTCCATCGCGAACCAGGCCATCTGGCCGGCGGTATCCAGCCCGCGGCCGGCGGCACCGCCATAGCGATTCAGATTTTCTGTGGTACGCGGGAATCGGGCGCGCACTACTTCAGTGGTCGACATGTTCAGTGCCCCGTTCCGAATCGAACACCGATGGTGGTCAGCACCACGTTGACCGCGTACAGCGCGACAACACACATCACCACGGTCTCGTTGACGGCGGTGCCCAGACCTTTGGAGCCGCCGCGCACGGTCAGCCCGCGGTAACAGCCGACCAGGCCGGCGATGAGTCCGAAGGTCGCGGCCTTGACCGTGGCGATGACCACCTCGGGCAGGCCGGTGATGGTGGTCAGGGTCGCCAGGTAGGCGCCGCCCGACACGTTCTGCAGGTAGACACCGAAGAGGTAGCCGCCGACCAGGCCGACGGTGATCACCAGGCCGTTGAGCAGTGTGGCGACCAGGGTCGCGGCGACGACACGCGGCACCACCAGCCGGTGGATGGGGTCGATGCCCAGCACCTCCATCGCGTCGATCTCCTCGCGGATGGTGCGAGCGCCCAGGTCGGCGCAGATGGCCGTCGACCCGGCGCCGGCCACCACCAGCACGGTGGTCAACGGGCCGAGCTGGGTGACCGCGCCGATCGCGGCGCCCGCGCCGGACAGGTCGGCAGCACCGAACTGGGCCAACAGGACGTTGAGCGTGAAGATCAGCAGCACGGTCAGCGGGATGGAGACCATGATGGTCGGCAGGAATGCGACCCGCATGATGAACCAGCACTGCTGGATGAACTCGCGCCATTGGAACGGCCAGCGGAACAGCGCCTTTCCGGTCAGCACGCACATCCGGAAGAACCCGCCGATAAGGGTCAGCGGCGTCTGCAGCTGGTTGCGGAAGTAACCGACCAGGTGGGGACGGGTATCGGTGGTCACCGGTGCCCCCTCACGCCGACACCGCCGGTATCGCGACGCCGCGGCGGATCGTGTCGCACGCCTTCTCCTTGCCCCGACCGTACGTGTGTGACCATCGGCTCCCTACCCGCAAGTAGTAACGGAGACCACAGGAATGTACCCGATGGCCGTGCACGTGTGAACCGCATCCGCACAATTAACCCTTCGTCAACAGCTGGCAAACGTTACAGGTTCCGTCGGCTTTCCTTTCTTGTCGCTAAATCCATTGACACAGAACACTTCTCAAGATATGGAATCTCCGTAGCGCAAACGCAATTCAGTTTTGAGGACCTTCCCCGCGGGGTTGCGGGGCAATCCGTCGAGGATCTCGAGCGCCTTGGGATGCTTGTAACGCGCGAGCCGCTCGCCGAGGAACTCAACTAAGTCTTCGATCCGCAGGTGGTCATCCGTTACAGCTGCGACTGCGATCGGCACCTCACCCCATCTTTCGTGGGCCCGGCCGATGACCGCGACTTCGACAATGCCGGGGTGGCCGGCGAGAACGTTCTCCACCTCGGCGCAGTAAATGTTCTCCCCGCCGGAGATGATCATGTCCTTCTTGCGATCCACCACCCAGACGTAGCCTTCCTCGTCCATCCGAACGAGGTCTCCGGAATGGAACCAGCCGCCGGCAAACGCCTCCGCGGTGGCCTCCGGGTTGTTCCAGTAGCCACCCATCAACGTTGGAGCGCGGTAGACGATTTCACCTACCTCGCCGACGGGCACGTCGTTCATGTTCTCGTCGACCACGCGGGCGGCGACCGTCGGGATTACCTTGCCGACCGATCCACGCTTGCGGATCGCGTCCTCGCCAAGCAGCATGCAGGTGACCGGCGACATCTCGGTCTGGCCGAATGCGGCCAGTATCTGGGTCCCCGGGAAAACTGCCGACATCTCCCGCAGCAGCGCATCCGGGGCCGGGGCGGCCCCCCACGACATCACCCGCAACCTCAGGTCACGGGGTCTGGCCTTCTGCTCGGCGCAGACCGCCTGCCACTGCGCGGGAACCAGAAAGATGCCGGTCACCTTCTCCGCGGCCAGCACATCCAGCAGCTGCCCGGGGTCGAAGGCACCGAGCGGATAGATCACCGTGGGCAAGCCCAGCAGCAACCCGGTCAGCATGTTGCCGATTCCGGCGATGTGGAAAAACGGGACGCCGATGAAACCGACGTCGGTGTTCATGACACCGTTGGTGTAGAGCCCGGTCATCGTCTGGCCGGTCAAATTGGTGTGGGTCAGCACCGCGCCTTTGGGGCGGCCCGTGGTGCCCGAGGTGTACATGATCAGGGCGGGCGACTCGTTGGGGATGTCCACCGGCTCGTGCGGTTGACTTTCCGTGTCCGTGACCTCACTTAGGAGGTCGTCGTAGCCGAACATGCTGTCGTCGGATGAGCCGCCGGCCGCAATGCCGGCCACGATGATCGTGTTCACCAGCGGCTGGATGTCGCGGACCGCGGTGGCCACCGGAGCCAGCACCGCTTCGGTGATCATGACGCGCGCTTCGCAGTCCTCGACCAGGAAGGCGATTTCGGCCGAGGTGAGCCGGAAGTTCAGCGGGACCGCGATGGCCCCGATCATGTTGGCCGCGAGCACCGACTCGATGAACTCGGGGCGGTTGAGCATCAGGATCATGACCCGGTCGCCGAAACCGACACCCCGACGGCTCAGCGCATCGGCCAGCGCCGCGACCCGACGCCGCAGGTCAGCCCACGTCACAGTGTTGCCCAGGAACCGCAGCGCCCTAGCGTGCGGCTGCATCAGCGCGTGCCGCTCGAGCTGGTTAACCCAGTTCTGCTGCCGCGCGAGATACGGCTGCTCAGTGGCCTGTGTCAGGTTGCTGGCCAGTTGCGCGGTCAATTAAACCGTCCCTTCACTCCCGCACCGCTTGCGCCAGGTTGATATTTGATAAAACTTGGTGTTGTCTGGGTCACACTATGACCCCTCGGCGGCTCGAAAAACAAGCCCCTAAAAGTCCTGGCAGCCCATGTGAAAGCACCGATATCTGCGCAGCCGCGTAGCCGGCGCCCGCTGCGCCGGGCGCAGTTGTCCGACGAGGTCGCGGGCCACTTGCGGGCGGCGATCATGTCCGGGAAGTTGCGCCCGGGAACGTTTATCCGCCTCGACGAGACCGCAGCCGAACTCGGTGTCAGCATCACTCCGGTTCGTGAGGCCCTGCTGAAGCTGCGCGGCGAGGGCATGGTGCAGCTGGAGCCGCACCGCGGCCACGTCGTCTTGTCGTTGACCCGGCAGGACGTCAACGACATCTTCTGGCTGCAGGCAACGATTGCCCGGGAGCTGGCCGCCTCGGCCACCGACCACATCACCGACATCGGGATCGACGAGCTTGACCACATCAACGAAGCGCTGGCGGCGGCCGTTGGATCCGGCAGCCCAGAGAGCATCGCGACGATGGAGTTCGCGTTTCATCGCGTCTTCAACCAGGCAAGCGGACGCATCAAGTTGGCGTGGTTCCTGCTGAATGCGGCACGCTACATGCCGGCGCAGGTGTTCGCCGCCGACCCGCAGTGGGGCCTGGCAGCGGTCGATCATCACCGGCAGTTGATCGCGGCGCTGCGTCGACGCGACGCTGCCGCAGTCATCGAGCACAGCGTCTGGCAATTCACCGACGCGGCGCGCCGGCTGACGGAGACCCTGGCCGAGGCCGGGATCTTCGGCTGAGGCGGGAACTTCGCTAGCTGGCCGCCAACTCCTCGGCGCGCTGCTTGAGGTTTTGGGCGAGGGAGTCGAGGACGTTGTTGAGCAGCATCTTCACCATCGGCGCCGGCACCGGCATGCTGGGCTCCACGTCGACGTCCACTGTCAGCAAGCACGTCTGCCCGGTCTCCACCACGCTAAATAGCTGCTCCTGCTTGGCAAACAGGTCACCTTGCTGCATAACGGTCTGAATCTGGTTCGCGCCCGGGTAGTACACGGCCTGGATGTAGGTGCCCGGCATGCCGTTAACTTCGGTGTCGAGCCGCAGCTGGCTGGGACGTCCGTCGTCGTAGCGGGCGAGTACCCAGGCGCCCTTGATCCCCTTATTCCACTGCGGGTACGCCTCGAAATCGGCCACGATGGCCATGATCGATGCGGCGTCGGCACCGACCTCGACGGTCTTGCTCAGAACTGGCATTGGCGAAGCATAACCGGGGTGCCTGACGGCACCGAAAGTGCGGCTCTACCTATTGATTAACGCGCGCCGTCGACAGCAGCGACCGGATGGCGTCGGGAATCGGGACGGGTTTGCGGCTGGTCCGATCGACGTAAACGTGCACCCAGTGGCCCAGCGCGGTGATCGGTTGCGCTTGTCCCTCTTCGAATCCCTCCCGGAACACGCCGAGCCGGTAGGTGACGCTGCTGCGCCCCAGCCGGGTCACCGCCAGGCCCACCACGAGGCCTTCCGGGAAATGCAGTTCGGAAAAGTAGCGGCAGCCCGACTCGGCGACGATGCCAAGCGAAGGCATGGTGATCGGGTCGACCCCGGTACTTGTGTTGATCCAAGCGTTGATCGCGGTGTCGAACAACTGGTAGTAGACGGCATTGTTGAGGTGGCCGAACATGTCGTTGTCGGCCCACCGGGTTCCGACCGGCCACCGCACCGGGAAGTCGTTGGCGGTGAGGCTGTCCGGTGCGGGCGGAACTACCGGAACCGAAGCCATGGTTGTATTCCAGCACGCCTTAAAAGCAATCTCCGTAGAAGGCGTTCAACAGGGCATGCCCTTGCAGCGTGTACAGCCGCTCGGAGATGGACCAGTCGGGCAGCAGCGAATCGAATCCGTGGCAGGTGCGCGCAAACACGTGCAGCTCGGTAGAGACGCCGCCGCGCAGCAGACGCAGCGCGTAGTCAACGGCTTCGTCGCGGAAGGGATCGATCTCGGCGCAGGTGATCAAAGCCGGTGGGAGACCGGCTACTCGGTTGCGCCGCGCCGGCACGGCATCCGCTGACCCCGTGTCTGTGCCCAGGTAGTAGCCCCACATGAGTTCCGCGGCCTCGCCGTCGAAGGCGGGGCTGGTGCGGAACTCAGCCTTTGACGCGGTCGCGCGATCGTCAAGCACCGGCTGGTGCAGCAGCTGGAACACGACCGGCGGTAGCGACCCGTCTGCGGCGCGGTGTGCCATGCATGCGACCAGGGCGGCGCCGGCGCTGCTGCCCGCGAGCGCCAGGCGCCCGGCATCGACGCCCAGTTCAGTCGCATTCGCGGCCACCCAGTTGAGCGCCGCGATGGCGTCGTCGAGCGCGGCTGGATAGGGGTGTTCCGGCGCCAGCCGGTAGTCGACGGAGATCACGGTGCAGCGGCCGCGCCGGGCAAGCTCCAGGCATTGCCGGTGATCGGTGTCGAGGTTTCCCAGCGCGAACCCGCCTGCATGGCAGTAGACGACGGCAGGTGCCGGCGGCTTCGAAGGGGCACCGCGATAGATCCGCACCTTCACCCTGCCGGATTCGACCCTTGATTCGGCGGCGGCGATGTCCTCGGTGATTTGTACACCTAATACATCTGTGTGTCCGGCCGTCTCGCGGCGCCGCTGATCGAACAGCCCGCGCATGAGCCGGATCGACGCCTGCGAGAAGTCCGTTCGCGTCGTCGCGACGGCGCGCAGAACGGGATCGAGCCGCTCGGCGCCGTCTAATTCGGTCATCGACCCGACTCGACCGCAGCCATCGCTTTTGCCGGGGCGTTCGAGAAGCTGAAGTCGGCGGCTTTGAACCTGCGCGTCATTTCCCAGAAGCTACGCGCGCTTCGCGGCCACTGGGTGACCACGCGTCCATTGGCCGCGCGGAAGTAATTGCTGCACTGGGTGGTCCAGACGGTGCCAGTCATCCAGCGGTCGATCTTGGTGACGAACTCCGCCAGCGCGGTGGGCCGCAGGGCGACATACGTCCTGCCCTTGCGCCCCATGTACTTCAAAGCCCGCACGATGTAACGTGCCTGCGCTTCGAGCATGAAGATCACGCTGTTGGAGCCGACGTTGGTGTTCGGCCCATACAGCATGAAGAAGTTGGGGAACCCGGGCACGGCCAGGCCGAAATATGCGTGCGCCCCGTCCTGCCAGACCTCCCGCAGCGTCGCCCCGCCCTCGCCGGAAACGTCCAGCTGCCCCAGATAGTCGGCCGCGGCATAGCCGGTGGCGCATACCACGACATCGACTTTGCTCACCGGATCTGGACGCATTGCCCACCATCGACTACCAGCTCCGAACCGGTGATGAACGACGCCTCCTCGGACACCAGAAACGCGACCGCGTCGGCGACCTCGCCGGGCCGGCCGATCCGTCCGAATGGGGATGACGCGGCCAGCCGCGCCTGCGTGGCCTCGTCGAGCATTCCAGTCGCGATCGGTCCCGGGAACACCGCGTTGACCCGGATGCCGAACGGGGCCAGTTCGGCGGCAGCGTTTTGGGTCAGGCCCCGAAGCGCCCACTTCGACGAACCGTATGCGGAGTGCCGCGGGAAGGGACGGATTGCTCCCGTGCTGCAGGTGTTGACGATGGCCGCGTGGTCCGCCTCACGGAGCTGCCCGAGCGTGGTGCGGATACCGAGGAATGCGCCCAGGCAATTGACCCGCCAGGCGTTTTCGAAGTCCTCAACCGTCTCCTCGGCTAACGAAGCCCGGTGCAGCACGCCGGCGTTGTTGACCAGTGTGGTCAGCAACCCGAAGCGATCGACCACCCGGTCGACGGCCGCATCCCATTGCGCCGAGGAGGTGACGTCGAGCTTGATCGCGATCATTTCGTCGTCGCCCAACTCGTCGACCATGGCGACGAGTTCATCGGCACGGCGATCGCAGGCCGCCACGCAATAACCTGCCACACGAAGCCGTTTGACGATCGCCCAACCTTGCCCGCCGGCGGCTCCGGTCACCAGTGCGACACGTCGAGGAGTCATGATCACGAAACCTCCGGGCTGTCGGACAGGCCGTAGCTGGTGATGAACCGGCAGCGCCGGCTCCGGAATCGCCACCGCCCGCCGTGTCGGACCAGCTCGTCGTCGTACAGCGCGGGACGCAACTGCAGGCTGCCGGCCCTGACGAACAGAACCTGCGACCGGGCGGTTGCGGTGTCGTCGCGGACATCGATCCGCGCCGCACCAGTCAGATGCAACCCCCGTGGCGCATCGCCGAACATCTTCCGGATGCCGTCATGTCCGGCGAAAGACCTGCCGTAGACCTGGAATTGCGCATCGGCGGTGAACAGCTCGACGCAAGCGTCGATGTCACCCGCGTCCAGGGTCAGCGCGTACCCCGCAAGCAACTCACGGATCGCGGTTTGGGCTTCTTGGTTTTGGGTCACTGTTCCCCCACCTCACGAGCCTCGCGTAGGTGCTCTGCAGCTCCCCGCCGCAATGCCTGAGACTCGGCCGCCAGCGTGATCATCCGAAATCCCTGCTCCGCCATGGCGCGGCCCGTCTTGCCCTCGCTCGCGTGGATCCCGGTGACCAGCCCCGCATCGGCCCCCGCGCGGTGGATTCGGGCTATCACGTTCAGCACTTCGGGATGTCGGGTCGCCCCGATGGCGTCGACGCCCAGGGAGAGGGCCAGATCGGCGGGTCCGACGTAGATTCCGGTCAGGCCATCGACGGCGCAGATCTCGCCGAGGTTGTCGAGCGCCGCGGCCGTTTCGATCATCGCGAACACGCTCACCCGGGATTCGTGGGCGGCGGGGTCATAGCCGAGGCTGGCGCGCAGCGGGCCGAAGCTCCGGATGCCCGCGGGCTGGTAGCGGGTGGCGGCCACGGCGGCGGTGGCCTGGTCGGCCGACTCGATCATCGCGATGATGACGGCGTCGGCGCCGGCGTCGAGCACACGCCCGATCGGTGCCGCGTCAGCGTTCGGCAGCCGCACGGCGGTGGCGATCGGCACGTGTTCGAGGCGCCGCAGTATGCCTGCGATATCGGCGTCGCCGAGATAGCCGTGCTGGGCGTCGAAGCCGACGTAATCGTAACCGGCCCTGGCGAATTCCTCCGGTCCAATCAGCGTCGGGCCGGTGACCCAGCCGCCCCAAATCGGGGTTCGGTTGCTCAGCGCCTGCTGCAGGCGGCTCTGCGACGTCTCGGCCATGCTCAGTCGGAGATCGCGATCTTGACCCGTTCGGGGTCCGGCCTGCAGGCCAATTCGAACGCGGCCTGCGCCTGGTCGATGCCGAAGGTGTGGGTCAGGTATTTGCCGAGCAGCTCGGGATGTTCGGCGGCGAATTTCCCGGCCAGCTCCAACACCCGGCGCCGGTCAAGTGTCACACCGGATTTCAGTGTCAGGTTGTTGCGCAGCATGAGGCGCATGCTGATCGGGTAGGCCTCGTCGTCGGCGACACCGAAATAAAAGACGGTGCCGCCAGGGGCGACGGCTTCGATGGCGTGACCCAGGGTGGCCACCTGGTGGCCGACGGCCTCGATGACGATATCGGCGCGGTCCGCCGCCGCCAGCTGGCTCACCCACCGGTCGCTGGTCGCGCGCACCGCGTCGTCGACTCCGTATGTGGGCGCGAGGTTTTCACGGTCGACGGGATCGACGCCGGTGACGCGCCGGGCGCCGGCCGCTTTTGCGACGTAGGAAAACAACAACCCGATCGATCCCTGGCCGATAATCGCGACGCGGCGGCCGGCCAGGTCCGGCAATTGCTCGCAGGCGTAGAGGACACACGCCAGCGGCTGCAGGCCGATCGCCTGCGCCGGGGTCAGCGCCGGGTCATACGGTGCCAATCCGTTGCCGTCGCTGATAACGCGCTCCATCAGGCCGTCGAACGCGGAGGCCCAGCCCACCACGCGGTCGCCGGCACGGTGTTGCCGATGGCGGCTGGCGATCACCTCGCCGGCCACTTCGTGGATCGGGAACCCCGCCTTCTCCGCGGCGCTGCGGCCGTCGTCCCCCGGCAGCCGTCCCTTGGCGCCACGAAAGGCGGGCAGGTCGCTGCCGCATACGCCGGCGGCCAGGAACTGCAGCAGCACTTGACCGTCGGCCAACTGCTCGGGTGTCTTGTCAGCGATCGACGTGCGCTCGACTAGATAGGGCGCGATGATCCGGTAGGACCACACGTCAGACCTCCACCGGGATGTTGTTCCATCCCCACTGGAAGCTGGACGGCAGCCGGGTAGCTGCGTCGCTCTGGATTTCGAAGTCCGGCACCCGACGGAGCCATTCCTGCAGCATCACATCGATTTCCAGCCTGGCCAGGTGGGAGCCGATGCAGAAGTGCTGCCCGCGGCCGAATGCGAGCGAACGGCGGATTGGGCGGTTCCAGATGAATTCGTCGGGCTCGGGATACTCCCGCTCGTCGCGGTTGGCCGACGCGAGCAGCGTGATGATGCGCTGGCCCGGCTCGATGGTCTGGCCGTGAATGGTGGAGGGTTTACGCGCCGTTCGGGCGAACCACTGGGCCGGCGCGCAGTACCGGATCATTTCCTCGCGCGCGACCGGCACGTTGGTGGCGGGGTCGGCGCGCACCGCGGCCAGCTGGTCGGGCCGCCGGCTGAGCTCCCACAGCCCGTGGGCGACGATCTTGGGCACCGTTTCCGTCCCGCCGATGAAGATGCACAACATCTGGGTCGCGGCTTCCACGTCGGACAGCGCGCTGCCGTCGGGCAGGCGGTAGCCGAGCAGACCGTCGACCACGGGCAACGGGTCGCCGGACGAGTCGGCCCGGCGGCGCTGGACCACCGGTGTGAGGTATCCGAGATAGTTGGGCCGGGCCTGCGCGGTGTCGACGCCCTCGCCAACCTCGGTGAGGCTGCCGGCGTTGACGGCGGCCAACACTTGTGGTGCGAGATCCGTTGATATGCCCAGCAATCCGCACACCATCGAAGCCGCGACGATGCCGCCGTATTCCTGGGTCAGGTCGAAGGATCCTTGCGGCAGCAACACGTCGAGGCGCTCGTTGGCCAGCATTCGGATCCTGTCTTCCAGCCCGGAGACCGGCCTGGGACGTAACGGCTGCGAGTGCGCGCGGCGGATCTCCGCGTACAAGTCAGTATCGAACACGGCGTGGAACGGCAGCGGATGCAGCGGCGGGTCTTCCAGCGGCCCGTTGTTGTGCTGGGCCAGGACCGAGGCCGGGGGCAGCGTTCCTTCCGTCGCGACGAATGTCCCGTCGTTGACTTCGAGAACCTGCCAGATGTCCTCGAAGCGGGACAGCGCGAAGGTATCCCACTGCGGCATGTAATACACCGGGTGCTCATTGCGCGGGATTCGGTAGTAGGGCAACGGGTTTGCCATTACTTCCGCGTCGAACGGGTCGTAGGAGAAATTCACCGCAGCGGAGATGGCGGTAGGGCCTGCAGAATCGAGTCTTCCCAGCCGTCACGCAACGCGGGCGCCACGCTCATCCAGGTGACGATCTCGGCGGGCGGACTCTCCTTCCACGAGGGGTAGTGATTAGCGAAGCAATCCCAGCCGCCTTCCAGCGCCCAGTAGTGGATGACCTCGTTGTAACGGAAGGTGGTGGTGAATGAACCGAGCCAGCGCTTACCGGTGCGCTCCGACCAGGGCACGTACAGCCGCTCCAGCTCCCGGATGTAGTCGTCCTGCCGTCCCGGCTTGGTCTGCATGATTTCTTGGATCACCAGCGGCGCAATGAAATTCGCCTCGCGCAGCTGGGTAAGCGTTTTATTGCTGGGCCCGGGGTACATGATGCGCCCCTCCCCTGAGGCGCCGATGTCGGCGAGGAACGCCGACCATTTCCCGGCCGCGGCCTCGTGGCTGCCACCGCGTGCCTGCGCCGCCCCGATCCTGGCGTAGTCGGCGAACCCGTCGATCTCCCAAATGATCGTGACTTGCGGCCAGTGACCGTTGTACGGTGTGCATTCCCAGAGCGCGAAGAGCCGGGCGCCGAGCTCGTCCATCATCGGCTGGTAGGTGTCGGTGAACACCTCGGTGAAGCGGTCACTTCGCCCGGACCCCAGCGAGATCGTCTCGTGCAGGTAGAGCAGCGTGTGGCGGTGGTACTCCCTCATGGGCTAGCCGAGCCGAATCAGCTCTGAATCGACCGGCGAACAAATGGTGGGGTCGCAAAGCAGCGTCTCGGTGGGATCGACTGATGTGAAAGGAATCCCGGCGGCCGCAAGCGCATGCCCCTTGAATGCCCGCGCCGCCGCGCTGAGCACGTGCTGCACTCTGGTCATGCGGTGATTCACTCGCAAGGGCCATCCGTCGCCCCACAGAGCGACCTCCGTCAAACGCTGGTCCAGGGCCGTGAGTACCCGGTCACGAACGCGTGCATCTGCGGCGAACACCTCGGCGCTGACCGCCAGACTCTGGCTCGTCGGGTCCATCGCCGACTCCAGGTCCGATGCGCAGACCCCGAGGATTCGCAACGGCCTGCTGTCGCAGCTATGCGGCAGCAGCACGGCCACCTCCCAACCCGCCATCACCCGGTCGTACAGCCAACCCCCGGCCGATTGCACGACGTCGACGGCGCTGACGGCAACGACGTCGAGTCGATATCGCAGATGTTGGCTCTCAGCGGAGGTTGCCCGGGCAGCGTTGACCCGCCTGCCTCCGCCGATGTCGAAAGTTGTGACCATCAATCCATTCCTCATCGCCACACCCGAACGGGGCGTGTTGGCACTCAGAGCATCCAGCATGCGGTTGTCACGGGCTGTAGCCGCGTGCCCGGGAGTTCGGCGGTGACGCGGCTCACCGGACAGCGTGACACTTTTGCGGAAATTTGTAAAGGTCCGACGATCGGTCACGCTCCGCGGCGCGCCTCCAATTCGGCGAGAACTTCGTCGGTGTGCTGCCCGAGTTCCGGTGCCGCAGAACGGGGCGACCACGGCGTGCCATGGAAATCCGCCGGTGTGGCGACCATGGCGATGGCCGCTTCACCGTCCGGCACGTCGACGATGCCGCCGGCGGCGTGGAACTGCTCATCGGCCACGACGTCCTCGATCGAGTTGACCGGCGACCAGAAAAAATCCGGTTCGCTCGCGAACAACTGCGCCCATTCGTCCAGCGACCTGGTCGCGAAGATCTCGTCCAAAGCGGCGATGAGCTGCACGGCGTTGGTGGCGCGGGCGCGGGCGTCGCGAAACCGGGGATCGGTGAGCCACCCGGGGCGACCCACCACGCGACACAGCGGGGGCCAGTGGCGGTCGACGTCGAGCCCGACGATCCAGAATCGGCGCCCGTCGCCGGCGGCGTAGTTGTTCATGCACGGGTTGCCCATCGATTCGCGTTGTCCGACCCCGATGGGCTGGCCGGTCATCAGGTAAGTGTTGATGTCGAAGCTCACGGTGTAGGCGCCCTGGCGGTACAGCGAGGTGCTCACCAGCTGACCGGATCCGGTGCGTTCGCGGGCGAGCAGCGCCGCACATACTGCCGCGGCCAGGGTCATGCCGGCAGAGTGATCACCCATGCCGCCGCGCTGGAACGGTGGCGTGTCGCCTGGCCGGGTGAGCAGCTGGGCCACGCCGGCGCGGGACCAGAACGCCGCCACGTCGTATGCGGCGCGGTCGGCGTCGGGCCCGGTTTCGCCGTACCCGGTGATCAGGCCGTAGACCAGGCGCGGGTTGTGGGCGGATACCGACTCGAAGTCGAGCCCGAGGCGTCGCAACGCGCCGGGGCGCACATTGGTTATGAAAACGTCCGCGCCAGCCAGCAATTCGAATGCGAGTCCGCGGCCGGCGTCGGTGGTCAGGTCCAAGACGATGCTGCGCTTGGAGCGGTTGTCCAATTCGAAGGGCGGGTTGACCCCGAGATCGCACCCCAGCATCCGGCCGAACATGCGCCCGGGATCACCGGCCGGCGGCTCGATCTTGATGACGTCGGCACCCCAGTCGGCCAGTATGCCGGCCGCAGCCGGTCCGGCCACCCAGACCCCGAGCTCAACTACTTTGATGCCTTCTACCGGTCCCGCCACGCCTACGTTCCTACTCCGTGGCCCCGCCGCCCATCGCCACCGGGTCGGCGGGTTGGAAAAGGGTTAGAAAGGTGTTGTGACGCAACCGGGAGGAACATCATGACTCTGGTAGCCGCACGTGGCCCGCTCAGCGGCGACCCGGCCGGGCGGTTCTCTGTACCGGTACCCGCCGACCTCGTCTACATTGAGCCGCATCCGCGACGCGTCCAGGCCTTCCGGCGTGGGCGGCTGCTGATCGACACCGAACGCGCGCTGATGGTGCACCGACGGGGTCACCCGCTCAGCTACGCATTTCCGGTTGACACAGTCGGCGACTTACCGGCCGAGCCGGTGCCGGAGGCATCGGGATTCGTCCGCGTGCCCTGGGACGCCGTCGACGCCTGGTTCGAGGAAGGGCGCAAACTCGTGCACTACCCGCCGAACCCGTACCACCGTGTCGACTGCCGCGCGACGAAGCGCCGCCTGCGCGTGTCGGTCGCCGGCACCACACTGGTGGATACCGACGACACCGTGATCGTCTTCGAAACCGCGCTCGAACCCCGGCTCTACGTTGATCCCATGTACCTGGGCGGCGACCTGCTGCGGCGATCGGAAACGTCGACATACTGCAACTACAAGGGTTTTGCGACATACTGGTCGGCTGTCGTGGGCGACACCCTGATCGAGGACGTCGCGTGGAGTTACCAGGACCCGCCCCCGGAAAGCCTTCCCATCAAGGGATTTCTCAGTTTCGACCACACCCGTGCTGATGTGGTCGCCGAGTTGCCGCTCACCCGCCGTAGCTAGGACGCCCGAGCTTGAGCGCATGCTGGGCGATCATGTTGCGGAACACCTCCAGGCTGCCGCCGTAGATCCCGGTCGGTAAGGCATGCCGGAAAAGGTATTCCACCGCGCCGTCATCGGCGGAACCGCAGGCATCGGCCGGTAAGGCCGACGCGGCACCCAAAATATCCATCAAGTCCGGGGAGATATCGCGCATCGTCTGGGCAATCGCGACGCGCCCGAACATCCCCGGAGTGGACAGCGCGGCCTCCATCCGGGCGACGCCGCGGCCAAGCCGGTACTTGATGGACTCGTCGTCCAACGGGCGCCCACCACCGGCATCCGGTTCCGCCACGATCGAAGCGACCTTGTCCACCGCCTCGGCCATCACCGAGCCGTGCGCCGACATCGCCGAAATATGCTGCAAGCCATGGTCTTGCTGATCGACGATGCCGTGCTCGGCGTCCAGCGCCGACCGCATCACCGTCCAGCCGCCGTTGACCTCACCGATGCGGTAGAGGTCGTCGACGCGTACGTCGCTGTAGTAAACGATGTTGGTGCGGTCGCCGTCCAGGGTGCGGATGCCCTGAATCTCGATGCCCGGGAAATCAAGCGGCACCAGAAACATGGTTAGGTTCTTGTGTTTCGGGCCCGCTGCGTCGGTGTTGGTGAGCAGGAAGACGTACTTGGCGTGCTGGGCGTTCGAGGTGAACATCTTGGAGCCGTTGATGATCCACGTGTCACCGTCGCGTGCCGCGCGGGTCTTGCAGGTGGCGACGTCGGAACCGCCTTCGGGTTCGGTGTAGCCCAGGCACAGCCGGATGTCGCCGGATAGCACTCCGGGCAACACCATGCCGGTAAGCTCAGGTGCGCCGAATTGCACCACCAAACGCGCGACCGCCGACGTGGTGCCCCAGTGGTACCAGGGCGTGTGAGCACGGCCGATCTCGAGGTCGAAGATCCGCCGGCGAACGGGACTCAATCCACCTTCGGACTCGAGCTTCCAAACCGACTCCAAATACCCCGCTTTGCCCAGCGCCAAATGCACCTGCTCATCAAAGTTTTCACCGAACTCGCGATCACGCTGCCGCACCTCGTCGGTGACGTGCTCGGTGATGAACGCCCGGGTCTGATCGAGGAAGTCCTGGTCCTCGGGCGAAAGTGCGACGCGTGAGAAGTCCATTTACCGTGTCAAATCCAACTAGGCCGCGTCGATCACGAGAGCACGGAAACGATCAAGGGTTTCGAGCGCATGCGCCAAGCTGTCGCCGGGCAGGCCGACGCTCACCCACGTCACTCCCAAGGCCGCCAGCTTTTCCAGGCCATCGAGGTAGGCGTCGGCGTTGAACGCGTCGTCCGCCGGGCTGCCGCCCTCGAAGTTCGTGAAGGTGATGTCGATCGCGGACCAATCCCTGCCCGCCGCATCGCATCGGCGTCGCAGGTCGTCGATGCCGTCGGACAGGCGTTGCACCGAGTCGATGACCGCGGTGCCGGCCGTCTGGGCGAGTTGGGCCGGAGCGGGAAACGGACACCAACCGTCGCCGTACTGCGCCACCCGCTGGCGAGACGCCGCCGTATTGCCACCGATCCAGATCGGCGGATGCGGGCTACTGATCGGCCGGGGGTGCGCGGTGATGCCGCGCGCGCTGAAATGCTTTCCCTCAAAGGACATATCATCGCTGGTCCAGATGGTCCGGATCACCTGCAGCGCTTCCTCGAACAGCTCGGCACGCGCGTCGTAGCTCACGCCCAACGCCGCGAATTCCCGTTTGAGGTAGCCCACGCCGACCGCGAGCGTGAACCGGCCACCCGAGAGCAGGTCCAGCGTGGCGCCAGACTTGGCTACCACAAACGGGTTTCGATAGGGCAGCACCACGATGTTGGGGATCAGCCGCAGCGTTGTCGTTTTGGCCGCCGCGAAACCCAGTGCGACAAAAGGATCCAAGGCGTCGTGACCCCCGGCTTCCAGCCACCGTTGCGATGGTGCCGGGTGGTCGGTGAAGCCGAAACCATGAATCCCCGCCGCTTCGGTGGCCGCCGCCACTCGCCCAATACCGTCCCCGCTCACCAACTCCGGGTTGTACGGATGGGTGTGCATCGGGTGGGTGATGGTGAAGTACATCGTTAGAACCGCGCGCTGGAGTCGATCGTCGTGTCGGTGGTGCGCAGCGGCCGGATCAGCGCCTCCTGGGCAAAGGAGCACAGCAGCTCCCCCTCTTGCGCGTGCACGGTGCCGCGCACGTACGACATGCCCGCACCGACCTGCGTGCTCTCGTGGGTGTAGAGCAGCCAGCCGTCCCAGCGCACCGGCTCGTGGAAAGCGACCGAGATACTCATCGGTGCGGTCGACACCGTGAGGTGCGCCTGGCTGGTACCGATGCCCGGATGGGCGCGCATGGTGGTGGATATCCCTAGATGCCCGGTGAAATACGCAACCAGCGCCTTTGCCAGATCGTCTCGGGTCGGAATCGGGTCGTAGCGCAGCCACGCATACAGCTCGGGCGGCCCGACCTCGTCGGGGCTGTTGACGTCAACAACGTCGACGAGGCGCAGTTCCCGCCCGATCATCGGCATCTCGGAAAAGTTGGCGTCGGCCGGCGCGGCCACGTCGGGCCGCGGCAGGTGGTGCCGGATGACGTCACCGGTCGGGACGTCGGCGAGCACCGTCATGCTCAGACAGCGTCGACCGTTCTGATGCACGGCGACGATCGCGGTAGCGGTGGACCGGCCTTCGGCCACGACGTCGAGCACAAGTTCGATCGGTGGGCCAACGGCGACCGCACGGGAGAACACCGCGTGCGCCGAGCGCACCGACTTGTCCGGGAATCGTTTCGCCACAGCCACAATCGCCTGCGCGAGCACCTGGGTGCCCTCCACCACCTGGCGGCCGTCCTGGCCGGCGATCCCGGTGACGCCGACGAACCGCTCCGGCCCGTCAGCCTGCACGTCAAACAGGTCCAGGAGGCCCTCGACCGACCACTGGGCCTGCTCAGATTCCTCAGAAATTTCAGTCAACTCCGCCCCACCTCTCGCTAACCAAGGATCGCAGCATCGCGACAGCAGCTCACGGCTCAGCGTGACACTTTGGCCATGGTTTGTAAAGTGAGTCGGCGGGCCGCCGAGCGACGCCGGATTGACACCGGCACCTGCGGTGCGTGACACTTTTGCCGTGTTTTGTAAAGGTACGAGCGGATGATCCCAGAGCCGCTGGCCAACGGGTTCTGCTTCGGTGAAGGTCCACGCTGGTTCGAGGGACTGCTCTGGTTCTCCGACATGCTGGGTGAGGCCGTACACACCGCGGACATGCGCGGCTCGCTCACGACGTTGCCGCTGCCCGGGCACTCGCCGTCGGGTCTGGGGTTTCGGCCCGACGGGTCACTGCTGATCGCCTCGACCGAAGACCGGCAGGTGTTGCGCTACGACGGCGAAACCGTCGACACCATCGCCGATCTCGCCGACCTGGCGCCGGCCAGCCTCGGCGACATGGTCGTCGACGACGTCGGGCGCGCCTACATTGGATCCCAGGCGTTCTCCGGTGGCATCATCGTCCGCCTCGACCCGGACGGCAGCGCCACCGTCGTCGCCGAGGACCTCGACTTTCCCAACGGGATGGTCATCACGCCCGACCGCAAAACACTGATTGTCGCCGAGTCGATCGGCCGCCGGCTGACCGCATTCACGATCGGCGAGGGCGGCGCGCTCGGTGATCGCCAGGTCTTCGCCGACGGCCTTGACGGCCCTCCCGACGGTATCGCGCTGGACGCCGAGGGCGGCGTGTGGACATCGATGACGCTGGCTCACCAGTTCGAGCGGATCACCGAGGGCGGGGCCGTGACGGACCGCATCGACATGGGCGAGCGTGTTGCCATCGCCTGCGCGCTCGGCGGGCCCGAACGCCGCACACTGTTTCTGCTGTCGAGCACCGATGCGTATCCCAAGCGCCTGGTCGGCACCCGGCTATCCCGGCTGGACGCCGTCACGGTTGCCACTCCCGGCGCCGGCCTGCCCTGACAGCCAACGAAGAGGGGACAAGTGACCGATTCCTATTACGAGCTGATCGATGACGCCGGGACGCTGGGCGAAAAGTTCAGCGCGACCGACCTGGCGCGCGGCACCTGGTCGGCTTCGATACAGCATGGCGGTCCGGTGTCGGCGCTGCTGGTGCGGGCGCTGGAACGGTGCGAACGGCGCGACGACACCCGCCTGTCCCGCGTCGTCATCGACTTGTTGGGCGGGGTGCCGGCCGAGGGCGACCTATGGGTTCGCTCGCAACTCGACCGTGGCGGCAAACAGATTGAGCTAGTCAGCGCCGAGATGTTGGCGCCGGGTCCCGATGGCGAGCCCCGGCCGGTCGCCCGCGCCAGCGGATGGCGGTTGCAGCAACTTGATACCGAGGACCTGGCGTACGCTGCAGTCTCCCTGCTCCGGCCAAGGACCGAGGCCCACAGCCGCAACCTCAAGGCAAGGAATTGGGACCGCAACTATGTGCACAGCCTGGACTGGCTGTGGCTGACGGAACGACTGACTAAGGGCCCGGGAGAATCCTGGATCAAGCCAGAGGTGGACCTCGTCAAAGGCGAGGCGATGACGCCGCTGGAGCGGCTGTTCGCGGTGGCCGACTGCGCCAACGGCATCGGCAGCAAACTGGACATCACCAAGTGGACCTTCCTCAACACCGACCTCGCGGTGCACGTGTTCCGTATCCCTGAGGGCGAGTGGATCGGCATTCGCGCGGACACCAGCTACGGGCCGGACGGCATCGGGACGACGGTTGGCACACTGTTTGACGAGCAGGACGCAATCGGCGCCGTCCAGCAGTCCGTGCTGGTGCGCCGGCGTCCCCCCCGAACCTGATGTGGGAGCGACAGATATGAGCCAGGCAGTCCCGCTTGATAAGACCGAGACCGACACGTCGACGCGGCAGCGGATCCTCGCGGCCACCGCCGAGGTACTCGGTCGCAACGGCAAAACCAAGCTCAGCCTGTCGGACGTCGCCACCCAGGCCGGGGTCTCGCGCCCTACGCTCTACCGCTGGTTCGCGTCCAAAGAGGAGTTGCTGTCGGCATTTTCGGCCTACGAGCGGCAGATCTTCGAGAGCGGTCTGGTCAAGGCGACCGCAGGGCTGAAGGGTGCCGACAAGCTCGACGCCGTACTGCGATTCATCGTCGAGTACCAGCATTCGTACTCGGGCGTGCGCATGGTCGATGTCGAACCCGAGCACACCATCGCCCAGTTTTCCCGCGTCATCCCGCAGATGCGCGACGGTCTGCAACGACACCTCACCGGACCCAACGCCGCGGTAAAGGCGGCGACGGTGATCCGCATCGCCATATCCCACTACATAGTCCGAAGCGACGATGCCGACCAGTTCCTGGCGCAGCTGCGCCACGCCGTCGGAATCAAAGTGGCTGACTAATCGAACAAGACCGCGGCGTTGAGGTAGCCGGTCGGATCCAAGGCGGCCTTGACCGTCCGCATAGCGGCGATATCGGCGGCCTCCCGCGACATCCCGAGGTAGGCGCGCTTGCGGCTGCCGACGCCGTGTTCGGAGCTGACGTTGCCGCCGCACTCGGCGATGAGTTCCATCATCGGCGCGTACAACACCTGCTCCTGTTCGACCGGGACACGCAGCACGTTGAGGTGCAGGTTGCCCTCACCGATGTGGCCGAACAGCAGTGGCAGCGCCTCACCGACGCGCGCCCGGATCAAGGCGACCGCGTCGCGCGCGAACCGGCCGATCTCCGACAGGGGTAACGAGACATCGAACTTCAGCGGCGGCCCGTACACGCCGAGGACCTCGGCGAGCGATTCACGAACGCGCCACAACCGTTGCTGCGCAGCGACATCCACGCCAACCGCGGGCTCGCCGCACAGCTGCGCTCCGTCGAGCAGGTCGGCGAGCCGGTCGGTCTGATCGTGATCAGCGGCCAGTTCCACCAGCAGCAACCAATCACCTTCAACGGGTGCACCCACCCCGAGATGCTCGCGGGTCAGCGCTGCGGACCGGCCGTCGATCAATTCGAGTGCCGCGATTCCGTCCACGTCTCTGAACGTCCGGCCGGCGTCGACAAGCGCCTCGAGGTCGGCGAACCCGCAGACCGCCGTCACCCGGTGCGACGGGGCGGGGCGTAGCCGCAGATCCAGCGCGGTGATGACACCCAGGGTGCCTTCGGCGCCAACGAACAGCGCGGGCAGGTCGTAGCCGGTGTTGTCGCGGCGCACCCGGCTATCGCGGCGCAGCAGCAAACCGTCGGGCAGCGCCACCTGGAGGCCGATGACCTGCTCGCCCATGTTGCCGTAGCGAACCGTACGCAGTCCGCCGGCATTCGTCGAGGCCATACCCCCGACGGTCGCCGTGTCGCGGGCCGACAGGTCCACGCCGAACACCAAGCCCGACGCCGTCGCCGCGTGCTGCACCGCGGCCAGCGTAACGCCGGCGCCGACCTGAATGCGGCGCTCGACAGTGTCGACATCGCTTACGGCACAAAGCCGTTCGGTGGACAGCAGCACATCGTCATGCTCGGGAACGGTGCCGGCCACCAGCGAGGTGCGGCCGCCTTGCACGGTGACGTGCGCACCGGCGTCACGGCACACCCTCAGCACCTCGGCGACCTGCTCGGCCGAACCCGGCCGCACCAGTGCGGTGGCTCGGCCCCGGTACCGGCCGGTGTGGTCGACACTGCGGCCGGCCAGCACGTCGGGGTCGGTGACGACCTGGTTCGACCCGACCGCATCCGTCAGGCTGCGCAGCATGATCGCGGTTATAGCACGGTTAGCGCGATACTTTTCTCCGGCGATGCGGATCGGCGACGGACGCGAGGAGTGGGATGTACGACCTTGAGGACGCGATCAGGCAACGCCGTTCGATCAGGATGTTTCTGCCCGATCGGCCCGTGCCCCGGGAGCTGATCGACGAAGCGCTCGACCTGGCGATTCGCGCGCCGTCGAACTCGAACATTCAACCGTGGCACGTGGTGTTCGTGTCCGGGGCGGCCAGGGACCGGTTGGTGGCAGCGCTGCTCGAGGCTGCTAACGCGGGGCCACCGCAAGTCCCGGCGCTGCCCGAGCATTTCGCTCATTTTCGAAGCGAAACGGGCAAGGTGGTCTATGGGTCGATGGGTATCGCGCGCGACGACATGGCGGGCAGGCGTGCCGCGGTGCTGCGCAACTGGGAGTTCTTCCGCGCGCCACTGGCCGCAATCGTGTGCATGGACCGCGAACTGGGGCTGGTCGACAGCCTTGGTGTTGGGATGTTCCTCCAGACATTGGTGCTGGCCCTGACCGCGCGCGGGTTGGGTACCTGTGTGCAGGTGGCGATCGCGGGCTACCCCGAGATCATCCACGAGCAGTTAGACATCCCTGAGCAGTTCACGATCCTGTGCGGCATGTCGATCGGCTACGCGGACCCGGACTTCCCCGCGAACAAAATTCGCGTCGCCCGGCAACCGATCGAGCAGAACGTGGTGTTCCTGGACGACTAACGGAAGGAGGTCGCCATGACTTCCGCGGTGGACGCCACGGCCGCCAGCCCCCTGATCCGGCAGATGCGCGAATCCGATATCCCGATAGCCAGCGCTGTTTTTCGACGAGCATTTGGCACGTTCCTCGGCCTGCCCGATCCCGACACGTTTTCGGCGGATCGCGAATATCTGCGGGGGCGCTGGCACGCCGACCCGACCGCGGCCCTCGTGGCTGAAGTGAACGGATCCCTGGCGGGTTCGAACCTGGCCACGAGATGGGGCAGCTTCGCCTTCTTCGGTCCGTTGACGGTCGAGCCCGCGTTATCGAACCGCGGCATAGCGAAGATGCTGCTGGCCGCGACCATGGAAATCATCGACGGCTGGCTGGCGCGAGACGCCGCGCTGTTCACGTTCTCGAACAGCACGAAGCACATCCACCTCTATCAAGGGTTTGGATTTTGGCCCCGCTTTCTCACGGCATTGCTTTCAAAGCCGCCCGGCGAGCACCGGGGCGTCTCGTTCGACACGTTTTCGCACGGCGGCGACAGCGACCGGGCTACGGCCATCCACGCTTGCCGTGGCGTGGCGGACTCGGTCTACCCGGGCCTGGATCTCAGTTCCGAGATTCGTGTCGCCTACGAGCAACAGCTCGGCGAAACTGTGTTGCTCTGGGGCCGGGATTCCCTTGACGCGTTTGCCGTTTGCCATCAGGGTGCCGGAACCGAGGCGGGCGAAAACACTTGCTACATCAAGTTCGCCGCCGCCAGGTCCGGGCCCCGCGCGGAGAGCGTGTTCGAGCTCCTGTTGCGCGCCTGCGAAGTACATGCCCTGCGATGCGGCCTGAAACGCATGGAGGCTGGGGTAAACACCGCTCGCAGCCACGCTTATCGCACGATGCCGCGCATCGGCTACCGGGCCGACAGTTACGGGATCGCGATGCACAGAAACGATTCGCCGGCCTACAACCGGCCAGACTGCTACGTCGTGGACGACCTGCGGTAGTTGGGGACACGCCTTAGAACTATTTATGCGGCACGTCGGTGACCAGGCCGCCGTCTATGACGAACTCGCTGCCGGTGGCGTAGGACGCCTCGTCGCTGGCGAGGAACACGACGAACGTCGACACCTCCCGCGATTCGGCGGGGCGGCCTAGCGGAATGGTGACCAGGTCCTCGGGCAGGTGGGCAGTCATCGGAGTGCGGATGAAGCCGGGGTGAATCGAGTTCACCCGGATGTTCAACGGCGCCAACTCCAGAGCCGCCGACTTAGCCAGGCCGCGCACTCCCCACTTGGACGCGACATAGGGGTGCACGGCCGGCGCGCCGCGCAGTCCCTCGATCGACGACACGTTGATGATCGAGCCGCCCCCGGCCGCGGTCATCGGCTCGACGGCCGCCCGCATGCCCAGGAACGTGCCGGTCAGGTTGACGTCGATCACCTTGTGCCACTTGGCCAAATCGAAATTCTTCAGTTGTCCGAGCGCGACGATGCCGGCGTTGTTGACCAGCACGTCAAGCTTCCCGAATTCGCCCGTCGCCGTCGCGACGGCGGCGTCCCACTCCTCGGGCTGCGTCACGTCGAGGTGAACGTAGCGCGCAGCATCACCGATTTCGTCGGCCAGCGCTTTGCCCTCCTCGTCGAGGATGTCGCCGATCACCACGCGCGCGCCTTCTTGGACAAGCAGCCGCGCGTGTGAAGCGCCCATCCCGCGGGCTCCGCCACTGATGAGTGCAACTTTGCCTTCTACCCGTCCCACATGTCCCACAGGAGGGCTCCTTTCGGTCTCTAGCTGGCCACGAGGTTGTTGTTTCGTGCGTACAGCCCCTTGCCGGTGACCAGCGGCAGGTCAAGCGTGGTCACGATGCCGGGTGGCGCCGCGATCACCGCCGGGATGGCGTTGACGATCCGCCCCGCGGCACCCACGATCGCGGCGTGGTTGTGGTCGCCCTTGCGGCTGCTCGGAACGATGTCCACGGCGTAAGACGGTTCCCCGGTGATCTCCACGCGATACGAGCCGCCGCCGGCAGCGGGTTGCGGCCAGTCGGGGCGCAGGTCCGGCCGCAGTCGGGTGATGTGCTCGACGACGATGGCCGGGTGGCCGTTGACCATGCCACGGATCTCGAACTGCAGCGCGGCCATGGTTCCCTTGGCCACGCGCCCCACCGCGATGTCGAAGTCCTCCGGCGCCGGCTCGCGCTGGTATGACTCGGTGATCCCGTCGAGCTCGATGCCCAGTCCGGCCGCCAGCTGACGGATCGCCGCACCCCAGGCGATGCTCAGCACGCCCGGCTGTAACAGCATCGGCATATCGTCCAGGGGCCGGCCGAACCCCATGTAGTGCATGACCTCCGAGCCGTCGTAGGTGGCGTAATCGGCGATCTCCATGCAGCGCACCTGCTCGATGCGCTGGCAGGTGCCGGCGAGCGCGAATGGTATGAGGTCGTTGATGAATCCGGGGTCGACGCCGTTGATGAAGAGGCTCGAATTGCCTTGCCGGGCCGCGTCTTCGACGCGCGCGATGTACTTCTCGGGCATCACGCCCCACGGGTATTGCAGCAGCCCGGGCGACGACCCGACCACGTTGGTGCCGGCGGCGAGGATGCGCATGACGTCCGCCATCGCGTCGGGCAACCGGGTGTCGCCCATGGCGCAGTAGACGATGCAGTCGGGCTCGGTGGCAAGGACGACGTCGAGGTCGGCGACGGCAGCGATACCGGTCTTCACGCCGGACTCCAGGCCGACCCCGCACAGCGCCCCGGCGTCGCGGCCCACCTTCTCCGGCGAAGACACACACACCCCGGTCAATTCGAATTGAGGATTCGTGACGAGTTCGGTCAGGGCCAGCCGCCCGACATTCCCGGTGCCGACGTGCGCGACGCGGATCGCCATGAGTGTCCTCCGTCCCGGGGTGTGAACGCTCAAAACTTTTCTAGACACTAGTCCATAATTTCTACGGCCGCCTACCCGGCCCCACTTGCCGCAGGGCCCGGTCGGAACCCTTTGGTGCAAAATGCAGGACTTCCCGGCGGAGCCGCTCTACCCTCTGTGAATACCTAATACCCGCGGTTACGGTCGGACCCACTCGGCTGGGAATGGCCCCGGTTGTCAGGGAGGACCGGGAGATGGAGCCCCTGGTCACAGCCCCGGAGATGTTGGCGTCAACTGCCGCCAACATCGGAGAGATCGGTTCGGCGGTCAGCGACGCCAAGGCGAGCGCGGCGGGCCCGACAACCGGTTTGGTGGCCGCCGCCGAGGACGAGGTATCGGTGGCCATCGCCAAACTATTTGGCGGATACGGCCAGCAGTACCAGGCGGTCCTCACACAAGCCACGGTGTTTCATAACGAGTTCACCCAGACGCTGGCCGCCGCGGGCAACGCCTATGGGCAGGCCGAAGCCGCCAACGCGGCCACGATGTCCAACGCGCTGAGCACGTTGCGCGCGCCCATCCTGGCGATGTTGGGGCGTACGCCGACCGGCGGCGGGACCGGTGGCATCACCACGCAGACGGGATTCGCGAGCCCCGCGGCCCAACAAGTGGTGGCGTTGATCATGGGCGGCACCGGAAACCCAGGCCCCGATCCTGGCTACCTGGCGTCTGTCAACAACGCATACATCCAGCGCCTCTTCCCCGGGGCCAATCCGCTGGCCCAATTCACTCCCGAGCAGTTCTGGCCGATTACTCCCCAGCTCGGCGGCCTGACGTTCGGCCAGTCCGTCGCTCAGGGCGTAAGCCTGCTGGACGGCGGGATCAAGGCGCAATTAGCGCAGGAAAATAACGTCGTCGTTTTCGGCTACTCGCAGAGCGCGACGGTCGCCACCGATGAAATCAGGGCTCTCATGGCGATGGGTTCCGGTGCGCCCAGTTCAAGCCAGCTTTCCTTCATATTGGCCGGTAATCCCAACAACCCCGACGGCGGTCTGTTGGAGCGCTTCCCCGGCTTTTACATCCCAATTCTGGATGTGGCATTCAACGGGGCGACTCCACCGAATTCGCCCTACCCGACCAGCATTTACACGATCCAATACGACGGCATCGCCGACGCCCCGCAATACCCGCTCAACGTCGTGTCGGACCTCAACGCCTTCCTGGGCTACTTCTTCGTGCACAGCAACTATCCATTCCTTACACCCGACCAGCTTGCCAGCGCTGTGCCCTTGGCGACGTCTCCGGGCTACACCGGGAGCACCCAGTACTACATGGTGATGACTCAGGACCTGCCGCTGGTCCAGCTGATTCGTGACATCCCCTATGCGGGTCCCCCGATGGCGGACATCTTCCAGCCCGACCTGCGGGTGATCGTCGACCTGGGCTACGGCGATATCGGGCCCGGGGGCTTTTATGCAAATGTTCCCACCCCAGCCTCGCTGCTCTCGATACCCAACCCGATCACAGTCACCGTCGACCTGGCCAGGGGTGCCGTGCAGGGACCCTATTCCGCCGCGCTGGATATCGGAGTGGAGGCTGGATTGTTGCCGCCGACCACGTCCTTGTACCCGGACATCTACCCGTACCTTCCGTCCCCGGATCCACACCTGCATATCCAGCTGGGGCAACAATCCAGTGTGACGGGCCTGTCTGTGCTCAGTGGCGCCGTCGGAAGAGTACTCGAATTGATTCCGCCGGACCTGTTTGAATGAATTCCCGGGCCCGGGCTAAGACCCGAGCGGGGAATGCTCGCGGATCGACTCATCGCGGATCAGACCCCGCAACAGCGCGGTGCTGAATTCGGCGGCGATTTCCTTGGCCGTGCGCCGTCCGCTTGGCCGCAGCCAACGGTAACTGCCCAGCGTCATCCCGATGTATCCCAACGCCACCACGTGCGAGTCACACGCATAGAACTCACCACTCGTAATTCCCCGGTCGATGAGGCCATGCACGTGCTCGTAGACCTGAGCTTCCTTCCCCCTGACCTCGGCGACCTGTTCGCTGGTGAACCACTCGGTGATGTAGGGCTGCTCCTGGAAGTACACCGCGGCCCGCTCCGGATTGGCGGCGATCCCGGTGAGCAGCCGGACGGTGTACTGGTAGAGCGCTTCGCGGGCTGTCCAGGACGGATCGTCATGCACGGCGGCCAGCGTGCCCTCGGCGGCCTGGCGGTAGATGTCGAACAGGATCAGTGACTTGCTCGCGTAGTAGTGATACACCGTCGCCTTGTTCAGCCCGATCACATCGGCGACGTCGTCCATCCGGGTGCCGTGATAACCGCGGGCCGCGAACAGCTTGGTGGCAACAGCCAGCAACTCCTCGCGGCGCGAAAGCCCGTTCTCGGATGGCATTTTTCTCTTACCACTCCCTATCGTGGCTGCCGGCGCCCCGGATGAGGTCCCGGATGAAGCAATTATCAATCAACTGGTTGGACAGTTTAGGCAAGGCCCCGTCGCATGTCGCACAGACGCGGATGGGACTAGACTCCTGCAGTGAACTAGTCGCGATTCGAGAGGTGGGCTGATGGATCCGAGTCCGGACTACGACGTGAGCGACGAGATCGAATACTTCTTCAGGTACATGACCTGGGGGTTCCGCGGAGTTCCCGACGGTGGCGGATACCCGCCGCCCGCCTACCCGCCCGTCTAAAGATCCCTGACGGCCTCCGACCGGCGTCCGGCGACGCCGGTCGGTGTCAAATCGCTTTGAGCTCCTCGGCGACTTCCGTCACCGATTTCTTGGCGTCGCCGAACAGCATGGTGGTGCCGTCGGCGTAGAACAGCGGGTTATCAATGCCGGCGAATCCGGAGTTCATCGACCGCTTGAGCACGATCACCGACCTGGATTTGTCCACGTTGAGGATCGGCATGCCGTAGATCGGGCTGGACGTCTCGTTGCGGGCCGCGGGGTTGGTCACGTCGTTGGCGCCGATCACGACGGTGACGTCGGTGCGGGCGAACTCGTCGTTGATGTCGTCCATGTCTTTCATCGCGTCGTAATCGACTTCGGCCTCGGCCAGCAGCACGTTCATGTGCCCCGGCATGCGCCCGGCGACCGGGTGGATCGCGTATTTCACCGGTACCCCACGGTCTTCGAGCAGGTTGGCCAGGTCCTTGACGGCATGCTGGGCCTGTGCGACCGCCAAGCCATAGCCTGGGACCACGATCACCTGGTTGGCGTAGGCCATCTGAATCGCGGCATCGGCGGCCGAGGTGGACTTGACGTGCTTATCACCGCCGCCCTCGCCGCTGGGGGCTACACCGCCGCCGCCGAAACCACCGGCGACGATAGCGGGAATGGAGCGGTTCATCGCCTTGGCCATCAGGTTGGTCAGGATCGAACCGGACGCGCCGACGATCATGCCGGCCACGATCATCGCAGTGTTATTGAGCGCCAAACCCGCCGCGGCGGCCGACAGGCCGGTCATCGCGTTGAGCATGGAAATGACCACCGGCATGTCGGCGCCGCCGATGGGTAACACCACCATCAGGCCCAACACACCGGCGGCGACCAGCAGGCCGATCATCCACCACAACGGCACTCCGCCGCTGCCGGGATGGGCACCCAGGCCGATGACCACCGCGGCCGCTATCGCCGCGGCCAGCAGCAACAAGTTGACCAGCTGCTGGGCCTTGCCAAGCCCGATCGGGCGCCCCGAGATGATCTCCTGCAGCTTGCCGAACGCGATGATCGACCCCCAAAAAGAGATCGACCCGATGATCGCGGCGAACAGCGAGGCCACCACGATGTGCACAGTCGGCGACTCGCCGTGCTGGAAGGCCGAAAAGCCGGACGTCTCAATGAATTCCGAGAGCGCGATGAGCGCCACCGTGCCGCCGCCGACGCCGTTGAAGAACGCAACCAGCTGCGGCATCGCGGTCATCTTGGTCAACCGCGCCGGCGGAACACCGAGCACTACACCCACCACCAGGCCGGCGATGATGAGCACCCACTGGTCGGTGTGGCGGATCTTGACCAGCGTCGCCGCCACCGCGATGGCCATGCCCACCGCGGCGATCAAGTTGCCCCGCACCGCGGTCTTGGGCCCGGTCAAGCCCATCAAACCGTAGATGAACAGCGAAAACGAGACGATGTAAACGATCGTGACCGCGTAGTCCAGGTTCATCGGGCGACCTCGTCAGGCTTGGCCGAAATCGCCTTGGTTACCTCGTCGGGCTTAGCCGAAATCGCCTTGCTTGATGGGACAGGCTTCTTGCCCTTGAACATCCCGAGCATCCGATCGGTGACGATGAAGCCGCCGATCACGTTCAACGTGCCGAACACCACCGCGACGAACAGGATGATCTGCACGGCCAGCGATGGATGCTCAACCTCCCCGAACACCACCAAGGCGCCGAGGACCACGATGCCGTGAATGGCGTTGGTCCCCGACATCAGCGGCGTGTGCAGCGTATTGGGCACCTTGGAGATCACCGCGAACCCGACGAACCCGGACAGCACCAGGATCGCCAGGTTGGCCAACAGGGAGTCATACATCCCAGACATTTACGTGTCCTCTCCGCGGGTCACACAAGACTCTGCGATGACTTCATCGTCAAAGTCCGGGGCCAGCTTGCCGTCCTTGATCAACAAGTCCAGCAGGGCCGTGATGTTCTTGCTATAGAGCTCGCTGGCATGCTCGGGCATCGTCGCCGGCAGGTTCAGCGGCGCGGCGATGGTGACGTCGTGCTTGACCACCGTCTGACCCGGCTCCGTCAATTCGCAGTTGCCGCCGGTTTCCCCGGCCAGGTCCACCACCACACTGCCGGGTTTCATCGCTTCCACCGCCGCGGCGGTCACCAGCCGCGGCGCGGGCCGGCCCGGGACCAGCGCCGTGGTGATCACCACGTCGAATCCGCTGATCGCGTCCTCCAATGCCTTCTGCTGCTGGGCGCGTTCGTCTTCGGTGAGCTCGCGGGCGTACCCGCCCTCACCAGACGCGTCGATGCCCACGTCCAGCCACTGCGCCCCCACCGAACGCACCTGGTCGGCCACCTCGGGACGCACGTCATAACCGGTGGTGCGCCCCCCCAGCCGTTTCGCCGTGGCCAGTGCTTGCAGCCCAGCCACGCCGACGCCGAGGACCAGCACAGTGGCCGGTTTCACCGTTCCGGCTGCCGTGGTGAGCATCGGGAAGAATCGGGTCGACTCCGAGGCCGCGAGCAGTACCGCCTTGTACCCGGAGACGTTGGCTTGCGACGACAGTGCGTCCATCGCCTGTGCTCGCGAGATGCGCGGGATGGCCTCCAGCGCGAACGCCTGCACACCGGCTTGCCTCAGCGCGCCGATCGAGTTGTCAGCCTCACGCGGCGCCAAAAACCCGATCAGCGTCTGCCCGCTGCGCAACTTGCTGACCTCGTCTGCGCTCGGCGGCGCGACCTTTACGACGATGTCCGCACCCCAGGCATCGCCGATGGTGGCGCCGGCTTCCGTGTAAAGCTCGTCGGGTAGCAGCGCGCCCTCGCCCGCGCCGGACTCGACCACGACCGCAAGACCACTATTCACCAGCGACGCGACTGCCTTGGGCACGAGCGCGACGCGCCGCTCCTCCCTGCCGGACTCAGCAACCACCCCGACCGTCGTCTGCGGATCTGTCATGGCGCGTACATCTACTTTCCTTACCTACTTATTCCTGGAGTTCCTGGCCCCGCTAATAACCCCATTGGCGAGAACACCCTAGCCTGACTGCCCGGCCGGGCTAGCCGCCGCTACCAGAGCACCTACTACAGCACCTACCAGAGCACGATGTCTTGGCCGTGTTCCGCCGCAGGCCGGGCGCCGAAATAGCGCCGCTCGGATTCGTGGATCGGCACGTCGTTGATGCTGGCTTCACGGCGTGCCATCAACCCCGACGGCGTGAATTCCCACAGCTCATTGCCGTAGCTGCGCCACCACTGGCCGGACTGATCGTGGCACTCGTACTGGAAGCGCACGGCGATGCGGTTGTCGTGGAAGTCCCACAAGCTCTTGCGCAGTGAGTAGTCGAGCTCACGTTGCCACTTGCGCGTCAGGAAGGCCACGATCTCGTCGCGGCCGACGACGTGCTCGCTGCGGTTTCGCCATTGCGAGTCGACTGTGTAGGACTTGCTGACGTGTTCGGCGTCGCACGTGTTCCAGGCATCCTCGGCGGCCCGGACCTTCTGAAGGGCAGTCTCGTGGGTGAACGGCGGGAAGGGCGGACGGCTCTCGGAATCAGTCATGACGTACATCGTGCGCCGCCGCCCTCTACTCCGCGACTACTCCGCGAGCAGACGCAGAATCCCACTGATCCACGAGGATTCAGGCGATTGTGCGTCTGCTCGCGCCGGCTTATTGCTCGTGTCCTATGGTGGCGGACATGGACTTCGCGATGTCGGCCAAGGCCACTGACTACCACAAGCGACTGTCCGACTTCATGACCGAGCACGTCTTCTCGGCCGAGGCCGATTACGACAAATACCGCCACGAAGCCGGCCCCTACGACCACAGCGTCCCGCCGGTCATCGAGGAGCTGAAAACCAAGGCCAAAGCGGCCGGCCTGTGGAACCTGTTCCTGCCGGCCGAGTCCGGCTTGACCAACCTGGAATACGCCCCGCTGGCCGAGCTCACCGGCTGGAGCCTGGAGATCGCGCCCGAGGCGCTGAACTGTGCGGCACCCGATACCGGCAACATGGAGACCCTGCACCTGTTCGCCACCGAACAGCAGCGCAAGCAGTGGCTGGAGCCGCTGCTGAACGGCGAGATCCGCAGCGCCTTTTCGATGACCGAGCCCGCGGTCGCCAGCAGCGACGCCCGCAACATCGAGACCTCCATCGTGCGCGACGGCGCCGACTACGTGATCAACGGCCGCAAGTGGTGGACGTCAGGGGCATCAGACCCGCGCTGCAAGATCCTCATCGTGATGGGCCGTACCAACCCCGACGCGGCCAGCCACCAACAACAGTCGATGGTTCTTGTGCCAACAGATACGCCGGGCGTGACTGTTGTCCGCTCGACAACGGTCTTCGGTTACCAGGACCAGCCTGGGCACTGCGAGATCGTGTACGACAATGTCCGGGTACCGGTCACCAACCTGCTCGGCGAAGAAGGCGGCGGCTTCGCGATCGCCCAGGCCAGGCTGGGGCCGGGCCGCATTCACCACTGCATGCGTGCCCTCGGCGGAGCCGAACGCGCGCTCGCGCTCATGGTGGACCGGGCCCGCAACCGGGTGGCGTTCGGTCGGCCGCTGGCCGAGCAGGGTGTCGTTCGAGAAGCAATTGCCAAGTCCCGCAACGAAATCGACCAGGCCAGGCTGCTGTGCGAAAAGGCGGCGTGGACGATCGACCAGCACGGCAACAAGGCCGCCCATTTACTGGTCTCGCAGATCAAGGCGGTGGCGCCGCAAGTAGCCTGCGACGTCATCGACCGCGCCATCCAGGTGCACGGAGCCGCCGGTGTCAGCGAGGACACGGCGCTGGCGCGGCTCTACGCCTGGCATCGCGCCATGCGCATCTTCGACGGGCCCGACGAGGTGCACATGCGAACGATCGCGCGCATGGAGATAGGCCGGGAACAATCCGCGCTCGCGGCGGCGGTCACCTCACATGGCTGAGGCTCTCCGGGAATTGTCCGGCGCGTGGAACTTTCGCGACGTCGCAGACGGCACCGCGGGGCTGCGGCCGGGCCGGCTGTTCCGGTCCGGCGAGCTGAGCCGCCTAGACGACGATGGCCGGGCGACACTCCTACAGCTGGGGATCACCGACGTCGCCGACCTGCGCGCGGGCCGGGAGGTCGCCCGGCGCGGTCCGGGACTGGTACCCGTCGGCATCGACGTCCACCTGCTGCCGTTCCCCGACCTCGGCGACGACAATCCGGATGATGGTGAATCACCGCACGAACACGCATTCCGGCGGATGCTGGCCGGCGAAGACGGCGAATCGGACGGGTCCGGCGAATCCCCCGCCGAGGCCGCGGCGCGTTACATGATCGACGAATACCGCCAATTCCCAACGCGCAACGGCGCGCAACGCGCGCTGAGCCGCGTCATCACGTTGCTCGCCGGCGGACGCCCGGTGCTGACGCACTGCTTTGCGGGCAAGGATCGCACCGGCTTCGTGATCGCGACGGTGCTGGAAACGATCGGCATCGATCACGACATCATCGTCGCCGACTACTTGCGCAGCAACGAGTCCGTAGCACAGCTGCGGGACCGGATCGCCGAGATGATCCAGCAGCGCACGGACACCGAACTGACCCCGGAGGTGGTGAAGTTCACCGAGGCGCGCCTGTCCGACGAGGTCCTCGGGGTCCGCGAGGAGTACCTTGCCGCGGCGCGGCAAACGATCGACGAGACTTTCGGCTCGCTGGACGGCTACCTGCGCGACTGCGGCATCACCGAGGCCGACATCGACCAACTGCACAGCGCGCTGATGGCCTGAAGCGGGCGCTACGCACCGGGCAAGTGCTTTGGCCTCGGCGCCGGCCATCGCGAGCCTCGGACTAGTCGCGCTCGCAGCCGGTTTCGAAGACATAGTCGTCTTCGAGGCGGACCGACCGATCGTTGCCGATTTCAGCAAACGCGAAAGTGTTGCGCGGAGCGCAAACGCGGCAAACGCCGTTCCCAGAGCCAGCAACACATGCCATCGCCGCTGCTCCCGACCAGGTTTTCACGGCCACGCAAGATTGCCGGTACGGGCAGAAAAACAAGGAGTAAACCGCGGACATATCTGACTAAGTCGCCCTAAGCTACTCGTTGTCACATAAGAACGCCCCTGGTCGTGAAGGGAAGAGCCGATGACGAGCTTGCTCACCGAACCGCAATTGATCACGACGGCTGCCGCGAACGTAGCGGAAATTAGATCGGCGATCGGCGCGGCCAAAGCGGCCGCCGCGGGCCCGACAACCGGCTTGGTGGTAGCGGCCCAAGACGAGGTGTCAGCGGCCACCGCACGGCTGTTCGGCGGATACGCCCAGGACTATCAGGCGGTCCTCGCGCAGGCAGCCGCGTTTCATGAGGAATTCGCTGCCGCATTGGCCTCCGCTGGGAACGCCTATAAGGCGGCTGAAGCCGCCAACACCAGCGCCATCTCTGGTGCGCTGGGGCAGCTGACCTCGCCCTTCCAGTCGTTGCTGGGTGGAGCCCCGACGGCCACCGCCGCATCCACACCGGCTCCAGCGGTAGTGCAGCCGACATTGCAGGGAACGACCATTGGTTTGATCATGGGCGGCAGCGGTCTGCCGATACCCCCACCGTCCTACGTGAGCGCCGTTCTCAACTACGTCAACCAACACTTCACTGTGCTCCCGGGTAACGGGCAACCCCTGTTTACTCCCGAAGGCTACTATCCCATTATTATCAAGAGCTTGCCGCTCGACGTATCGATAAGCCAGGGCGTGCAGATTCTCGATACCGCGATCAAGCAGCAACTCGCCGCCAACCCCACCGGCAGCGTTGCCGTTTTGGGCTACTCGCAGAGCGCCGTCATCTCCTCGCTGGAAATGGAGAACCTGGCGAACCCCATGCTCAACCCGAACCCGCCGACCGCAAATCAACTCGGCTTCACCCTGCTGGGCGATCTGATGGCTCCCAATGGCGGCATTATGGCGCGCTTCCCGGGCTTCCCGAATGGTCAGCCACTGCAGACCCCGAGTCTGGGGTTTACGTTCTACGGCGCGACGCCCTCGAACACCATCTACCCCACCAACATCTACACGCTGGAATACGACGGATACGCCGACTTCCCGCAATACCCGCTCAACTTCATTTCCGACCTGAACGCCGTTGCGGGCATCGCCCTTGTGCATGGCACCTATCCGAACATCAATCCATCGGCGCTTCCCCCTGGCTACGCCATTCAGCAATTGCCGACGTCGCCGGGCTACACCGGCGTTACCAACTACTACATGATCACCACGCCAAACGGTCTGCCGCTGTTGGAGCCGCTGCGGGCGATACCGGTCATCGGCAACCCCATCGCAGACCTGCTGCAGCCGGATCTGACCACGATCGTCAACCTGGGCTACGGAAACCCAGACTTTGGCTGGAGCCAAGGGCCGGCGAATGTGCAGACCTATTTCGGGCTGTTCCCGCACGTCAGCCAGGCCCTCATCGCTCAGGATCTGATCACCGGAGCCCATCAGGGCGCCACCGCCTTCGTCAGCGACATGAGCGCAGAAACCTCGGGCATGTCGCTGTCCAGCCTTTCCCACCCGCTGACGTCGACGGCCGGAACGGGCGCGGCGCACCTGTCCGCGCTGACGTCCGCGCTATCCTCGCCCGACAGCATTATCGAGACCATCCAGGGGGCGGTCACCAATGCCGCCAACCGGATCTCGGGTACTGCCGCGAATCTTTACGCAGTTGCGCTTCCGACCGCAGACATCTTGAATACGGCGCTTACCGTGATCCCGGCCTATGACGTCAACCTGTTCCTGAGCGGGATCCAGCAGGCGATCGACGGGAACCTTGTTGGGGGATTGCAATATGCACTCATCGCTCCGATTGCTGCCGACACGGGATTGCTCACATTCGCAGGTGGTATCGAGCTTGAAGTGCTGTTGGGCGCACTGGGCGTGTCCCTCTAATTGATTCTTCAGATGCAACCGAACGGCCGGGCCGGTTGAGTCCACAGCCATGCCCGCGCGCGTGAAGGAATAGCCAATGACGAGCTTGCTCACCGAACCGCAATTGATCACGACTGCTGCCGCGAACGCAACGGAAATCAGATCGGCGATCGCCGCGGCCAAAGCGGCCGCCGCAGGACCGACGACCGGTATGGCAGCAGCAGACGCCGATGAGGTGTCGGCAGCTACCGCAAAGCTGTTTGGCGGATACGCCCAGGAGTATCAGGCGGTGCTCAAAGAGGCGGCGGCGTTTCACGAGGAGTTCGCCGCCGCGTTGGCCGCTGCTGGGAACGCCTACACGCAGGCAGAGGCGGCCAATGCGAGTGCGATCTCCGGGGCGCTGCGAACCCTGACCTCGCCCATCCAGTCGCTGCTGGGCGGCGCCGCCGCCCCTGTCACCACAGGGATAACAGGGTCCGCGACTCCGTTATAGCGGCGCTGTCAGACCCGGGCCGGCACCATCACGACTTTGGTCTTGGGTGCCAGCGGGTTCCCGATACCGACGCCGCCGTATATCGAGGGAATTCCCCCCAAATTCATCGACCCCTTCTATGGCATGGGCACCAACGTGGGCGTGAACACGCCCGAGGGGTTATATCCGCTGACCGGTGTCAATAGCTTGACCTTCAACCAGCCGGTGAGTCAGGGCCTCACGATCCTGAATAACGCGATCCAGTCGTTGGCCACCCCGGGCAACACCATTAACGTCTTCGGCTATTCGCAGAGCGCCGCCATCGTGTCACTGGAAATGCAGGCCCTGAACCCCACCAACACACCGGGCGGGAGCTTGCTCCCCAGCGGTGTGAACCTGAACGTCACGCTTGTCGGTGATGTGTCGAATCCCAACGGCGGCGCGCTCACGCGCTTCCCGGGTCTGAGCCTGACGAGTCTGGGCTTCACGTTCGGCACCGCCACTCGGACAATTCCTTCCCGACCAGGATTTACACGATCGAATACGACGGCTTCGCCGACTTCCCGCAATATCCGATCGATTTCCTGTCCGACCTCAACGCCTTCATAGGCATCATCACCTTGCACGGCCAATATCCGTTTCTCACGCCCACGGAACTTGCGAACGCTGTTCAATTGACGAATACGGTCGGCCCCACCCAGACCGAATACTTCATCGTTCCAACCTCGGATCTGCTGTCTCCAGCCCTCCAGGGTCTGCCGCTTTTGGATCCAGTGCGTGCGATACCGGTCATCGGCAAACCAATCGCAGACCTGCTCCAACCGGACTTAACAGTCCTCGTCGACCTGGGCTACGGCAGCACCACTCAGGGCTGGTCAACCGGTCCGCCGAATGTTGCGACGCCGTTCGGCGTGATCCCGCCGGTTCCCCCGCACGAGATTGTCAGCGCCCTGGTCACTGGGACCCCGCAAGGGGTGAGCGCTTTCCAGGCCGACGTCAGGGGACTGATCGCGTCGCACCCGCACCTCCCACCACTGACGTCGACGATCGGATCGGTGTCCAGCCACCTGTCCGCGGGTGTGACGGGGCTGACGTCGACGCTGTCCTCGCCCGACAGCTTTATCACGGCCCTGCAGGAGGCGAACACCAGGATCGCTACTGCGATCTCGGGTGCGGCCTCGGCGGCCTACGGGACTCTGCTTCCGACAGCTGACATCGTGAATGCGCTCTTGACCTCTGTCCCGGCCTATGACGTCAACCTGTTCCTGAGCGGGATGCAGCAAGCGATCAACGGTGACCCAATTGGGGGGCTCGTCTATGCGTTCGGCGCGCCGCTTGCCGCCGACACAGCATTGTTGACGCTCATGGGCGGCTTCGAACTCCGAGTTCTCGAGCATGCAGCCACACAGATCGTCGACGACTTCAGGGGTATGACACCGGCGCCACCGCAGACGGTGTCGCTGTAGATTCCTACGGCTCGAGTACGAGCTTGCCGAGTACACCGCCGTCGGCCAGGCACTGCAAGGCCGCCTTGGCTTCCGACAACGGATAGCGCTGCGGCGCAGGCGGTTTCAGCCCCAAGAACACCAGCTGGCCCAGGCCCCCGGAGAACAGGGCCGCCGAGCCGGGCACCTGGTTGAGGTACTCGCCCCACGCGACACCCACCACGCTGACGTTGCGCAGCAGCAGCCGGTTGACCTTGACGGTGGGGATGCCGCCGGCGGCGAACCCGATTACCAGCAGCTTGCCATCGATGGCCAGCACGCGAATCGCGTCGTCGAAGGTGGGGCCACCGATGGGATCGACGACGATGTCTACGCCCTGGCCGTTGGTGTGTTCGCGCACTCGGTCAGCCCAGCCGTCGGTCAGCGGCAGCACGACGTCGGCGCCGAGCGACGACACATAGTCGGTCGCACCCTCGCGGTGCACCACGGCAATCACTTGGCTCGCGTTCATCGCCTTGGCAATCTGAATTGCCGCCGTGCCCACCCCGCCGGCAGCGCCCAGCACCAGCACGGTGTCGCCCGGCCGCATTGCGGCGCGACGGGCCAGGGCGAAGTACATGGTGTTGTAGTTCACCAACAATGAAACCGCTTCAGCGTCATCGAGTTCCGCCGGACTGCGGACCACGTTGGCCACCGGAACCGCCAGCCGCTCCGCGTAGCCGCCGAGAACTCCGAACGCTGAAACTCGTTCGCCCACACGAAATCCCGACGCAGACGGCGCCGACCGCACGACACCCGCGGTTTCCATGCCGGGAACGAAGGGCGGCGGCAGCTTCAGTTGATACTCGCCCCTGGTCAGCAGCAGGTCAGGAAAGCACACCCCGGCGGCGCGAACGTCGATGACGACGTTGCCGCCTTCGCCGGTGACATCGTCGACATCGGTGTAGACCATGCCGGATGGCCCGCAAAGCTCCTGTACGACACAGGCTTTCATGCGTGCAGTGCTTGCCCTAGAGCTTGAATCCGGCTTTTTTCGCGGCGGACAGGTCGGTGATCTCGGCCCAGTGCGCGGCAATATCCTCTACCGACGGCGGCTTGTCGAAGTTGACGCCATCGTTCTGGAACAACGCAGTCCGCTGCACCTTGCCGCCACCGACGATGAACACCGATCCGTTGTCGGCACATTCCTCGGTGCACAGGTAGGCCACCACCGGCGCGACAAACTCTGGCGTGAGCTTCTCCAGTGCTTCGGGCGGCATGATGTCCTGCGTCATCCTGGTGGCCGCGATCGGGGCGACCGCGTTGGCGTGGATGTTGTACTTGGCGCCTTCGAGCGCCAGGGTGTTGATCAGACCGACCAGGCCGAGCTTGGCCGCCCCGTAGTTGGTCTGGCCGAAATTGCCGAACAGCCCGCTGGTGGAGGTGGCGACGACGACCCGGCCGAAACTCTGCTCGCGGAAATGCGGCCAGGCCGCACGCAGGATGTTGTACCCGCCGTAGAGGTGCACCTTGAGCACGGCGTCCCAGTTTTCGAACGTCATCTTGTGAAAGGTGCCGTCGCGCAGGATCCCGGCGTTGCTCACCACACCGTGCACCGCGCCGAACTCGTCGAGCGCGGTTTTGACGATGTTCGCCGCGCCGTCCTCGGTGGCGACGCTGTCATAGTTGGCGACCGCACGACCCCCCGCGTCGCGAATCTCGGTGACGACGTGGTCGGCCATCGCCGAACCGGCGCCGGTGCCATCGCGGGCTCCACCAAGGTCGTTGATGACGACGCTGGCGCCCTCCCGGGCGAGGGCGAGGGCATAATCACGGCCCAATCCCCCACCGGCTCCGGTGACGACGATGACACGATCCTGCACTCCGGGCATCGGGTTCCTCTCTGCTGTTATCAGGGGTCGGGGTTATCGGACCGGGTTCGCCGTCGGCGCTAGAACAGCCGGCGAGCCAGCTTGAGGGCCCGCTCGGTGTAGGGCGGGTAGATGAAGCTCGAGAAGTCGGGCCGAGTCGGTTTGGTCAAAACCGACTTGCGGTGGCTGAACTCGTCAAACCCCCACTTGCCGTGGTAGGCGCCCATGCCCGACGCGCCGACACCACCGAACGGCAGCTTGGCCGTCGACACCTGGAAGGCGAGGTGGTTGACCAGCATGCCGCCCGCCGGCACCTCCTTGATCACCCGTTCGCGGGTTTCACGTGACTTGGTGAACAGGTATGCCGACAGCGGCTTGGGCCGCGCGTTGACGAAGCGGATCGCCTCATCCAGGGACTTGACGGTAAGCACGGGCAGGATCGGTCCGAAGATCTCGTTTGTCATCAGCGGCCCCTCCGGATCGGGGTCGAGCACCACGGTCGGCTGGATGCGCAGGCTCGACGCGTCAGACTTGCCACCCACGGTGACCTTCGCCTTCCCGTCGGCCTCAGCCTGGGAGATGTAGCCGCTCAACCGGTCGAACTGGCGCTGGTTGACGATGCGCATTCCGCTCGGGTCGTCTTTGGATCGGAACTTGGTGATGGCGGCGCTGATCTTACTGACGAGTTCGTCGCGAATCGTTGCGTCGGCCAGCACGTAGTCGGGGGCGACGCAGGTCTGGCCGGCGTTCAGGATCTTGATCCAGGCGATCCGCTTGGCCGCGACGTCGATGTCGGCGTCGGCCGCCACGATCACCGGGCTCTTGCCACCGAGCTCAAGCGTGACCGGCGTCAGATGCGGTGCAGCGCCCTCGTAGACCTTGCGGCCGATCTCGGTGCCGCCGGTGAACATCACGCGGTCCAGACCCTGCGCGATCAGCTCCTGACTCACCGCGCCGTCGCCCTCGACCACGGCGATCGCGTCATTGTCGAGGTAGCGAGGCACCAGCTCCGCCATCACGCGTGACGACGCCGCGGCGATTTCCGAGGGCTTGAGGACGACGGCGTTTCCGGCGGCGATCGCCCCGACCGCGGGACCCAGCGTCAGGTAGAACGGGTAATTCCAGGCGCCGATGATCAGCACGGTGCCGTAGGGCTCGTACTCCACCCAGCCCCGGCCGGGCAGCTGTGCGGCCTCGAGGAGCAGGTACTTGCGGCGGGTCCACTTGCGCACCTTCTTGGCCGCGTACTTCGCTTCGCTGACGGTGGTTGCGACGTCGGCGATGAATGCCTCAGCCGCATTGCGGTCCAGATCTTCGGCCAGCGCCTTGCCTATCGCGTCCTCGTTCTCCTCCATCATCGCCTGCAGGGCAAGCAATTGTTGCTTACGCCACTCGATGCTGCGCGTGCGCCCGCTGGCGAAGGTCTGGCGCAGCCGTGCCACCGTCGCAGGGATATCGGTTGATTGAGGTGCGGCCGACTTTGCTGCGTCCTCAGCCGCCCCGTTCGCGGATTCCTGAGCCTTTGGTGCAACCGATTCGGTGGTCATCGGTTTCCTTCCTTCCCAGAGATCGCGCGGCGCATTTCGCGCGGGCGCTCAAGGTGATAACCGCGATCCTAACCACCCGGTCAGGAGAGCAGTAAGAAAGATCCCACCGGACCTCGATATCGACCGCTTCGTCAGGGCTTGGATGCCGTCACGAAGCTGTTCGCAAATGGCCTTTCGTCCGATTGTGGCGGTCGGCCCAACCGCAGCGCCTCGTCGCGGGCATTCACCGATCGCGTGGTCCAGCCGTGCGCGGCGAACCAGTCGCCACAGTCGGGACGGCCAGCGTCGTCAAACCAGAGGTCGAACGGGTTGAACGAAGTGTCTTCGCCGCGCGCTTCGCGCTTGGCCCGCAGTTGGGCCCACTTCTCCTCGGCCTCTTTCCGCTTCTCCTGGTCGACGCCGAAGATCTCCACCGCCACTTGACTGCCGGATCCGCTCAGCATGTCGATCGAAGTGAACATGGCTTCCTGGGCCGCCCCCGGCAGAAACGGCAACAGCCCTTCGGCCAGCCAGGCCGTCGGCCGGGTGGTGTCGAATCCAGTGTCGCGCAGCGCTTGCGGCCAATCGTGGCGTAGGTCGACGGGTACCGGTCGGCGATCGACGGCCGGCGCGGCGCCGTGGCCGGCCAGCGTCTCGGCCTTGTACTCCAGCACCTTGGGCAGATCGATCTCGTAGACGACGGTGCCGGTCGGCCAGTCCAGCCGGTATGCGCGCGAATCCAGCCCGGCCGCCAGGATCACCACCTGCCGGATACCGGCGGCAACCGCGTCGGCGAAGTACGCATCGAAGAAATGCGTGCGCACCGCCTGGTAGTTGATCATGTTCTGAGAGTTCGGGGTGAAATGCGGATCATCGTCCTCGTCCGGTCCCGCCCACCACGCGTGAACTTGCTCACGGACGCTCTCCAGCTCGGGCGTGGAGACCAGCGGCTCGGCGAACTGGTCCCGGATCAGCGGGTCGGCGCTGGCGGTCTCGGCGGCACGGGCCAATGCGACCATCACCGCGGTCGCCCCGACACTGGTTGCGATGTCCCAGGAGTCATCCGCGGTGCGCGCCATTACACGCGCTCCGCGATCACGAACTCGGCGAATGCGTCCTTGTCGTCGGCCATCGGCACGTCGTCAACCCAGCGGCCCATCCGCCGCATCTCGTCCCCCGAGTTTTGCGCCACGGCGCGCCAACCGTGTTGGTTGAGCCAGTCGGCGACCACCGCTCGGTGCTCGTCGCGATACATCAGCTCCCCCACGTCGATGGTCTCCTCCAAGCCAATCTCGTCGGCCACCTTCTTGAACCGCTCCCGCATCTGCTCTCGCCGATCGTCGGCGTGGGAGGCCGCCGTCTCGGTCGCGATCCGGCTCCCGGCCGGGCTCAGCTCACCGACTTGAGTGAACAGCCGGTCCTGGGCCTCGGCGGGCAGATACATCAACAGCCCTTCGGCCAGCCAAGCCGTCCGCTCCGACGGGTCAAAGCCGGCGGCACGCAGCGCGGCGGGCCAGTCCTGTCGCAGGTCGATGGCTACCTCACGGCGCTCGGCCGAGGGCGTCGCACCGTTTTTCGCCAGGGTCGTGGACTTGTAGGCAAGTACCTGCGGCTGATCGATCTCGTACACGGTGGTGCCGGCCGGCCAGTCCAGTCGGTAGGCGCGGGAATCCAGTCCCGACGCAAGGATCACCACCTGCCGGATCCCGTCGGCGACGGCGTTGCCGAAGTACGTGTCGAAGAAGTTCGTCCGCACAGCTTGGTAGCTGCGCATATGCCGCACGATGGCGGCGGTTTCGGCATCGAGAGCTTCCACCTTGGCCGCGATCGTCGGGTCGAGCATGGCTTCCCACAAGACGCCGGCACCGGCGTTGGTGACCAGCAGTTTGGCGTATGGGTCGCGGATCAGCGCATCGGGCTGCTCGGTTTCGACGGCCCTGGCCGCGGCCACCATGACCGCGGTACTGCCGACGCTGGTCTTGATGTCCCAGGTATCGTCATGGGTGCGCAGTGAGCTCATCGCGTGCTCCTGGTCTGTAGTGGTGTTCCAGTGGGTTAGTTGGATGGCCCCGGAAGGCTATCGAGATGCGCTCGCAGCAGCGTGCTGCGGACGGCCTCGTCGGCCAGGTCTTCGGGTACCGCGCGGCCCAGTCGGGCCATCTCATCGCGGTTGTTCACGCTGTGCACCTGCCAGCCGTGCTCGGCCAGCCAACCAATGGCATCCGAACGGCCGGGCTCGTGATAGGTCAGCGCTTCGACATTGACATCCAGACCGAGCCGCTCCCGCATCCGCTTCCAGCGGTTCGTGTTGCTGTTGGAATTCATGCCGAACACCTCGACGGCGACCCGACTGCCGGGTGCGCTGAGCGCGGTGAACTTCTCGAAGAGCCGGTCGGCAGCGTCACTGGGCAGGTAGGGCAGCAGTCCCTCGGCGAGCCATGCGGTCGGTTGGGCGCAGTCGAATCCGGCGGCCGTCAGCGCGGCCGGCCAGTCGTCGCGCAGATCCACGGGGACCGGGCGCCGGCTGGCCGCGGGAACCGCGCCATGGGCTTCCAGAATTCCGGTCTTGTATTCCAGTACCTCGGGCTGGTCGATCTCATAGACCGTGGTATCCGGCGGCCAATTCAGCCGGTAGGCCCGCGAGTCCAGCCCGGCGGCGAGGATCACCACCTGCCGAATGCCGTCGTCGGCGGCGGCGCGGAAGTATTCGTCGAAGAAGTGGGTGCGCACCGCCTGGTAGTCGATGCCGAGCCGATGCACCCGTTGCCCGTGCCGATCGCCGTCGAGCCAGGCCAGCTCGGGGTCGGTAAGCCGGGCCCAGGCCTGCCCGGCCGAGGACACCAGGATGCCGGCGAAATCGTCGCGAATCAGCGGATTGGCCCCGGCCGTTTCGACGGCACGACCGGCGGCGACTCCCAATGCGGTGGCGCCGACGAGTTCGGTAATCGCCCAGCTGTCGCCAGCGGTTCGTAACGACGGAGGCAACGAAGACAGGTCGTCCAGATCAGTCATGTCCCGACCATGCTATCCGAATAAGTTAGGCAAACTATCCGCTTTGTGCGACACATCACTGCGCGAGCATCGGCGCAGATCGGCCGTGCGCCGGTTAGTCCTTGGACCGCCAGAGCGCGCCGGCCAGCAGCTGGCGCAACGTCTCGGTAAAGGTCTCCGTCTCCCTGGGGCTTCGAACATAACCCGCATAGAATCCCACTCCGCAGAGCACGACGAGCAGTGTCTCGGTCAATGAATAGACATCGGTATCGCCGGCGAGCTCGCCGCTCTCGATGGCATCTTCGACGGCCCAGACCAGAAACTCCCGGCTTCTTCGCAAGGCGGCGTTTTCGGTTCGGCTCAATTCCGGATGCCGCTGTGACTCCAGCACGGTGGTGACCAGGAACGCCGATGCGGATGGATTCGTAAAATTTGATCGCAACGCCAATGTAATGAATACCGCCAGCCGAGCGAGCAAGGTCGGTTCGCGCCTAGCCTGTTCGACGCTGGCGGTGATGACGAGTTCGTTGGTTTGGTCCGCGACCTCCCGATATAGCACCCGTTTACTGGAAAAGTAGTGATTGATCGCGGGGCGGGTCAGGTCGGCGCGCACGGCGATCGCCTGGAACGTCGCCCCGTCGTAACCACGCTCACTGAATACCTCACGCGCAGCGCGCACAATCCGCTTGCGCGTCTCGTCGGCCTTCGCCGCCGGCGGACGCCCAGGCCTTCGACTCGCCGTGGGCGGCACAATTAAATTGTGCCACCCGAGTGGTGTGGCATTAGGGCGTTCGGCGGAATGGTGCCGAACTTGCCGGCTTGGTAGTCCTCAAGCGCCTCGATCAATTCGGCGCGCGAGTTCATCACGAAAGGTCCGTAGTGAAATACCGGCTCCCGAATCGGCCGTCCGCCCAGGATCAGCACATCAACGGCACCGAGAACCGGGCCGCGATGCGAACCCTGGGTGGTGTGGGCGCCGACCGTGATTCGATCGCCGGGCCCGAGAACAGCCAACTGGCCCTGGTGGATCGGGCGAGCATCCGGACCCACATATCCGCTGCCGGACAGCACATACACCAGCGCGTTGAAGTCACGCCGCCACGGAATGTTCAGCCGCGCCCCGTTCTGGATCGTCGCATGTGCCAACGTGATGGGGGTGTGGGTGACTCCCGGCCCGCGGTGACCGTCGATCTCACCGGCGATGATGCGGAGCAGCGCTCCGCCGTCGTCGGACGACAGTAATGTGGCGTCGGTGCCTTCGATGGCCTGATACCGGGGCTGCGCGAACTTGTCTTTACTCGGCAGATTCACCCACAGCTGGATGCCGTGGAAGACGCCACCGCTTTCCACCAGCTCGGCAGGCGGAGTTTCGATGTGCAGGATGCCGGAACCGGCCGTCATCCATTGCGTCGCGCCGTCGGTGATCAGGCCGCCGCCGCCATGGGAATCCTGGTGCGCGAACTTGCCATCGACTATGTAGGTGACCGTCTCGAAGCCACGGTGCGGATGCCAATCGGTGCCCCTGGGCTCGCCTGGCTCGTAGTCCACCTCACCCATCTGGTCCATATGTACAAAGGGATCCAGGGCGGCGGTGCTGACACCGGCGAACGCCCGGACCACCGGGAAACCCTCGCCCTCGTAACCTCGCGGTCCGGTGGTGATCGATCGAACGGCGCGTTCGGCGTCGGCGGGACCGGCGGGCCCCACCCGCGCCAACGTGAGCGTGTCTGCGGTGATAGCAGGCATTTCTACCTCCTTGTTGTAGCGTTACCCATATAACCGGACTGCGGTCCGGATATTCCCGGCTGTCATAAGATGGCCTGGTGCGTGGGGCGCTTGGGGCTGTGGTGCGGAAGTCGCAGGTCAGGCACACGTTGTGATTGAGGAGACGGAGGACGAACCCCAGCCTGCCGTGGCACCGCCCGCCGCCGCAGGCGGACGCTTCGGCGCATCGATCCGAAAGTCGGGATACCTGCGCAAGTGGTTCTTGCTGGGCATCACGATCGGCGTCATTGCCGGTCTGGGAGCGGTTGCCTTTTATTTCGCGCTGAAATACACGGAAGAATTTCTGCTCGGGTACCTGGCGGACTATCACATCCCAACCCCCGTCGGAGAGGGTGGCAGCCGCGGGTCGGCCGGCTTCGAACGTCCGTGGGCGATTCCGTTGGTGACGACGGCCGGGGCACTGGTGTCGGCATTGATCGTGGCCAGGCTCGCTCCAGAAGCGACCGGTCACGGGACCGACGAAGCCATCCAGGCGGTGCACGGCGATCCGCGCGCCATCCGCTTCCGGGTGGTGCTGGTGAAGATGGTGGCCAGCGCGCTGACCATCGGGTCGGGCGGTTCAGCTGGCCGCGAAGGCCCGACGGCGCAAATCTCAGCCGGCTTCAGCTCGTTGCTTACCCGGCGGCTGAACCTGTCCGACGAGGACGGCCGGATCGCGGTGGCGCTGGGTATCGGCGCGGGCATCGGCGCGATCTTCGCCGCGCCACTGGGCGGGGCGGTGCTGGCCGCATCGATCCCCTATCGTGACGACTTCGACTACCGCTGCTTACTGCCGGGTTTCATCACCTCGGGGACGGCGTACGCGGTGCTCGGGGCTTTCCTGGGCTTCGACCCGCTCTTCGGCTACATCGACGCCGAGTATCGCTTCGAAAGAGCTTGGCCGTTGCTGTGGTTCGTGGTGATCGGCCTCATTGCGGCGGCGGTCGGCTACCTATACGCGCGAATCTTCCACGCTTCGGTGGCGCTCACCCACCGGCTTCCCGGTGGGCCGGTGCTCAAGCCGGCGATGGGCGGACTCCTGGTCGGCCTGTTGGGTCTGCTGATGCCCCAGATCCTGAGCAGCGGCTACGGCTGGGCGCAGCTGGCTGCCGATCGCGGATCGCTGCTGCAGATCCCGTTGTGGATCATCGTCGTCCTGCCGATCGCCAAGATCGTCGCCACGTCGTTGTCGATCGGTACCGGCGGATCCGGCGGGCTGTTCGGACCCGGGATCGTCATCGGCGCCTTCGTTGGGGCCGCCGTCTGGCGACTGGGCGAGCTTTCCGGGCTGCCCGGGGTGCCCGGCGGACCGGGAATCTTCGTCGTCGTGGGGATGATGGCGTGTTTCGGCAGTGTCTCGCGTGCGCCGCTGGCCATCATGATCATGGTCGCGGAGATGACCGGCTCGTTCTCGGTGGTTCCTGGAGCGATCATCGCCGTGGGGATTGCATCACTGCTGATGTCTCGCACCAACGTCACCATCTACGAGGCGCAACGGCTGGACCGTAGAACCGCCGAGGCCGAGCATCGAGCCGCCGAAGATTTCTAGGCCTTGCGCCGCGCGATGCTCGCGGCGCCCTTCTCGGTGGCCCTGCCCTTATGGGCCAACTTGCCACCCGCGCCCTCCAGGTGCGCCCGGACGAACCACTGGAACTTCTCCAGGGGCCCGGCCTGGCCGATCAGGAGGTCCTGGGTGACCTGGTCGATCTCATCTGTCTCGTCGATGGCCTTGCGGATGTCTTCGATAACGCCGGTGTAGACCAGGTCCAGCGCCGCCAGGTGCGCCTGGGCGGTGTCACGGCCCACCGAGTAGTCATCCCAGGAGCGGTCCCTGATAATCGCGCCTGGAGTGCCCTCTGGCGACGCGCCGAGAGCCGCGATGCGCTCGGCAACCTCGTCGGCATAAGCGCGGACCGCGTCGACTTGCGGGTCGATCATCTCGTGCACCCCGATGAAGTTGGGACCCACAACATTCCAGTGAATGTGCTTGAGCGTCAAATGAAGATCGTTGTAAGTGCTCAGTTGCTTCTGCAGCAGTTCGGCGAGCCGCGCCCCTTGCTTGTCAGTCAATCCCGGAATGGTGAACTGCGTCATCGATTCTTCCCCTGGGTTTCGTCTACACGGTCTGTTCCCTGACGGGTACCCGATGCCATGGCCGATAACCACGGCCCTGTACGCCGGCCTTAGATCGAGCGGATCTGCTGCACCGGCAGCCGCGCGCCGCGGCGCGGTTCGTATGCCAGTCCGCTGGCTTCGAGCAAGCGAACCACTCGATGGCGGTGCGGTCGCATTGGTTCCAGCAGCTCAAGCATGACGTCGTCATCGACCGGGCGACCCACCAGCGTCCAGCCGATCATCTTCGGGATGTGGTAGTCGCCCACCGAGACGGCGTCCGCGTCACCGAATGCCCGCTGTACCGTCTCGGCCGCGGTCCACGCCCCGACTCCCGGCAGTGACTGCAACGCTTCGAGCGCATGCGCCGCCGGCTGGGCGGCCAGCCGTTCCAGCGACGCCGCGCGTCGCGCGCAGCTCACCACCGTCTGAGCCCGCCTCGGGTCGACATTGGCGCGGTGAAACTCCCACGACGGGATGTTTCGCCACGTCTGTGCCGACGGCGGCACCCGCATCCCGGCCGGCGCCGGTCCGGGCGGCGGTGTCCCGAACTTGGTCAGCAGCACCCGCCAGGACCGGAACGCGTCGGCGCCGGGCACCCGTTGCTCGATGACCGCCGGGATCAGGGCTTCCAGCACCTGTCCGGTGCGGCCCAGCCGCAGGTGCGGAACCCGTCGGTGCGCCGCGGCAACCGTCGGGTCCCGCGGCACGAAATCTGAGGCGTCGTCATCTGCGCCGAGCATGGCGGGCAGCGTCTCGACGAACTCCTCAGCACCGCTGCCCCACGCTACGCAGTGGGCGGCGTTGGGAGCCGCACGGCTGATTTGCGCTGCGACGGGCCCGGTGGACAGCAGGCTGGTCCGCCAGATCGTCCCATCCCCGCAAACCTGAAAGGACGGATCCCGGGGACCCCGGCGGAGCGGCGCCAACGTGTGCCCGAAGCTGGCCACCCCGGGAAACGTGACGGTGCGCGCGCTCTTCACCCCATAACTCTAGGTAGGCCGGTGGTTCGCGAATTGACCATGAACTGTTTCCCAAGACACTATGGCGATGTGACCACGCCATTCGACGACCCGCAGGCCGAACTGGCGTGGATGTTCCTGCAGAGCATGTGCGAGGGCGGGGATCTCGACGAGGGCTTCGCGCTGCTCAGCGATGACTTCAGCTATTGGAGCATCGCCACCCGTGTTTCGTTCGACAAGGAGACCCTGCGGCGAGCGGTCGAGCGACGCAAACAGCTGTTCGAGGTCAACATTGATCTGCTCCGCTGCCTCAACGAAGGCGAAACGGTCGTGGTCGAGGGTGAGGTCGACGGCATTTTCGCCGACGACACCCGATACGACAGCCCGTTCGTTTGTATCTTCGAGACCCGCGACGGCGTGATCGTGTCGTTGCGCGAGTACAGCGACACCCAGTCGTTGGCGAGAGTGTTCCCGTAAGTCCCTATTGCGGTACGACGCTGATCTCGGCCTTGTTCGGGTAAAAGGCGACGTGGCCGACAATCGCCGCAACCGCCGGGTAGGGCTCTTCATACGTCCAGATCACATCGTCAACTGTGTCGCCGGCAGAGGTGGTCACGCTGTAGTAGCTGGCGTCGCCCTTGAAGGGGCAGTAAGTGCTGGTATCGGTGCGGGTCAGCCGGTCTTGAACGACGTCGGCCAGCGGAATGTATTGCACCGCAGGCAAAGTGGCCTCCTGCAATACCAGCGCCGCCGTTGTGTCGGCGACCAGCTCGCCATTGACGCGAACCTGTACCCGTCCCCCGGTCGGCTCGATGGTGATCGGGTGACCAGCGCTGGGTTCTAAGACTTCGCGGTGGGCCATGGTTTATACCTCCTCAGACGCAAGTAACTGATGCAACAGCGGCCGGGGCTTAACACTTCCCCGTCTCGGGCGCCCCGAACGCATAGCGGTGATATTGCGCCAGCGTTCGCAACGGCGGCACCGCCGCCATCGCCCTGCCCATCCAGCGATTCACCGGCGACAGCAACCCGAACGTGTCGCTTTCGAAAACCGATTCGCATACCAAAAGACGTACCCCTGGCACCGCGTCGACGATGTCGCCGGGCCCGTTGATCGCCCACCGCAGCGTCGAGCCCGAGCGGCGCACCACGGGATTGATCGCCTGCGTCCGAATTCCAAACCTGCTGTAGGCGTCGAACTGCAGTTCTCCTGACGGGAATCGATCAACGACGCGACGCAGCAACGCCAGTCCGCCGTCTCTGGTCAGGTATGGCGTCAGGCCCTCGCCGATGAGCAGGGTTGGACCGTCGGCGGGTATCTCGGCCAGCCAGGACGGGTCGGTGACCGATGCCCGCAGCATCTGATAGTTCGCCCGGCCCGGGTACACCTGTTCGCGCAGCGCGATGACATCTGGGTAGTCGATGTCGTACCACCGCACACCCTGAGCAGGGTTGAGCCGGTACACGCGGGCATCCAACCCACAACCGATGTGCAGCACAACGGCTGGATTTTTCGCGGCGTCGTGCACGGCCAGGAACTGGCGGGCCCAGTTATCGAAGTGCAGGGAGCGGATGGCGACCGACGGAGCCCGGCGCGCGTTGATACTCGTTGTCTCCCAGTCGTAGTCGATGCGTGCCACGGCGTCCTTCGCGTACTGGTCGCCCAGGATCGGCTGAGGTGCATCGGCGTCGAGCGCTTTCCCGTACAGCGTCGCCAGCATCGTCTGAGGCGGTCCGCTCAGGTCGTTTACATTCAGGCGAACGCGGTTCATGGCGAGCACTAATCGGATTGAGCGGCCGCGCCGCTCTTCTTGGCCGTGCGCATCGCGGCCCAGAACCGGGCGGCGTCCCGTATCGATTCCTCGACCGGGCGCGGCTGCCAGCCCAGCTCGCGGATCGCCTTGCTGTGGTCGACATCGGCTTCGGCGCGCATCAACCGCACCGAGTTGAGGCTGAGTTCGGCGTCTTTGCCGGTGAGCCGGGCTTTCAGGCTGCCCAGCGCGCCCACCGCGTAGAGCGCGAGCGCAGGTACCGAGATCGATCGTGGCGGCGACGGCACACCGGCCTCGTCGGCCGCGATCCGGACCACCTCCGTCAGCGCGATCATCCGTTCGGAAATCAGGTACCGCTCGCCGACGCGCCCGTGCTCGGCGCCGAGAATCATTGCCCTGGCGGCATCGTCGACGCCGACGGCTTCCAGCTGGATGCCGTTCATCACGAAGGGCAGCTTGCCGAAGACGGTGCCGGAGATGAACGCGCCGTGCGGGGTGCGGCCCCAGTCGCCGCTGCCGTACGTGGTTGAGACGCACATGGCGACGGCGGGCAAGCCGGCCTCGGCCACGTACCGCATCACCAAATCCTCGGCCTGGACCCTGGATTGGACGTAGGGAGTCAGCCCACGCGAGCCGATCAGGTCGTCTTCGGTCGCCACGTGGCCATGCCGCCGGCCCACCGTGGTGTAGGTGCTGGTGAAGACGAACCTGCGCAGGTCTTGCTTGACGGCGATATCGAGAACATTGCGCAGGCCTTCCACGTTGGTGCGAAACAGCGGGGACGGGTCGCGCAACCAGGCGCGGGTGTCGACGACGCAGTAATAGACGTCATCGCAACCGTCCATCGCCTCGCGCACCGTGTCGGTGTCGAAGACGTCGCCGTGGAACCGGGTGACCTGCAGGTCGTCGATGCTGCGGGTATTGGCGGTCGACCGAACCATGGCGCGCACTTCTGCACCATCGGCGACCAGCTGACGGGCCACATGTGAGCCCAGGAAGCCGTTGGCGCCGATGACCAGCTTGGGTTTCGTGCTCACCGTTACTTGCTCCCCCCGCCGTTCTCTTCCATCCAACGTGCGGCGTCCTCGTCAAGCGTGCCCAGGGCCTGCGCCTTGCGACACCACTTCAGCCCGGCCCGCAGGAAGCGCAGCGGGTTGTAGATGTCTTCTTCACGACACCACTGACCGTCGCCGGCGTAGGTGATGATGGAGATGTTCGTCGCGCTGATCACGGTGCCGTCGCCGGGGTCGCGCATCGGGTTGTCCAATTCCAGGATGACCCGCCCGGTGGGCCCGTCAATGACCGACCACAACGTCGGGAACGCGACCATGTGGCTGCCCGGGAACGTCGTCATCGTCTGTTTAATCCAGGCGCGCACCTGCTCGCGGCCCCGCATGGTGCCCGCCGCGTGCTCGATGTACTCGACGTCCGGCGTGTACTGAGCGACCCAGGCGTCCCAGTCGCGTGTCTCGGCGGCCCGGGCGACCGTCTCCTCGAACTTCTCGAAGGCGGTCGCCAGTTCGCTACGGGAGAACGAGGGGATAGTCACGCGGGGACCTTGAGTGCGCCGGTACAGCTCATCGCCGGAGTGTAGCGTGGGGAACGTCATCGGTTCCCAGGGAAGGCGAGCAATGACAACCACCCAAAAGGCCATCCTTGCCGGCGGCTGCTTCTGGGGAATGCAGGATTTGATCCGCAAGCAGCCTGGTGTGATCTCGACCCGCGTCGGCTACAGCGGTGGCGACACCCCCAATGCGACCTACCGCAACCACGGCATGCACGCCGAGGCCGTCGAAATCATCTACGACCCCGCGGTCACCGACTACCGCACGCTGCTGGAGTTCTTCTTCCAGATCCACGACCCGACAACGAAGAACCGGCAGGGTAACGACAGGGGGCCCAGCTACCGGTCGGCCATCTTCTACCTCGACGACGAGCAAAAGCGAATCGCGCTGGATACCATCGCCGACGTCGAGGCGTCCGGCTTGTGGCCCGGCAAGGTAGTGACCGAGGTCAGCCCGGCCGGGGATTTCTGGGAGGCCGAGCCCGAGCACCAGGACTACCTGGAGCGCTACCCCAACGGCTACACGTGCCACTACGTGCGCCCCGGCTGGAAGCTGCCGCGCCGCGCCGACGCGCAGACGCTTTAGTCACCGACCCTGAACTGAGGGCTAGGTTTTCGGCCCGCGCCAGACGCTGAACGCAGGCTGGACGCCGTCACCGCAGGCTCGATGAGGCTCAGCGGCGGCGCACGACAATCCGTCCGCCATCCTTCGGCGTGTAGGCAACACCCCGGCAGTGCCATTGTTCTCCCGGCGCCGTGGTGGTCTCGATACTGAAGTGGCGCAACACTGTTCGAAGCACCACGTCCATCTCCATGTTGGCGAATGCGGCGCCCACACACCTGCGGGTGCCGCCGCCGAACGGAACCCACGCGAAGGCCGACGGCTTGTCTCCGATATAGCGCTGCGGGTCGAAGCGTTCCGGGTCGGGGAAGACGTTGGGGTTGTCGTGTATCTGCCCAATACTGACGATGATCGAATCCCCGCGGGGAATGACCCACTCGCCGAGTTGGTACACCGGCGGATAAACACTGCGGGCGGCGAAATCGATTACCGTCCTGGCCCGTTGGACTTCCAGGATCGTGGCCTGCCGCAGCTCGCTGCCGTCGTTCTCGGCCTCGTCGACCAGGGCGGCCAGCAGGTCCGGGTGCCGGCTCACCCGCTCGAACGCCCAACCCAGTGTGGCCGCGGTGGTTTCGTGGCCGGCGGCCAGCAAGGTGAGTAATTCGTCGCCAATGTCCTTGCGCGACATTACCGAACCATCGTCGTAGGTACTGCGCATCATCAGCGCGAGCACGTCGGTCCGGTCGGCGAAATTTGGGTCTGCCCGCTCGGCGTCGATCAGCTTGTCGACGATGAGGTCGTACTGGCGCCGCCACTCATCCAGCCGGCCCCACGGGCTGTAGCGACCATAGTTCCGTTTGGGTTTCGGCATCGCTGCCAGGCGCGAGCCCAGGGTGACCCATGGCGGGATGAGTCGGCGCAGCTCGTCCAGTTCGGCACCGTCCGCCCCGAAGACCGCGCGCAGGATGGCGTTGAGCGTGATGTGCATCATCGACGGCAGCGTTGCGAAAGGCCGGCCTTCGGGCCAGTTCGCGGTCTCGCGCAGCGTCTCTTCTTCGATGATCGCCTCGTAGTTCTTCATGCTCTTGCCGTGAAACGGCGGCGCCAACAACCGCCGCCGGCGGCGGTGATCTTCCCGGTCCAGCGCGAACACCGAGCCGGAGCCGAACAGCCGGCTCAGATTGGGCTGGATGTTGCCGAGCTCCTCGGGGCTGGTGGTAAAGATCTGCTTGGCCAACTGGGGGTCACCGACCACCACGACGCGGCCGTAGATCGGGACATTCATCATGAAGACATTGCCGTAACGGCGCGCCAGCCGTCGGATCATCCACCGTCGCGACATCGCAAAAGCGAGGCCCTGGAACATCTTCGGGAGCCGGGTCGCCGGGGGCAATCTGACTGCGGGTGACGCCGGTGGGGCGGTGACAACTTCGCTCATGGCGCTGGTGCTCCCAATGTCTGCCCCCGAGGTCGGGGTGGTACCGCGGTGTACCGAGGCTTTTCCCGGTACGGTACTCTGTGGTACCAAATATGACAAGGTCCCGTATCCGACCGAAGGGGCGTCGTCCGTGACACCAATGGCATCAGTGGTTGGCCCAGTTGGCGACGCCGTTTTCGACGACACCGATCCGTTCCGGCTTCGCCTGCTCGACGGGCTGGCCGCCTCGATCGGTGAGCGTGGCTATCGCGCCACGACCGTCGCCGACATCGTCCGCCACGCTCGCACCTCGAAGCGCACGTTCTATGACCAGTTCGCGAGCAAGGAGCAATGCTTCCTAGAGCTGCTACACGCCGACAACGAAAAACTCGGCCAGAGCATCCGGGCAGCCGTCGATCCCGAGGCTGACTGGCACCTACAGATTCGTCAGGCCGTCGAGGCCTACGTGAAAAATATCGAATCCCGACCGGCCATTACGTTGAGCTGGATTCGTGAGCTCCCATCACTCGGTGACGCCGCACGCCCCGTCCAGCGCCGCGGGTTGCAGCTGTTGACCAGCTTGCTGATCGATCTGAGTGCCAGCCCGGGCTTTCGGCGTGCTGATCTGCCGCCATTGACTGCGCCGCTCGCCGTGATCTTGCTGGGTGGTCTGCGCGAACTGACCGCGCTCGCAGTCGAAGATGGAAGAGCCGTCCGGTCGATCGTCCAACCGGCCGTGGATGCGTCGATAGCGCTGCTCGGCCCTCGACACTGAACGCGGGTGGCCTAGGCTCTCATCCCAGACCCCGCAACAACTTGGAGGACTGCGATGCGGCTATCGACCCGGAATCAGCTCAAGGGCACCATCACCGAGGTCGACCTCGGCAGCGTGATGGCAATCGTGAAGGTTCGACTCGACGGCGGCGATCAGATCGTGACGTCCTCGGTCACCAAGTATGCCGCGGTTGACCTCGGCTTGGCGGTCGGTCAGCCCGCGACGGTGTTCATCAAGTCGACAGAAGTGACCATCGGCGTCGAATAACCACTGAAATGGCACCCACCATGCGCGCCGAGCGCTTTACGCAGACACCAAAAGGGTTGCGCTGGAAGATGTTCCGATCCCAAAGCCAGGGCCTGGTGAGGTTCTGGTCAAAGTTGCCTTCTGCGGGATATGCCATTCGGACCTGAGTTTGATCAACGGAACGTTCCCGGCCCAGGCGCCGGTCGTGACTCAGGGCCACGAGGCCTCGGGCACCATTGCCGAACTGGGCCCCGACGTGACCGGGTGGGACGAGGGCGAACGGGTGGTGGTTGCCGCCGGCCGGCCCTGCCAGGCATGCCCGAATTGCCGACGCGGCGACCTGGTGAACTGCTTGTGGATCCAGTTGATGGCCTTTGCGTACGACGGCGCATGGGCCGAATACACCGTGGCGCAGGCGGTTGGGCTGACCCGCGTGCCGGACAACGTTCCACTGGAGCAGGCCGCGATCCTGGCCGACGCGGTGTCGACGCCGTATGGCGCCGTGGTCCGCACCGGGAAGGTGGCGGTCGGGGAATCGGTCGGGGTGTGGGGCGTCGGCGGTGTGGGCACCCACATCGTCCAGCTCGCACGGTTGGTCGGTGCGGTACCGGTGATCGCCCTCGACATCAACCCGGCCGTACTGGACCGCGCCCTCGAACTCGGCGCGGACTACGCATTCGACTCGCGCGACGACCAGCTGCGGGACAAGATCGCCGAGGTCACCGACGGCCGGAAACTGGATGTGGCCTTCGACGCCGTCGGCCTGAAGGTGACGTTCGAGCAAGCTCTTGATTGCCTGACACCCGGCGGCCGGCTGGTGGGTGTCGGCATGAGCGCGGAGGCACCGACCGTCGGACCCACGGGCATGTTCGGGTTGACCCGCAAACAGGTGCTCGGCCACCTCGGCTACCAGAATGTGGACATCGCAACCCTGGCGAAGTTGGTTTCGGCTGGGCGCCTGGATATTTCGCGGTCGATCAGCGAGATCGTCGCACTGGAAGACATTCAGTTGGGCATCGAGAAGCTGGAGCGTCAGGAAGGCAACCCGATCCGCATCCTGGTCAAGCCCTGACGCGCGCCGCAGTCAGATCGCGACACATAAACCACGCACACGACACGCCCCCGAAAAACGCCGCCGTAGTTTATGTTTCGGCGTTGAGAAAGGCGCGGACGCGGTCCAGGACCAGCTGCGGGCGCTGGTGGACTATCCAGTGGCCGACGCCGTCGACCAGCTCAACCTCGAAATCGCTGATGCGGTCCGCATATCCGTTGGTCAGATCCGGCGTAATCACCGGATCGTTGGTGCCAGTCAGCCAACGAACCGGTACATCTACGCGAATGTCACTGAACTCGCCGCGCATCCATGTCAGCATCTCCCTGTTCTGGAAGGATGTACAAGCGGACATCGTCCTCGGGCAGCGAGTAACCGCCACCGAGCCATGACAGAAACAACCGTAGAAACCGGGCTTTGGGATCACTGATCACCCGGGGACCGATCAGAGGCGGTGACATCGGGATCTGATGCCAGAACCGCCACATGTTGCGGACCATTGAAAGGTCGCGCTGCACATAGGGGGCAGCGGTGTTCACGCCGAAAAAGCCGGTCACCTTTTCCGGATGGCGCCGTCGCCGGCGAGTGGACCGATCAGCTCGTGCCACTCCCACCAGTTCTCGGGAAACCGTGTACCAGCATCACCGCCGGACCATCGGCGGGACCGGCGTCTGCGACATGGATCGTGACACCGTCGCCGGGGTCTACGTACCTGTGTTCAACGCCGTCCCGGGCGGGCATGGCCACCACCATGAGTTGAGGCTATGCCAGGAACCGTTCGACGTAAGGCGCGAAGCGGGAACGCAGATCGTCCTCCGTCAGCCCGAACATCTCATACGACGTTTCGACGTTTCCCAGTCGGCCACGCTGGTGGCCTGCCAGATAGCCGGCGACCGCCGTATGTGCTTCTTCGGTGAACGGCTCGCCGGCCAGGGCGTACACCCGCTCGGCAGCGCCGGGTTCGTCGGCCATGAAGTCGTTGAAGCGCATGTCGATTGAGCGCTGCGGACCGATGGTGTCACGATCGCGGACGAGTGCGGTGAGCATCTGCTCGAGGCGGTCGATCCACGAATCCGCAATCTGTTCCACCGGCACCGGCGAGCGGTGCATGCGGGCCGAGTAGGTGATCATCGCGATCATCGACAGCGCCACGGGCACCGGGTCGCGGTGAGTGAACACGACAATGCTGCCGGGAAAAACACGATCCAGCACCGGCACCTGCTCGAGATGCTGGGGCGACTTGAGCAGCCAGCGCCGCCCCCCGCGCAGGAACTGCATCGCCTTGAGTTGCCTGGCGAGGTATTCGTAATGGGGCGTCTGGTCGTGGGTCCGGTAGTAGTCACGCCAGCGGGGCACCTCGCCCAGCGTCTCGAACAACATCGTGGAGACGTCGTTGGCCAGCAGCTGGATCTCTTCGTGGACGTGATCGGTGGTCATCTCATGCATGAGCGCGAAATGCGGCATCACGGTGTTGATCACGCTGACCGCGACGTCCATCCGGGCCCGCCGCGGATCCGGCTCAACTCCCGCCTCCTGCGGCAAGGGAAACGGCTCGACGCTTTCCCAGTACGGCATGGTGCGGAAGGTGGGCGGGGCTGCCAGCAGGTTGTGCAGGTGGGTGGTGCCGGTGCGGGGCAGGCCGGCGATGACAACCGGCGGTGCCAGTTCGATGTCGTCGATCTCGGGATGCCGGCTCAGCAGGTCGGTCAACAGAAGCCGGTTCTTGAGCAACTGCAGCAATTGCCCATAGAAGTTGACCACCCCGGCCGCGTGCAGTCCGCCGATCTCGCGCAGCGCCGCGAGGTACACGTCGAGCCGTTCACGGTAGTCCCCGGGACCGAAATCGTTCAGGCCGGTATCGGCACTGGCCTTGGCGTGCAACGCGTCTGCATCCAACGCGCACTCAGGGGCAATCGCAGCCATCATGTCGAGGATCTGCTGGGCCTCAGCGCTGAACCGGGGCTCGGCCAGGTCTTCCAGGCGAACAACATTGGTCGCGGCGTTAGTCATGGCGACTTATGTTACTCTGAGTTACGTAATGGTAGTTGATTTTGGCCGACCTCGTGACCCGCGTATCGATGATGCGGTGCTTCGCGCTACGGTTGAACTTCTCGCTGAAACCGGTTACCCCGGGCTCTTGGTCTCCGCGATCGCCGAGCGGGCCGGTACCAGCAAGCCCGCGATTTACCGGCGCTGGCCGAGCAAAGCGCATCTCGTGCACGAGGCGGTATTCCCGATCGGCGCCGCGACGACAATTCCCGACACCGGATCGCTGCCCGAGGACCTGCGCGAGATGGTGCGCCGCACAATGGCTTTCCTGACTACACCGGCCGCCAGGTCGGCCCTGCCGGGGCTGGTCGGCGAGATGGCATCGGATCCGACCCTGCATTCTGCGCTCCTCGAGCGGTTTGCCGACATCTTCGCCGGTGGCCTCGCGGAGTGGCTCGAGCGCGCCACTGGCCAGGGTGAGGTCCGGACCGGCGTGACCGCCGCCGAACTGGCCGAGGCCATAGCCGGCATCACATTGCTGGGCCTGCTCACGCATGTCACCGAACTCGACGAGGCCTGGGTCGATCGGACGACCACCTTGCTCCTGAAAGGAATCAGCGCATGACACACGAGTCGACTGCCGCATGGCGAGAGCTACTTGCGACCGTCAGAGACCTTGACCGCTCCTTTGTCGAAGGTGACCGCGCGGTTACCGACGACCGGCACGTTGCCGACGGCTATCGCATGCTCGCCGCCACACTGGGTGTGGCGTTCGACACCTATCTGTTCCCCGAACCCGGTCGGCCGCAGTTCGTCGCTGTGAATACCCCGTTCCGACGTGATCGTCGATGGGGTGGCGACAACACCGACGCTTATTACTTCATCTGTCCGGTTGATCCGAAGCGTTGCTACCGCATCAGTGGCAATAAGGGCGACAGCGTGTATTTCTCGGTGACCGCCTACAACGAACCATCGCCCGGCGCGTGGTCGGACCGGGTCGTTGCGATAGTTCGTGACAGCGATCTCGACGTCCTTGATATCGACGCCGACGGCAACTTCAGCTTCGAATTCCCCGCGACGCCCGACGCGGCCGTGCTGATGACCCGTGACTACCAAGCCGACCCGCTGACGGGCCGCCCGGTTTCCTGGCGCATCGAGGCCCTCGACGAGCCGGACCCGATACAACACGGCGACGCCGAGACGGCCGCACGCCTGCGGGCGGCCGCCACCTGGATGCGCACTATGTTTGCCATCGTGCCGCTGGCCGTCGGGACCAGGGTCGACGACACGCACGCGCTCGGGCACGAGACTGCCCACGCCGCAAACCAATTCGCCGATCCCTATCAGGTGCCCGACGCCAACTTCGGCTGGTCGGCGCGCGACGCCTGCTATTCCTACGGCAGTTTCGTGCTCGACGACGACGAGGCGCTGGTCATCACGCACCGACCTCCGTCATGCAGGTTCTGGAACCTGGTGGTGTGGAACCAGTTCATGGCCACCTACGGCGCCGAGGATGCGCGTTGCTCCATCAATGGCCATAGCGCGGTACTCAATAGCGACGGCTCGGTGACGATCGTCTTGTCCCGCGGGATGACGGCCCACCCGAACTCATTGACCACGCTGGGCTATCCGCGCGGCAACCTCGCCTTCCGGTGGTTCCTCACCGACGGAGTGCCGGGGCGGCCCGAGGTGAAACTCGTGAAGGCGTCGGACGCGCCGACAGCCGTGCACTGATTCATGGCGCTCCCGCGCCTGACAACTCGACCGCGGTGGCGGTCCGCATCAACGCACCCCGTGTTCGGCCAGCCTCTTGATCGTGGCCAGGGTCTTTTCGATCGCCGTCTCGAACTCGCGCAGTCGCACGAATACGATCTTTTCCTCCTTGTCGGGCATCGAGTCGATTGCGCTCGACAACCCCGAGCGTCCCGGTCCCATCCGCATCCAGTAGCTCAGGGCGGTACCGCCATCCCGGGATGTCAGCCGGAATCGCCATGTCGCCGAGGGGTATTCGGGGTCGCCGACCGCCCACGCGAATTCCCGTGCTTCATCGCAGGCGACGATGTGTGACGTGGTGCTCCAATCTCCGAACGCATCGTGTGAGTTGTGTCCGACGAACTGGGCGCCGACCCGGGGCCCACCGGCTCCACCGACCCACTCCACGGCCTGCAGCTCGCTGGAAAGGTTGGGCATCAGCTCGATATCGGAAACCAGACTCCATACCCGAGCTGGATCGGCGTCGATCCATGTCGAAGCTTCCACTGTCGGGTTGTCCGCATAGCGCGCGCCGGTCCATTCCACGGGGCCTATTCTCCCCCGCCTGGACCCGGGCGACACCCGCCAATTTACACGGCGACGGGGACTCGTTCGATTGTCTTGCCCGGGGCCGCCCGCCGCAGGGACAAGGAATCCGGGAAGGTCAGCTTGACGATCTTGCGGACGACGGTGCCGAATTGTCGCAGCAGCGGGCCCTTGTTGTATGGGATGCCGTAGCGTTCGCAGATCTCTTGCACCTCGGGGGCGATATCGGGCTCATCCGACTTAACAGGGGCGCAGCTGTCTGGTTCTGGATGGCGCTCGCCGTGATTGGCGGGTGCAGGCCCACCGTACTCGGCGGCGTTGATT